>ENA-OZFX01000204-OZFX01000204.1-human-gut-metagenome-genome-assembly--contig:-NODE-204-length-34630-cov-23.686334_pt1 | contig 34630 bp, 28 predicted proteins | sample MGYA00244651_ERZ653648 | MGnify/ENA primary metagenome ERZ653648 (study PRJEB26926, sample SAMN06164910) | human gut metagenome | biome: ENVO:00009003; feature: ENVO:2100002; material: ENVO:00002003...
CCTGTTCGGCATCGAGAGCGTGGTCTTTATCCACTTTGACCGCACGGTCATGCAGATGCCGTGGCAGACGTTCATTCAGACGCTCGTCGATGAGATGGACGCGGCGGCCTTCGTCGTCGGGCATGACTTCTGCTTTGGCTGGCGGGGCGAGGGCACGGCGGAAAAGCTCGCCGCCTACTGCGCCGAGCACGGCCTTGGCTGCGACGTCATTCCTGCTGTCACGCTCGATGGCCGCGTCGTCAGCTCCACCTATATCCGCGAGCTGCTCGAAAACGGTGAGGTCGAGCGCGCCAACGCCTTTCTTGGTCATCCGCACACTTTGTCGGATACAGTGCACTATGGCTATCGCCTTGGCACGAAGATGGGCACACCCACGATCAATATGCAGTTCCCGGATGGGGTGCTCGTGCCGCGCCACGGCGTGTATGCAGCGAAGGTGTATCTCGATGACGGTAGCGAGCATTATGCCGTCACGAATGTCGGCGTGCGGCCGACGGTCAGCGGCGGCCAGCGTGTGAGCGTCGAGAGCTTCATCCTCGACTATGAGGGCAACCTCTATAACCGGCAGGTGCGGCTGGAGTTTTATAAATTCCTGCGCCCGGAGCAGAAGTTCGATTCCGTCGATGCGCTCAAGGCCCGCATCCTCTACGACGCGGACACGACCCGTGCCTATTTCGAGGCGCAGACCCAGCGTGCATAAGGACAGACAAAACCCGCGGCCCCGGTACTGAGTACCGGGGCCGCGGGTTTGCGCTTGCTTATGCTTTATTGCGGAGCTGACTGCGCGGTCTTGGCCGGCCGGCGGCGGGATTTGCCGCGGCCACGCTTGCGCGGCTGGGCCGCCTTGGCCTTGTAGTAGCTCTCCATGCTGTCCGTCGCCTGATAGGTCAGGCGCGTGGCGCTCCAGGTGCAGTCGTCCGCCTTGCGGAACTTCAGCCGCACGAGCAGCTTGCCGTCCGTCGGGCATTCGCCGAGCGTCATGTAGCGCTGGTCGCCCTGGTTGACCCACTTGCTGTATTGCACCTCACCGCTGCACAGCGGGCAGCAGGGCGTGACGAACGCAGCGTCGCCGAACAGCTCTGACTTCGTGGGGTAGGACTCCGACGCGACGTGCTCGATCGGGTCGGGGCCGTTATTCTCGCCGTGGTGCTCCTTCGGCAGCCGGGTCGTGAGCTTCTGCGCGGCGTCGTGGTAATCGGCCAGCCCCTTCTCCATGTTCAGGTGTGTGCATACGAGCGCGGTGTTGTACGCGTCGCCGAGTGCGTCGTGCGCGATGCGCGTCTGCTCGATGGCGAAGTGCTCCATCGCCGTGGCGAGCGATTTCTGGTTGCGGTCGCCGTCGGTCTGGAGGTTGTAGATGAGCTGGAGGTTGATCCAGCCGGCGATCCAGTCCCAGTCCAGATCATGAATGATGATGTTCTGCTCGAGGATGCCCTGATCGTCGCAGCCCCAGGTGAGAAACGTCACATCGTCCCCACACCAGGCGCGAAACTGCGCCAGTGCTTCCGGAAAACTCACGCCGGCAGCCAGCCGCTCGCGGTCGAAGCCGGTGAGCTTTTTGACCTTGTAGTGCATGCGCCTGAAGTACATGGGCTTGACATCGATCTGAAATTCTTCGCCGGGGGTCATATCCTCGTTGAGCTTCACCGCGCCGATCTCAATGATCTCGCCGCGCAGATGAATGGGCAGCTTGTTGAATACGGAGGATTTGGAACTCATCGCCTGATTCCATTCCAGATCCATCACGACATAATGCATGGCTCTTTTCCGTCCTTTCCTGTAACATTAGGAGTATAGCACACAATGGCGCAACTTTCACGCCCTTTTTTCGGGAATTCTATATTTGAATGCAAGTGCATAGTGTGATATAATCAAACAATACCGTTCTGAGACGGTTCTATGAGAAAACGAAGGGGGTATTCCCAATGAAAATTGCAGTTCTTTGCGGCGGCCTGAGCCCCGAGCGCAACGTCTCGATCTCAAGCGGCACGAAAATTGCCGGCGCGCTCCAGGAGAGCGGCCACCAGGTCGTGCTGCTGGATATGTTTTTCGGCCTTGAGGACTATAGCGGCGACATCGCTGCGATCTTTGACAACCCGCCGGCCCTCGGCGGCACGCACATCGATGAGAGCGCGCCGGATCTGGAGAGCGTGCGCGCGCAGCGCAAGCTCCGCAGCCCGAGCCTGTTCGGCGCACACGTGCTCGAGGTATGCGCCATGGCGGACATCGTGTTTCTGGCCCTGCACGGCCGCACCGGCGAGGACGGCCGCGTGCAGGCGACGCTCGACCTGCTCGGCATCCCCTATACCGGCAGCGGCTACCTCGGCAGCGCCATCGCCATGGACAAGGACCTGACCAAGCGCGTCGTCGCGCCGCTGGGCGTCAAGACCCCGGCGTGGATGCTCGTCGAGAGCGACGGCATGGACATCGACGCCGTCTGCGCGCAGGTAAAGCTGCCCTGCGTCGTTAAGCCGGACGATTCCGGCTCGAGCATCGGCGTGTCCATCGCCAATGATGAGCAGGAGCTGCGCGCCGCGCTCGAAGCGGCCGCCCGCGAGGGCAGCCGCATCCTCATCGAGCAGTACATCCGCGGCCGCGAGGTGCAGATCGGCATCCTCGGCGACAAAGCCCTGCCCAGCATCGAGATCATCCCGGCCGAAGGCTTTTATGACTACCGCAACAAGTATCAGCCAGGCGCCGCCAAAGAGATCACCCCGGCTGAGATCCCGGCCGAGACAGAGCAGCGTCTGGCCGATGCTGCGCTCACGGTGTTCCACGCGCTGAACCTGTCGGCCTATTCCCGTGCGGATTTCATCCTCGACGCGGAGGGCGAGCTCTGGTTCCTCGAGATCAACACCCTGCCCGGCATGACGCCCACCAGTCTCGTGCCGCAGGAGGCTGCCGCCGTCGGCATCAGCTACAGCGAGCTGTGCGAGCAGATCATCGCAGCCGCGCTGCACAAGTGAGTCGATGACGGGTTACTGTGTATCGGACATTGCCGCCACTACCGGCGGCGTGCTCTCGGGTGACGGCTCCGCGCCCGTGACCGGCGTCGTCATCGACAGCCGCGCCGTTACGCCCGGCGCGCTCTTTGCCGCCATACCCGGCGAGCGGGTGGACGGGCACGATTATATCGGCAAGGCGTTCGACCTTGGCGCTGTCTGCTGTCTTGCGCAGCGCGTCCCGGCGGGGGAGACCCGCCCGGTCATCTGCGTGCCGGACACGGCCGCCGCGCTGGAAGCGCTCGCACGCGCTTACCGTGCCCGCTTTGCCATCCCGGTCCTCGGCGTGACCGGCAGCGTCGGCAAGACGACGGCCAAGGAAATGGTCGCGTCCGTGCTCTCGCAGCGCTGGAACACGCTGAAAACCGAGAAGAACTTCAACAATCAGCTCGGCGTGCCGCTCACGCTCTTCCGGCTCGAGCCGGAGCATGCGGCCGCGGTCGTCGAGATGGGCGTGTCGCACTTCGGCGACATGGCGCCGCTGGCCGCCATGGTGCAGCCGACGGCCATGCTCTTTACGATCATCGGCCACGCGCATCTGGAGTTTCTGCGCGACCGCCGCGGCGTCCTGCAGGAAAAGACCTCCGTGCTCGACACCATGCCGGACGACGCCGTCGCCTTCTGCAACGGGGACGATGACCTGCTGCGTGCCATGACCTGCCGCCAGCGCAAGGTGACGTTCGGCCTCTCGGCCGGCTGTGACGTGCGCGCGGTCGACGTGCGCGACCTCGGCGACGAGGGCAGCACCTGCACGATCGTCGCGGGTGCGCGGCGCATCCCGGTGCGTATTTCCGCCTACGGGCAGCACATGGTCTATGCGGCGCTCGAGGGTGCGGCTGTCGGCATCGAATACGGTCTGACGGATGATGAGATCATCCGCGGCATTGCGGCCTATCAGCCGGTCGGCAGCCGTGCGCGCGTCGTGCGCACGGAGCGCTGCACGGTCATTGACGACTGCTATAATGCAAACCCGGATTCCACGGCGGCGGCGCTGCGTTCCATGGCCACCTTGCCGGCCGGACGCCGGGTGGCCATCCTCGGCAACATGGGTGAGCTTGGCGCGAACGCCGCCGAGCTGCACCGGGCCACCGGAGCCTGCGCAGCGCAAGCCGGTGTGTCGCTCGTGATCACCTGCGGAGAGCTGGCGAAAAACATTGCCGCCGGCGCCGCCGCGGCGAACCCCGCCGTTGTGACCGCGTCGTTTGACACGCTCGACGCGCTGCTCCCGGCACTCGACGAGCTGCTGCAGCCGGGCGACTGCGTGCTCGTCAAGGCGTCGCACAGCATGCAGTTTGAACGCATTGTTCAGGCGCTGACACAGGCATAAATTGCTGACACAGGCGTAAACTACAGTAGATTTCCAGCCGGGCGAGGCTTTGCTTCGCCCGGTGTTTTTGCGCTTCGTCAATTTGACAAAAACGTAACGTTAAAAATAAAACGGCTTTGTTAAAAAAGTAGAAATGCAAAAATGGGCTTTTCAAATGGGTTGAAAAGCGCTACAATGCAGTTGATAAGAAAATAACAAAGTTCGACAAGCTTCGTTCCGATTCGCCACAGCGGCTGTTGCCGCCTGTGTGGGAAGTGTGGAAAGCGGAACGCGGAAAAGATAAAAACAAACAACACTTTTGATTTCTTAAAGGAGGAATCTGTCATGGCAAAGACCAAGATCGCAGTTCTGTGGGGCCTGCTCATCGCAATGATGGTGGCTTGCGCGGGCATTTACGCTACGCTCAAAGCGCGCGAGATGAACCCCTACATACGCAGCACCGGCACGTATATGGAGACGGTGCAGCCGGATGGTGAGGCGTCCGCCGTCGTCGCAGATAACGTGGTCACAGTCAATGACTGAGTCCTGATAGGCGCGCGGTTCGCTGCCCGCTGATAGAAAGCACACATACGCACGCCGGGTGGAGCGGAGCTTCACCCGGCGTGCTTTTTTGCCCCAATATCCGGAAATCACTTTCCTTTCCCGCCGGAATATGGTACTCTGGATATAAGAACGGAGGATATAAGTTTACATAACGTGATTTTGGGAGGAAATGACCATGTCGAAAACGAGCAGGATCATCCTCTGGTGCGCGCTGATCGTGGTGCTGGCGATGTGCATCGTGCTGTACATTGCTGCGAAGCGGCCCGCGGCGGACACGACGTATTGCGACGCTGGAAAGACGTATGCCGAGTCCCTGCGGCCCGGCGACGAGACGCCGGTCATCACGGGCGGGGATTTCACGATCACAGCGCACACGTTTGAAAACATGTGCACGCAAAACCGCGCCTCCGGCATGACGGAGACGGTGGCCGCGCAGTACACGCTCGCGCGCTATATCGTGACGCGCTCGCTGTATTATCAGGCAGTTACCGATGGGTATGCGGCCGCGGACGCTGCCGTGCAGCAGGACATGGACGACACGCGCGCCGCCGCGCAGACGGCGGACAACCGCGAGGCTTATGAGCAGTTCCTCGCCGGCACCGGCATGACGGAGGACGCCTACTGGGCCTCGATGTTCGAGACGCGCAAGCTTATGCTCACGCTAGAGAATTATACGCAGGCGCAGAAGGCCGCCTTCCTCGCGGCGGGGCACGCGCCGGACGAGACAGATGCGTGGCATGACTTCTGCTATACGCTCACCAAGGCAGCCGTGGACGCACAGAACATCACGCTCGCCGCGCCGTACAGCTGGACGCTCACGCGCGAGAATTATAATGATACCGGCACATGGCCGGAGCTGACGCAGAGCACCGGCACGCCCGGATAAAGCAGTTCCCCGCATCTTCGGATGCGGGGAAACGTTTATGTAGGCTAAAAGAGATATTTGATGAGCAGCAGCAGCACCAGCCCCGGAAACCCGGCCACGCCGATGACGAGCGCATTGATCCAGTTGAGGCCGAGCGTGATGCCGATGGCGCTGCCGAAAAAGTTGAGCAAAAACAGCGCCGCGAAGCCGATGGCTGTGTTGAGCAGCAGCTTCAGGATCCAGCGGATCGGCTTTCGGAACAGCCGGATGACCAGCCAGACGAGAAACACGGCCGCGATCACGACCAGAATGTCCGTAAGTGTTTGCGACATAAGAAACCATCCTATTGTGTCAGATTTTTCAGATCGTGCACGGCGCAGTTGTACTTTGCGCGCAGCGCGTTGATCTCATAGATGCACGCCTCCATCAGCAGGGGATCGGTGATGTTGTCAAACTCGTTGTAGGCCTGTTCGAGCTCGCGGCGCACGCCGAGCATCTCGGCGCGCACGCGCTGCACCTCCGCGCGGTGCGCCCGCTGCTGCTTTCTCTGACTGGACATGGAAAAGCCTCCGTTCGCTTTTCTGTATATTCTATGTCAGCGGCGGCGGTTTTAGTCAGAGCGCAGCGAAATTTTCCAGGCATAGCGGCGCGGGCTGCGCACATACTGTGTTCGGACAACATATCCGACGCGCGCTGCAGCGAAGCGAACCCGCGGAGGCCGCCCGGCACACAGGCCGCGGCGCAGCATCCGATCCCTGCAAGAGCTTTGCAGGCTGCTGCATCCAGCGCGGGAACGACCCGCTCCGGACCACCGGAACGCCGTTCGGCACGGATTGCGTCAAGTGCCGGAGCGGCAGGGGAGAGCCCCAAAGGTTCCGGGGCGGCGGGGAGCGCACTTTTCGCGTTCCCCGTCTATTTTTTGGAATTCCTTGCATTTCCGGCCTTGATACGCTATACTAGATTGGTTAAGGTATGAAATGAATGCTACCACATCTTGTGATATGAGAGGGATCCAACGACATGGCAAAGGCCCCAACGACAACCTACGGCAATGACAGCATCTCGATGCTCAAGGGCGCGGAGCGCGTGCGCAAACGCCCGAGCGTCATCTTCGGCTCCGACGGGCTGGAGGGCTGCGAGCACGCAGTGTTTGAAATTCTCTCGAACGCGATCGACGAGGCGCGCGAGGGATTCGGCAATATTATAACCGTTACGCGCTACGAAGACAAGTCCATTGAGGTGGAGGATTTCGGGCGCGGCTGTCCGGTGGACTGGAACGAGAAGGAGCAGCGCTACAACTGGGAGCTGATCTTCTGCGAAATGTACGCCGGCGGCAAGTATAAGAACAACGAGGGCGAAAACTACGAGTACTCGCTCGGCCTCAACGGTCTCGGCGCGTGCGCCACGCAGTACGCCTCGGAATACATGGATGTGACCATCTGGCGCGACGGGAAAAAATACACCCTGCACTTCCGCCAAGGCGAAGTCGTCGGCGGGCTGGAGAGCGCCCCGGCCGACCGCAAGAAGACCGGCACGACCATCCGCTGGCGGCCGGATCTGGAGGTGTTCACGGACATCGACGTGCCCGAGAGCTATTTTCAGGACGTGCTGCATCGGCAGGCCGTGGTCAACCGCGGCGTGACGTTCCGCCTGCGCGTGCAGCGCGGCGGAACGTTTGAGACGACGGACTACTGCTACGCCGACGGTATCCTTGACTATGTCAAGGAGCTCGCCGGGGAGGATGCACTGACCGTCCCGACCTTCATCGAGACCGAGCGCCGCGGCCGCGACCGCGCGGACAAGCCGGAGTATAAGGTGAAGATCTCGGCGGCGTTCTGCTTTTCCAACCGCGTCAATGACATTGAATACTACCACAACTCGTCCTGGCTGGAGTACGGCGGCGCGCCGGAAAAGGCCACGAAGAGCGCCTTCACCTCCGCCATCGACGCCTACATCAAGCAGCAGGGTAAGTACCAGAAAAGCGAGAGCAAAATCAGCTTTCAGGACGTGCAGGACTGTCTGATCCTCGTCACGAACTGCTTTTCGACCATCACGTCCTACGAAAACCAGACGAAAAAGGCCATCACGAACAAGTTCATCCAGGAGGCCATGACGGAGTTTTTCCGCGCCCAGCTTGAGATCTATTTCATCGAGCACAAGACCGAGGCCGACCGCGTCATGGAGCAGGTGCTCATCAACAAGCGCAGCCGCGAGACGGCGGAAAAAGCGCGGCTGAACATCAAGAAAAAGCTCACCGGCAATGTTGACCTCGCCAACCGCGTGCAGAAATTCGTTGACTGCCGCTCGAAGGATGTTTCCCGCCGCGAGATCTACATCGTGGAGGGCGACTCCGCCCTCGGCGCCTGTAAGCTCTCGCGCGACGCGGAGTTTCAGGGCATCATGCCCGTGCGCGGCAAGATCCTCAACTGCCTGAAGGCGGACTATGCGCGCATTTTCAAGAGCGACGTCATCACCGACCTCATGCGCGTGCTCGGCTGCGGCGTGGAGGTGCAGAGCAAGCAGGCCAAGGACCTCTCGGCGTTCAATCTCGAGAACCTGCGCTGGAACAAGGTCATCATCTGCACCGATGCCGACGTGGACGGCTTCCAGATCCGCACGCTCATCCTCACCATGCTCTATCGGCTCGCCCCGACGCTCATCCGCGAGGGCTATGTGTACATTGCCGAGTCGCCCCTGTATGAGATCGTGAGCAAGGGCAAGACTTATTTTGCCTATTCCGACCGTGAGAAGGCGGCCATCGTCGATAGCCTCGGCGGCGCAAAGGCGGACATCAACCGCTCGAAAGGTCTCGGCGAGAACGACCCCGAGATGATGTGGCTCACGACCATGAACCCCGACACGCGCAAGCTCATCCGCGTCATGCCGGAGGATGTCGAGCGCACGGCGCAGATGTTTGACCTGCTCCTGGGCGACAATCTGGCCGGGCGCAAGGCGCACATTGCCGAGTGCGGCAGCCAGTTTCTCGATCTGGCCGATATTTCCTGAGAAAAACCTGCGTAAAGGAACGGTAACGTTATGCCGAGAAAAAAAGCACCGGAAATCAAGAAAACCATCGACCCCAACGTCGTCGGGCTCAAGGCGGAGGTCATCTCCCAGCCCATCACCGAGACGCTGGAGCAAAACTATATGCCGTATGCGATGAGCGTCATCGTCTCGCGCGCGATCCCGGAGATCGACGGCTTTAAGCCCAGCCACCGCAAGCTGCTGTACACGATGTACAAGATGAATCTACTCACGGGGGGGCGCACGAAGTCGGCCAACATCGTCGGCCAGACCATGCGCCTCAACCCGCATGGCGACGCCGCGATCTACGAGACCATGGTCCGTCTGTCAAAGGGCTACGGCGCGCTGCTGACGCCGTTTGTGGACTCCAAGGGCAACTTCGGCAAGGTGTTTTCACGCGATATGTCCTACGCCGCCTCGCGTTACACGGAGGCGAAGCTCGCGCCCATCTGCGCCGAGCTCTTCGGCGACATTGACAGTGACACCGTCGATTTTGTCGATAACTACGACGGCTCCATGAAAGAACCGGCCCTGCTGCCGACGCGCTTTCCAAACGTGCTCGTGTCGGCAAACCTCGGCATCGCCGTCGGCATGGCCAGCCAGATCTGCGGCTTCAACCTTGAGGAGGTCTGCCGTACGACGATCGCTTACCTCGAGGACCCGAACCACGACCTGCTCTCGACGCTCCCGGCGCCGGATTTCCCGACCGGCGGCGAAATTTTATACGACCGCGACGAGATGGCCCAGATCTATCGCACCGGCCGTGGCAGCGTGAAGGTGCGCGCCCGCTGGCGGCATCTGCCGAAGGAAAACATCATCGAGATCTATGAGATCCCGTATTCCACGACCGTCGAGGCCGTGATTGACAAGGTGGCCGAGCTGGTCAAGGCGGGCAAGCTGCGCGAAGTGGCCGATATGCGCGACGAGACCGACCTCAGCGGCCTGAAGCTCGCCATCGATCTCAAGCGCGGCGCAGACCCCGAGCAGGTCATGCAAAAGCTTTTCCGGCTCACGCCGCTGTGCGACAGCTTTGCCTGCAATTTCAACATCCTCATTGCCGGAAACCCGCGCGTGATGGGCGTGGGCGAGATTCTCGACGAGTGGATCGCCTGGCGCATGGAGTGTATCCGCCGGCGCGTGTTCTTCGACCTGCAGAAAAAGCGCGCCAAGCTCCACCTGCTGCAGGGCCTTGGTAAGATCCTGCTCGATATCGACCGTGCCATTGCCATCATCCGCAATACCGAGCGCGAGGCCGACGTCGTGCCGAACCTCATGGCGGGATTTGGCCTCGACGAGGTGCAGGCAAACTTTGTGGCTGAGATCAAGCTGCGCAACATCAACCGCGAGTACATCCTCAAGCGCACGGCCGAGACCGACGCGCTGGAAAAAAACATTGCAGACCTGGAGGCGACGCTCGAGAGCAAGCGCCGCATCCGCGGCATTATCATCCGCGAGCTCAAGGAGATCATCCACAAGTACCCGTCGCCGCGGCGCACGGGCATCGTCGCGGCGGAGTCCGTCGCGCAGATGCCGGCCGAGGATCTCGTGCCGGATTACCCGGTGCAGCTGTTTCTCTCGCGCGAGGGCTATTTCAAGAAGATCACGCCGCAGTCGCTGCGCATGAGCGGTGAGCAGAAGTATAAAGACGGCGACGGACTGAGCCAGAGCTTCGGCGCGACGAACCGCGGGGAACTTCTCGTCTTCACCGACCGTCAACAGGTATATAAGGCCAAGCTCTGCGACTTTGCAGACACGAAGGCGTCCGTGCTCGGCGTGTACCTGCCGACGGTGCTGTCCATGGATGCCGACGAGCACGTTCTGTGCATGGTCGACCCCGGCGACTACCGCGGCGAGCTGCTGCTCGCGTTTGAAAACGGCAAGGCCGCGCGCATCCCCATGTCGGCGTATGAGACCAAGACGAACCGCCGCCGCCTGACCGGTGCGTACTCGGACAAGAGCCCGCTTGTGGCCGTGCTGCCGCTGTACGAGGGCAGCGAGGTCGTGCTCTTCGCGTCCGACGGGCGCGCGCTGCTCTTCCCGCCGGAGGCCGTGTCGCTCAAGGCGTCGCGCACGACGCAGGGCGTCGCCGTTATGGCGCTGAAGAAAAAAGCCGTCGTCACGCAGGCACAGTTTGCGCCCGATACGCTCATCCACAACCACGCGCGCTACCGCGCCAAAAGTCTGCCGGCCGCCGGCGCGCTGCTGCGCGAGGACGACCGCGGCGAGGAGCAGATGAGCCTGATCTGAGGAGAGAGATATGGATCTGCATCGTTTTTCCGCATTTGATTATATGAAGCTGATCGTTGGCTCGGCACTCGTGGCCGCAGCGTTTCAGTTTTTCACCTTCCCAAACAGCATCGTCTCCGGCGGCGTGACCGGCATCGCGCAGATCATCCATCTGCTGACGCGCATCCCGGTCGGCGTGCTGTCGATCCTCATCAACATCCCGATTTTCTATCTCGGCTGGCGGCACCGTCTCGGCACACGTCGGCTCATTCTGGCGCTGTGCGTCATGGCGCTCATTTCCGTGCTCATCGACGTGCTGGCGATGACCGGCCTCGTCGTGACGGACGAGCCGATGCTCGGCGCGGTTTACGGCGGCGTGCTCAATGGTGCGGGTTACGGCCTGATCTACACCACCGGCACGACCGGCGGCGGCACGGACATTGTGGCCAAGATGCTGCGCCGGCGCTATCCGTACATCAACTTCGGCACACTGCTGTTCGGCATGAATGTCGTCGTTGTGCTGACGTTTGCCTTCCTGTTCAAGAAATACGACAGCTGCATGTACACCATGATCGAGATGTTCATCAGCTCCAAGGTCGTCAACCTTGTACTCTACGGCCCCGGCGTGTCGGAGGTGTGCTACATCATCAGCAGCAACGTCGGCGCGATTAAGAGCGCCATCACCTGCACGATGGGCCGCGGCGTCACGCTGCTGCGCGGCGATGGCGCGTGGTCCGGCAGGGAAATGCAGGTCATCCTCTGTGTGGTCAAGCGGCCGGAGATCGCCCAGCTGCGCGAAGTCGTGCGCTCGGTGGACGAGCACGCATTTGTCATCGTGTCCGAGGCCAAGGAAGTCTTTGGCCGCGGCTTTGGAAACATCTACGGCGACGATTGAAAGGAGCGGGGTATGCACAAGCGCTACATCGCTGGCATCCTGCTGGCGGCACTGCTGGTGTCGCTGTGCGGATGCACGTCCGTGTTTGACAAGGAATATCTGTCGGTGCGCCCGTATGAGGAGCCGTCGAACCTTCTGACGGATGCCGACACGACGCAGATCCGCAACTATGCAGGCCTCATGCGTGCGCTCAACACTATGGCGGCACAGTACGAGCGCTCGTTCGTGCTGGCCTTTGGCGACTATGACGGCATCATCGCCGACGATCTGGCCGCCGCCTGCGAGGAGCTGCGCACCGGCACCGCCATCGGCGCGTACTGCATCGAGAGCGTCAGCTATGAGACCGAGCAGGTGATCGCCTACTGCGAGGCAAACATCACCATCACTTACAACCGGCCGGAGAGCGAGGTGCGCTCCATCTACAGCGCCCAGACGCAAAAGAGCATTCTTGACTGCGTGGTCGATGCGCTCGACCGGCAGCGGACGCAGTTTGCCATCCAGATCAGCACCAGCACGCTCGAAACGGGCGATGTGGCTGCGCACGTGCGCTCCGCATGCCTGAACCAGCCGCAGCTCGTCGTGGATTTCCCGGCCATCGACGTGACGGTCTACAGCGGGGACGGCAGCCAGAAGATCTTCGGCGTCACGCTGCGCTACGGCATCAGCGAGTCCGCGGTCAATGACCGCCGCACGCAGCTCGACGGCCGCGTGCGCACGCTCACGTCCACGCTCACGGCGGGCGAACAGGAAACGCCGCTGCAGGCGGCACTCATCGTCATGCGTGCCAGCGAGCAGCGGGTAACGACCGTGAGCACCGCCTATGATGCGCTCGTGAGCGGCACGGCCGACAGCTGCGGCCTGGCCATGGCCTACAAGGCGGTCTGCGATGCGCTGAATATCCCGTGCCAGGTCGTCAGCGGCCGCTTCCAGGGGACGGAGCGCTGCTGGAACGTGGTGCAGATCGGTGGTAATTACTATCATCTCGACCTGTCCATGCAGTCGGAAACGCTGTGGCTGCGCAGCGATGAGAGCATGCGCACTACCTATCAGTGGGATGCTGAGAGCTGCCCGGCGTGCACGGCGCAGTCGTTTATCTGGCGTGAGGGGCAGAAACTATAACGCTGGATTCGCAAAAAAGATCAAAAAAAGCTTGACAAGTCGGCTTTTTGTGGTAAAATAACGCTTGCATTCACGAAATGCGGGCATAGCTCATTTGGCAGAGCGCCACCTTGCCAAGGTGGAGGTAGCGAGTTCGAATCTCGTTGCCCGCTCCAGATTGAGAACTACACACAGCAAAAACACCGCACGAAGTGCGGTGTTTTTGCTGTGCTTTGCTGCGCTTGGCGCTAGGTTTTCACTCAGACCAGACGAAAGAAACAACCGATCGAACAAAAGGAGGAACCCTTCATGAACGCAGATGTTGTCATTGTCGGCGCGGGCCCTGCCGGTATCTTTACGGCGCTGGAACTGCTGCGCCGCGGCTCCCCGGAAAAGATCGTCATGATCGAGCAGGGGCAGGCCATTGAAAACCGCCGCTGCCCGAAGGCCAAGACCGGCAAGTGCATGAACTGCAAGCCGTATTGCCACATCACGACCGGTTTCTCCGGCGCGGGCGCGTTCTCGGACGGCAAGCTCTCGCTGTGCAGCGATGTCGGCGGCGATCTGCCCACGCTTGTCGGCGAGCGTCAGGCGCAGGAGATCATCAACTATGCCGACAGCATTTACCTCGAGTTCGGCGCCGACGAGCACGTCGAGGGACTCGAGAATACGGAGGAGGTCAAGCGCATCCGCACGCGCGCCATCCGCGCGGGTCTGCGCCTGGTCGACTGTCCGATCCGCCACCTTGGCACCGAGAAGGCGCACGAGGTCTACCTCGGCATCGAAAACTATCTGCGCGACCACGGCGTGGAGATGCTCTTCGGCTGCACATGCGAGGACGTCATTATGCGCGATGGCCGCTGCTGCGGTGTCGTAGCGCACGACGCGCATCAGGATTATACCATCGAGGCCAAGCATACCGTCATCGCCACCGGCCGCCGCGGCGCCGACTGGTTGGAGAAGGTCTGCCTCGAGCACGGTGTGGAGCACAAGCCCGGAACGGTCGACATCGGCGTGCGCGTCGAGGTGCGCAACGAGGTCATGGAGTCGGTCAACCGCGTGCTGTATGAGTCCAAGCTCATCGGCTATCCGGCCCCGTTCAAGAACAAGGTGCGCACATTCTGCCAGAACCCCGGCGGCTTCGTGTCGCAGGAGAACTATGACAACGACCTTGCCGTTGTCAACGGTCACGCATATAAGGAGCTCAAGTCGCCCAACACGAACGTGGCCATCCTCTGCTCGCACAACTTCTCCGTGCCGTTCAACCAACCGATCGCCTACGCGCAGAAGGTCGGCGAGCTGACGAACATGCTCGGCGCGGGCCACATCATGGTGCAGCGCTTCGGCGATATTCTTGACGGCAAGCGTACCTGGCAGAAGGAGCTCGCGCAGTCGAACGTCCGCCCCACGCTGCCGGATGCTGTCGCGGGCGACATCACGTCCGCTATGCCGTACCGCGCCATGCTCAATATCATCAACTTCATCAAGGCCATGGACGAGGTCGTGCCCGGCTTCGCTGCCTACGAGACGCTGCTGTATTCTCCGGAGCTGAAATTCTACAGCAACCGCATCGCCATGGACGCCGACCTGAACACGAACGTGCCCGGCCTGCACTGCCTGGGCGATTCCTCCGGCTGGACGCGCGGCCTGATGATGGCCTCGGCCATGGGCGTGCTCATGGGCCGGAAGCTCGCCGGGATGCTCTGAACTGCGGCGGGAAAGCTTGTCAGCTTTTGCACAAAATGCTTGACAAATTTCTGCGATCCAGTAGTATAAGAGTGGTGGGAAACTGATATATCCGCCCCCCGGCGGAGGGAAGGAATCGTTTATGGATGGACTGAAAAAAGCATATTACCGTACTTATCAGCAGGTGTTTGACCTTGGTATGCGCTGCCTGCACTGGCGCAAACCGATCGTGATCTCCGGTGCCGGCTGCATCCGGCAGGTCCCGGATGTGCTGGGCAAGTGCGGCGTGACGAAGGTCATGGTCGTCACCGGTTCGCACGTGGTCAAGTCGCTCGGGCCGAAGCTGTTCGCCGCGCTCGAGGATGCCGGTATGCCCTACGAGGTGTTCAGCGAGGTCGAAGCCAACCCCTCGGTGAACACGGTCGAGAAGATCCGCGCACAGTATGTGGAGACCGGCTGCGGCGGTTTTGTCGCCCTTGGCGGCGGCAGCCCGATGGACGCGACCAAGGGCGCGGCCGCCCGCGTCGCCTGCCCGAAAAAGAGCTGCGACGATATGGCTGGCGTCATGCGCGTCGGGAAGACCGTGCCGCCCATCGTCGCCATCCCGACGACATCGGGCACCGGCAGCGAGACGACGATCGCCGCCGTGATTACCGACAGTGAGACGCACCACAAGTACGCGCTCATGGATCTCAAGCTCATGCCGCTGTACGCGATCCTGGATCCGGAGCTGACGGTTGGCCTGCCGCCGCGCACGACTGCGACGACCGGCATGGACGCGCTCACCCACGCGATCGAGGCGTACATCAGCTGGACATATAACACCAAGGAGAGCCTGCGCCTCGCCGAAGAGGCAGTCAAGCTCATCTTCGATAACCTCGAGCTGGCATATCAGCACGGCGAGGCTCTCAAGGTGCGCGAGAACATGATGATCGCCGCCTTCAAGGCCGGCTTTGCGTTCTCCCGCGCGGGCGTCGGCAACGTGCATGCCATCGCGCACACGCTCGGCGGCCTGTACAACACGCCGCACGGTCTGGCCAATGCAGTCATCCTGCCGATCGTCCTTGAGGACTACGGCGAGGCCGTATATCCGAAACTTGCGCGCCTGTGCGAGATCGCCGGAGTCAAGACCGACGGCACGGACGCCGAGAAGGCTCGGGCCTTCATCGCGGAGATCTATGCCATGAACGAGCGCATGGGTATCCCGAAGGGCTTTGACTTCATCCGGGAAGAGGACATTCCGCAGATCGTTACCTGGGCGCTGGCCGAGGCCAACCCGAACTATCCGGTGCCGGTCGTGTACAACGCCGCGCGCTGCCGCAAGGTCATCGATACCATTCGCGCCAAGGCCGCGGAGAATCTGCCGGCCGAGGCATAAGCAGCTCTATGAGAAAAACCCCGCTTCGCACAGCTGTGCGAAGCGGGGTTTTTACGTCGGCAGGCTCATGCGGCCTGCCGCTCTTTTTTGCTGCCGATGCCGCCGTGGAGCACAAAGCGGCAGAAACGATTGTCCGGATGGGACGACACGATGCGGTAGATCAGCAGCGTGATCGCATAGGCGATTGTGGCTGCGATCAGCCCCACGATCATCCCGCCGAGCACATCGGACGGGTAGTGCGCCATGAGGTAGTTGCGCGCCGCGCCCATCGCCAGCACGAACAGATAGGCCCACCAGCGTGCGGGCTTTTTGCCCGCGAGTACGAGCGCGGTCACGCCGGCCATCGCGGCCGTTACATGGCCGGAGGGGAAGGAGTATTCGCTCTCGGCATAGGCGCCGGCAGCCTGCCACCAGGTGCGGAAGGGTTCCACCGTCAGCGGACGCGGCCGGGCAACGAAGTCCTTGAGCCAGAAGTTCGTGATGAGCGCGCCGCAGCACACGGTACCGAACATGCAGATGCCCGCCTTGCGCGTTTTCGGAAACAGCATCAGCACGATGCCGAGCACGAGAAAGAGGATGCCCTTCTCGCCCAGCAGCGTGATGGCCCGGCACAGCGGCGTGAAAAAGCCGCCCGCCGCCACGGCCAAATTGTGCAGCGCCTGCAAAATGGCATAGTCATAGCCCGCAAACGCGGTGTTGAGCCACTGCGCGATCGCAGTCAGTTCCATAAAGAATCACCGTCCAGGTATCAAGAATATCTATAGAAAAGACGAAAAGGTTCGCCGGAATGTAAAATGTACTTAAAATCTTTGTAAAGCGACTTTGTCATCTTACACCCCGCGCATGCGTTTTGCAACCGGCAGCGCCTGAATAGCCCCTTAAAGTTTTGAATGAACATTTTTCAATAAAAACAAAAATGGAACGTTTTCTGTGTTTCGGGCGGAATATGCGGCCGGAGGGCTTGACTTTGCCGGGAAAAATCAATATGCTGGTAATGAAAATTTTCATATCAGAATAGGAGCGATGTTTGCATGATTCTCGATTGCAGCAAATATGTCGGCCCGTGCCGCTGCGGCCGCGAGCACACACTGGAGACGAAGAAGGTCGTCGTGGAATATCACGCGCTCGACAAGTTTGACCAGTATATGGACGAGGTCGGCCTGACCGGCAAGCGCGCCGTCATTTACGATACGAATACCTACAACCTCCCGACGCTCAGGCATGTGCGTGCCGATCAGGAGATCGTCCTCAACGCCGAGGGCCTGCACTCCGAAAAGGGCATGATCGAGGACATGATGCGCCAGCTCGACCACCCGGACGTCATTGTCGCGGTCGGCTCCGGCACGATCATGGACTTTGGCCGCTACCCGGCCTACCACCTCGGCATCCCGTTCGTCGCGGTGCCGACGCTGGCGAGTTCCGACGGCTTCACGGCCAATATCTGCTCGATCATCATCGACGGGCAGAAAAAGTCCATCCCCATGCAGGCGGCGGCGCTCGTCGTCTGTGACCTGAACGTTGTCTCCGGCGCGCCCCTGTGGCTGACCGTGAGCGGTATTTCGGACATTCTGGCCAAGTATATCTCCCTTGCCGACTGGAAGATCGCGCACCTCGTCTCGGGTGAGTATTACTGCCCGATGGTCGCTGACCTCGCGCAGGAGGCACTGACCATTATGCGCAAGGCGGCCGATGATATGGCGGCCGGCGGCAAGCCGGACTTTGAGGCCATGACCATGGCGCAGATGATCTCCGGCCTGACCATGCAGCTGCTCAACCACTCCCGCGCCGCCTCCGGCGCTGAGCACCTGATGGCGCATCTGGTGGAGATGAAGCCGCCGCGGTTTGAATCTGCGCACGGCATGCACGGCCAGTGCGTCGGCGTGGGCACGTACCTGTGCGCGAAGGAGTACCACTACCTCGCCTCGCTCCCGACGCCGAAGGCCAAGCCCTTTGAGCCGCTGCCCCGCGCGTGGGTGGACGAGAAGTTCGGCTCCCTCGCAGACGGCATCATGAAGGAGAACGAAAACGACGTGCTCGGCACGTTCGATCCGCAGAATATCGTCGACCACTGGGACGAGATCCGCGCCATCATCGCTGAGATCCCCACGGCCGAGGAGCTGGCTGCGTTGTGCGAGAAGCTCGGTGCGTTTTATAAGCCGGAGCAGATCGGCATCGACCCGGCCCTGTCGGAGGATATGCTCAGCGTTTCGGCGGCGATCCGCAACCGCCTGACGCTCATCCGTATGCGCCGCGTGCTTGATTTCGGCGAATAATTGCAAACTGGTATGCGCCCGGAAGCAGCCGCTTCCGGGCGTTTTCTGCTTGTGAAACAGAGCGTATAGTGGTATAATATTCTGATTGATTTTTGCGATGGGAGGCCATGTCATGCCGGATTTTGAGGTCATTTCGCCCTATGAGCCGTCGGGCGACCAGCCTGAGGCGATCGATACGCTCGTGCAGGGCCTGGAAAACGGCATTGACGAGCAGGTGCTGCTCGGCGTGACCGGCTCCGGTAAGACATATACGATGGCCAAGGTTATTGAGCGCGTCCAGCGGCCGACGCTCGTGCTCGCGCACAACAAGATCCTCGCGGCGCAGCTGTGCAGCGAGTTCAAGGAGTTTTTCCCGAACAACGCCGTGGAGTATTTCGTCTCGTACTACGACTATTATCAGCCGGAGGCGTACATCCCGCACACGGACACGTTCATCGAAAAGGACGCCTCCATCAACGACGAGATCGAGCGTCTGCGCCACTCGGCCACGTCGAGCCTGTTTGAGCGGCGCGACGTGATCGTCGTCTCGTCCGTGTCGTGTATCTACGGCCTCGGCGATCCGATCGACTACGCCAACATGGTCATCTCCCTGCGCACTGGCCAGCAGCGCGACCCGGAGGAGCTCATGCGCAAGCTCATTGACATCCGCTACGAACGCAACGACATTGCCTTTGCGCGCAACATGTTCCGCGTCCGCGGCGACACGATCGACATTTTTCCGGCCTACTCTTCGGATCATGCCGTGCGCGTGGAGTTTTTCGGCGACGAGATCGACCGCATCTCGGACATCAATGTCGTCACCGGCGCGCCCATCCGCACGCTCAGCCACGTGGCAATCTACCCTGCGTCGCACTATGTCACAACGCACGAGAAGATGGAGCGCGCCATCGGCGAGATCCGCGCCGAGTGCGATGCGCGCGTGAAAACGTTTGAGCAGCAGGGTAAGCTCCTCGAAGCGCAGCGTATCCGCCAGCGCACGGACTATGACATTGAAATGATGCAGGAGCTCGGCTACTGCTCCGGCATCGAGAACTATTCGCGCATTATCAGCGGCCGTGCCCCCGGCAGCGCGCCGATGACGCTGCTGGACTATTTCCCGAAGGACTTTCTGCTCTTTGTCGATGAGAGCCACGTCACGCTGCCGCAGGTGCGCGCCATGTACCGCGGCGATCGTGCGCGCAAGGACTCGCTCGTCGAGTACGGCTTCCGCCTGCCGAGCGCGTATGATAACCGCCCGCTGAAGTTTGAGGAGTTCGAGCAGCGGGTGAACCAGGCCATCTACGTCTCGGCCACGCCGGGCGACTACGAGCGCGAACACGCGGGTCAGATCGCCGAGCAGATCATCCGTCCGACCGGCCTGCTCGATCCGCAGATCTTCGTGCGTCCCATCGAGGGGCAGATCGATGATCTCATCGGAGAGATCAACGCACGCATCGCCAAAAATGAGCGCGCGCTCGTGACCACGCTCACGAAGAAAATGGCCGAGGACCTCTCGGCCTACCTCACGAATGCGGGCATCCGCTGCCGCTACCTGCATCACGACATCGGCGCCATCGAGCGTATGGAGATCATCCGCGACCTGCGCACCGGCGCGTTTGATGTGCTTGTCGGCATCAACCTCCTGCGTGAGGGGCTTGACCTGCCGGAGGTGTCGCTTGTGGCGATCCTCGACGCGGACAAGGAGGGCTTCCTGCGCAGCGAGACGAGCCTCATCCAGACGATCGGCCGCGCGGCGCGCAACGCCGAGGGCACGGTCATCATGTACGCGGATAAGGAGACGGCAGCCATGCACGCGGCCATCATGGAGACCAACCGCCGCCGCGCCAAACAGGCGGCCTACAATCAGGCGCATGGCATCGTGCCGAAGACGATCGTCAAGAGCGTGCGCGAGCTGCTCGAAATTTCGAGTGACGTCGAGGCGCCCAAGCGCGCCGACGGCGTGAAGATGACGGAGGCCGAGCGCCGGGCCGAGATCGCGCGGCTCGAGGCCCAGATGAAGAAGGCGGCCGAAATGCTCGAGTACGAGTACGCTGCCGTGCTGCGCGACCGGCTCATTGAACTGCGCGGCCAGTGACGCGCGAGGAGGACACCTGAATGAAACTCATGATTCTTGACGGCAACAGCATCGTCAACCGCGCCTTTTACGGCATCCGCATGCTCAACGCGCCCGACGGCACGCCGACGAACGCGGTCTACGGTTTTCTGACCATTTTTCAGCGCATCCTCGAGCTTGAACGGCCACAGGCGGTGTGTGTGGCGTTTGACGTGCACGCGCCGACGTTCCGGCACGAGCAGTACGCACTCTATAAGGCCCAGCGCAAGCCCATGCCGGAGGAACTGGTCGTGCAGATGCCGCTGCTCAAGCAGACGCTTGACTGCATGGGCATCCGGCGGCTGGAGCTGGCCGGGTGGGAGGCGGACGACATGCTCGGCACAGTCGCGCGCCGCTGCGAGGCCGCCGGCTGGGCGTGCGAGATTGTCACCGGTGATAAAGACAGCCTCCAGCTCATCACGGACACCACCCACGTCTGCCACGTCAAGACCCGCATGGGCCAGACGGAGACGATCGAATACACGCCCGAAGTATTCCGCGCCGAGTATGGCTTCGACCCCATCCATATGATCGACCTCAAGGCGCTCATGGGCGACAGCTCGGACAACATCCCCGGTGTGCCCGGCATCGGCGAAAAGACGGCGAAGGATCTGCTCGTCCGCTTTGGCACGGTGACGGATATTTACCGCGACCTCGACGCGCTGGACATCAAGCCAGGCGTGCGCAAAAAGCTCGCGGAAGGCCGCGAGAGCGCGCAGCTCTCGTTCGACCTCGCCACCATCCGCACGGATGCGCCCATTGATTTCGCACCAGAATCGGCGGTCTGGGATCGGGATTACCGCCCCGAGCTCTATGACTGGTTCCGGCGGCTTGGCTTTTTGAAGCTCTCGGAAAAGTGGGGCCTGCAGCCGGCCGACAGCGCGGCTGCACCGGAGGGCGCGCTGCCGCCGCTGCCGACCGTGGACGTGACGGACGGCACCGCGCTGCACGCACTCGAGCAGGCGGTCACGGCGGCGCCGTATGTTGCGGTGCTCGCGCCCGACGGGCTCGACGCGCTCACGCTCTGCGACGGTAAGGCGTGCTATGCGCTCGCGTGGGCGCAGCTCGGCGATGATTACAATGCATTTCTGCGTCTGCTGTTTTCCGACCGTGTGCGCAAAGCGGGCCACAATATTAAGGATCTTATGCGCGTACTGCTCGCCGAGGGCCTGCCGACGGACGGGTTCGTGTTCGACACGGCGCTGGCGGCCTACCTGCTTGACGCCACGGCCGGGAACTATGATCTCCCGCGTCTCGCGCAGGCGTATCTCGGCGGGGAAGCGCCGGACGCGCAGGCCGTCTGGGCGCTGCAGTCGGTGCTGCGGGAAAAGATGGACGCGCTCGGTATGCTGCCGCTCTATACGGACATCGAGCTGCCGCTGTGCCCGGTGCTGGCGCGCATGGAGCACACGGGCTTTCTCGTCGACCGTAAGGCGCTCTACGATTTCGGCGAAAGCCTCACGAGCGCCATCGAGCAGCTCCAGCAGAGCATCTGGGCCTGCGCGGGCGAGCCGTTCAACATCCAGTCACCGAAGCAGCTTGGCCACGTGCTGTTTGACCGGCTCATGCTCCCGGCCGGGAAAAAGACGAAGACCGGCTGGAGCACAAATGCCGCCGTGCTCGAAAAGCTGCGCGGCAAGCACCCGATCATCGACCAGATCCTCGATTACCGCATGCTCACGAAGCTGAAATCCACCTATGCCGATGGGCTGCTCAAGGAGATCTCGGCCGACGGGCGCATCCACACGAACTTCCAGATGACCGTTACGGCGACGGGGCGCCTGTCGTCCACGGAACCGAACCTGCAGAATATCCCCGTGCGCCGCGAGCTCGGCGCGCAGATCCGCAATATGTTCGTGGCCTCGCCCGGCAAGGTGCTCGTGGACGCGGACTACAGCCAGATCGAGCTGCGTCTGCTGGCGCATATTGCAAACGACGAGACCATGATCGCGGCCTTCCGCAGCGGAGAGGACATCCACGCCGTCACGGCGTCGCAGGTGTTCGGCGTGCCGCTTGAGGAGGTCACGCCGCTGCAGCGCTCGCACGCCAAGGCCGTCAATTTCGGCATTGTCTACGGCATCTCGGCCTTCAGCCTCGCGCAGGACATCGGTGTGTTCCAGAGTGAGGCCAAGGCGTATATGGACAGCTATTTTGCCAAGTACCACGGCGTGCGCGACTACATGAAGCGCATCGTCGCGCAGGCCAAGGCCGACGGCTATGTCACGACGCTCTTCGGCCGCCGGCGTGATCTGCCGGAGCTGAAATCGTCGAATTTCAACCTCCGCAGCTTTGGCGAGCGTGTGGCGCTCAATATGCCCATTCAGGGCACGGCGGCGGACATCATCAAGGCCGCCATGGTGCGCGTGGACGCGCGCATGCGCGCCGAAGGACTGGAGGCGCAGCTCCTGCTGCAGGTGCACGATGAGCTCATCGTCGAGTGCCCGGCGGCGGAGGCCGAGACGGTCCGCGCCATCCTCGTCGAGGAGATGGAGCACGTGGTCGATTACCGCGTGCCGCTGCTCGTGGACGCGAAGATCGGCGCGAGCTGGGCGGAGGCGCACTGATGAACTACGTGATCTGCGATGCCGGGGCGGAGCACCTGCCGCAGCTTGAGATGCTGGAGCGCGTGTGCTTTTCCGCGCCGTGGACGCGCGCACAGCTGCAAAGCCAGCTGCCGGATGACCGGCACGTGTTTCTCATCGCGGCAGCGGGGGAGACGGTGCTCGGCTACGCAAACTTCCTGCACGTGCTCGACGAGGGCGACATCGGCAACGTCGCCGTCGCGCCGGAGCACCGGCGGCAGGGCATTGCGGATGCGCTGCTCGATGCCCTGTGCGCGCGGGCGGCGGCGCTCGATCTTGCATTTTTGACGCTGGAGGTGCGCGCGTCGAACGCACCCGCCATCGCACTGTACCGCAAGCACGGGTTTCAGACTGTCGGTCAGCGCCGAAATTACTATCAGAAGCCGGACGAGGATGCACTCCTCATGACCTGGTTCCGGAGAGAGGCAGAGACGATATGATTATTCTTGCGATTGAATCTTCCTGTGACGAGACGGCCGTTGCCCTCGTGCGCGACGGGCGCGAGGTGTTGACCGATCAGGTCTTTTCCCAGGCCGATCTACATGCCATTTACGGCGGCGTCGTGCCCGAGATCGCGTCGCGCTCACACGTGGAGGTCATCTCCCAGCTGGCCGACCGCGCGCTGGAGGTGACCGGCCTGACCCGCGGCGATATTGACGCTGTGGCCGTCACGTGCGCGCCGGGGCTCATCGGCGCGCTGCTCGTCGGCGTGAACTTTGCCAAGTCCGCCGCGCTCGCGCTCGGTGTGCCGCTTATCCCGGTGCACCACGTCCGCGGTCACATCGCGGCTAACTACATTGCCTACCCGGAGCTGGAGCCGCCGTTCGTGTGTCTGGCCATCTCGGGCGGCAACACGCTCATCTGCGACGTGCGCGATTATACCGACCTGCGCATCCTCGGCGCCACGCGCGACGATGCGGCCGGCGAGTGCTTTGACAAGACAGCGCGCGTGCTCGGCCTGCCATACCCTGGCGGCAAGCCCATCGACGATCTGTCCAAGACCGGAGACGACCGGAAGTACAAGCTCCCCATCGGCCACGTGGACGGCTGCCCGTATGACATGAGCTTCAGCGGTCTGAAAACAGCCGTCATCAATCTCGCCCACACGGCGGAGCAGAAGGGCGAGCCGCTCGATAAAGCGTCGCTCGCCGCGTCGTTCTGCCGCGCCATGAGCGAGAGCCTTGTGCCGCGCACGATGGCGGCGGTCCGGGAGCTCGGCTATGACAAGCTCGCCGTAGCGGGCGGCGTTGCGGCCAATTCCCGCATCCGCGGCGATTTTCAGGCTGCGTGCGACGCGGCCGGCATCCGCCTGTTCGTCCCGCCGCTGAAACTCTGCGGCGATAACGCCGCCATGATCGGCTGCCAGGCGTACTACGAGTATCTGCGCGGCGCGCGCGCCGGCAGCGAACTCAACGCCTGGGCCAATATGGAGATCTCCGAGGTGCCGTTTTATGGGCGTGCATGACGGCCACCGCGCCCGCATGAAGGCGCGCTTCGTGCGCAGCGGGCTCGATAATTTCGACGACCACAGCGTGCTCGAGCTGCTGCTGTTTTATGCCGTGCCCCGGCGCGACGTCAACGAGCTCGCGCACGCACTGCTTGACCACTTCGGCACGCTTGACGCCGTCTTTGAGGCGAGCTTTGAGGACATGATGCGCGTGCCTGGTGTGGGGGAGAACGTGGCCACGCTCCTCACGCTCATCCCGCAGGTCGGCCGCCGGTACCAGATGGCCAAGCGCCGCCAGCAGACGATCCTGCGCTCGAGCGAGGACGCCGGGCACTATCTTGTGCCGCTGTATCTGTATGAGCGCACGGAGGTCGTCTACCTCCTGTGTCTGGACGCCAAGGGTGGTCTCATCAGCTGCAGGGAGGTCGGCCGCGGTGTGGTCAATGCCGCGGAAGTGTCCGTGCGCGCCATCGTGGAGACGGCCCTGTCGCAGAAGGCGGTGTCCGTCATCCTCAGCCACAACCATGTGGATGCTTATGCGCTCCCGTCGCGCGAGGATGAGCTCACGACCCGCCGCATCCGGGACGCACTTTTGCTCGTAGGAATCACGCTTGCGGATCATATCATCGTCTGCGGCGAGGATTACGTGTCGTTTGCCGATAGCGGTCTGCTCTGAATCATCACCGGCGGCACAAATCCTGCATTTTGCATGTCAAGCATTTTTTCAAATCTCTCGCGTCTGCGAGAGATTTGTGTTATGGTAACAAAATCGATGTTTGTAAAATCCACAAAGTCCGTTTCCGACGTTTCCTTATTTATATAGAAATGAAGCAATTGATTGAAAGAACAAAGAAATTCGCGTGTTGAAAAGTCGGTTGAAAATGTTGATAACTCACAGCAAACTGAAAGACGGAAAATAATTATGTAAACGCATTGTCACGAAAATGTAAGAACTTTGACCTTCTCTGCGTGCGGGAATCCCTGAAACCACGCGTGTTTTCCGGATGGCCGTAACAGTGCAAATACTGCACAACCGACAGAAACCAAAGAAAATCGACAATTTGTGCAGGAATGCAACATTTTTTTATGCATGAAAACAAATAGTAATCACAAAACTTTTGTATTGACATCCCAGGAGACATGTGATAGAATGTGCAAGCTGTAAGAAATATGCTAGTGTAGCTCAGTCGGTAGAGCAGCTGATTCGTAATCAGCAGGTCGTGTGTTCGAGTCACATCACTAGCTCCAGAAATGCCCTGTGGTTTTGACCGCAGGGCGTTTTTGATTCCTGCCGCTTGACGCGGCGGCGGGGGCACGGTATAATAAAGTATCCATCGAGCCGTTAGGGACGGCGCTTTTATTTTCCTACAAATTAGATTTATCTAACCGAAATACTGGAGGTGCGGCGCAATGGCCACAGCAAAACCAAAGGAAACTTTAGCGGATACGCAGGCGACGGTGCTGCATCAGGACACGGAGCACACGGTCTATCATCTCGATGATGTCGATGGGGAAGTGGTGCAGACGGTCTATCCGGTTTTCCCGGGTATTGAGATCGTGTATCACGACGTCCACGCCACGGTCTGCGCCATGCGGCGCGCGCAGGCACCCGGCTGCCTTGAGATCCACCACTGCCGCGAGGGGCGCATTGCCTACCCATATGGCGACGCCTGCTTCTTCCTCGCGCCGGGCGATCTGGCGGTCGTGCAGCGCACCCAAGCGGCGGCCCCGGCGCGTTTTCCGACTGGGCATTATCACGGCATCACGGTATCGATCGACCCGGCCCGCGCGCCGGACTGCCTGTCGTGCTTTCTCGAGGACGTCGAGGTGCGGCCGAGCGCGCTCATTGAAAAATTCTGCGCGGACGCCGCCTGCTTCGTCACACGCTCGTCGCAGGGCGTGGCGCACATTTTCTCCGAGCTCTACTCTGTGCCGGAGGGCATCCGCAAGGGCTATTTCAAGGTCAAGATCCTGGAGCTGCTGCTGTTTTTGAGTGCGTTCCCCGTGCAGGCGGCGCAGCCGCAGCACAGTTACCCGCAGTCGCAGGTGCAGCTTGCCGAGCAGATCGGCGCGTATCTGCTGGCGAACACAGAGCGGCGGCTGACGGTTGCGGAGCTTTCGCAGCGCTTCGGCGCCTCGGCCACGCTCATCAACAGCAGCTTCCGCGGCGTGTACGGCATGTCGCCGGCGGCGTTTCTGCGCGCGCAGAAAATGCACGGCGCGGCGCGGCTCCTGCGCCAGACCGACCGCACGGTGCTGGATATTGCCGGCCAGTTTGGGTATGATAATGGCAGCAAGTTCGCCAAAGCGTTCCGGGACGTCATCGGCGTCTCGCCCAACGCCTACCGCAGCGGCATCGACTGCGACAGCTGCGCGCCGGAGGTTCCGGCGGTCTGACGGCGGGGCGGACATCTTTTTCATTTTGGAGCCATGTTCCGATGATTTGGAGCGGATGCCGGGGGTATCATGCAGTATCATAACACCAGAAAGCAACGAAACGCGCAGCTTTTCACACATGAGTTAGACCGGTTTAACCAACAACCGCGCAGCATTGCTCACTGCGTGAAAACCGGTAAACCACCACAGACAAGGAGGCAAGCCATGTCGGAGGAAAACGTCGTACGGCTCTGCGCGCCGACACTGGCCGGGATCAAGACCGGCAGCCTGTTCCCCTGTCCGTTTGAAAACCGGGAGACTTTGCTCATGGAGATCCGCCAATACAACCAGGTGCTGGTTCCCAAAGGGCTCTGCCTCCTCCCGCTGCGATTCACGGACAAGAGCGCGCTGCTGTATCTGTACCGCCCACGCGATCTGGAGCGGGATCTGCAGGACCGGCTGGCAGCAGAGATTCTGCAGCACGCAGGCTATGTCTGCGGCAGCAGCGAGCAGTGCCTGATGAAGCTCATCGAGCGTCTGCGCGCGTACGACGAATTCCCCCACGAGATTGGCCTGTTTCTGAGCTATCCGCCGGAAGACGTCAAAGGGTTCATCGAGCACCATGCGGCTGATTTCAAGTATGCCGGCCTCTGGAAGGTGTATGGCGACGAGCAGCGGGCGCGCGACCTCTTTGTAAAATACCAGCGGTGTACGGAGATCTACTGCGAACGTCTGCACGCGGGCTCGAGCATTGCGCAGCTCGCCGTAAACGTGCAGCAGCGAAACACAGCACAAAAGGAAAGGATGTTACCATCATGAAAAAAGCAGCAGTCATCTATTGGAGCGGCACCGGCAACACCGAGGCCATGGCCAACGCCGTGCTCGAGGGCATGAAAAGTGCCGGCGCGGACGCGGTGCTCCTGACAGCCTCCGATGTGGATGCTTCCGCCATCGGCGGATATGACGCCGTGGCGCTCGGCTGCCCGGCCATGGGCTCCGAAGTTCTGGAGGATATGGAGTTCGAGCCGATGTTCGACGGCTGCAAATCCAGCCTGAAAGGCAAACGTGTCGCCCTGTTCGGCTCCTACGGCTGGGGCGGCGGCGAATGGATGCACAACTGGGAGCGCGACTGCCGCAGCTCCGGTATCCAGCTCGCGTGCGACAGCGTGATCTGCAACGAAGCGCCCGATGATGCGGCCCTTGCGGCCTGCCAGGCGCTCGGCAAGACGCTCGTCGATTAACTTCTTTCAATCGTACCCGGATCCCCCTCCGGTTACCGATACCAACAACAGGCATCAAGCCAAATCACCTCACCTCTCTTCTCTTCCCTTCCCCATTCCCTGCAGCGGTGTGACACCACGCACTTTGCCTGTGCGTGACCGCTGACCCAACAAAGAATCGTCCGCCGGATTCCCCTCCGGGCGGACGATTTTTTTGCCGCCGGCCGTCAGCGGCGCTCGAGCGGGAGAAAAGCAAAAGCAGCGCCCTGCGTAGGAGCGGTATCCTACGCAGGGCGCTGCTTTTTTGGCGCAGGGGAGAGCATTTAGGGACGCGCGGCGTCAGAAATGCCCAGTACAGAAGCGGCGAGGTATTTGCCGCTCGTGGTTTTCATGATCGTGTCCAGAAAATGCACGATGCTCTCCTTACCGTATCCGTTCTCGGATGCGTTTGCGATGTAGTCCGCCTCAATGAGGATCTGGTAGTCCATGCCGCAGATATTCTGCAGCGTGTGGTGATGCCCCACAAGATAGGCCACACGCGCGATCTGTGCCTCCGTCATGCCGGTGCCGGCAAGAAAGGCGCGCACCAGCACGGCGCCCTCCTGCTCCTGATACTTGCCGTTGGTGTTGCCGTATTTCTCGCGGCAGAGCGGGCAGGCAATATCGTGCGTGATGGCGGCGATTTCCAGAAGGTATTGCGTCTCCGCGTCCAGCCCCTCCAGTTCGCCGATCGTTCGGGCGTAGGCCCAGACGCGCAGGAGATGGTCGATGTCGTGGATGTTGCCGTTGGATGCGGCGATCATTTTGTTCAGGATTTGTGCGAGGGTCATGGGATGCCTCCGTTAGCTGTTAGTTAAAATGCCCGTCGTTGGCGGCGAAGAGCCGCGCGCACTGGGCGCGCAGCGCTGCGTGCTCGGGCGCGGAGAGCGCCGGGTCGGCGGCGAGCACTGCACGGGCCGCGTCGCGCGCGTCGTTGACGGCGGTCATGTTCGTGCCGAGGTCGGCGATATGCAGCGCCGGCAGGCCGTGCTGCCGGTTGCCGAAAAAGTCACCCGGCCCGCGCTGGCGCAGGTCGGCCTCCGCGATCTGAAAGCCGTCGGCCGTGTCGCACAGCACCTTCAGCCGCGCGCGCGCTTCCTCCGTGTGCGCGTCCGACACGAGCACGCAGTACGACTGAAACGGCCCGCGCCCGATGCGCCCACGCAGCTGGTGCAGCTGCGAGAGTCCGAAGCGCTCGGCGTTTTCGATGATCATGAGCGCCGCGTTCGGCACGTCCACGCCGACCTCGATGACTGTCGTTGAGACGAGGATGTCCGTCTCCCCGGCGGCGAAGGCGGCCATGCACGCATCTTTGTCCCTGGCCTTCATGCGGCCGTGGATGCAGGCCACGCGGTGCTGCGGGAACGTCCGCTGCAGGGCCTGCGCGTGCTCCTCAGCGGACTTGAGATCGGACGGGACGTCGTCCGTCTCCTCCACCTTCGGGCAGACGACGAACACTTGCCGCCCCTCGCCGATGAGCTTGTCGATGAAGGCGTTGAGCCGCGAGCGGTAACGCTCGTCCACGCACACGGTCTGCACCGGCTGGCGGCCGGGCGGCAGCTCGTCGATGATCGACACGTCCAGATCACCGTACACCAGCAGCGCCAGCGTGCGCGGGATGGGTGTCGCGCTCATGACGAGCGTGTGCGGCTGCTCACCCTTGCGCACGAGTGCGGCGCGCTGCTCGACGCCGAAGCGGTGCTGCTCGTCCGTGATGACGAGGCCGAGGCGGAAAAACGTCACCGAGTCGCTGATGAGCGCGTGCGTGCCGACGACGACGTCGAGCAGACCGCCGGCGAGCGCTTCTTTTATCTCGCGTTTTTGCCGCGCGGTCATTGCGCCCGTCAGGCGTCCAACGCGGATGCCGAACGGCTCGAGCAGTGTGCGCAGCGTGTGCTCGTGCTGCTCGGTGAGGATCTCGGTCGGCGCCATGAAAGCACTCTGACAGTCGTTTTCGTGCGCAAACCAGATGCACGCCGCGGCGACGAGCGTCTTGCCGGAGCCGACGTCGCCCTGCACGAGGCGGCTCATCGGCACGCCGGAGGTCATGTCCTGCACGGCGGCAGCAACGGCGCGCCGCTGCGCCCCGGTGGGCGAGAAGGGGAGCGTGCGGTAAAATGTCTCGAGATCAGCATTTTGCATACGGATGCCGCCCTCAGCGCGCCGCTGCGAGCGGATGCGCGCCATGGCGGTCGAGAGCACGAACAGCTCCTCGAACACCAGCCGCTTGCGCGCCGTGTCGAGCGCCTGTGCGTCGGCCGGTTGATGGATGTTCTGCAGGGCATAGTCCTGCTGCGCGAGCCGGTAGGCGCGCGCGATGTCCGCCGGGATCACGTCCTGCATCTGCCCGATGCAGGCGTGCAGCGCGGGCGTCATGGCCTTGCGGATGTCGTTTTGCGTCACGCCGGTCGTCAGCGGGTAAACGGGGTAAAAGCAGTTGGTCACGCTGCCGCAGCGTGCTGCCTGCTCGCAGACGGGATTTGTCATCGTTTTGCGAAAGCCGTTGGCCTCCACCTTGCCGTAGAAGATGTACGTTTCGCCCGCGTGCAGACTATTCTTACGGTAGGGCTGGTTGAAGTAGGTCGCGTCCAGCGCGCCGGTGTCGTCCACGATGCGCACCTTGACCAGCGTGAGCCCGCTGCGGACATACTGTGCGCGCGGCTCGGCCGCGACCGCGGCGCGGATGCACACGGCCTCGCCGGGCTGCGCGTCCGCAATCGTGCGAAACTGCGTCCGGTCCTCGTACCGCCGGGGGTACAGGCCCGCCAGGTCGCGCAGCGTCGCCACGCCGAGCTTTTGGAATGCCTGCGCTTTCTTCGGCCCGATGCCGACCAGCGCTTCGAGCGGGGTATCCGGTGTGTAGGTCATGTGCATCCCTCCTGTGCGCCGCATTTCCAGCGCCAGAGCCGCGCCTGGTCCTCGGGCGCGGCATAGCCGATGCCGACGCGGGTGTCGGTTTCGAGCGCGAAGCGCAGCCCGTCGTCCTCGATCCAGAGCTCCGGACAGGCCGTGATGTCACCGTCGTTGAACGCTTTGTCGATCTGCAGGCGCTTGGTCAGCTTGCCGGGGCCATTGGCGCCGTCCGCGCACGCGCGGATGAGCACGGCCTGCGGCTCGTCCACGTGCCCGGTCACGATGTTGAGCATCCAGTGCATGCCGTAGCAGAGGTAGACGTAGATCGTGCCGCCGTCGTGATAGAGCACCTCCGTGCGCTTTGTCCGGCCGTGGCAGGCGTGACAGGCGGTGTCCTGCGCGCCGCGGTAGGCCTCCGTCTCCGTGATGCGCGCACGCAGCAGCGTGCCGTCCGGCAGCCGGCGCACCAGGATGCGCCCAACCAAGTCCGGCGCGACGCAGAGCACGTCGCGCCGGAAAAATTCCCGATCTTGCAGTTTCATGTTTCTCAGCTCTCATACTGGACGACATAGTTGTCGCCGTTGGGGGTGAATTTTCCGTACAGGCCGTTGGTGAGCACCACGTGGCCGTCGGACTTGACGAGCACCATCTCAAACCCGCCGTAGGTGCGCCAGTAGTTGAGCGCCGCCTGCGGTCCGAGCACGAACATCGCGGTCGACAGGCAGTCGGCCAGCGTGCCGTCCTCGCACACGATCGTCACGGACAGCAGGCCGTTATTCACCGGCCGCCCGGTCTTGGGGGAGAGGATGTGGTGGTATTTCTGCCCACCCTCGGTGAAAAAGCGCTGGTAGCTGCCGGAGGTGATGACGGCCGTCTCGCCCACGGTGAGGTAGCCGAGATAGCTGCCGGTATCGTTCGGGTCCTGCACGGCGATGTTCCAGTCGCTGCCGTCCGGCTTTTTGCCGAGCGTCTGCACGTTGCCGCCGAGGGACACTACACCGCTCGTGACACCGGCGGCGCGCATGGCCTGAATGGCATAGTCCGACGCGCAGCCCTTGGCCACGGCGCCGAAGCTCAGCGACATGTCTGCCGGCATGGTCACGAGATAATTCGCACTGTCGTCTGTGGCGGCGAGCTGCACCTTGCTCATGTCCACGCATGGGAGCAGACGCTCGATCTCCGCGTCCGACGGGACGCGGTAGTTCTGGTCGATGAAGCCCCAGAGCTTGCTCAGGGGGTAGGTCGTCAGGTCGAGCGCACCGTCCGAGCGCTCGTACACGGTCTGCGCCGTGCGCAGCATTTTGGCGATCTGCTCGTTGACGACGACGGAGCTGCCCATGGCATGGTTGATCTCGTAGGTCTTGCTGCGCTCGTTTTCCGGGTCGAGCAGCGTGTCCATACTGTTGATGATGCTGATGGCGGCACTGATGCCGTCGTCTGCTTTCTTGCCGTAGGCGGTCAGGTCCATGACGGTGTCCATGGCGAAGATCTGCTGTGTGGTGCTTTTTGCCTCGCCGCAGGCGCTCAGCGGCAGCACGAGCGCGCAGCACAGCAGCAGCGCGAGCAGGCGGGTATGCAGACGTTTATGGTTCATAGAGGGTGTGTCCTTCCAATACAGGTTTCTTTCTGCCAGTATAGCATATCCGCCGCCAAATGGGAACAGAAAATCCTGCTTTACATTTTGCCCGGACTTTGCTATAATATCTCCTGCTGAATATGCGCCCGTAGCTCAGCTGGATAGAGTGACAGACTCCGACTCTGTAGGCCAGCGGTTCGAATCCGCTCGGGCGTACCACGAAAAAACCTGCCGTGAGGCAGGTTTTTTGCTGTGCGCCGCGGATTCGAGGTTTATCCCCGAGAGGGGAAATCCGCTCGGGCGTACCACGAAAAAACCTGCCGTGAGGCAGGTTTTTGGGCTTTTAAGATGCAGAATTTTAAGATACAGCAAAAAAACAGGTCGACGTATGGTATTTTGCTGATTTTTGCACTTGACTTCCGGCGTGGTTGACCTATAATGATACGCGAACATGAACACTGTTCAAGTTGAGGTGCTTGTATGAACGCAGCGGTCACATCCAAAGAGGAGATCCTGAAAACCAGCCGGGAGCTGATCCGGCAGCAGGGATGGTCCACGGTCAGCATCCGCGCGGTCGCCGCGGCCTGCGGCGTGTCGGTGGGCTCGATCTATAATTACTTTGATTCCAAGGCGGCGCTGATGAGCGAAACGATCGGCAGCGTCTGGCAGGAGATCTTCCACCGTCCGGATGATGCGGATGTGTTTCGGGACGTGCAGACGTGCATCACTTGGATATACACGCGCATTGCCTACGGCTGCGAGCAATACCCCGGCTTTTTCACCCTGCACTCCATCGGTTTCCTGCGCGACGAGCGGCCCGACGGCAAGCGGCGTATGCAGCAGACGTGGGGACATATCTTAACGGGGCTGTGTTCGGTGCTCAAGCGCGACGCCCGCGTCCGTCCGGACGCTTTTACGGACGCCTTCACCGCGGAGCAGTTTGCGGATGTGCTCTTTTCGCAGATGCTCTCGGCCATGCTGCGGCAGGACTATGATCCCACCACCGTGTTGGAGATCGTGCGCAGAACGCTGTATTAAATCCAAAAGCCCGCCTTGCGGCGGGCGATCGCAAACCACAAAGTGAACGTTGTTCACATAGAAAGGTCAAATGTCATGAAAGTCAAACGCAACACACTGCTGCTCATCGCCTGCCTTGTGTGGGGGGCGGCGGGCTTTAACATCCTGCGCCTCGGGGTGCTGGCTTATCCCGCCTATCTGAGTGTGCTGAATTTCGTGCTGTCAGCACTGGTCTTTGCCGTGTTCCAGTATTTCATATTCGGCAGACTGGTCAAAAAGCACACTGCCCGCATCACGGGCTATGAGGAGGAGCGCCATTTCTTCCTCAAGTTCTTCGACGTGAAGTCCTTTATCATCATGGCCGTGATGATGAGCGGCGGCATCTGGCTGCGCTCGAGCGGCCTCGCGCCGGATCGCTTCATCGCGGTGTTCTATACCGGCCTCGGCGCTTCGCTGCTGACGGCTGGCATTCGCTTCGGTTATCAGTTCGTCAAGGCGGTCATTGCCGCCGGCGAAGAGAAAACAGCATTCCAAGACGAAAAAGGAGACTAATCTATGCAGGCAATTGTTGAAACGCTTTTTGATGCCGCCTATCTGATCACAGTCATCACGATCGGCATCCTCATGATCCGCCGCAGCAAGGGCAACGTTCAGTACACGCTCTTCGGCTGGATGGCCGTTGTGCTCGGTGCGGGCGATTCGTTCCACCTGATCCCGCGCGCGCTGGCGCTGTGCACCACCGGCCTTGAGAGCTACACCTTCGCGCTCGGCCTCGGCAAGTGGATCACCTCCGTCACGATGACGGTGTTTTATGTGCTGCTCTACTATGTCTGGCGCAAACGCTATCAGATCGAGGGCAAGCGCGGTCTGACCGTCGCCATGTATGTTCTGGCTGCCGCGCGCGTCGTGCTGTGCATGATGCCGCAGAACCGGTGGCTGACCGGCGGCGCACCGCTCGCGTGGGGCATCTACCGCAACATCCCGTTTGCGCTGATCGGTCTGCTCGTGATCGTGCTGTTTTTCCGCAGCGCAAAGGCGCAGGATGACCGGGCTTTTCGCTGGATGTGGCTGACCATCGTGCTGAGCTTCGGCTTCTATATCCCGGTGGTGC
>ENA-OZFX01000211-OZFX01000211.1-human-gut-metagenome-genome-assembly--contig:-NODE-211-length-34242-cov-20.647936_pt1 | contig 34242 bp, 29 predicted proteins | sample MGYA00244651_ERZ653648 | MGnify/ENA primary metagenome ERZ653648 (study PRJEB26926, sample SAMN06164910) | human gut metagenome | biome: ENVO:00009003; feature: ENVO:2100002; material: ENVO:00002003...
TCCAGACGGCCGGACATCTCACGCAGGGCCTCGGCCCAGCGGGAGGTGGAGTCGGCCAAAACGGCGACGTCATAGCCCATGTCACGGAAATACTCCGCGATGGTGATGCCGGTGTAGATGGATGCCTCACGCGCTGCCACAGGCATATCGGAGGTGTTGGCGATGAGCACGGTGCGCTTCATCAGCGGCTCTCCGTTGCGCGGGTCGGTCAGTTCCGGGAACTCCATGAGAACGTCGGTCATCTCGTTGCCGCGTTCGCCGCAGCCGATGTAGACGACGACGTCCACGTCCGACCACTTGGCGAGCTGGTGCTGCACGACGGTCTTGCCGCTGCCGAACGGGCCGGGCACGGCGGCCGTGCCGCCCTTGGCGATTGGGAAGAGCGTGTCAATGATACGCTGGCCGCTGTTCATGGGCTTGTTCGGAGCAAACTTCTGCGCATAGGGGCGCGCGATACGCACCGGCCAGCGCTGGATCATGTTCAGCTCATGATCGACACCGTTGGCATCGGTGAGCACGGCGACGGTCTGGTCGACCGTGAAGTCGCCGCCGGTGATGCTCTTGATCGTGCCCTTCATCTGCGGGGGCACCATGATTTTGTGCAGGATGGCCGTCGTCTCCTGGACGGTGCCGATCACGTCGCCACCGACAACGGCGGTGCCGGGCTGCACAACGGGGTCAAAGTGCCAGACGCGCTCACGGTTGAGCGCGGGCACCTCGATGCCGCGGGTGATGTTGGAGCCGGTCAGGTCGCGGATCTCGGGCAGCGGGCGCTGGATACCGTCATAGATATTCTCCAGCATACCGGGGCCAAGCTCCACGGACAGCGGCATACCGGTGGTCTCGACTTTCGCGCCGGGGCCAAGGCCCGAGGTCTCCTCGTAGACCTGGATGGACGCGCTGTCGCCGGTCATATTCAGGATCTCGCCGATCAGGCGCTGCTCACCGACACGCACAACGTCGGAAACGTTGGCATCGGCAAGGCCGTTCGCCACGACCAGCGGACCAGAAACTTTTGTAATGGTTCCGCTCAATTTCATTCTTCCTTTCCTTAAAGGATATCGGAGCCAACCGCTCGCTCGACGGCCGCCTTGAGCGCGGTCTGGCCGAGGCCGAGGGGGCCTTCCCTGCCGGGGATCAGGATGATGGCCGGCAGGGGAACATCTTTGAATTTGTCGATCTCATGCTGAAGCTCCTGCGCCAGATTCTCTTCGACATAGATGATGGCGTAGTCCTCAGAGTCTTTCGTCAGGCGGCGCAGTGTCTCGCGCGCCTCCTCGGCATTGGCGACCGGGCAGGCCTCGAGGCCGAGCGCCTTGAAGCCCATGACGGTCTCCGCACCGCCGACAACTGCAATTTTAAGCATAAGTCTCACGCAGCCTTTCCCGGATGACCGCGGGCTGAAGCCCGGCGAGTCTGCCCGTCAGGATCATTCTTGCAGCCGTGGTCTCGTTTTCCATGGCGGCGAGATAAGCGGTCACATGCGCCGCGCCAAAGCTGCGCAGCTTGGCCGCGCGGATGTAGTCCATGAGTGCGTTGTCGCATAGCAGCTCAAACGCCGTCAGTGCGCCGCCGCTCATAGCCGCCGCGCCGGCAGCCGCCGCATTGCCCAGCCACGTGTTGCCGTAGAGCGCCGTGAGTGCCTCAGCCGAGTCGAACGCCGCGAGCACGCGATCCGTGCCGATCGTGCCGCCCGGGATAAGCGCGGTCTTGAGAAAGTCCGCATCCTTGGCCATGCGGCGTGTGCGCACGGCAGCGCGCAGGTTCGCGCTGTCGATCTGCAGCTGCACATAGCCCTTGGCAAAGCCGCCGTCACTCAGGCCGTCGGCAAGATCGAGCATCTGTGCGAAATACGCGCGGTCGAGCTCAAAATCCGCCGCCTGCGGATTGGTCGTGTGCGCCAAGATCGCGGCGGCGCTGGCCATCGCCTGCGCCAGAACGGGCGGGATATCACGGTAGTCCTCCTCGTAAAACGCCGCGTGCAGTTTCTGCGGCGGCACCGTGCCGCGCTGCGACAAGATCGCATCGCACTCCACACCCATTGCCTGCGCTTTGATGAGCGCCTTGGCATTGTGGTAGTCATACTTGAGGCGGAACAGCTGCACGAGCTGCGCCTCCGGGACCATGCCCTCGACCTCATCGAACAGCGCCCGGATGTGCGCCTCGAGCGCAGCGCCGGCCTCCTTCGCGGACAGGCCGCTCAGGTCGCCGTAGCCACACTCTTCCAAGATCTTCGCCGCTTCGTCGTTGGTGGGCGCATCAATCATGCGCTCCATACGCTCAGCGGAAAGCATTTTGGTCTCGCGGGCTGCCAGCATTGCCGTAATCGCAAGGTAATTCGTATCTTTTACTTTAGACAATTCGGTTCCTCCCTCATGCGGCGCAGAGCTCTGCGCCCCATATAGGATAATTCATTTCCCCGCATGGGGCGGGGCAGGTCACGCGCCGAACAAGACCTCGGCAACCTGAGCAGCCAGATCACTGCGGCAGAGCTCTGCGATTGTCTCCACGGCGCAGTTGACCTCAATATCTCCCTGCTGGAGCACAAAACCGGCACGCAGGTCGCGCGTGGCCCGGCTCATGGTGAGCCGGCCGGGCTTGCCCTGCTGCGCAAGCAGCGCGTTGGCCGCATCCACGACCGCCTGACCGCACGCGGCCTGATCCTTGGCGTTGAACACCAGAGTCTCGGTGCCGGTCGTCGCGGCCTGTGCTGCGAGCTTGGCCAGATACGCCACGTAGTCCGCCTGCGGCATGGCGCAGATCTTGTCGAGCGCGGCGGCAAACGCCGCATCGACCATCTCCTGCTTGAGCGCAAGGACGCTCTTTCTGGCTTCCATTTCCGCCAGACGGCCCATGCGCTGCACGCGGTCCTCGCACGCTTTCACACCGTCACGGACGCGGGCCCAGTACTGGTCCTGCGCCTGTTTGTCATAATCGGCGCGGATCTCGGCGCACTTGGCCTCGGCTTCGGCCGCGATGGCCTTTGCCTGCTCCTGCGCGTCCGCCTCGATGCGGCCGGTGATTTTTTCAATACCATTCATAGATCTTTGTTCCCTTCTGTCGGAAGAGGATGGGGATTACTTCAAGCCGTTGAGCATCAGGAAGGATGCCAGCAGGCAGAGGATGGCGTAGAACTCGACCGTGATGCAGAAGATCATGCCCTTGGACCAGTCATCGGGCTTCTTGGCCAGGATGTTCAGGGACGCGGCAGCGACCTTGCCCTGCGCGATGGCGGAGATCAGACCGCCGAGCGCGATCGGCAGGCAGGCTGCGAAGTACTGCAGGCCCTGCGCAACGGTCAGCGGAGCGGCAGCGTTGGCGGCAAAGATCTGGCTCTGAGCAAGGAACCAGATGACGAAGCCGTACAGGCCCTGGGTGCCCGGGATGACCTGCATGATCATCGCTTTACCGAACTTGCTGGGATCCTCCGAGACGAGACCTGCGCCGGCCTCACCGGCGATGCCGGTGCCCTTTGCAGAGCCAATGCACGCGAGAGCCGCTGCGAGCGCAGCGCCGAGAAGGCCGAGAGCCAGACCACCGATGGATTCGAGAAATGCCATTTTCATTTTCCTCCTTAAATATCTCTTGAATACGAATGTTTAGAAATTATGATTTTCCACGTCGACATAGCGCGTGTTGATCTCGAGCGGGCGGAACGGTTTACCGCCGTCGACATAGAACTTACCGAAGAACTCCAGGCACTGCAGACGCAGGTCATGCACGAAGCAGCCGAGCAGGTTCAGGCCGAAGTTGAGCAGATGGCCCAACAGGAAGATGATGATAAAGATCAGCATCGACACGACCGTCACGCCGCCGCTCGACGGCATCGCGGCGAGGGTGTTGAACACCTGCGCGATGACGCTGCCGGCCAGCATCAGAGCCATGAGTCGGGAATACGAGAGAATGTCGCCGAACCAGCCGGTCAGCCCGTTGTAGAGCGCGCCGAACACAGCCGTGACCTTGCCGAAGCCCTTGGCCTCACGGCCGGAGCCGTAGATCAGCATCAGACCGCCGATGCACAGCACGACCGGGACACCGGCGATGTTGCCGATCTTGAGCACATACAGCGCAAGTCCCGCAAACAGGACCAGCCATGTGCCCTCGTTGAAGATCGCGTCGCCGACCTTGCCCTGACGGCACTCCATGACCATGTTCACGATCATGCCGGTCACGAGCTGGATAAAGCCGAGCACCATAGCGCCGATGAGGATCGTCGTCGTATCGGTCAGCGGGTCGAGTAGTGGGCTCGTCAGGATGCCGAGCTTGACGTCGTGACCGAACATCTTCACGATCGTCGGCACGGCGTTGCCGAAGAAGCCGCCCGTCACGATGCCGAGCAGGAACGTCGACACGCCGCAGGCGAGCAGCAGCTCGCAGAAATACTTGCTGCCGCGTTTCGGCTTCATCTTGCCGAGCGCGACGAGCGCCGCGATCATCATCACAAGGCCGTAGCCCATGTCCGCCATCATGATACCGTAGAACAAAATGAAAAACGGCGCCATGAGCGGGTTCGGATCGACCGTGCCGTAAGCCGGCAGGCTGTACATATTCGTGACCATGTTCAGCGGTTCGGTAAATTTGTTGTTTTTGAGTTTGACCGGCACCTCGGGGTACTCGTCCTCCGTGGGATCGGCCAGATCCCAGGCGCAGTCATACTTTGCGAGCACTGCGGTGAGCTTGCCCTCCTCCGGTGCCGTGAGCCAGCCGCGCATGCACACGACGCTCTCGGTGCCGACGAGGCGCTCTTCCGCCTCCGCGCGGCCGAGCTTCACGCTCGCGCGGTCGATGCAGAGCTTGAACGCATCCCGATGCGGGGCAAAGGCGGCGATATCCGTCTCCGCCTGCTCGCGCTTGCGGATGATGTCCGCGATCTGCTGCTGCGCATCCTCGATGTTCTGCTTTGCCGTGCCCGGCGTGCCGCTGAGGTTTGCCAGCGTGAAGCCGGACGCGCGCAGCGCCGTGATGGCTTCCGTCAGCTCCTCTTTCAGACAAATGAGCAGCACATAGTGCTGTTCCTTATCCGAAGAGATCTCATACAACTGCGACTCCGGCGCAGCGTCCGCCAGCGCTTTGGCGGCCTCGGCAAGATCCACCGCTGCGGGCAGCATGCCGAGAGAAATGCGGGTCCTTACGGTCTCACCCAAATCCAGCGGCAGATCCAGCGTCTGCCACGGGCGCAGGGCCTCGATATTGCCGCGGAGCTTGGCCTCCTCGCCGTTGTAGCGGCGCACGGCCGCTTCCAGATCCTCGAGCTGTGCAACTGCATCGAGCTCCTGGCGGTATGCACCGTCATCCAGAAAATCAGCCTCCGTGACCTCCGGCCGGGAGCTGAGCAGCTTGGACTTGACCGGCGCATACTTGTCGAGCAGCTTGAGTGCGGCGGTCAGGCGCGTGAGTTCACTGCGCACCTCCGTCACATTGCCGCTCTCCTGACGCAGGACTGCGGCAGCCTCCGTATCCGCAAGCAGCGCGTCCGGTTCCGAGATCTGCACGCAGCCAAGCAGCATCAGATCCCGGAGCAGCTCATCTTTCTGCCGGCGAACGACCATGAGCCGCAGCTTTTTCATGTGTACAATGGCCATCAGCCGTTCACAATCCTTTCCACGATGAGTGATGCAGCCCGATCCAGATTGGTCTTGGCCTTGATGCGCATGGCAGCTTCCTTGTTCTTGATCTCCGCCGCCAGCGTTTCCGCATCCGCCTTCGCCTTTTCATCCGATTTGGCCCGCAGCGTCTGCAGTTCCTGCTGCGCCTTGCCGACAGCAGCCTCTATTGCTGCCTTCCCCTCGGCCTGGGCCGCTTCCACTGCCGCCGCAGCGGCTGCCTGCGCGTCGGCTTTGATCTGCCTGGCCCGGTTTTCTGCGTCACTGATCGTTGTTATCGCCTCAAATGACATCTGTACACCTCCCTACGAATCAAACTGTTATTATGCCGCGCAACGCCCGCTTTCACGAACTGTTTCTACATAATGTAGGTATTTTACCTTATTCGCAGCCGTTAATCAAGTGAAATTGCCCAAAATTGCCTGTCAAAATTCAAACACCTATATGTTAAAAAACTATTGAACCTGCTACGTTTTTCACGTCATTGACGAAAATTTAACGTTATTATATTTGCATGATTTCTCGCGATGGAATCGTTCGGGATTCCTGGTACGAATCCGGTATAAAAATGAACAAAATGTTGGAAAATACGCGATTTCAACATTTAAAATGTTTTTTTCCTTGCTATTGTGCCGGAAATAGCCTATAATGTTTCTGCTAAAGTTAAAAAGTTTGAACTATATTCGCATATTCGGAGGTACTTTCACATGGAGAGCAAACGCCGTTTCGGTGACCGTAAGGACGGCCGCCTGATCCAGTCTCTCGCGCCGTTTTACAAGTTCATGCCCTACATCATGCCCACGAAGAACGACGCCTGCAATCAGTTTGAGGACTGCATCGAGATCACGAACACCGACCGCTGGCTGCGGCAGAAGCGCCTCGAGGGCTACAAGGGTCTCGGCTACCTGCACCTGTTCATCGCGGCCTACATCCGCATGGTCTCCCTCCGCCCCGGCATCAACCGCTTCGTGGCCGGCCGGCGCATCTATGCGCGCAACAATATCGAAGTCGTGCTGACCGTGCGCCGCAGCATGTCCACCACCTCGAACGAGACGACCATCAAGGCCGTCTTTGCCCCGACGGACACGATCTTTGACGTCTACCGCAAGATGAACGAGAAGATCGACGAGATCAAGTTCGGCGGCGAGGACAACAACACCGAGCAGGTCGCCGGCGCACTGCTGAAGCTGCCGCGTTTCCTGCTGCGCTTCGCCATCGGCTGCCTGCGCGTGATGGATTACTTCGGCATCATCCCGCAGAAGCTGCTCGACGCCAGCCCCTTCCATGGCTCAATGATCATCACCGACATGGGCTCGCTCGGCATCCCGCCGATCTATCACCACCTGTACAACTTCGGCAACCTGCCGATGTTCATCGCCTTCGGTGCCAAGCGCAAGGCGGTCGAACTCGACCGCGAGGGCAAGCCGGTCGAGCGCAAGTACATCGATTTCATGGCCGTCATGGACGAGCGCGTGTGCGACGGGTACTATTACGCCTCCTCATTCAAGTATATGAAGATGTATATGCACAACCCGGCGCTGCTGGAAGTCCCGCCCGAGAAAGTGGTCGAGGATCTGTTCTGAGCATCGATAATCGATACATATGGAAAACCTCCTGCTGTGCAGGAGGTTTTTTGTATTTGTCCGGGCAGCGCCTCCGGCGCCGGCCGGACCGCACGCGCAGCCGAACACAGCAGCAACATGATGAACATGACAAAGATCACAAAGCGGAGCTTCTTCACCGATCCATCCTCCTTTGCTTTCGTTTGACAGCAGTATACACAGCCGCCGCAAAAAAAGCCGTCGCATCCTGGCGGCGGACAGAAAACTTTGCGGAGACAAGGTTCCCCCGGCGCGGAGTAATTCCGCGCCGGGGGATTTTTACGCATTCGGGGAAACGCGATGCACCGCGAAAAAACAGGGCCATCCGTCCGGATGGCCCTGTGTGATCTTATGCCTCGTCGTCCTGATTCGTGCTGAACTCCGCCAGCGTCAGGCCGGGGTTTTTCTGCTCCGCCCAGCGGATGCTCCACTCATTGTTGAAAATGAGCAGGTTGTGGCCGCGGAAGTCCTGCACCCACTTCGTATCCGAGGCGAGGTTGAGCGCCGTGGGGTCGGTGCCCTCGCTCGTAATCCAGCGGATATAGGAATACGACAGGTCGCGGCGGCGGATGTCGATGTTGTACTCGTTCTTGAGGCGGTACTCCAGCACCTCGAACTGCAGCACGCCGACCGCGCCGACGATGACCTCCTCCATGCCGCTGTTCGGCTCGTGGAAGATCTGGATGGCGCCCTCCTGCGCGATCTGGGTGACACCCTTGACAAACTGCTTGCGTTTCATGGTGTCCACCTGCGAGATGACGGAAAAATGCTCCGGCGCAAACGTGGGGATACCCTCGAAGCGCACGCGCAGCTTCGGGTCGCAGATCGTGTCGCCGATGGAGAAGATGCCAGGGTCGAACACACCGATGATGTCGCCGGCGTAGGCCTCATTGATGATCGCGCGCTCCTGCGCCATGAGCTGCTGCGGCTGCGCAAGCTTGAGCGTCTTGCCGCCCTGCACGTGCAGGTACTCATGGTCGCGCTCGAACTTGCCCGAGCAGATGCGCATGAAGGCGATGCGGTCGCGGTGGGCCTTATTCATGTTCGCCTGAATTTTGAACACGAATGCGGAAAACGCCGGCTGCATCGGGTCGACCACGCCGTCAGCCGTCGTGCGCGGCAGCGGCGGCATCGTCATGTGCAGGAAGTTTTCCAGAAACGGCTCGACGCCGAAATTCGTCAGCGCAGAGCCGAAAAACACCGGACTGAGCCGGCCGGCGCGCACCTCGTCGAGATCGAAGGCGTAGCCCGCGCCGTCGAGCAGCTCAATGTCCTCGGTCAGCTTTTCACGCTGGCGCGGACCGATCAGCTCGTCGAGCCGGTCAACATCCGTGAGCTCGCACTCGATGGGGCGGATCTTGTTCTGCCCGCGGTGAAACTCCTGAAACGCGAGGATCTCGCGGCGGTCGCGGTCGAACACGCCCTTGAAATCGTGCCCGCAGCCAATGGGCCAGTTGACCGGATAGGTGCCGATGCCGAACTCATTTTCCAGCTGTTCCATGAGCTCGAACGGATCGCGGGCCTCGCGGTCGAGCTTGTTGATGAATGTGAAGATTGGGATGTGGCGCATGGCGCAGATCTTGAAGAGCTTGCGCGTCTGCGGCTCGATGCCCTTGGCCGCGTCGATGACCATGACGGCGCTGTCCGCCGCCATGAGCGTGCGGTACGTGTCCTCCGAGAAGTCCTGGTGGCCCGGGGTGTCGAGGATGTTGATGCAATAGCCCTCGTATTCAAACTGCATGACCGACGACGTGATGGAGATGCCGCGCTGCTTTTCAAGCTCCATCCAGTCCGAGACCGCGTGGCGCGCGGTCGCCTTGCCCTTGACCGAGCCGGCGAGCTGGATGGCCCCGCCGTACAGCAGCAGCTTTTCCGTGAGCGTCGTCTTGCCGGCGTCCGGGTGCGAGATGATCGCAAAGGTCCGGCGGCGCTCGATTTCCTGTTTCAGATCCATAGTCCGCTCCTCTATTGTCCTTTCGAATATCAAACTTAGATAGTATACCCGATTTTTCCCGAGAGTGCAACAAAAACCTACCCGTCAGGCCGTCTGTTCACGCAGATAGAGCGTGAGCGTGGCGAGGAAGACGTCCCTGACGTCGTAGCGCGGCGTGAGCGGGGCCAGCTGCGTGAAGAAATGCTCGCCGCCCAGCGACGCGCACAGCGCGTGCGCTCGCTCGAGTGCCGGGGTGTCCTCGTCCTCCGCCAGACGCATGGCCAGCTCCGGCAGCAGGAGTTTTAGGTCGTAGATCTCCCCGCGCGGGTAGGTATATGCCTCCAGCACGCACTCCACGCCCGCGAGCGCGCAGTCCGTCAGGCCGCTGCGCTGATCGCCGAGGATGCGGTCGGTCAGCGGCGTGTCGCTGCGGAAAAAGTCCAGCATGGAGTCCGGCGGCGTCAGCTCCCGGCGCAGCAGCCACAGCAGATAGTCGCGCGCGACGCCCTCGAGCAGCGTCTGCCCATCGGGCTCGAACGTGTAGGTATGGCCGATATGGCTGCCGAGCACACGCAGCGTGTCCGTATAGCCAAGGGCAATGCTGCGGCGCAGCGCGTCGGGGTCAAACTCCAGCAGCTTGCCCAGCGGCTCCGCCGGGGCGATATAGGTCACGAGCGGGTGGTTGGTGTATTTTTTCTCCGGTGTCTCCGGCTTGAGGCCGATGGCGATGACGCGGTCAGCGCCGAGGCGAAACGCCGTGCTGATCGGCAGATTGTCCGAGTACGCGCCGTCGAGATAATTCTGCCCGTCGATCTCGCACATCGGGAACATCGGAAAGCACGCCGACGACGCGAGGATCCACTGCGGCAGGTAGCCGGGCGCAATGTCCTGCTTGCGCACCTCGACCGGCTGGAACGACGGGAAGCGCGCCGTCATGAGTCCGAAATCCACCGGCGAGGCGAAAAAGCGCGCCTCGTCGAGATATTGGTGCACGAGCGCGCGGTAGGGCGTGATGTCCGCCGTGCGGCGGTTGAGATCCGCCCAGTCCCTGACGCGCGCGACGAGCTGCTCCGGGTGCTCGGCCAGCGCCGCCAGCTCGCGCTTTTCGTGCGGCGTGGCGTCGTCGCGCTCGAGCATGATCTGCTCTTCCGTGATGTGCGTCCAGAGCTCCCACGCGCGGTCAAAATCGTCCTGCACCATCAGTGCCGCCGTGACCGAGCCGATGGACGTGCCCGTGACGATGTCAAACGGGATGCCCAGCTCCCGCATCGCCTTCCACGCGCCGACCTGATATGCGCCCTTCGTGCCGCCGCCGGCCAGCGCGATCGCCTGCTTCATGGTACATTCCTCCTTGATTCCTGAATTTATAGTTTACACGCAGCGGATGCGAAAAGTCAATTCCAAACAAGAAGCACCGGAGGACAGCCCGTCCTCCGGTGTGCATTTTCATGCCCGCAGCAGGGCGCGGCGGGTCTTCCAGTCCGGCAGATAGCGCGCGATGAGCGCGTAAAATTCCGCGCCGTGGTTCATGTAGCGCAGGTGCGCCAGCTCGTGCACGACGACGTAGTCGATCGCCTCCGGTGGGTACTGCATCAGCCGCCACGAAAAGCAGATGTGCCCCTGCGAGCTGCAGCTGCCAAAGCGCGTGCGCGCGCCCGTGATGCGCACCTGCGTCGGGTAGAGGCCCATCCACTCGGAATAGTACGCCACGCGCTGCGGCAGGCAGGCTTTCGCCTGCCGGATGTAGGCCACCCGCTCGGCGTCCGTCGGCTCCGGGTGCGCGGCGGCGCGGGCCTCCTGTTTGGCCAGTCCGCGTGCGATCCAGTCGGCGTGCGCCGCGACAAAGCGGTCAATCGTTGCCTGGGATGTCCGGTATGGCGCGCGCACGATCACGCGCCCGCCGCGCAGCTCAAGCGCCAGCGTGCGGCGGCCGGAGCGAATGAGTTCATACGGCTGCATGGCCTATCCCCCCTTGGGGACAGCATACACCATCCGCGGCGCGGTGGCAAGCTTGGCAGCCGCCGCGCGGTGTGCTATGATGGGGGCATCCATTCTTTGAGGTGATCGTATGTTCCGAATCGGCTGTCACATTTCCTCCGCAGGCGGGTATCTCGCCATGGCAAAGCGCGCGGAGGCGCTGGGCGCAAACACGTTCGCGTTCTTCACGCGCAATCCCCGCGGCGGCAGCGCCAAGGCCATTGAGGAAACGGACATCGCGGCCTTTCACGCCGAGTGCGCCCGCACGGGCATCGACCGGCTGGTCGCGCACGCGCCCTACACGCTCAACCCCTGCGCGGCCAAGCCGAACGTGGCGGAGTTTGCGCGCATGGCCTTTTCCGACGACCTGCAGCGCATGGAGCACACGCCCGGCCAGCTCTATAACTTTCACCCCGGCAGCCACGTCGGGCAGGGCATCGACGCGGGCATCGAGAAGATCGCCGCGCTGCTCAATGAGGTCCTCTTCCCCGGCATGACCACGACCGTCCTGCTTGAGACCATGGCCGGCAAGGGCAGCGAGGTCGGCGGCCGCTTCGAGGAGCTGCGCGCCATCATCGACCGCGTGGAGCTACAGGCGCACACCGGCGTCTGTCTCGACACGTGCCACGTCTGGGACGCGGGGTATGACATTGCCGGCGACCTTGACGGCGTGCTTGCGGAGTTTGACCGCGTGATTGGGCTCAGGCGCCTGCACGCCGTGCACCTCAACAACAGCCTCAACCCCTGCGGCAGCCACAAGGACCGGCACGCAAAGCTGCTCGACGGCTGCATCCCGCCGGAGACGCTCGTGCGCGTCACCCGGCATCCGGCGCTGGCAGGGCTGCCGTTCATCCTCGAGACGCCGAACGACGACGCCGGGTACGCACAGGAGATCGCATGGCTGCGTGCAGCACAAAATTAGCGGGATTTTTGTCTCCACTGTCCTGATTATTGGACTTTGCATGTGCTATGCTGTGATAAAAGGGAGAAAACAGAAACACAACATGGACATGGGAGGAGAAAAATCATGACCCTGCGAACGTACATTGACCACGCGATCCGAGACGGTGCTGCCTTTGACGCCGTCATCTGCGGCTGCGACGTGCAGCAGACCTTCTGCTGGCAGCCGGATATGTGCATCACGGATGCCTGCGAGGCGGAGTTCCGCCCGCTGCTCGACGCGGAGATCCGCATTCTGGCCGCCGCACCGGGCGAGCGGTTTTCCATCATCGAGATCTGCACGGACAGGCTCTTTCTCGGCGACGCCTTTTCCCAGTGCGCGGCGGGCTACTGCAGCCCGCGCGAGTACCGGCGGCTGTTCCGCGCCGGATAATCGGATAGTCCCCAACCACGACCCCGGAGTCTTTTGCTCCGGGGTCGCACATTTGCGTTGGGATGGTGCTTGACTTCCGGCGCACGCAAGACTACAATACAGACCGTATTTTTAAAAAAGGCGTGAGATACATTGCACCATCCGATCATCAAACCAAACCATATGCAGATCCCATGGCATGACCCGATCCGGGATCAGAAAGAGCTGCCTGTCTCGCAGGCACCGCTGCCCATCCGGGCCGGCGTCGTCGGCCGGGTCGGGCTGCTGCTGCTTTCGTGCGGAACCGGCGCGTGGCGCGTGCGCAGCTCCATGAACGAACTGGCAGAGGCGCTCGGCCTGGTATGTGCCGCCGACATTGGGCTGCTGTCCATTGAATACACCTGCTCCGACGGCGAAAACAGCTTCTCGCAGACGCTGACGCTGACGGCAACCGGCGTCAACACCGCGAAGCTCGACCAGCTCGAGCGCTTTGTCAAGCGCTTCCCGCTCGACGGCGTGTACATGACCGCGGACGACCTGCACACCAAGCTCGACGAGATCGCACAGACAACCCCCAGCTACTCCCCGCTCCAGCAGGGACTGGCGTCCGCGCTTGCCTGCGGCGCATTCACGTTTCTGCTCGGCGGCGGGCCGATCGAGATGCTGCTGGCCTTCCTGGGCGCGGGCGTCGGGCAATATGTGCGCGCGCGGCTGACACAGCGGCGGCTGACGCTGTTTGGCTGCATCGCCCTGTCCGTTGCGGCGGCATGTCTGGTCTATGCCGTGCTGTTCCGGCTGGCGTCGCTGCTCTTCCCCATCGAGGCGCAGCATCAGGCCGGATATATCTGCGCGATGCTGTTCATCATCCCGGGCTTCCCGTTCATCACGAGCGGCATCGACATGGCAAAGCAGGATATGCGCTCCGGACTCGAACGGCTGGCCTACGCGATCATGATCGTCGTCGTGGCGACCTTGACCGCATGGCTCATGGCGCTGCTGCTGCGGCTGCAGCCGATGGATTTTCTGCCGCTGGCTCTGCCCGTCTGGGCCAGAATTCTGCTGCGGCTGGCGGCGAGCTTTTGCGGTGTATTCGGCTTCTCACTGATGTTCAACAGCCCGGTGAAGCTCGCATCCGTCGCTGCCGTGATCGGCGCGTTGTCGAACACGCTGCGGCTTGAACTCGTCAGTCTGGCCGGCTTCCCGCCGGCAGCAGCCGCATTTTTGGGTGCACTGGCGGCCGGGCTGCTCGCCTCCGTGTATAAGCAGCGCTCGGGCTATCCGCGCATTACGATCACTGTGCCGTCGATCGTCATCATGGTGCCGGGGCTGTATTTCTACCGCGCCGTGTACGATCTGGGCACGATGAACCTGAGCGACAGCGCATCGTGGCTCGTCGCCTCGCTGCTGATCGTCATTTCCCTGCCGCTGGGGCTGATCTGTGCGCGCATCCTCACGGACAGCAGCTTCCGCCGGTGCACATGAAAAAGGCATGAAAAAAGACCGCCGATCGGCGGTCTTTTTTCATGCTGAGAGATCGGGATTACAGGTGCTTCGTATTGAGCGCGCGGGCGGCATTGAGCACGCACAGGACCATGACGCCGACGTCGGCGAAGATGGCGACCCACATGTTCGCAATGCCGAGCGCACCGAGCACAAGGCAGACAGCTTTGACGGCCAGCGCAAAGACGATGTTCTGCCAGACGAGGCGCATGGTCTTGCGCGAGATGCGCATGGCCAGCGAGAGCTTGCGCGGATCGTCGTCCATGAGCACGATGTCCGCCGCCTCGATGGCCGCGTCCGAGCCGATGCCGCCCATGGCGGCACCGAGATCGGCGCGCGCGAGCACCGGCGCATCGTTGATGCCGTCGCCGACGAAGGCGAGGTATTTCCCGGGTGCGCCCTCACCAAGCAGCCGCTCGACCTGCGTGACCTTATCCTCCGGCAGCAACTCGCTGTGCACCTCCGCGATGCCCAGCTCCTCCGCCACGGCGTCAGCCGCGCTCTTGCGGTCGCCGGTGAGCATGACGACGCGCACGCCGTCCGCCCGCAGACGGGCCACCGCCTCACGCGAGCCGGCCTTCGGCTCGTCAGAGATGACGATGTAGCCGAGATACGCGCCGTCGGCCGCGACGTGGATGACCGTGCCGGTCTCATCGACCGCTGGCACCGTCAGGCCGATGGTATCCATCAGCTTCGTGTTGCCGGCAGCGACGGCCCGGCCGCCGACCTGCGCGGTCACGCCGTGACCGGCAAGCTCCTTGGCATCCGTCGTGACCAGGTCGGCCGGCAGCTCCCCGGCCGCGCGGCGCAGGCTCTGGCTGACCGGATGGTCGGAGAATTGCTCCGCCGCTGCCGCAAGCTGCAGCAGCGCCTGCTCGGACAGCTCCGGCTGCGCGGGGTGCACCGCCGTGACGGCGAACGTGCCGCGCGTGAGCGTGCCGGTCTTGTCAAAGACGACACGGTCGGTCTTGGCCAGCATCTCCAGATAGCTCGAGCCCTTGATGAGGATGCCGCGGGCGGACGCGCCGCCGATACCGCCGAAGAACGACAGCGGGATCGAGATCACGAGCGCGCACGGACAGCTGATGACGAGAAACGTCAGCGCACGATAGATCCACTCGCCCCAGTCGGCCGGGATGCCCATGATAAGCCGCACGACCGGCGGCAGGAGCGCCAGCGCCAGCGCCGCACCGCAAACGGACGGCGTATAGACGCGGGCAAACTTCGTGATGAAGCGCTCGGTGTGCGCCTTCTTGAGCGAGGAATTTTCCACGAGCTCGAGGATGCGCGCGACCGTGGACTCGGCATATACCTTCTCCACACGCAGGCGCAGCACACCCGACAGGTTCACGCTGCCGCTGACGACGGCACTGCCCTCCGCGACATCTACGGGGGCACTTTCGCCGGTCAGGGCGCTCATATTCAGTGCCGACGTGCCCGCGAGCACCGTGCCGTCGAGCGGGACACGCTCGCCGGGCTTGACGACGATCGTATCGCCGACTGCGACCTGCTCGGGCTTCACCCGTGTGACGCCGTCCGCCGTCTCGACATTGGCGTAGTCCGGGCGGATGTCCATCAGGTCGCCGATGTTTTTGCGGCTGCGGCCGACGGCGTAGCTCTCAAACAGCTCGCCGATCTGGTAAAACAGCATGACGGACACAGCCTCGGGATAGTCCCCGAGCACCATCGCGCCGATGGTAGCCACAGCCATGAGCAGGTTCTCATCGAACGGCTGGCGGTTATAAATGCCCTTGCAGGCATCGACGAGCGTCTCGCCGCCGACGAGCAGATACGGGATGAGGTACAGCACGAGCTTGAGCCAGCCCGTGACCGGCAAAAAGTGCAGCCCAATGAGCAGCACGGCCGCTGCTGCTATCAGCAGCAGCGACCTTTTCTGTTCGCGCGACATGAGATTCAGTCCTCGAAGCGGAAGTCCGGCTCGACCTTGAGCGCGGTCTTGAGGATCTCCGCTTTGGCCTCGGCTTCGTCCACGCCAGGGGCATATTCCACAAGCATTTTCTGTGCCATGTAGCTCACAGTTACTTCCTTGACACACTTGAGCTTTGCCACGTGCCGCTCGATGGTCGCCGCGCAGTTGGCGCAGTCTACTTCGATTTTATAGGTCTTTTCCATGATGATGTACGCTCCTTCATCTGTCATTGAATGGTATTTGAAAAGATGGCCGGGCCATCATTTTTCCAGCACGTGCTCCATGCCGAGGGCCAGCACGGACCGAACGTGATCGTCGTCCAGAGAATAAAACACCGTCTTGCCCTCCCGCCGGAAGCGAACGAGGTTCGATGCCTTCAAAATGCGCAGCTGGTGGCTGACCGCCGACTGCGTCAGATTCAGCAGCCGCGCAATGTCGCACACACACAGCTCGCTCTCAAAGAGCACATAGAGGATCTTGATGCGCGTCGAATCGCCAAAGACGCGAAACAGCTCTGACAGATCGTAGAGCGTCTCGTCGTCCGGCAGGGCCGCGAGCACCTGCGCCACCGCATCCTCGTGCACGTTGAGATATTCGCACGCCGGTGCGCTGTCCTGTTTCGGTTCTGCCATAGGATCTCCTCGCTTTCGTTTGAACATATGAATGATTGTTCATGTGTTTATATAACCACTTTTCTGCCTGCTTGTCAATAGGATATTTGTATTTTTTCCAAAAAGAATTCCCGGATGAGAAAGCATCCGGGAATGGGTCTCAGTTTCCTTCGGTTTTCGGACTGCGGAAGGCGAAAAAGCGCTGGCCGAGGTAGTTCAGGCCGGTGAAGAGCACCATGCCGACAAGCATGGCCGCATTGTCGCGTGTGCTCACCGCAGCGCCAGAAAGCAGACGCAGGCACAGCGGCTTGGCAATGCCGTAAGCGATGAGATAGCAAACGGCGATGTTCGCCGCGAAGCGCACGGCCTGCCCCGCGCCGCGCTCCCGGCTCTGAAACGTGAAGTGCTTGTTGAGGAAAAAGCTCAAGATGCTCGTGAGCACATAGTTCGCCGCCGAGGACACCCAGTAGGAGCAGCCGGCAACATTATACAGTCCGAACATAATGCCCATGCCGGCGAGCGTGTTGACCACGCCGACGAGCAGAAACTTCCACAGCTTCGCATCAATGAGCGTGCGCAGACGTTTCAAAGCTCCGCCTCCCGGTTGTCAAGCTCCGTCTCGATGCGGTAGCGCGGGCGCGCCTTCGTCTCAAGATAGATCTTGCCGATATACTCCCCTACCACGCCGATGGCCAGCAGCTGCAGCCCGCCGATGGCCCAGATGGACACGGCGAGGCTCGACCAGCCGGCGACGGTGTGGCCGGTAAAGTAGCGCACGAGAAAATAGATGAGCATGGCGATGCTGACGAGGAACATCACGATGCCGATGCGCGTGATGAGCCGCAGCGGCGAGACCGTCAGCGACGACACGCCCTCCCACGCGAATGAGAGCATCTTGCGCAGCGGATACTTGCTCTTGCCCGCAAAGCGCCTGCCGCGCTCATAATACACGACCGTGCTCGGGTAACCCACGAGCGGCACGAGCCCGCGCAGGAACAGGTTCACTTCTTTGTACTCCGCGAGTGCGTCGAGTGCGCGGCGGCTCATGAGCCGGTAGTCGGCGTGATTATACACCACGTCCGCGCCGAGTGCGCGCAGCAGGCGGTAATACCCCTGCGCGGTAGCGCGTTTGAAGACAGAGTCCTGCTTCCGGCTGGCGCGCACGCCGTAGACGATATCATTCCCGTTCTGAAAGGCCGCGAGCATGGCATCGATGGCATCAATGTCGTCCTGCAGATCGGCATCCATGGAGATAACGCAGTCGGCGCGGTCCCGCAGCGTCATCAGGCCGCACAGCAGCGCGTTCTGGTGGCCGCGGTTGCGCGAGAGGCGGATGCCGGAAAAGACCGGATCCTGCGTGTGCAGACCGGAAATGAGCTGCCAGGTGGCGTCCTTCGAACCGTCGTCGATGAAGCAGATGCGGCTCATGGGGCCGATCGTCCCGGCAGCGCGCAGGGCAGTGAATTTCTCCCGCAGGCGGCGCGCCGTCTCCGGCAGGACCGCCTCCTCGTTATAACAGGGGATCGCAAGATAGAGCGTCACGGACATGGCCGCGCCTCCCTTCCAAAAATCACGGTTCAGTCGATCGTGCCGCCGCCGAGCACCGTGTCCCCGTCGTAGAACACGACGGCCTGGCCGCGCGTGATGGCGCGCTGCGGAGTCTCGAACGACACGTGCACCGTGTCCGGACCCGTGGCCGTGACGGTGCACGGCTGCTCCGGCTGCCGGTAGCGGATGCGGGCCGTCACGCGCAGCGGCTGCTGCGGCACATCGCCGGAGATCCAGTTGCAACCGCTCGCATCGAGCTCGGTCGAAAACAGGTCGGCATTGCGTCCGAGCACAACCTCATTGTTCAGCACATCGATGCCGCAGACGTACAGCGGCGCTTCGGCCGCGATGCCGAGCCCGCGGCGCTGCCCGATCGTATAATGGATGATGCCGCGGTGCGTGCCGAGCACCTTGCCCTGCGTGTCCACAAAGCGACCGGGCTCGCTGTGCGTGCCCGTCAGCCGCTCGACCGCGGCAGCATAGTCGCCGTCCGGCACGAAGCAGATGTCCTGGCTGTCGTGCTTGTGTGCGTTGCAAAAGCCGTGCGCCTCGGCGATTTCACGCGCCTCGGTCTTGTGCAGGCCGCCGAGCGGAAAGCGCGTGTGCACGAGCTGCTCCTGCGTGAGCCAGGCAAGCACGTAGCTCTGATCCTTCGAGGCGTCCACGGCCTTTCTGAGCGTATAGCGCCCATCCGGCAGCTGCTCGATGCGGGCGTAGTGCCCGGTCGCCAGCACCTCGCACCCGAGCGCGCGGGCGCGCGTCTCGAGCAGGCCGAATTTCAGGTACCGGTTGCAGTCCAGGCATGGGTTCGGCGTCGCCCCGCGCTGATAGGCCGCGGCAAAGCGCGCCATGACCTGCTCGCGGAACGCATCTTTATAATTAAAGACATAGTACGGCATGCCCAGCGCATAGGCCACGCGGCGGGCATCCTCCACATCGTCGAGCGCGCAGCAGGTGTGGCCGCGCGGCACGCCGGCGTCCTCGTTTTCATACAGCTTCATGGTCACGCCCATGCAGTCGTAACCTGCCTGCTGCATCAGGTATGCCGCCACGCTCGAATCCACGCCGCCGCTCATGGCGATCATCGCCTGCGGGCGGCCGTCGTTTGCTGTCTGCATCCGTGCACCTCGTTTTCCTCGGAATTCTCTTTAGATTATACCGAACAGCCCCGGCTTGTCAACGCAAAACACCCCGCCTGCACGCGGCAGGCGGGGTGCGGCAGGGCAAAAAGGCATCAGGACTGCGGATCGTTCGGGATATCGGTGAATGAGCCCTCGTAAATGCGCGGGCCGCCCTGTGCGCCGACGAGCCGGTTATAATAGTTTGCGTTCGTGATGGCACGGTACGGGTCGAGCCAGATCGTCACGGGCGCAAACATGGCGCTCAGCAGCATCCAGCCGAGGAAGCTCAAGTCCAGCACAAACAGCTCCCACTTGTGGCCGCGCATGAGCGCCCCGCTCTCGCGCAGGCACTGCCAGGCGGACTTCTCCGGGTGGTCGAGCAGCAGGTAGATCGCCTGCCGGTAGCGGTAGGCCGCGATGATGCCCGGCACGAACAGCAGCAGGCTCCACAGGAACACAAACAGCCCCTGCAAAATGGCAAGCCACAGCGCGCGGAAGAAGATGCCGAACCCGTCAAAGAGGTTGCCGATCTCGGCGGTTTCGTCCCGGCTGACGTGCAGCGAAAAGATCACAAAGCCGACGCTGACCATGTAGCTCATGATCTCGAGCGCGACAACGAGCACGACCGCGACGGCGGACACACTGTAGTGCTCAAAGAAGCTGATATATGCCTGCTCGACGGCCTCTGCGCCGAACTGCGCGGCGTTCGTCAGCGCCGTAGTCAGGCGGTCGGCGCCCATCAGGTACGACGAGAGCGTCGAGATGAGCAGCCCCAGAGCAAAAACGATCAGCGCCGCGAGGATCGGGCTCGGGTGATAGCCGGCGGCGCGCCGGCGGGCGTCTGCTTTGAGTGCAGCACGGTTCAAATCCATTTTGATCACAACTCCGTTCCCGGCATGGCCGGGTCTCATTTTCATCGATATAGTATACCAGATACCGCCGGATTTGAACACCCGGCGCGGGAAAAATTCACGTTTTCGACACACGTTGCGATTTTTTCGGGCAGTTGCGGAAAATACGCTTGACAATCCGCGCGCGAAATGCTATATTAAACAAGCTTTGAACGACAAGGCTTATGCGCGAGTGGTGGAATTGGCAGACTCGCTAGATTCAGGTTCTAGTGTCCACTCCGGACGTGCGGGTTCAAGTCCCGCCTCGCGCACCAAAACCCCGAGAGCTTCGGCTCCCGGGGTTTTTTCTGTCTGCAGCAAAAAAGCGCCGGTCTCCCACAGGAGACCGGCGCCGGTTTTTTTACGCGCCGAAGCACGTGAACATGATGACAAGATACGCGATATACAGTCCGCCGATGAAAAAGCCGACCCAGCGTTTGAACCTGCCCTGCACGAGCGCCGGGATGAGCGCACCTGCGCACACGACAAAACACGCCGGAATATCCAGCAGCATGCCCTGCCGCTCGACCGGCAGCGGCTTGCCGAGGATGAGCGCGCACAGCGGCATAATGAGCGTGAGGTCCATAATGTTCGCGCCGATGATGTTGCCCACCGACAGGGACGACTGCTTTTTGCGGATGGCCGTGATGGTCGTAACAAGCTCCGGCAGCGACGTGCCGATGGCGATCATGGTCGCGCCGATGATGGCATCCGGCACACCAAGCATCTGTGCGAGCGCGGTGCCGTTGTCGATCAGCAGCTGCGCACCAAGCACAATGGCCGCAGCGCCAAACACAAACTTGCCGATATTGAGCGCGACCGTCCGGCCGTCCGTCTTGGGGCGGGCATCCTGCTCCGGGGTCTCAAGCGACTGCTCACGCCGCGCGGCGACGAGGCTCTCAGCGATAAAGCACACGAAAATGACAAGGATTAAAACGCTCTCGAGGATGGACAGCTGCCCGTCACGCGTGAAGCCGAACAGGATCGCGATCGCCGCGAGCAGCAGCACCGCCTTGACGGCATACTGCCGGCGCGGCATGGTACACTCCATGCAGATCAGCGACAGGCACATGATCAGGCCGGTATTGGCCGTGACAGAACCGACGGCATTGCCCACGGCGATGTCCGCGTTGCCCTCCAGCGCGGAAAAGACGGACACAAGCATCTCCGGCATCGTCGTGGCAAAGCTCACAACGGTCGCGCCGATGATGAATTTCGGGATGCCGGAAGCCTCCGCGATCCACGTGGCGGCATCGACAAAAAAGTCGCCGCCCTTGATGATGCACACAAGCCCCGCCGCGAACAGCAGCAGGACAAGGAAAAGGGTACTGCCGGTAAAATCGAGGTTCATAACGCATTCTCCTTCGTGATCGCGCAAAAAAATGAGACTCTCGGCACGATCATAAATATGATGTGCTAAAAGTCTCATTACCTATCACAATAGGCGCATGACCACCGGCGGGAGCCGGGAGATTGTTGGCCATGCATTTGCAACTACTCCCTTTTAACGAGAAAGCATCATAGCACACCGCACCGGGCTTGTCAAGCAATTCCACTCGTGAACCGCCGCTCAGCGCACCAGCTTCATGAGCAGACGCTCGAACTCGCCGAGCATGCCTACGGAATCGGCAAAGATCATGCTCTTTTCGTACATGCGGCGGTAAGCATCCACGTTCTCGTCCGTGCGCGCAGTATAAATGATGGGGATGACGAGTAGGCCCCGGCGGCGCGCCGCCTGCACGGCCGTGCGCACGTCGTCGATCGCCTCCGACTCGCTGAAATAGCCGGACGGCAGCCCGTCGGAGAGCACCATGAGGATCCTGCGGCGTTCGGTGCGCTTGGCCAGATCCAGTGCGGCGGCGCGGATGGAATAGCCGTCCTTATTGCCGTTGCCGGCGGCGATCTGCGTCATGGCGTCGATGCAGCGGCAGCCGATCTCTTTCTGGTCAAAATCCTTGATGACGCAGTGCTCCACGGTGTTTGTGCCGCCGTCAAAGGCGACGATCTTCGTGTAGGCGATGCCCTTGAGCGCCTCCTCGAGCACGGCCGCCGTGGCCAGCGCCGTGAAGAGCTTGGAGTTCCCGTCGCCGATGCCGGCGCCCATACTGCCGCTGCGGTCGATGAGCAGGTAAAACGCCGTCTCCCGCTTCGACGGCGGCGCCTTTCGGCGAAAAACATCCTTGGCATCGAGCGGGATCTTCCACAGCTCCCGCTGCGAGAGCGCGCCGGTGCGCTGGCTGGCGCTGCGTTCGCGCTGTTGACGCAGGAGCTTATCGAGCCGGTGGTGCAGCGCCTTCGCCCGCTCGGCAAACGCGGGCGGCAACCGTCCGCCGCCCGGCGTGATATACGTCTCCGTGAACGTCAGGCCGGCATAACGGTCGGCCAGCCCCTGCCGCTCGCCGGCATCGAGCCTGGCGGCACGCGGAGTCGCAACATGCAGCTGCTGCTCGAGCGCGCGCTCGCGCGTGAGCGCCTGCGCCGCCGTGGCGAGCATCGCGTCCGTCTCGGCCGCGCTGAGCGCAAAGCCGCGGTGCGCGCCCCAGCCCGTGCCAAGCACTTCGCGCAAGCTCTCCGGCCCGCCGGAGGCCGTCTTCTGCGCGGCGGACACCGTATCCGACGTGGTGGCGGTCGCCCCGCTCTGGCCATGATTGCCGCTGCGGCCGACGCTGGACGACCGGCCGCGGTCCTCCCTGCCGTTCGTACCGGCAGAGCCGCTCGACTTGACCTCCTGACTCGCAAGGCTGCCGCTCATGTCGCCATAGCGCTCGGAATTATCCCCGCTGCCGCCGCCCGCGCTGTCGCCCTTGTCGAGGTCTGCGTCTTCCCCGTCGGCAGAGGGGCCGCTGCGTGCCGCGTCCTGCGCCTCGCTGTGCAGGCGGAGGTGGCTGTCGCACCCGTCGCCGAACGCTTCCGCGCGGTCCGCCTCGCTGAAGGCATAGTCCACGAGCTGCGATGCGATGCGTGTAAGCGCATCGGCGTCCGTGATGCGGCACAGGCGCGCCAGCTCCGGCGCGAGCGCCGCGAGGATGCGGCGGCCGATGTCCGCGCACGCGGCGGCCGATGGCGCGAGGATTGCTGCCTCGACCTCCGTCCGAGCGGCTCTGAGCGCCGGAGCCCGACACGGGATACCCGTGAGCGCAAAGGCCTCCAGATCATAGAGCAACGCCTCAAGCGCGCTGTCAGGCGAAAAATCATCGAGCTGCGCATAGCACACGAAGCGCAGCAGCGGCAGATAGCCCGGAAAGCGGCGGCAGAGGATGTTGTCCGTGCGCGCCTGCTCCAGAATGTTGAGTATCCGGTGCCCGAGCAGCGCCCCGGTCTCGGGCGCGAGGGCATGGTGCGCATGAAAATACGCACCGGCGTCCACCGCGAACGCCGCGCAGACATCCCGGTCGGAGCTGCTGTCGTGCTGAATCTCGCGCGCGAGCAGCACGCGCAGTGCGGCCGTCCAGTGGCGGGCGTCAAAATCCGCGCGCAGCAGATACGCCGCTCCGCCGACGATGACGGCCGCGCCGTCTGTCGTGCAGCGCAGGCTGTCGTCCGCCGTGACGGTATCGACACGGATATTCCCCGGGACAAGCAGCGCGAGACTGCGCCGGAGCAGCGGCGTGATGGGATCATGCGCGAGAAACGCCCGGTAGCGCGCCAGCGCGGCGTCAAATCCGTCCATCCTGCGGCACCATGCTCTCAATGAGCTCGGTCAGTTGGAGGCGGGTGTAGGCGTCCTGCGGTTTGGAGGCCACGTTGTCGAGCAGGCCCCAGCGCAGGCCCAGCAGCGGCTCTGCGCGCAGGGCGTCGATGAAGCCGCGGATCGTCATGGCGTCCGGCTCGAGCCCGCCGGCGCTGCGGATGCGGTCGCGGATGGCGCAGTAGACATAGTCGCAGATATTCAGGCTGGCGGTGCCCGCCTCCGGCACGACGCGGTGCAGCACATCGACGATGCTCTCCGGCTCCGCGATGTGGATGGGCGTAAAGCGGTCGATCGTCGCCTCGTTCATGAAGTTCGTGCCGGCATAGTCCTCGTTCATCGTGATCGTGAATGCCGAGTGCGGGTGCATCTGCACGAGCCCGTAGCCGGGCACCTGGATCTGGCGCGCGGCGTCGGTCAGCGAGTGGAGCACATCGGCACACTCGGGCTTGATGGTGTTGCCCTCGTCGAGCACGACGTCCGCGCCCGCCGCGAGATAGCGCAGCATGTCGCTCAGACGGTAGCGCATGGTGCCGTTTTCGATCGTCGGGCCGCCAAGCAGGTCGAGCTTGTCGAGCTCGGCATTGCCCTGCATGCGGTACTGCGGCACGTTGAGCAGCCAGTCTACCGTCTGGATGAGCGTGTTCTTGCCGCAGCCCTTGCTGCCGACGAGGCGCAGGTGCATGCCCGAGAGCCGGTAGGCAAGGCAGCGCGTGAGCGCGCCGAAGCTGTCCGCCTGCACATAGCGCACCGGCGGGTCCGGCACCAGCTCGGGGTATTCCGGCAGGGAGAACATCTCCGCGAACACGCGCAGGATGATCGGCTCCGGCACCGCCTGCTCGAGCAGGTACTCGGCGCGCGCAGTCAGCGCCTCCTGGGACGCGCACCCGCGCGCGGCAGCGCCGTCAATAGCTGCGCACACCGCACCGCTGAGCGGGTCGCCGCAGCGGTATTCGGCGAGAAAGCCCCAGACGTCCGGCGCGTCGCCGTCGCACGGCTCACCCGCGGAATCGCACAGCGCCGTGATTCGCGCCCGCACGGGCGCCGTGCGCAGCAGCGCCGTGAGCGCCTCCGACGGCGCGGACACGATGCCCACGCGCGAAAACGGGTCGCCCGCCGCCGCCTCGCTCAGGCAGCACACGGGCAGCGGCTCGCCCTCGACGCGGCAGAGCACGACCTCCGGCCACACGTGGCGGTCCTGCGCGCAGAGCGAGCGCAGGAAGTCGAGCTTCATCGGTGCTTTCAGATTGCTGCCGCCGCAGACGGCGGTCTCCGTCTTTGCAATGTTCATGTTCCCTTCCCGCCTTTCTCAGTTGCCCCGCGTCGCGCCCCAGGGAAAGCCTTTGGCGCTGCCGTGATAGACCACGCGCCGCACATTCAAAAACGCGCAGCGGCCGATGCGCCCCACGCTGTCGGGGATGACGACCGTGTCCAGATTGCTGCACTGGTAAAACGCCTCATCCTGGATCTCGCGCACGCTGTCCGGGATGACGATGCCCGTCAGGCCGATGCAGCGCGAGAACATGCCCTCCGGGATGACGGCGAGGCCGCGCGGCAGATTGGTACTGCGCAGGTGCACCTTATCATAAAATGCATAGGGCTCGACCGTCTCGATGCTGTCCGGGAGGAGGAGCGTGTCCAGATACGTATAGGAGACCATGGCGTAGGACGCCAGCCGGCGCACGCGCACCCCATCGACCGACGACGGCAGCTCGAGCACCGTGCCGGCGTTGAAGCAGCCGTCCGTGCCGATGCGGCCGGTCGCCGCGTCAAAGGTGAAATTCTGCGCCGCCGCCTGCGCCGCCGTCACAGGGTGAGTGTCCCACGGGCGATCGCGCAGCCAGGTCTGAATGTCCGCCTGTGTGCGCTCTCGCTTTTGCGCCAGGTAGTCCTGCATCTGCTGCAGGCCGCACTGCTGCGAAAAAAAGACCGCCAGATCCTCGGCCTCCAGCGGAATGGAAAAGCCCTTCGGCAGCTCCAGGCCGAGTTGCATGGTCAGGATGCGGCGGATATCGGCGCACGCATCATCATAACGCGAGAGCACCTTCTGATCGCAGACGAAGGGCACATCCAGCCGCGAGGCCTCGATGCCGCCGGCCGTCAAAAGCCCTGCAAAGCCATGGGCGCGGTCCAGGATCTTTTTCACGTCGCGAAACTGCGTACTCTGGTAAAGAAGCATCTCCATCACGAGGTCCTCCGTCAATTGTTATAAAACTATCATACAGGCGTGAGCCCCTTTCTTCTGTAACCAATGATGCACAGAAGGCGGTTTCCTTGTCTCTTTTCCGGCGCTTTGGGCAAATTTTGTACACGGTGTACATAGTTTATTCACTGGACAGTTGTTTCCTGATGTGGTAAGCTAAAGTTACGTTACACGAGTCCAAAAAGTACATATATTTTATGAAGATAAAGGAAGCGGTCACATGAATGAAGTGAAAAACCCGAAAAAGCCGTTGGTGTATTATTACGCCATCGTCATTCTCGTGATCCTGGCGCTCAACTTTCTGGCGGTGCCCTGGCTGAGCCAGCGGCAGGTCAAGGAGGTCGACTACGGCACGTTCATGACCATGACGGAAAATCAGGAGATCGGCCGTGTGGAGGTGCAAAATAACCAGATCCTCTTCACGAACAAAGACGACACGCAGGTCTATAAGACCGGCCTGATGGACGATCCTGACCTCATCTACCGCCTGAAGGACTCCGGCGCGGAGTTCTCAAGTGAGATCGTCGAGCAGATGTCGCCGTTTCTGTCGTTCCTGCTGACGTGGCTGCTGCCGATCGTGTTTTTTGTCGCCCTCGGCCAGTTCATGCTCAAGCGCATGACGAACAAGGCCGGCGGGCCGAATTCCATGATGTTCGGACTCGGCGGCTCGAACGCGAAGGTCTACGTCAAGTCGGCCGAGGGCATCAAGTTCTCCGACGTTGCCGGTGAGGACGAGGCAAAGGAAAACCTGACCGAGATCGTCGACTACCTGCACGACCCGGCGAAATATCAGGACATCGGCGCATCCATGCCCAAGGGCATCCTGCTCGTCGGCCCTCCGGGAACCGGCAAGACGATGCTGGCCAAGGCCGTCGCCGGTGAGGCGAACGTGCCGTTTTTCTCCATGTCCGGTTCGGAGTTCGTGGAGATGTTCGTCGGCATGGGCGCGAGCAAGGTGCGCGACCTGTTCCGGCAGGCCAAGGAGAAAGCCCCCTGCATCGTGTTCATCGACGAGATCGACGCCATCGGCAAAAAGCGCGACGGGCAGGTCGGCGGCAACGACGAGCGCGAGCAGACGCTCAATCAGCTGCTGACCGAGATGGACGGCTTCGAGGGCAACAACGGCGTCATCATCCTCGCCGCCACGAACCGGCCCGAGTCGCTCGACCCGGCGCTCACGCGCCCCGGCCGCTTTGACCGGCGCGTGCCCGTGGAGCTGCCCGATCTCAAGGGCCGCGAGGAGATCCTCAAGGTGCACGCCCGCAAGATCAAGGTCGCCGAGGACGTGGACTACAACAAGATCGCGCGCATGGCCTCCGGCGCCTCGGGCGCAGAGCTTGCGAACATCGTCAACGAGGCTGCGCTGCGCGCCGTGCGCGACGGCCGCCGCTTTGCCACGCAGTCTGACCTCGAGGAGAGCATCGAGGTCGTTATCGCGGGCTATCAGAAGAAAAATGCCATCCTCACCGATAAAGAGAAGTGGACGGTCGCCTACCACGAGATCGGCCACGCGCTCGTCGCCGCGCTGCAGACACACTCCGCCCCCGTGCAGAAGATCACCATCATCCCCCGCACGTCCGGCGCACTGGGCTACACCATGCAGGTCGAAGAGGGCAACCACTACCTCATGACCAAAGAGGAACTGGAAAACAAGATCGCCACGCTCACCGGCGGCCGCGCGGCCGAGGAGGTGCGCTTCGGCGTCATCTCCACCGGCGCGTCCAATGACATCGAGCAGGCGACGAAGCTCGCCCGCGGCATGATCACGCGCTACGGCATGAGCGAGGAATTTGACATGGTCGCGCTCGAGACGGTCACGAACCAGTACCTCGGCGGCGACACCTCCCTCGCCTGCTCGGCCGAAACGCAGACGCAGATCGACCATCAGGTCGTCGCGCTCGTGAAACAAGAGCACGCCAAGGCCGTCGGCATCCTCACGGACAACCGCGCCAAGCTCGACGAACTGGCCAAGTACCTTTATGAAAAGGAGACCATCACCGGCGAGGAGTTCATGGCCATTCTCAACCGCGCCTGACGGACTGCGATGCGGTCGTGCAGCGATCCCCGAATCCCCCCATGAAAGGAGGGCCACCGCAACCGTATGAATGAAAAACTGAAAGAAAAAGTTAAGGAATCTCTCTCGAGCGTGCTGCCCATCACCCTGATCGTGCTGGTGCTGAGCGTCACGCTCGTCCCGATGGAGATCGGCACACTGGCGCTGTTTCTGACCGGCGCCGTGCTGCTGATCGTCGGCATGGGGTTTTTCCAGCTCGGCGCCGAAATGTCCATGACGCCGCTCGGCGAGGGCGTCGGCAAGACGCTGGCAAAGCGCGAAAAGGTGCTGCTGATCGTGCTCGTGGCGTTCGCGCTCGGGACGATCATCACCATCGCGGAGCCGGACCTGCAGGTATTGGCAAACCAGGTCGCGTCGATCCCGAACAGCGTGCTGATCTGGACGGTCGCCGTCGGCGTGGGCGTCTTTCTGGCGCTGGCCGTTCTGCGCATTTTGTTCCGCGTCTCGCTGGCAAAGTGCCTGCTGGGCGCGTATGCGCTGCTGTTTGTGCTGACGCTGTTTTCCCCGAAGGAGTTTCTCGCCGTCGCGTTCGATGCCGGCGGCGTCACGACCGGTCCCATCACCGTGCCGTTTATCATGGCGCTGGGCGTCGGCGTGTCGGCCATCCGCAGCACGCAGGGGCACGATGACGACAGCTTCGGTCTCGTCGCGCTGTGCAGCGTCGGGCCGATCCTGATGGTGCTGCTGCTCGGCATCTTCTACCACCCGACGGACGCGGCCTACTCTGCCGTAGAGATCGCGCCGGTCATCACGACGCGCGACGTGGCGCAGCAGTTCGCGCTCGGCTTCCCGGGCTATGCCGAGGAAGTGCTGCTGAGCATCCTGCCGATCGCGGCGGTGTGCGTGCTGTTCCAGCTGCTGACGCACTACTACCGGCGGCGGCAGCTGCTGCGCACGGGGGTCGGCTTCCTGTACACGGTCATCGGCCTGATCCTGTTTCTGACCGGTGTGAACGTCGGCTTCACCCCCGTGGGCAATCTGCTTGGTTCGGGTCTGGCCGGCAGCGCGTACCGCTGGGTGCTCGTCCCGATCGGCGCGCTCATCGGCTACTACATCGTTAAGGCGGAGCCCGCCGTGCAGGTGCTCAACAAGCAGGTTGAGGACGTCACCGGCGGCACCGTGTCGCAGAGCATGATGAACACGGCGCTGTCCATCGGCGTCGCCTGCGCGGTGATGCTGTCCATGGTGCGCGTGCTGACCGGCATCAGCATCTACTGGATCCTTGTGCCGGGCTACGCGCTCGCGCTCATCCTCGCGCGGTTCGTGCCGTCCGTGTTCGTAGGCATCGCCTTCGACTCCGGCGGCGTCGCGAGCGGGCCCATGACCTCTACCTTCCTGCTGCCGCTGGCCATGGGCGCGTGCACCGCGCTCGGCGGCAACGTCGTCACGGACGCCTTCGGCGTCGTGGCGCTCGTCGCGCTCGCTCCGCCGGTGGCGATCCAGATCATGGGCGTCCTTTACGTACATAGATCCAAAGCCGTGGCGCAAAACAAAGCTGACCTGCTGTCCGATGACGGCGTCATCGACCTGGAGGACGAAGAGATATGATACATTCCGAAAACCGACTCGCACCGCGCATGGTGCTCATCATTACCAACCATGAATACCGCCGCAAGCTCGAGCAGACGTTTCAGAATTTCCGCATTCCGATCTATTATCAATGCCAGGGGTACGGCACCGCACCGTCGGAGATGCTCGACATCTTCGGCCTGAGCGGCAGCGGCCGCCTGCTCACGATCGGACTGCTGCCGAAATTCCTCGTGCGTGACCTGCTCGACGCGCTGCAGCAGCGCATCCCGCTGCACAAACGCGGCGGCGGCATCGTGCTGACGATCCCGATCACGGGGCTGCAGCGGCCGATGCTCCAGCTCCTGAACGACCAGGCGCGCGAAACCATTGAACAGAAGATCGAAGAAAGGGTGGATAGCGATATGTCCGATATGCAGACCAGCGCAGGTTACGCCGCCATCTGGGTCGCGCTCAGCAATGGCTACAGCAGCGACGCCATCGACGCGGCCAGAAGCGCGGGCGCCATGGGCGGCACGATCCTCAAGGGCCGGCGGCAGAATTCCGAACGCATCAGCCAGAAGCTCGGCATCTCCATGCAGGAGGAAGAGGAGTTCGTCGTCATCGTCACGCCGCGCGAAAAGAAGGCCGCCGTCATGAACGCGATCAGCGACGCCTGCGGCCTGCGCACGGACGCGCACGGCATCATTCTCTCGCTGCCGGTGGACGAGGTCATCGGTCTCGAGACCGGCGAGAACACGCTGTAACATTCCAAATAAGAATCGCAAATGCCGCAGGCAGCCGCCTGCGGCATTTTTGCGTCTGTGCACACATACCCCGGCCAAAACGGCAAATCCTAAAGGAAAATGCAAAAGGAGCCGGAGCTTATGGACTTTCTTTGGACCGACGGCACAACGCCTCCGTCGAGCGAGCCGCTGCAGGAGGATGTACACACCGAGGTGTGCGTGATCGGCGGCGGCATGGCGGGCGTGCTGTGCGCGGCACAGCTGACTGCGCAGGGCATCGACAATGTACTGCTCGAAGCCCGGCAGGTCGGCAAGGGCATCACGAAGGGCACGACCGCCGTGCTGACGGCGCAGCACGACACGCTCTACCGCGACATCGCCAAACGATACGGCATGGAGCGCGCGCAGCAATATCTGCGCGCAAATCTGGACGCGCTGGCACAGTTTCGTGCGCTGGCGCAGCACATCGACTGCGCACTCGAGACGCGCCCTTCGATCATGTACTCGCTGACCGGGCAGGATCATCTGCGGGAAGAGGCCGAGCTGCTGCACGCGCTCGGCTTTGACGCCGAATATACCACAAACCCGCAGCTGCCGCTGCCGGTCGCGGACGCCGTGATCTACCCGGACATGGCGCAGTTTCACCCGCTGCAGTTTCTCAATGCCATGACCAAGGGGCTGCGCATTTATGAGCACTCGTTCGTCACGGCACTCGACGGCACGACGGCCGTCACCGCGCACGGCCGCGTGCACGCAAAAAAGGTCATTGTGGCCACACATTTCCCGTTTATCAACCGGCGCGGCGGGTATTTCCTGAAGCTCTATCAGAAGCGCTCCTACGTCATTGCCTACGACAACGCGCCGCAGATCGGCTGCACGGCCGAGGATGCGGGCAGCGGCTGCTACTTCCGCAATTACGGCAACCTGCTGCTCATCGGCGGCGGCGACCATCGCACGGGCCGCAGCGGTGAGGGGTATGCAGCCGCAGAGGCCTTTGCGCGCACCTGGTTCCCGGGCGTGCACGAGCGGTACCGCTGGTCGAATCAGGACTGCATGTCGCTCGACGGCATCCCCTATATCGGCCGCTACAGCCCCGCGATGCCGGACGTATATGTCGCCACCGGCTTCCATCATTGGGGCATGACGACATCCATGGCAGCGGCGGCAATCCTGTGCGACGCCGTCATGGGACGGGAGCATCCCTGCGCGCCGGTGTTCGCACCCGACCGAAGCATACTGCATCTGCAGCTGCTGAGCAACCTCGGCGCAACGCTCGCGGACTTCGTGATCCCGACCGCAAAACGCTGCCCGCATCTCGGCTGCGCACTGCGTTGGAACGCTGCCGAGCACAGCTGGGACTGTCCGTGCCACGGCTCGCGCTTCCGCCCGGACGGTGCGCTCATCGACAATCCCGCCATGAGGGACGCCCATGTCTAACGGGCGATTTCTGGGCTGGTACTACAAGCAGCGCGCCGGCGACTATATGCTTGCCTTCATCCCCGGCCGGGCCTCCGGCGGTCCGTTCGTGCAGATGATCGACTCAAACGGCACCCGGCACTTTGCCATGCCGGATTTTCACGTCCGGGGCGACACGGTACGCACCGGCGGGTGCATCTTCTCCCCGGCCGGCCTGCATATCCAGCTGCCCGGTGTGAGCGGCAACCTGCGCTATGACGGACGGACGCCGTTGCGCTCGGACATCATGGGGCCGTTCGCACATCTGCCAATGCAATGCCGCCACGGCGTGGTGAGTATGGGGCATCGCGTGGATGGCCGCGTGACCGTGGACGGGAAAACGCACGTGTTCCGCGATGGGAGCGGTTATGCGGAAAAAGACTCCGGCCGCTCGTTCCCGAGATCCTATCTGTGGCTGCAGTGCAACGACTTCACGCCGCCGTGCTCTCTGATGCTCTCCATCGCGCACATCCCGTTTCTCGGCAGCGCGTTCACCGGCTGCATCTGTGCGCTGATATTCGCGGGGCGCGAATATCGTCTCGCCACCTATCGCGGCGTGCGCATCCTGACGCTGGCAGCCGATACCGTCCGCCTCAGGCAAGGGAACCTGCTGCTGGAGCTGGCGATCCGCCCAACGGACGGCGGGCACCCGCTGCTTGCGCCGCAGCACGGCAGCATGACCGAGACCATCCGCGAGAGCTGCGACGCACACGTGCACCTGCGCCTGACACAGGCAGGCCGCACGATCCTCGTCTGCGAGAGCGATCGTGCGGCCTACGAGCGGCGTATTTAATTTTGCTTATCCGCGCCGTCGGAAAAGCGATAGATCTCACGCAGCCAGATCGACGCCGAGAGCGCCTGCGCATTGGCCGGCACGTCCAGATCCGTTTCCATGAGGTCCGAGATCTTCTTGAGCCGGTAATGCAGCGTGCTGCGGTCGATATACAGCGCCTTTGCGGCCGCTGTCGGCGTATTGAAGCACCGGCTATATTGCCAGAGCGTTTGCAGCATATTATTGTTCCCGCTCTCAGCATCCAGCTCCCGCAGGCGCTGCACGTCCGATAAAACAAACGCCTGTGCGCCAAAGCGATCTGCCGCGTTGCACAGCAGAAGCTGTGTGTAGTTTTCAAAGAACGGAAACACATACTTTGCGCTGGCCGTGTGCTCGCCGATCTTCAGCAGCTCCCGCGCCTGTTTTTTAAAGTAGTGCCGCTCTTCAAGCGTATCAAACCTGTCGGACAGACCGGCGCGAAGCTGAAACTGATAAGAAAAATTCTCCAGCTCACTAAACCCGCTCCGATCGCAGGCGTAAAAAAACGCATACAGTGTGCCGCGGCTGACAATGGAAAAGCTGTCCGGGAAATGCTCCTTCATTTCCGCAAGCGCCTGCGTGTAATCTCCCTCCGTCTGCTGCGGATCGCGGCTGCGAAATGCACAGATCGAAAACGGTGGTCGAAAGCGGTTCATTGCCTCACCACTGAGCAGCGCGCCATACTGCATCTTAAACTGCGCCAGTGATATGCTGCCGGATGCCGGGGAGTCGAACACGATCAGCTCGCGCGCCACAGTTGTCTCCGCACCGCCGTCGAGTGCCGTCGTGCCGCTGCTTTCGACCGCAAGCTGGCTCGCGCACAAACTCGCAAGCCGCTGCGCGGCCTGCTCAGCCAACGCCAGTTGCTCTTCCGTACTGCATTTGATCGCCAGCAGCCACATCGGCTGCCCTTCCTTTCTGACGGGGTGGAAAACCGTAAAATACGGATCGTCCGAGCTTGGCTTCCAAACCACCGCCGTCTGCCGGTGGAAGATTTCCCGCAAGGCAGTCTGCTCCGCCTCATCGCCCGTATAACAGATCACGTCCTCGCCGCTCTCATACAGATGCGGAAAGTACGCCGTCAGAAGCTGATCGGCAGAATACAGCAGCGGGCGATAATCGCAGGAGAGGACAAATACGTTCAACCCCGTGTGCAGGCGCACGTGTTCCATGATCTGCCGCAATGGCTTTTCCGCCGCAAGGTCATCAAACAGGATTTTCTCAAAGTCAATACAAGTTGCCGTCGTATTCATAAGCGTTCCTCCTGTGCCTGCGCATCTGTTTTCCCATCCTCCGTTCGCAGCAGATCATAGATATGCAAGCCTGTGCGCAGCTGGATCAACGTATCATAATCCTCCAGGTTCAGCCCGGTGATGCTGCTGATGCGTTCCAGCCGGCTGCGGACTGTATTGGGGTGCAGGTTGAGCGCGTGTGACGTTGGGGACAGATGCATGGAGTTGCCGAGATAGCATGAGAGCGTTGGAATATAGTCCTTCCCCTCCTGCGCGTCCAGCTTTGCCAGCTTCTGCAGCACATACGGCAAGACCGCAGTCTTCCCATAATGCTCTATCGAGTAGTAGCCAATAATATCCGCGTAGTTTTCCACAAAGGAGGAGACGTGCTCGCTGCGGCCAAGCGCCGTGTTGACCGTTTGTGTAAGTGTCGCCTGCAGCTTGTGCTGCGGCAACGTCCGAATGTCGTAAAACACATCGGAAAAGCTGACATAATAGTCC
>ENA-OZFX01000220-OZFX01000220.1-human-gut-metagenome-genome-assembly--contig:-NODE-220-length-33179-cov-7.503623_pt1 | contig 33179 bp, 19 predicted proteins | sample MGYA00244651_ERZ653648 | MGnify/ENA primary metagenome ERZ653648 (study PRJEB26926, sample SAMN06164910) | human gut metagenome | biome: ENVO:00009003; feature: ENVO:2100002; material: ENVO:00002003...
TCAGGGAGGCGGGGCTGTCCCTCCCGGAATCGTCCAAATAGGTGTTGCCAATCCACGGAGGGCGCGTACAGGGATCGACCCTTGCATCCGAATTCGGTTGTCCTCAACGTTCCTTGTACAATTCAGAATCCTGAGCTTCCGACTGGTTGCGAGTCCGTTGCATTGACTAATGCGCTCAACTATTACGGATTTGGGCTGGGCAAAACCGTTATTGCAGATGCGTATATGCCTAAGAGCAACTGGGACTTTGTGACGGCGTTTTGGGGTAATCCGCATAGTGCTTCGAACGGAAACTGCATATCCGCTCCCGGCTTGACCAACACGGCTAATTCTTTTTTGATTAGTCGTGGAAGCAGTTTGCGGGCGTATGACGTCACGGGCACTGGTTTCTATGATCTTTATTCCTATTTGGAAGCCGGGCATCCCGTTATTATCTGGTCAACGATTGGTATGCAAAACTTGGGAAGTTGCTATGCGACCCAGGCCTATGGCGGAAGGGTCTATCGAACCTATACCAATTCCCATACCGTCGTCCTTAGGGGCTTTAATCGTTCCCTGGGTACCGTTTACATTGCTGATTCACTCGCTGGCTATGTCTCTAACTCCGCCCAACGCATCGCTTCGTTATACTCGCAACGAGGAGCCCAAGCGGTTGTCCTTAAGTAGGTTCGTCTATAGATGAAGGAAGGTGGAATCGTGAGACGTCTCTTTGATATGTCCGTTTCCATTCTCATGGCTGCCGTGTTGCTCATGAGCCAATCGTGGACCGTGACTGCTGCATATGCTGATTATTCAGTTAACGGATCTACTAACTCAACTAACTTGAATTCTGAGGACTCGAACGCTATTGATGATGGTTCAGACTCTGAGGGGCATGAGTTGAATGCGTCCCCTGTTGTTAACGAGTCTCAAGACACGCAACAGGGTTCATCCGAAGGTAGAAGCGAGGTCGTTGCTGACGATTCTGTCGTAAGCAATCAGCTGACCGTCAAAAACGTAACTGTTTCTGCCCATGTGCAGAATATCGGCTGGATGGATCCGGTTAGTTCGGGTAAGGTTGCCGGAACGACGGGTAGGGGCCTTAATCTCGAGGCACTCAAAATCTCACTCGAAGTGGATGGAACAGCCTCTCAAGAGCAGCTTGCAAACGCAATATCCGTCGAGGCCCACGTCTCGAACGTCGGCTGGCAGCCCGCCGTCGGCAACGGCGGCACCGCCGGCACGACCGGCCAGTCCCGCGCCGTCGAGGCCCTGAGGGTCAGGCTGTCCGGCGAGCTGTCCGCCCGCTACACCGTCTGGTACCGCGTCCACTCCGCGGAGTTCGGCTGGCTGGGCTGGGCGTGCGACGGCGCCGACGCCGGATTGGCTGGCTACGGCCGCGCCGTCCAGGCCGTCCAGGTCGCGGTCCTGCCCAAGGGCGACCCCGCCCCGGGCGACACTACCTGTCCTTTTAAGAACCGTAGCGATGATCCCGCTTCGATTTCCGTTCGCTCGCATACATCGAATATTGGCTGGATGTCTCCCGTAGGCGGCGGATCTGTTGCGGGGACAACTGGTAGGGGCCTTTCCATGGAAGCTCTTGAAGCCCAGCTTGACTGGTATGGTCACTCGGGTTCTATTGAGCTTCGTGGCCATGTCTCGAATGTTGGCTGGCAGCAGTGGTCTAAAGGGCTCTGCGGTACGACTGGAAAGTCTCAGCGCCTTGAGGCCGTCCAGATTCGCTTGACCGGCGAGGCTGCCGATAAATATGACATTTGGTACTGTGCTCATGTCTCGGGTATAGGATGGCTCGATTGGGCCTGCAATGGTGCTGCCGCTGGTTCTGCCGGTAAGGGCAGGGCTATCGAAGCGGTCAAAGTGGTTCTCGTGGAGAAAGGTGAAGCGGCGCCCGGCTCTACGACCAAGGTTTTTATTGGGGATCTAGATGCTGTTACGGTTTCCGGATTGGCCGTTTCCGGGGAGAGCCTTGGCTCCTCTTCTGGTCAAAAGGCCACAATCGGAGGCAAGGGCGCTAAACTGCTGAACTCTATTGCCCTGAGCGTTGCCGGTCAAACTGATAGCGGGTCTATTTCTTATTCCGTTATGGATGGGTATTCAGGCTGGGGCGCTTCGTCAACGGATGGCGGTGCTGCCAAAGCGGTATCAGGAGCTCCTGTTAAGGCGATTAAGTTGTCGCTGAGCGGCCAGCTCGCTACTAATTACGACATTTGGTATCGAGTATGCGATTCCGGTAATGGTTGGACAGACTGGACGTCAAATGGTCAGGCATGTGGCGTTTCTGGTGGTTCTTCTGGTTTGTGCGGCATTGAAATTACACTCGTAAGTAAGGGTCAGCCTTCGCCTGGCTCCACTGCCAATGCGTTTATCGAAACGTCTGGAATCGGTCTTGTATCTCAGGCGCACGTTGCTTCTGCGGGCTGGTTGACTCCCGTTGGCAATGGTGAGATTGCGGGCCAGACGGGCATGTCTCGTTCTCTGCAGGCATTGTATGTCGCAACGCAAGGCATTGATGCCTCAGTTGAAGTGTCGGCACATGTTGCGAATATCGGTTGGCAGCCATACGTCTCGGGTGCTTCCTATGCTGGCACTGTTGGCAAGGGTCTCGCAATTCAGGCGGTCAAATTAAGACTTACCGGCAAAGACGCTTCAAAATACGATATTTACTACCGTATCCATGCGGCGGATTATGGCTGGCTTGGCTGGGCTAAAAATGACGCTGTAGCCGGCACCGTCGGGCTGTCTAAGCAAGCCGAGGCAATTCAAATTAAGTTGATTGCCAAGGGTTCGTCCGACGCTCCCATTCAAGACCATGCTGCGTTGATCCAGCTTCCCGAGCTATCTGCAAAGGCGAATTGCTCCGGTCTTGGCTGGCAAGCGCCTGTCGGCAATGGCGGTGTTGCCGGAACAGTTGGACAGAACCGTGCGATGGAGGCCATGCAGCTTTCGCTTTCCGAAATCTCCATGAACGGTGGCATTTCGTATTCCGCCCACGTATCCAATATCGGCTGGCAATCTGCTGTCTCAGATGGGGCCACAGCGGGAACCGTTGGACAGGGACAACAAATCCAAGCCGTGAAGATTAACTTGACTGGCGACGTTTCGAATTACTTTGATGTCTGGTATCGCGTCCATGTGTCAAATTACGGATGGCTTGGCTGGACTAAAAATGGATCACCGGCGGGCACCACGAAGCTTGGCATTCCTGTTCAGGCTTTACAGGTAAAGATTGTCCCCAAGGGTGCTTCTGCACCAGGCTCTACGTCTGATTCGTATTTTGAGACCTATCGTTATATGGGGTATCAGACTCCGGGATCTTATCCAAAGGTTAGTTGCAATAGCGTACAGCTTCCTTCGTATTGCACCGGTTATTTCACGTATGTCTCGCCTTCTCGAATTCCTTATAACGCTTCAAGACAGGATTGCATCAATGCGTTCGTCCAGCGTGCTCGGGAATATATTGGGACGCGTTATATTGAGCCTTGGTCTTCTTGGCCGGGGGATGCGGTTGATTGCTCGGGCTTGGTACTGCAATGTCTGTATGCGACAGGCATGGATATGGGTTGGTATAACCCCTATAACCATCGTTGGCTGCCCGAGCAAACCTACAACTCCATGAACTGGTATCGCAACAACACGTTTATGCCGGTTAGCACCTCTGCTTTGCAGAGGGGAGATGTGGTCTACTACCAGGGCCATATTGGAATCTATATCAGAAACGGTCGAATTATCGATTCGTGGCCGGGGATCGGTGTGACCGAGCGTTCGGTCAATGCTCCAGGTCGGGTAATCGGTGCCGCTAGGCCTTTCGCATAGAGTCTGTTGAGGCGCTCCGTTGCAGGAGCGCCTCTTTTTGACTGCATGCTGACTGGTGCTTTTCTAAGCTTTAAATGTCTGTATGGAAGTGCGGTAATATAGCAACCATTCGTGTCTTTACATGTGACCAATGTCTCGGGGGATATACATGAAACGTCTCAAAGCGTCTGCTGCTTTGGCTTGTACGCTATTAATGGGCTGGTCTCAAATCATCCAGCCTTACAGTGCGTATGCGCTGTCGGTCCAGGCCGCCGCTGCTTCGCAGTCGGTCTCGCAAACATCGAACGAGTGCGAATCTCAAGGTACAAGTTCTCAGGGAACGCAGGACGATGCTTCGGATTCTCAGGGTGTAACCGAATGGTATGGTGACGACGCAAATGCTGCTCGTCCTGATGGGGAAACAGATTCTGATTCGGGCGAGCAACTTAGCATTGGCGTCGAAGAGTCTGGTGTTGACGAGTCAAACGGTGAGGTCCCAGCCGATGATTCCACTGAGATGAATTCCTGCGAAACGGACTCTTTGGAACCGAACTCTTGGCGTTTCGAAAACGGCGTGCTTATCGATTCTGACAATGGCGACATCGATGCGCAGTCTTTAACTGACGATCCTTTGCCCAATGGTGCTATTGCGCGCGGTATTGACGTCAGTAATTACCAGGGGACCGTTGATTGGGATATGGTTAAGGCCGCAGGGATTGATTTTGCCATCCTCAGGGTTGGGCCTGTTTATGGAAAGCCTGACGATTCCTTTGAAAGGAACGCTGCTGAATGTGAGCGCCTCAGTATTCCTTATGGCGTCTACTACTACTCCTATGCTCGATCTGTTGCGGATGCAAATAAAGAAGCCGATCGAACGCTTGCTTGGCTCGGTGGCCATCATCCGTCGCTTCCCGTTTATTACGATCTTGAGGATAACTATATCTTGCAGGATCCGAATTTCAGCAAAGATAAGCTCGCTCAGATTGCGCAGGCTTTTTGCAACCGTATGGAGGCCGTTGGCTTTAAGTCGGGTATCTATGCGAACCTTAACTGGCTCAACAACTACTTGGATAGTCCGTCTCTGAGCGGTTATGACCATTGGGTCGCTCAATATAATTGGCGTTGCGATTATGCTGGCAGCTACAGTTTCTGGCAGTATTCAAACAGCGGCAATGTCCCGGGCGTTAACGGACGTTGTGACATGAACTACTGCTTCAACGGTTCTCTTCTGAACGTAGATGACAGCAAGATGCATATTCAGTATGAGGCGCATGTCTCGAATATTGGCTGGATGAGCAGTAAGCGCGACGGATCTACGGCTGGCACAACGGGGCAATCTAAATCAGTGGAGGATCTTAAAGTCAGCATCTTGAATCCCGTTGAAGATGGCTCTGTGCAAATTAACGCCAATGTAAGTGGCATCGGCTGGCAGGGCTGGGACACCCCCTCGGCCTCCGAGGGCGGAACCACCGGCCAGGGACGCGCCGTCGAGGCCGTGCGCCTGAGGCTCACGGGCTCCCTCGCGAAGGGCTACGACGTCTACTACCGCGTCCACGCCTCCAACATCGGCTGGATGGCCTGGGCCAAGGACGGCGAGGAGGCCGGCACCACGGGCTTCGGCAGGAGCGTCGAGGCCGTCCAGATCAGGCTCGTCAAGAAGGGCGACGCCGCCCCCTCTTCCGACGGCGCCAACGTCGACTACGCCTTCAAGAAGAAGCCCATGTCCCTGACCTATCGGGCCCACGTCTCCAACGTGGGCTGGCAGGGCGCCGTCTCGGACGGCGCGACCGCCGGCACCACCGGCCGCGGCCTCGCCCTCGAGGACCTCAAGCTCTCGCTCGACAGCTCCGACTACTCGGACGGCTCTTCCGTCCAGATCGACGCCCACGTCTCTGGCATCGGCTGGCAGGGCTGGGACACCCCCTCGGCCTCCGAGGGCGGAACCACCGGCCAGGGACGCGCCGTCGAGGCCGTGCGCCTGAGGCTCACGGGCTCCCTCGCGAAGGGCTACGACGTCTACTACCGCGTCCACGCCTCCAACATCGGCTGGATGGCCTGGGCCAAGGACGGCGAGGAGGCCGGCACCACCGGTATGTCGTGTTCTCTCGAAGCTATTCAGATTAAGCTCATTAAGAAGGGCACCTCCCATCCTGATACATCGGGGTATTCCCATCTTGAATTACCTACGGTGACGTATTCCTCTCAGGTGAAAGGTGCTTGGCAGAATTCTGTCCCCGCTGGAGAGGTGTCCGGTACAACCGGTCAGGGAATTCCCATCACCGGGTTTTCAGCTAAAACTACTTCATCTGTTGCCGGCGGGATTAATTATCAACTGCATCTTTCGAATGTGGGCTGGACGTCTGGTAAGTCAAACGGAGTGCAGCTTTCGTCTACCGCTGAATCCAATTCGGTTGAGGCTATTAAAATTTCTCTTTCTGGTGACTTGGCAACCTATTTTGATGTTTGGTACAGGGTCCATGTCGATAACGTCGGCTGGCTTGGTTGGACTAAAAATGGCTCCGTTGCCGGTAGTACTGGCTATGGGGCCCATGTCCAAGCTATCCAAGTTCGACTTACGAGGAAGGGCGCCAATGCCCCCGGGAGCACCGTTTCGCCGTGTTTGCTTGGGGAACCAACCGCGTTTGCAAATCCCATGCAGAAGAAAATTGTAGATCTTGCCCGACAGGTGCCGTCTCCTGGTCCTGGTTTGTGCTCTGAGTGGATTGCAGACATTTATGAGCGTGCCGGATTTAGGAATGTCCATACAGATGCCTGCGATTACTACTGGGATTACTGTAAATATACCGATTATTCTCATTTGAAAGTCGGAATGGTCATTGCCGTTCCTTCGCATACGCATACACGCATGGGCAGCATTTACGGTCACGTTTGTCTCTACATCGGTAATAACCAGGTTATGGATAATGTCGGTCGGATCAGGACGCTCGATATGGCGTACTGGTTGAATTATTATTCCACCTCATATAAGCCAAAATGGGGTTGGTATGACAACGTGCCGCTTGCATAGTTGATCGAAGGTCATGTCTTCACACAGGTTCTGGCAGATACTCTGATTAAAACGAACGGATCGTTTTGCAACGGTCCGTTCGTTTCTATTTGAGTGCCATTCGCGTTTTCGGTATTTAAGCAATTGCCGAAACGATAAATAATGATGCTAAAGATGGTCGATTGATGGGGGAGTCGAATGAAAAAGACGCAACGACTGCTAGCAACGGCAATGACGCCATTACTGATCCTTCAGTGTCTTCTGACGCCCCTTTCCGTCTGGGCTGATTCTTTACCTGTGCAACCGGAATCCACTGATTATATCGATAGTTCTGCCAGCAGCTTGGAAGACGAGAGCTTTGTCTTAAATGACGAACAGCAGGGGGTTGAAGTCGAGCAGCCGACTGTGTCAGACAACGATTCTCCCTCATCCGTTTCTAGCGAGCCTGCCTCCAATGCAACTGATTCGGCGAAACCCGAAAATGATGCATCCACTGTGTTTGGCTCTGTTTCATACCAGACTCATGTACAGGATATTGGCTGGCAAGCTCTCGTTTCAAATGGAATGACGGCGGGCACTACAGGCCGTGCTAAGCGCGTCGAAGCCCTCAAGATTAATTTGCTTTCACAGGATGGCACCCCGCTGGGGAATGATAGCATTTCGGTCCAATCTCACATTTCCGGGATCGGCTGGGAGTCTCAGCCGGTGGGTAACGGGCAGACATCTGGAACAGTTGGACAGTCGCGAGCCATCGAGGCGATCAAGCTATCTTTGTCGGGCGGTCTTTCTGATTCGTATGACATTTGGTATCGCGTTCATTCTGCAAATGTTGGTTGGCTTGGCTGGGCCTCAAATGGTGAGCCTGCTGGAACGCAGGGCTATGCTTGTCAGATCGAAGCTATTCAGATTAAGGTGCTTCCAAAAAATGCTCAAGATGCGCCAACGCGAGGCGATGCCTTTAGGGATCATTCTCAGGAACCGCCTACCGTTTCCTATCGATCTCATGTCTCTAATGTTGGATGGATGGGCGCTGTCGCGGACGGAAAGACATCGGGGGTTATTGACTCAAGAAATGCAATTGAGGCGCTGTCGCTTAGCGTTAATTGGTATCGCCGCGGAGGCTCCATTTCCTCTCGCGCACATGTGTCTGGTGTTGGTTGGCAAAGCTGGTCTTCAGGTGCTGTTGGCACGACCGGGCAGTCTCGGTCCATTGAGGCCGTTCAGTTTAAGCTGAACGGCGAGATATCTGCAACTTATGGCATTTGGTACCGTGTGTATGCTTCCAAATTGGGCGGATGGCTGGGCTGGACGTCTAACGGGTCTCCTGCGGGCTCGGTGGGGAAGGGTGCCGCCATTCAGGGTGTTCAGATTTTATTGGTCGAAAAAAGCGGCTCTGCTCCCGGCGATACGTTGAACCATTTCATTGGAGCTACGGATGTTCTAAGCGGGAGCTCGCTTGGTCTTAACGGTAAAAGCCTGGGCTCCGTACAAGGCAAATCAATCCTATTGGGCTCCGAGAACGGCTCTGAACCTTTAACCTCGCTCTCCATTTCGTTTGATAATCAAGAGATTTTAGGCTCAATTGACTATTCCGGCTTTTTTGAATTTGGCGGATGGAGCGGTGCTGTTTCTGACGGTGCTGCGCTTAACTCTAAAAACGATGGGCGTGTTCTAAAGGCGGTGAGATTGGCTCTTACTGGAGATTTGTCTAATGCCTATGACATTTGGTATCGCTGCTTTGACTCCAAAAAAGGATGGCTTGGTTGGGCATGCAATGGCGCGGATGCAGGGGCAACGATATCGGGTTCATTCCTTAAGACTGTCGAAGTAAGGATTGTCAGTAAAGGCGGCGGCGCTCCCGGAATAACGGACGGAGCATTTGTTTCCGATACTTCCGCCGATTGCGCTCACGTTGTATATCAGGCTCATTCGGCTAACCGTGGGTGGTCTCCTTCTGTATTTGATGGGCAGGTAACCGGCACAACGGGACAATCGCTTTCTCTTCAAGCTTTGAATGTGTCGTTGTCCGGTGTGGATGACGATTCTCAAATTGAGGCAAGAGCACATGTTGCCAATATTGGTTGGCAGGAATGGCGATCTTCCGGTTATATTGGGACCGTTGGACAAGGATTGGCCATTCAGGCTCTTGAGCTGCGCTTAAATGGTTCCCTCGCGAATCAGTATGACATTTACTATCGAGTTCATTCGGCGGGCTATGGTTGGTTGGGTTGGGCAAAAAACGGCGATTCCGCTGGAACTACCGGGCTTAATATCCAGATAGAAGCTGTCCAAATTGAACTTGTTGCGAAAGGCGGGGATCCAGGCGCGTCGTCTGCGCCCGCGTTTATCACGGCACCAGCCCTAACGCTCCAGGCGCATGTCGCCACGCTTGGTTGGATGAATCCGGTTGGCAACGGCGATGTCGCGGGCACGACCGGTAGGGCACTTGCGATTGAGGCTCTGAAGCTAAATGTCTCCACTAGCGTATCGGGCGGTATAGAGTACTCCGCCCATGTGCAGGATGTCGGTTGGCAAAGCTGGACTTCCAACGGGGATATCGCTGGAACGGTAAGCCGCGCAAAGCGTATCGAGGCTATTAAGATTAGGCTGACCGGTGGCTTATCGAACTACTTTGATGTCTGGTATCGGGCATATTGCCAAGACTTTGGATGGCTCGATTGGACTTCTAATGGGCAACCTGCGGGCACATCCAAGATTGGATATAGGATCGAGTCGGTTCAAGTGACGATTGTGCCTAAGGGTGCTGGAGCTCCCGGTTCAACTGGGCGTCCGTATACCGATCAGCCTTTGCTGCCTGCCGACATGATGGCCATGCTTAATCGGGCTAATAGATATTCGAGCAATACAAACTGGCTCATTATGGTTGACAGGCAAGCATGCCGCCTTGGAGTTTTTCGTGGACAGCGCGGGTCGTGGAGTTATGCTCAATACTGGACTTGCTCTGCCGGCGCCCCTAGTACTCCAACGCCTACGGGTGAGTATACCGTCACCGGCAAGGGCTACTCGTTTGGACATGGGTATACTTGCTACTACTATACGCAGTTTTACGGGGACTACCTGTTCCATTCAATACCGTATTACCAGGGAACTTTTAATCCCATGGACAGCCGGATGGGAATGCATATTTCACAAGGCTGCGTGCGTTTGCCCATCGGTCGCGCTAAATGGATTTGGGATAACGTGCCTCTTGCTACCAAGGTGGTAATCTACTAGTTATTCCTGTAAACGCCGAGAGTTTGTTAGGGGCCCTTTCCTGTTGCCGTTGACTTGGCAACGGAAAGGGCCCTTGCCTTTGGATGGGGCTTCTATTTCTTCGTTCACCTAATTGGTGGCCTTAATGAAGCTAACTCCCGATAGTATGGTTATTGACGGCTGTCTATCTAGGAGGCGATTCTCTTGAAAAGGCAATTTAGAGCATTTGTTGTTCTGATTTCCTGCTTCATGTCGATGCTGCTTTTGAGCCCTTTGGCTTGTTGGGCGGATCAAAATATTGGTGCCAACGAATATGAATCCGTTCCAGAGACACAATCCGACTCCTCGGATCAAACTGCTGCTGCAGCCGATGAAACGGCGCCTTCGATTGATGTTGCCGTGGAGCCCAAAGAGGCGGCCCCGGACGTCAGCTATAAATCTCACATTTCAGGCATTGGCTGGGAGTCGACGTTTACATCGAATGGTTCGACCTCTGGCACAACGGGCCAGTCTCGTAGGCTTGAGGCGCTCAGGGTTACTCTCCCTAATTCAGAAGACCTTGGTATCGAATACCGCTCTCATGTTCAAAATGAAGGCTGGCAGGATTGGGTTTCTAATGGAGCCGTCTCCGGCACAACGGGAAAGGGCCTTCAGATTGAAGCCGTCGAGCTCAAGCTGACGGGTGAAAGAGCAACTTCTTATGACCTGTATTATCGCGTTCATGCTTCTAATTTCGGTTGGCTTGGATGGGCCTCAAATGGGTCGACTGCGGGAACCACCGGTTGGTCTTATGCCGTTGAAGCAATACAGATCGTCATTGTAAAGAAGGGCGAAGCGGCGCCCGGCGATACTGCTGGAGCCTATGTCCCGTATGTCTTTAATTGCTCTCTTTCTCAGGTTGGGGAGACGACTAAAGTAACCCTGAATATTCCGCAGGTCGAGGATATAAAACGACTCGGTATTGCTGATTCGGTAAAGGTGTCTGGCTTCATGTCGTATGGAGGGAAGGTTACCCGATCTGTTTCCAGCACGATTGCATTCGGAGACCTGGGCTCTAGCTCCAGTGAAATTGACTTTAGCGATTATGGTCCGTTTGACGTTACGTTGCAGTATTTGAAGAACGGAAACATCGTTCATGAGGACCATCAGTCAATTGGCATTTCTGCGAGCGAGTACAACCTTGCCCCTTTGAGTGCTTCTTTCCCCGTTGTTCTCTATTCGCTATCTTTCTGGGATATCAGCACCTCTTCTGCTGGAACGACCATTCCGTCGATCGTAATGCTCGATCGTCCAGGTGCCTATAACTGGAACTCGCTTCCATCCGGGATGTATGGTCTTCCGTATCTGACTCATGAGGAAAATGCTTCTAGTTCGAGCTATCAGGCGTTCGCGGATTATGTCGCTGCTCTCTATAAAATCAACCCCAAGGCAAAGTTCAATCTGTATATCAATGACATCACCTGTTCGTTGATTCATAGGATGATTTACGCCAATAAGATTCCCACTGGCCAATACTCCATTCGGCTGTTGTCGGATGGATCTGCCACGTATGTTTTTACCAACGAGGCTTTCGATGTTAAGGATCCAGATTCTAAGCAAGCGGAGCTGATTGCTTTATGGAACGCTGCCAAGAATAAGGAATACGAAACCGGTGAAGTCTCAATGTCGTATAGCGATTATCACGATCACTGGGATTCTATGTATGCCGTGCTGAGTATTGAGCCCGGCACTCAGTGGTGGATGACTCGAACGAATCTGTTTACGAGCGGTGACGATAATGCCTTTGCGAATAAGATCGCATCCGATCCTAACGTTAAGAAGATGAACGTTTCGAGCATGCTTACGAGCCTGCAGAATAGGGGAGAGGATACAGTCCAAGCGTTTAAGGCCCTGTACAACTTTAACGATGGCTATTTTGATGCGGCGACTCAACAGGGCAAAAAGGTAATGATGCTGCTTGGAACGTATGTTACTTACGAGCAGAATTTCGATGACTATGCCAACTTGACCGAGGTTATCTATGGCGATGACTATTTGTATTATTACAAGGGACATCCAAACACGCCGACGGGCATGTATCCCCAAAAGCAGGAGCAGCTTGACCGTCTGGGCATTACCGATGTCGATTCTTCCGTTGCTGCAGAGCTGATTCTCTTCTTTAATCCGGAGATCGGTCTGTCTGGATATGGGTCTAGTACGTATAACTCGGCCAGCGCCGATGCTGCTGGTGGACTTTGGAATTCAACGAAGGCCGAGGCCTTGAAGCCGGGTGCCGTTATCGATTATTCGATTATGGATTGGTTTGCTTCTCCGGTTACCGAAGACACGGATGCTGCAATCAGATCCCTTTGCAAGCAGGGTGACTCTTGCTATCTCGTAGAATTTTCGGATTCCATCCTTGCTTCGGCAAATTACGACTTTGCTATTTATTCGCACAATAGCGGCGCTCTGACTTATTTCAAGAAGGACGAGTCGGGCTACGACGTCGTCAAGGTGTCACGAGGCTCGCTTGATGTTTTGGCAACTTCGCATGTTTCGAATGACGGTTGGCAGTCGGCTTCCAAGGGCGGAAATGTTTCTGGCACCGTTGGTCAGTCCAAAGCTGTCGAGGCTATAACTCTCAATCTGCAGAATGCTCCCTACGATGGCAGCTTGGAGTACAGGACGCATGTTTCCGATTACGGTTGGCAAGACTATGTGAAAGAGGGAGAAGTCTCCGGTACTACTGGTCAGAGCAAGTCTGTCCAGGCTATCCAAATTCGACTTACTGGTGAGATGGCCAATCGTTATGACGTTTACTATCGCGCTCATGTTCAGGACAAGGGCTGGCTTGGCTGGGCCTGCAATGATCAAGTTGCCGGAACGACTGGGTTTGGCTTGAGGCTCGAGGCATACCAGGTCGTTTTGGTTGAAAAGGGTTCGCCTGCACCAGGGGATACGAGTCAGCCCTCTATTCAGAAAACTTTTTCAATAAAGGCTCATGTTTCAAATCTTGGTTGGCAGGAACCTGTTTATGAGGGCATGACGGCGGGCACAACTGGTCGAAATCTTGCTGTTGAGGCGTTGGCTATTAGCAAGCCCGAACTCGGGTATTCCGGTAACATCGAATATCGAGCTCATGTTCAGAATATCGGCTGGCAAAAGTGGGTCAAGAACGGCAAGCTGGCCGGCACCACGGGCAAGTCTCTTTCTATTGAAGCTGTAGAAATTAAGCTTACGGGTGATCTCGCCAAGCATTATGACGTTGTCTATAGGGCGCATGTGCAGGGTAAGGGTTGGCTCGATTGGGTTAAATCGGGCGAGTGCGCAGGTACAACTGGAGAGGCCCTACATATGGAAGCGATTGAGGTTAAGTTGGTTGATAAATAGTAAGTGATGCAAGTCTATCATCTATCCGCTATTGCAGTAATTCAGTGGTTTAGTCCAACTGTATTAGTTTAATCTTGAAGGAGTTTATGTTTTTTCGTAAACTCCTTTAGTTTAGCTACTAATTAATTATAGGGACTCGTTTATGAATTCATGTGCAAAACGATGCAAGTTTTATGGCGTTTTATTTGCTGTAATGTTTGTGGCTGCGCTATTAGTCGCAATTTATTATTGCAATTTGAAAACAGGGTTTCATGTTGACGAGCTGTGGACTTTCGGTCTCTCGAATAGTTTTTATTTTCCACATATTTTTTGGGAAAACAATATGGATGCCAACTGGATGGATCCTACGTTCATTCAGTCTTATTTGACAGTTGATACAGGGCATGTGTTTCGGTTTGATTCGGTTTTATATAATCTGAGTAATGACGCACATCCTCCTCTCTATTTTTTCATTATTCATACCGTTTGCTCACTGTTTCCGAATGAATTTAGCAAATGGTTTGGCTTGGTTCCTAATCTATGTTTCTATTCACTCAGCTTAGTATTTTTATTTAAGCTTTCTTACAAAGTGTTTCAGAGTAAGCCAGTCGCCCTAATTTTAATGGCTCTTTGGGCTTTCTGTCCCATAGCGTTAAATCTAGTGACCTACATTCGAATGTATCTGTTATTGGTGACACTTGCCCTAGCATTTCTTGATGCGTTATTCGATATGTTTAATGCTTCCTTCGCCAATCGATCGGTTTATTTCCGCCTATTTGTTATTTCTTTATTGGGGTTTTTAACTCATTTCTATTTCTATATTTATCTCTTTTTTGTTTCCTGTTTTTTTACTATTTATTTTTGGGCAAGAAAAGGGTGGAGGTTCTCCTTTAAATATGGAGTCACGATTGTCTTATCGGTTTGTCTGTCATTTATCATATTTCCTCCAGCATTAAGCAACATGTTTGGGAATCACTATGTCGAATCGGCCTCATCGCAATCAGGGGTAATGGTATTGCTTAGACGAATTTGGCAATTTCTAGGGTCGTCGTCCGTTGATTTGTTCTTCGGATCAAGGCTTCTTTTGATTGCCTGCTTCTGTTTGTCAATTGCCCTTTGTTTCTACTTGCTATGGAATAAAAAAATTAATCGTGAGCATCCTGAGTCGATTTATATAGTTTTATTATTTAATTCATCCCTTGTTTTTTACGTCACAGCTTGCTATGTATCTCCTTTTACTTCGTCAAGATACATATGCTTGGCATATCCAGGATTACTGTTATTTGGATTTGGAATGTTCTTGTATCTATTTAGATATTTGCAAATTCGCTATAGAAATAATACTGATTTCAATTTTCGGGGCACTATTTTAGTTTCCGTTGTATTTGTTTGCGCAATTATTGCTGCAGATTCTGTTTTCTTTTCTTCCAATGCTTTGTATTTATATCCGAAATCTGCTGACAATGAAGCCGCAGTAGAGAAGTACGCGGGTTCAACGGGACTCTTTGTCTCTTATGATTACTATCAGCTCACTGCGAAGCTACTAGAAGTTGCCAAATTGTCTCGCATTCATGCGCTGATTCCTGATCAGAAAGCTATTAGCAGTTTTTGCGATAGAAATTATATTGATTCTGATGATCTGGTTGTTTACATGAATAATCACGACTGCGAAGAAGAGGTTCTTTCTCAACTGAAAGATGAACTAGGATATAGTGGTTTTAAAAAACTGCCTGGATATACTCAAATCGATGATGGAACCTCTTGTTTTGTTTATGTCCTTTATAGATAACAGTAGGAAAAGGGTCTTTAATGAAACGAGATTCGGTGATTCAATTTCTGAAGTTTTCGATTGTTGGACTTTCAAATACAATCGTTTCTTACTTAGTCTACGCGGCACTCCTTTTTATTGGAGTGAACTATATTGTCGCCAATATAGTTTCATATTTTGCTGGTGTCATCAATTCCTTCTATTGGAACAATAAATATGTTTTTGATAATGAGAGATCTGATTTGAGTTCACTTATTTCAAGTTTTTCCAAGCTACTTGCTTCGAGTGCTTTTACTGGATTGATTATCAACAACATCCTTTTGTACTTTTGGGTTAGTGTGCTTGGAATTTCTTCTATTCTTGGTCCACTGCTTAACTTGTTTGTAACTTATCCTCTTAATTATATTTTAAGTAAGTATTGGGCATTTAAGTGATAGGTGCTTGCATGACAAAGATGGACATATTGCCGATTCTCTATCTCGTGGTTCCTTGTTATAACGAGGAGAGCGTTTTGCGGGAAACCTCTAAAAGGCTTTTTGAGAAGTTTTCCACTTTAGTAAAATTGTCTCAGATTAATGCGAACAGTAAGGTTTTGTTAGTTGACGATGGGTCATCCGATAAGACTTGGGAGATCATCGAAAGTCTTCATCAGTCTAATTCCTTATTCTGTGGACTTAAGCTCTCTAGGAATTGTGGCCATCAGAAGGCTTTACTTTCTGGGTTACACAAGGCAGCGGAGTTTGCTGATTTAATAGCATCGATGGACGCTGATTTACAAGATGATATCAATGCGCTTGATGAAATGGTTTCAAGAGCTCGCGAAGGCTATGAAGTTGTATATGGTGTACGAAATGATCGTTCTAGCGATTCCTTTCTAAAACGTTTTACCGCACAGTCTTTTTATCGCTTACAGTCTTCGTTGGGTGTCGATGCTGTTTATAACCATGCTGACTATAGATTGATGTCCAAGCGTGCTGTTCTTGCATTGTCTCAATTCCGTGAGGTTAATCTATTTCTTCGTGGTTTGGTTCCTTTAGTTGGTTTCAAATCTTGCTGCGTGTATTATTCGCGAGGGAAACGGTTTGCCGGCGAATCTAAATACACGCTCGGTAAAATGCTGTCATTTGCTTTTGAAGGTATAACGTCTTTTAGTACTAAACCGATTAGGATAATTACTCTCACCGGTTTAATCATTTCTATTTTTAGTTTATTTGCACTTGTATATCTTTTAATTGGTCATTTTATTGGCGATGTACAAGTTGGCTGGACAAGCATTATTATGTCAATTTGGTGTCTTGGCGGACTTCAACTTTTGGCTTTGGGTGTCATCGGCGAGTACGTTGGAAAGACTTATATGGAGACGAAGCATCGTCCTCGCTATTTTATTGAGGAATTTTTGTCCGATAAGGAGGACAAGGATGCCTAAAGTTAGTGTGTTGATGCCTTGTTTTAATGGTGTTAAGTACATTTTGAAGGCAATTGATTCGGTGTTAAGCCAGTCTTTCCGCGATTTCGAATTATTAATTTTCGATGATCAGTCAACTGATGGAACATTTGAGATTGTTTCCAAGCTTACGGATTCTCGAATTAAGGTATTTAGAAACGCCAGTAATCTCGGTCTTGTTGGAAACTGGAATAATGCCATTGAGAAATCTTCTGGCGAGTATATTCATTTCCTCTTTCAGGATGATATTTTGTTACCCGGGGCTCTTGAGTCTGAGGTTGCAGCACTGGATGCTAATCCAAAGTGCTCCCTCTGCTTCAGCGCTTCATGTGTTATTGACTCGAATGGTGCCATTACAATGAAGAGGAGACCTTTTAAGCGGGATATGGTTTTAAAAGGCTCTGATTTTGCCCGCAAGACATTTCGAACTCATAATATCTATGGAGAGCCTTCTAATGTCATGTTTCGTAGAGATTGCTGGCAAAAGGTTGGACCCTTTAATGATTCTTTGTGTTACTCCCCTGATTGGGAGTATTGGATTCGTCTATCACTTAATAATGATGTCTGCTATCTAGACTCAATTTATTCCTATTTTAGAGTGTGCAACGAATCTACTACGAACTCACTTTTTAAGGATAAAAAAGAGCAATTGAAACGCGATGAGTTTGATTTTGTGCGAGCAATCTGTTCACTCGATGGTATCAATATATCGTCGGTTGATTTAACCGCTCGTAAATTGTCGCTCTCAATCAGGAACATTGCTAAACGGATTTATTTTTCCGTTCACTGACTTTGGAAGTGATTGAATGAAAGGCATCATCCTCGCCGGCGGGTCCGGCACGCGCCTGTACCCGCTCACGCTCGTGACCTCCAAGCAGCTGCTGCCGGTCTACGACAAGCCCATGATCTACTACCCGCTGTCCACCCTCATGCTGGCGGGCATCCGGGACATCCTGGTCATCTCCACGCCGACCGACCTGCCCAACTTCGAGCGCCTGCTCGGGGACGGCTCGCGCTACGGCGTGAACCTCTCCTACGCAGAGCAGCCGAGTCCGGACGGCCTGGCGCAGGCCTTCACCATCGGCGAGGAGTTCATCGCCGGCGAGCCGTGCGCGCTGGTGCTGGGCGACAACATCTTCTACGGCAACGGCCTGTCGCGCCACCTGACGCGCGCCGTGCAGAACGCCGAGTCGGGCCGCGCCACGGTCTTCGGCTACCACGTGGACGACCCCGAGCGCTTCGGCGTCGTGGAGTTCGACGGGGAGGGCAGGGCCGTCTCCATCGAGGAGAAGCCCGAGCGCCCCAAGAGCTCCTACGCCGTCACCGGACTCTACTTCTACCCGGGCGACGTGGCCGCCAAGGCCCATGGGGTGGAGCCCTCCGCCCGAGGCGAGCTGGAGATCACCGACCTCAACCGGATGTACCTGGAGGAGGGGACGCTGTCCGTGGTCACCCTCGGCCGCGGCTACGCGTGGCTGGACACCGGCACCATGGAGAGCCTGCACGAGGCCGCGGAGTTCGTCCGCGCCGTGGAGCACTCCCAGGACCTGCCGGTCTCGGTCCCCGAGGAGATCGCCTGGGAGAACGGCTGGATCACGACCGCCGAGCTGGAGGGGGCCGCGAAGGCCTACGGCAAGTCGGTCTACGGCCGGCACCTGAAGAAGGTCGCCGCCGGCGAGATCGTCAACAGCCCGCGCGAGTACTAATCCGATCCAATGGGAGATACAAATATGTCTGAAGAGCTCTTCGAGCCCAGGAACATCATCGTCACGGGCGGCTGCGGCTTCATCGGCAGCAACTTCGTGCACTACGTGGTCAACAACCACCCCGGCGTGCACGTGACCGTCCTGGACAAGCTTACCTACGCCGGCAACCCCGAGAACATCGCGGGGCTGCCCTCCGACCGCGTGGAGCTCGTCGTGGGCGACATCTGCGACGCCGGGCTGCTGGACCGCATCGTCCCGGGCCACGACGCGATCGTGCACTACGCGGCCGAGAGCCACAACGACAACTCCATCGCCGACCCGGAGCCCTTCCTGCGCACCAACGTGGAGGGCACCTTCCGCCTGCTGGAGGCCGTCCGCAAATACGGCATCCGCTACCACCACGTCTCCACCGACGAGGTCTACGGCGACCTGGCGCTCGACGACCCGGCGAAGTTCACCGAGGAGACGCCGTACCACCCGAGCAGCCCGTACTCGAGCACCAAGGCGTCCTCCGACATGCTGGTCCGCGCCTGGACCCGCACCTACGGCCTGCGCACCACGATCTCCAACTGCTCCAACAACTACGGCCCCTACCAGCACGTGGAGAAGTTCATCCCGCGCCAGATCACGAACATCGTCGACGGCGTGCGCCCCAAGCTCTACGGCCGCGGCGAGAACGTCCGCGACTGGATCCACACCGAGGACCACTCCTCGGCCGTCTGGGACATCCTCACCAAGGGCCGCATGGGGGAGACCTACCTCATCGGAGCCGACGGCGAGAAGAACAACATCACGGTCCTGCGCATGATCCTGGAGGCGATGGGGCGCGACCCCGAGGACTTCGACTGGGTCGCCGACCGCCCCGGCCACGACCGCCGCTACGCCATCGACTCGTCCAAGCTCCAGCGCGAGCTCGGCTGGAGGCCGGCCCACACCGACTTCGCCGAGGGGCTCAAGCAGACGATCGACTGGTACGTCGCCAACGAGTCCTGGTGGCGCCCGGCCAAGGAGGCCACCGAGGCGCGCTACCGCGCGCAGGGCCAGTAAGACCGCATCCCGGTGAACCGCACCGCGGGGCGACCCCGGTTTCCCAACCTCTTCGATAGGAGCTTTTCCCACATGGCAGACATCGCATTCGAGAAGGACCTCTCCGTCGCCGAGACCGGCATCGAGGGCCTCAAGGTCGTCGACCTCGCCGTCCACGGCGACTCGCGCGGCTGGTTCAAGGAGAACTGGCAGCGCGCCAAGATGACCGCCCTGGGCATCCCGGACCTCCGCGTCGTCCAGAACAACGTCTCCTACAACGAGAAGAGGGGCGTCACCCGCGGCATCCACGCGGAGCCCTGGGATAAGTTCATCTCGGTGGCCCGCGGCTCGGTCTTCGGCGCCTGGGTGGACCTGCGCGAGGGCAGCGAGACCTTCGGCAAGGTGTTCACCTGCACGCTCGACCCGTCCAAGGCCATCTACGTCCCGCGCGGCGTGGGCAACTCCTTCCAGGCCCTGGAGGACGGCACCGCCTACACCTACCTGGTGGACGCCCACTGGTCGCTGGAGCTCAAGAGGACCTACACCTTCGTGAACCTCGCCGACCCCGAGCTCGCCATCGAGTGGCCCATCCCGCTGGAGGAGGCCACCGTCTCCGAGGCCGACCTCAACCACCCGATGCTGAGGGACGTCGTCCCCATGGCGCCCAAGAGGACGCTCGTCACCGGCTGCAACGGCCAGCTGGGCCGCGCGGTGCGCGCGCTCGCCGAGGAGCGCGGCGTGGCCAAGGACTTCGACTTCTGCGACATCGACACCTTCGACATGTCCGACCCGGCGGCCTACTCCAAGTACGACTGGTCGCTCTACGGCACCGTGATCAACTGCGGCGCCTACACCGCCGTGGATAAAGCCGAGACCCCCGAGGGCCGCGCCATCGCCTGGAAGGCCAACGCGACCGGGCCGGCCTTGCTCGCCCGCACCTGCGCCGGGCACGGGATCACGCTCGTCCACGTGTCCTCCGACTACGTCTTCGACGGCACCGCCGAGGTCCACACGGAGGACGAGCCGTTCTCCCCGCTGTCCGTCTACGGCCAGACCAAGGCCGCCGGCGACATCGCCGTGGCCGGCTGCCCGCGCCACTACATCATGCGCTCCAGCTGGGTCATCGGCGAGGGCCACAACTTCGTGAAGACCATGAAGGGGCTGTCCGACCGCGTAGCCGACCCGGAGGACAAGTTGGAGCAGGTCACCGTCGTGGACGACCAGCTGGGCCGCCTGACCTTCACGCGCGACATGGCGGAGGCCATCTTCCACGTGCTGGGGACGCACGCCCCCTACGGCACCTACGACTGCACCGGCTCCGGCGCCGTGAAGAGCTGGGCGGACATCGCCCGCGCCGTCTTCGAGGTCGCCAACGGCAACGGCGACAGGGTCGTGCCGGTATCGACCGCCGACTACTACGCGAGCGCCGCGGGCCCCATCGCCCCGCGCCCGACCCACTCCGCGCTCGACCTTTCCAGGCTCGAGTCGGTTGGGTTCCATATGCCCGACTGGGAGGAAGAGCTAAAACTTCATTTTGATTAGATGCCTTTAGTACATTGTTTGCATTCTTAAAATCAGTGAGAATGCAAACAATGCCATGGGCATTTATGCCATTTTGCCAAGTTGCACCAGGAATTTTTTGGATGGTTTTCAATGCATTTTAAACTTGCAAATTTGATTTTTAACGGATCTGATGCGATGTTGCAGTATCCATTGCTTTGCTATAGGGCAACGGAGGGTCTTGTTATTCCAACTTCGAATGACGCTATTGAAATCATGAAATCGACCAATGTTGATTTCACAACATATTTTAATGCGCTATCCATTTATAAGTGGCGAAAATACACTACTGCAAAGGTGTTTTATCTTCATATCGAGTATTGCGGCTCCGCCTTAACGCTTCAGCAGACGTATGCAAATAATTATTCTTGGATTCCTTCTACAATTGATGGCTCTGCGGTTAGTTTGCAACGATCCGATGAATGGAGTACGGCTGAAATCGAACTCTCCCTTTGTGAGGGAGAGATTCTGCACGCTTTTAATATCAGTACTGAAGGCCCTGTTAATATTCGGAATGCGTATTATTATTGCGATTGTGAAGAACTGGATATTCATCCAGTTGAGCTAGCGCTTGCAACTACTACGTTTAAAAAAGAAGACTATATTGTCCGTAACGTATCTCTTTTACAAAAGAACATTATTGATTCTGATGAAGAGATTGCTGATCATTTCCACGTACACATTATTGATAATGGCCGTTCGCTGAATAGTGCAAACCTGGATTCATCGCGTGTTACTGTTCATCCAAATCCTAATGTCGGCGGGTCTGGTGGTTTTGCTCGGGGGATGATTGAGTCACTTGAGCAGAATCCTAAAGCGACTCATGTTCTCCTGATGGACGATGATGTCGAGGTTCTTCCCGAGAGTTTTATCCGCACTTTCAACCTGCTCTCTCTTCTCAAAGAAGAATATGCTGAGGCCTTTTTATCGGGTGCTATGATGAGCTTGGAAGAGCCCAATTTGCGTACCGAGGATTTAGGGTTCTTTACTGCTAAGGGAACTTTTTCTCCCCTTAAGCCTGCAGGCTATATGACCTCACTTCATGATGTCGTTGAGACCGAGATATATAAGGCCCCAACTGGCCTTTATGAGGACACTGCCCAACAGTATGCTGGCTGGTGGTATTGCGTTATACCTACCGCAACGATTGAACGTGAGGGGTTGCCCTTGCCCTTATTTGTTCGTTCTGATGATGCTGAGTATGCGCTTCGTTGCAAACCCAAGTTCATGTCCATGAATGGTATTTGCGTTTGGCATAATTCCTTTAAGTTTAAGTATAGTGCTGCCGTGGAGCGTTATCAGGTAAGCCGAAATACGCTAATCAGTCAGGCGACAACTGGCGCTGCGCCTCTCTCTGATTTTCTTTATGAGATTCGTCGTGAAGTTGAGCTCGACTTGAAGAAATTTAATTACGATGAAGCTGCTCTTGCCGTAAAAGGTCTTGAAGATTTTTTGAGAGGTCCGGAGTGGATTTCTCATCCTGTCGCTGAATCCCGTTTTATGGCGGCAAATCGTGAAAGGGAACAATTGATTCCCATCGAGCAGCTCATCCCTCAGGCACAAGAATTGGGTGTCGACTTGACGCAACTGACTTTTGGCAATTTGAGCCTTGGGGGCGACAGGTCTAGGCTGCAGGCATTTAAGGATTATCTGACCATTAATGGCCACCGTTTTGTTAACGACTCCGTTAAACGTAACGGTAGGGTTGCTGTTATTGATGCTGCGGGATGGGTTTATCCCGCAGGTAAAATCAGGGATGTTGACACGCTTATTGTGGTAGATATGCCTAATAAAAAGGGTGCCATTAGACATATGGATAAGAAGCGATTCAAAGAGGTTTGGAGTCGTTTTCGTAAAGCCGAGAAGGAATTCAAGCGTAACAAAGATAAGATTTATACCGAATACGCTTCGTATAGAGATGTCTTTACTTCGATCGATTTCTGGAAACAGTATTTGAAAGAGGCGTCGGAGTAGTCTTCATGTGAGTGGGTTTCAAGGTGGGACCCACTCATTCTTTTGTATCATATGAGTAATTGTGCTTCGTTCATTGTTTGTCGTTGCGAAGGTTAAGCCATGTCCTTGCTTTCTACTATTAAAAAGATCCTCCCTGGCTCATCCCGATCGTTGCATGCTATGCATGAGGATATGGACCGTCGTTTTGACGAGGTTTTCGCCCGTATTGAGCAGGCCGATAACGGTATCAATATGAATATCAATTACAAATTCGATACTCGGCTATTTCCAGAAATTGAATTGCTCAAGCAACGCCAACAAAGTCTGTCAGAACAAATGAGGCTTCGCTTTGAATTGTTAGCGCGACGTGCGTACCCCGATCTCACCCCTTTTGAGCTCCGTTGCAAAATCTTTGATGCATTACCCGACGCCGAGGGTGATATTCGATTGATGCAGCAGGCAAACGCGGCCTTGATGAGTAAGCTAGACGCGATTTGTGTTGCCAATAATATTCAATACTGGCTTTCTTATGGTTCTCTTGTTGGCACCTTGTCTCGATCGGGTTTTATTCCTTGGGACGACGATATTGATATCTGCATGCTTAGGTCCGATGTGGATAAGCTCACTGCCGCTTTAATAGACGACCCTGAATATCAAATCACCCTCGTATATGACTGGTTTGTAAAGTGTCGTCAAGTTCGCTTTTGTTCAACTAATTCGCTTATACCTTGTTTTGTGGACATTTCGATTTACGACCGGGCGGCCGAGAATTCCAAGCGCGCGAACGATCAACTTAGGCAACTCAGAATTGAGCTTATGGATTTCTTTGACAAAAATGAACGTGAGTTTAGTTTTTGGAAAGATAATCCTTGGATGGTTCATCCACACAGTGGGCTTAGCGTGCAGTGCGGAGATGTTGACTTGGAAGCTCAGAGAACAGTTGTTTCTTCTGCGGAGATTGATCTTGTCCAGAGCGTATTCGATTCGTTTAATGAAAAGGCTCATGATCTAGGTTTGTTAACCGATGAGTCTCGTGGTGATTTTGCATACGCGATTGATAACGTTTTTGATGCCCCTAAACGTAAAATAATTTGGGACCGCAACGATATCCTTCCCGTAAGAAAGCATCCGTTTGACAGCTTCTCTTTTTTGGTTCCCGCGAAAGCGGAAAAGGTCGCTGATGATTGCTATCCTGGATGGCCTTACATGCCAATGGACATCTGTGGGCATGATCATTTTGCAAAGGATGTTTTGTCTGATCCCGATGTTCGCTCCGCGATGGCAAAGTTTGTCGACGAATGTAATTAGTAGTTACAACGGCTTTGATTAAGGTATTTAAAATGCAGTTTAAACTTGCGAATGTTGTACTTAAAGTTGAAAAGCATGCAAAGGATTTTCCCGAACTCTACTATCGCGTGCTCTCCGGTGGTGCTTCGTATGATGACGATATACATTCACTTCATGTCAATGGACACGTTGACTTTCTGACGTATGTGAATGGCCTATCTGCTGGCAAATGGCATCAGTATGCGTCTGTTGGCGGCGTTGTCTTGCATATGGCTTTATTTGGCAGGGGCCGGGTTGTCGTTCATGGAGTGAGATCTAGCGAGCTGAATCCTGTCGAGCTTAAATCGAATCCTTTTGATGGCAATGAAATTGATCCTTGCGTTCTCGATATTGATATCGATACAACCGGCTACGACTTGATCGGTTTTAGGATTGAGAGTGATGAGGGCTATTCCGTAGACCTCTTGAACGCCTCTTATCTGACTGATGTTCCTGAGGACTCAATTAACCAGATCAATCTTGCTCTTTCTACTACTACATTTAAGAATGAGCAGTACATTCTTCCGAATATTGAACTCGTTAAAGCGGGCATCTCCAAAGAGGACGGTCCGATTCGCGACCACTTCCACATGTTTGTCGTCGACAATGGACAGACGCTCGATTCTGCATCACTTTCCGATGAGCTAGTCACCGTGCTCCCGAATCCCAATACGGGCGGTTCGGGAGGATTCGCACGTGGAATGATGGCGGCTACTGAAACTCCTGATCAGTACACTCACATCATTTTGATGGATGACGATGTCTCTATTATGCCCGAGAGTTTGATCCGCACGTTCAATCTCCTCTCTCTTGCTAAAGGCAAGTATAAGGATGCCTTTATTAACGGCGCCATGCTCTCAATGGAGGACCCTACTCGTCAGTTCGAGGATGTCTCGTATGTGGCGACCACTGGTGCCTATCGTCGCGTAAAAGAGGACTTGAATGTTGGCAAGCTGTCCGACATCCTCGAAAATGAACGCACGAACGTTGAAGTTGATCAGGCCTATGGGGCTTGGTGGTATAGCTGCATTCCGGTGAAGGCTATCGAAAAGAACGGCCTTCCCATGCCTTTCTTTATCCGCTGCGACGACGTTGAGTTTGGCATGCGCAATAAGCCTGTCTACATGACCATGAATTGCATTTGCGTGTGGCATGCAAGCTTTGAGGGGCGTTTCCGCGCTTCGGTTGACTGCTACCAGTACTTCCGCAACTTCTTTGCCATGATTTCACTCGATGATTGTGCTGATGAGAAAATGTTTGTCCTTCGTATTCAGCGAGGGGTACGTCAGAACTTGCGCGATATGGATTATCAGGCTGCTGAGTTTATCCTTGATGGCTTTGAGGACTATCTGCGCGGCCCTGAGTATCTCCAGAAGCTTGATGGCGCCGCGACGATGATTGGTAAGGGTAAGTTAAACGAAAAGCTGATTCCTGTTTCCGAAATGGATCCAGAGCTTCTTCGCAAGGCTGGGGTTACGGAGCAAGTGCTCGCTAATGTTAATCTGGAATTCCATCCTTCGAAATTTATGAAGTATTGGAGATCTATTCCTTACGACAAACACTATCTTCCCGATGCGCTGTTGCGCGGAAAGCCCGGCTATGCAGTTAAGAATGGCAGCTGTACGCTTGAAGGCAATTCGACGCGTTGCAAGACGCTGGTATTTCTTGATCCGACCCGCGAGAAGGGGTCGGTCCGCACGATGGATCGGGCGCGGTTCAAGAGTATTCGCCGCCGAGAGCACGAACTGATGGCGCGCTATCGTAAAGAGGGCAAGAGCGTCAGGGGGGCATGGAAAGATGCCATGCCGTACATGACTTCGCGAGAGTTTTGGGAACAGTATTTAGGTCTGAAATAAGAAGAGGTCCGGATTAAGTCCGGACCTCTTCTTATTTTGAATAGGTTTTATAGGCTTGTAACTCCCATTGTTTTCTTTCGACTTTTGCAACTGAGTCGAGGATTAGTCCCGTTGCTAGGCTCAACCCACACAGGAACATGAATGAGGCCGCAAGTATGGCCGTGGGGAAGCGGGGGACTAAGCCGGTTTGGAAGTACTCCACAACAATTGGAATTCCGAGGGCAAGGCCTATGATGGCGAAGATGAGCGCTATAAGAGTAAAGAACTTGAGCGGACGATAGTCTTTAAAGAGCGTTCCAATCATTGCGATGACCTTGATGCCGTCGCTAACGGTGTTGAGCTTGGACTCGGAGCCTGCGGGCCGATCGCGATACTCCACCGGCACGTCTTTAATTCGCCAGCGGTGATCGACAGCGTGGATGGAGAGCTCGGTCTCAATCTGGAAGCCCTCGCTCAAAACGGGGAAGGTCTTGACGAAGGGTCTGCTCATGGCTCGGTAGCCGGTCATCACGTCGTCAAAGCTGTAGCCGTAAATCCACTTGATCATGGCGCGAACAAGATTGTTGCCAAAGCCGTGGAAGGCCCTCTTGTTCTCTTCGGCATAGGTGCCGTTTGACAGGCGATCGCCAACGGTCATATCGGCTTCGCCGTTAAGGATGGGCTCGCAAAGCGCCTTTGCCGCCTCGGCGGGGTAAGTGTCGTCTCCATCAACCATTAGATAGCATTCGGCGTCGACATCACGGAACATTTGGCGGCACACGTTGCCTTTGCCCTGTCTGGGCTCGTGGCGCACCGTGGCACCGTGCTGCTTGGCGATTTGCGAAGTGCCATCAGACGAGTTGTTGTCATATACAAAGACGGTTGCACCGGGTAACTCTCGATGAAAATCGTCGACAACTTTGCCAATCGTCAGCGCTTCGTTGTAGCAGGGGATTATGACGACGGTATTCGAATAGTCCATGTAGGACCTCCTTTAATGAATCAACGGGTCGAAAGTATACCTATCGTCTGCCCCTTTGATTAGATATGGGTTAGTTCTCCAGATTTGTTGCGGTGAGTTATCGTCAACGTGGGAGGGCTATACTTTCCACTGTTATGTTTTACGAGACAAGGAGATGGTCCGTGGCTGACAACGTAGAGAGTCAGAAAGCGGTGGCTAAACCGGCCTCTCACGCTAAAAATGATTTTGAAAAGGACAAGTTCATTCTTAAGCAGCTTGTCACCAAAGATTTTAAGATTAAATATCGTCGCAGTGTTCTGGGTGTGGCATGGTCCGTGCTTAACCCGCTGCTGATGATGATTGTTATGTCGATCGTGTTTTCGACAATCTTCGCGCAAGGTCGCAATGGTTCTATTACGCCCGAAATGTATCCGCTTTACTTGATCGTCGGTAACGTGACGTTCTCTGTCATGTCCGAGTCGACGAACCAAGCGCTTATGTCCATCATTTGGGCTTCCTCTCTGCTTAAGAAGGTTAAGGTGCACCGTTGGGTCTTTCCGGTGCAGAAGGTGCTGTTCTCGCTCGTTAACTTCGCCTTCTCTTTGGTTGCCGTCGCCTTGGTTATGCTTTGGTTCCACGTGCTTCCCACCTGGCATTTAATTCTGCTGCCGGTTTGCTTGCTCCTGCTCATGTGTTTCTGCATGGGCTTGGGCATGATGCTGTCTGCGCTGGCGGTTTTTTTCCGCGATGTTATGCACCTGTGGACCGTTGTTATCACGGCCTGGATGTATCTGACGCCGATTTTCTGGACAACCGACTTCATTAGCCAAATGGCACATTGGATCCAGGTCCTTGTGGTTGTGAATCCCATGTACAACTACCTCCAGTTTATGCGTGATATCTTCCTGTTTAATACCGTGCCTTCTGCGCTTACCTTTGGGCTGTGTGTTGTTTGGGCTATTCTTGCTCTTGCTATTGGTTACGCCGTCTTTCACAAGACCGAGCACAAGTTTATCCTCTACATCTAAGGAGTGCTGCTCATGACTGAATCTGCTATTGATTACAGCAAGCAGCCCCTTGCTGTTGAGGTCAAAGACGTCACCATGATCTTTAACATGGCGTCCGAGTCGCTTACGAACCTCAAAGAGTATTTTATTAAGCTCGCGAAGCATGAGCTGTTCTTTGAGGAATTCCGTGCGCTTAAGCACATTTCATTTGATGTGCATCGTGGCGAGGTCGTTGGCCTTGTTGGTACTAACGGTTCCGGCAAGTCTACGATGCTCAAGATCATCGCTGGCGTTTTGGAGCCCAGCGAAGGTGAGGTTAAGGTTCACGGCAATATTGCGCCGCTGATTGAGCTTGGTGCTGGCTTTGACCCGGAGCTTACGGCTCGTGAGAACATCTATCTGAACGGTGCGCTGCTTGGCTATACCAAGGAGTTTATCGACGCTAGTTTTGACGAGATTATTGAGTTCGCCGAGCTTAAAGACTTCGTTGACATGCCCTTGAAGAACTTCTCGTCGGGTATGGTCGCGCGTATCGCCTTTGCTATCGCTACGATTACCGAGCCCGATATTCTCATCGTCGATGAGACGCTTTCTGTTGGCGATGTCTTTTTCCAGCAGAAATGCGAGCGCCGTATTCAGCACTTTATTGAGAGTGGCGACGTCACGGTCTTGTTCGTTTCTCACTCCATGGAGCAGGTTGAGCGTATTTGCCAGCGTGCTGTGTGGATCGAGAAGGGTGATCTGCGCATGGATGGTCCCGTGGACGAGGTCTGCAAGGCGTACCACGATCAGTTCAAGTAGGTTATAATTTATTGGTCGTGTGAACTTGTACCCGCTTGGACGCCCGGCTTTATGCTCCATTAGCTCAGTTGGATAGAGCAGGGGACTTCTAATCCCAAGGTCGACGGTTCGAATCCGCCATGGAGCACCAGAGAGTTTTTGAAGACCCGGTATAATGCCGGGTCTTTGCTTTTTGGGCATGTGGGCGTGCAGTGCTCCCTCAACAATAAGCCCGGTGTAGCATCGCTGCACCGGGCTTATTGCTTCTTGCGAATTTGGTTGTCGGTCTCGAGTCGTTGAGCTCCCTACGCCTCTGTCGGCTCCACGCCCAGCTCGTTGCGGACGAGCTCGAAGGCGGCGGCGATGGCCTTGTCCATGTCGTAGTACTTGTAGCCGCCCAGGCGACCGGCGAAGACCACGTCGCCCTCCTGCGCCGCCAGCTCCTCGTACTGCTTGTAGAGGGCCTCGTTCTTGGCGTCGTTGATGGGGTAGTAGGGCTCGTCGCCGGGCTTCCAATCCGCCGGGTACTCGCGCGTGATGACGGTCTTCTCCTGCGTGCCGAACTCGAAGTGCTTGTGCTCGATGATGCGGGTGTAGGGGACCTCGCGCTCGGTGTAGTTGACCACGGCCACGCCCTGGTGGTCCTGCTCGTCGAGTGTCTCGGTCTCGAAGCGCAGGCTGCGGTACTCGAGTGTGCCCAGCTTAAAGTCGTAGAACGAGTCGATGGGGCCGCAGTAGATCGTCCTGGCGGCGATATCGGGCTCGGCGGCGGCCAGCTCCTTGTACTCCACGCCGCAGCGCACCTCGACGCCCTCGAGCATGTTGGCGACCATCTTGGTGTAGCCGCCCATGGGGATGCCCTGGTAGCGGTCGTTGAAGTAGTTGTTGTCGTAGGTGAAGCGGCAGGGGAGGCGCTTTATGATGCTCGCGGGCAGGTCCTTGCAGTCGCGGCCCCACTGCTTCTCGGTGTAGCCCTTCACGAGCGTCTCGAAGATGTCGCGGCCGACGAGCGACAGCGCCTGCTCCTCGAGGTTTGTCGGCTCTCCGATGTTCTCGGCGGCCACCTGCTCGGCGATCTTGGCCTTGGCATCTGCCGGCGTGACGACGCCCGGCCACATCTTGGCGAAGGTGTTCATGTTGAAGGGCATGTTGTACATGTTGCCGTGGAAGTTGGCTACCGGCGAGTTGACGTAGTTGTTGAACTCGGCGAAGCGGTTGACGTAGCCCCAGACGTCCTTCATGGAGGTGTGGAAGATGTGCGCGCCGTAGCGGTGGACTTGGATGCCCTCGACGTCCTCGGTGTAGACGTTGCCGGCGATGTGGTCGCGGCGGTCGATGACCAGGACCGACTTGCCGGCGCGCTTGGCGGCATTGGCGAAGACGGCGCCCGAAAGGCCGGCACCGACGACGAGGTAATCGTACTGGGACATGGATATGCTCCTTTGTATGTCGATTGGACAGTTACTTTAGTTTAGGGACAAACATATCTGATGTCTTTGTCCCAGGGATTAGTGTAGCAGATGCTCTTTCAACAGCTCTAGCGCATGTGCGTAGCCCTTCAGGCCCTCGCCGGTGATGGTGGCGAAGCAAGCTAGGCGTGCATAGCTCACCTGGCGGAAGTCTTCGCGCGTCTCTACGGCGCTGATGTGCACCTCGACGGCAGGGATGGCAACGGCCTTGAGGGCGTCGAGGATCGCGACGCTCGTGTGCGTGTAAGCCGCCGGGTTGATGACGATGCCGTCGACCTTGCCGTAGGCCTCTTGGATCTTGTCGACGATGCTGCCCTCGTGGTTAGACTGGAAGACCTCGACCTCGTCGAAGCCCTGTGCAGCGCCCGCTTCCTGGCAGATCTGCACTAAGCGGTCGTAGTTGTCGCTGCCATAGATGCCCGGCTCGCGAATGCCGAGCATGTTGAGGTTGGGGCCGTTGATGACGAGTGCTTTCATGGTTGCTTCCTTTGCGATTGGAAAACCACCACAAAGGTGCCTGTCCCCTTTGTAGTGGTTTTGGTTAGAGAGCGGGTGGGAGGGTGTCGAGGATGGCACGGGCGGTGTTGGCGGCGCAGTCGCGTGAGTCGATGATGTAGTCGGCCCAGGTGCGGTAGCGCGGCATGCGCTGCTCGGCCAGCTTGTCGATGCCGTCGCGGGCGGTGATAGGGCGTCCCTTGTGGGCGAGTTCGTCGAGCTTGCGATTGAGCATCAAGATCTGGCTGTTTTGGTGCAGCAGCGGGTAGTTCTCGTCGCGTGTGACCACGCCGCCGCCGGTGGAGAGCACCAAGCCGCTGCGCTTGGAGATGTCGGACAGAGCCACCGTCTCCTGCTCGCGGAAGGCCGCCTCGCCGCGCTCGACGATAAAGTCGGCGCAGGGCATGTCGAGGCGTTCCTCGAGGGCGCGGTCCAGGTCGATGTGCTCGCGACCCGTGAGCAGGGCAATCTGCTCACCCACGCGGGTCTTGCCCGAGCCCGGCATGCCGATCAGCGCGATGTTCTGTTCGCGGCGTGACAAGCGCTCCGTTACATCCAGGATGCGCTTGCGCGGGGTGACCTGGCCGGTGTAGCGCTCAACAGCCTGTGCCGCTTGGGCCACGAGCATCAGCAGACCGCCGATGCAGGGGATACCGCGGCGCTCGGCCTCGAGCATGAGTCCCGTGCGGGCGGGGTTGTAGACAATGTCGATGACGCCCTCGAGCGCATCGAGCCCTTCGAGCGTGCAAGGCGCGTCGGGGCAATGGGGGAACATGCCGGCGGGCGTGCAGTTGACGAGCAGGGCGGCGTCGGATTGCTGCGCGATGTTGCCGTAGTTGACCTCGCTTGTGCGGCCCACGGGCACCACGGTGGCGCCCAGGTCGCCGAGTACCATGCTTGCCGTGGTGCCGGCGCCGCCGGTGGCTCCGAGCACGAGAGCCTTCTTGCCGGCAACCTCAACCCCCAGCTCCTCGACCAGGCACTGAAAACCAAAGTAGTCGGTGTTGTCGCCGCGCAGGCGGCCGTCGGGCAGGCGCGTGATGGTGTTGACGTTGCCCATGCGCTCGGCGAGCGGGCTCAGCTCGTCCAGGTAGTTCATGACGGCGCGTTTGTAGGGGATGGTCACGTTGGTGCCTTCCCATTCTTTACCCGTCATAAAGGCCGCGAGGTCCTCGGGCTCGCGCTCAAATCGCACGTAATCGAGCCCAGCGAGCTCTTTGTAGATGGTCGGGGTGTAGCTGTGGCCCAGCACGCGGCCCAGCACACCGTAGGGGCGGGTTGCGGCGGTATCGGTCATCTAGAGCACCTCCGTGTAGCTGCCAAAGTAGGTGAAGCTCTCGCACACGTCGTCGATGGAATCGAGCAGGTCGTCGAGGGCCTTGCTGCCAAAGGGGCAGTCCAGATCAAAGTAGAACATAAACTCAAAGTCGCGGCCGGGGATGGGGCGGCTCTCGAGCTTGATGAGGTTGATGTTGAGTGCGTAGAAGCGCTCGAGCACGCGATAGAGGGCGCCCGGCTCGTTGGCCGTGGTGATCATGAGCGAGGTGCGATTAGCGCCGGGGTAGACGCGCGGCTCGCGGCTGATGACGACAAAGCGCGTGTAGTTGTTGTCCGAGTCTTGGATATTGGGCTCCAGCACCTCGAGGCCATACAGCGTGGCACAGCTGCGCGAGGCGATGGCGGCGACGTCGGTGCGCTCGGAGTTGGCGACCATCTCGGCCGACATGGCCGTGTTGGGGTACTTGGTGGCGTGCAGGCCGTGGGACTCGATAAAGCCGGCACACTGGGCAATGGCTTGGCCGTGGCTGTAGACCTCGCGTATGTCCGCGAGCTTGGTGCCGGGCTTGACGAGCAGGTTGTGGTCGATCTTGAGGCGCAGCGAACGCACGATATGGAAGTCGAACTGGGCGAGCAGGTCGTAGACGGCGTTGACCGAGCCGGCGGTGGAGTTCTCGATGGGCAGCACGCCAAACTCGCAGAAGCCGTCGCGCACAGCGCGCATAACGCCTTCGAAGGTCTCGAAAAACGCGATGTCGGGCACGTCGAAGAGCTTGCACGCGGCGATTTGACTGTAAGCGCCCTCAACGCCCTGGCAAGCGACGGTGGCAGTTTGAGGGAAGGGCGTGTCGGAGGCTGCAGCCGTGGCGTGGGCCTTTTGCGAGACGGTGATGCCCTTGAGTTCGTTGATGTAGCGCTGCTGCTCGGCCTTGCTCATGCTCATGAGGAGACGAAACAGGGTGATGGTCTGCGCCTCATAGCGCTCGGGCGCGCGGCTGGCGAGGTTGTTGAGTTTGGAGCGCTCGCGGGCGGGGTCGAAGACGGCCTTGCCCATCTTGATTTTTGACTTGGCGACCTCGGTGGCAATGTCCATGCGCTCGATAAAGCTGTTGAGGAGCGTGGTGTCGATGCCATCGATGGTCTGGCGGATGTCAGCAAGGTCCATAGGGACCCCTTTCGTGAATCATTGCCCGGGGTGGGCGGGTTAGCGC
>ENA-OZFX01000241-OZFX01000241.1-human-gut-metagenome-genome-assembly--contig:-NODE-241-length-32017-cov-10.695701_pt1 | contig 32017 bp, 27 predicted proteins | sample MGYA00244651_ERZ653648 | MGnify/ENA primary metagenome ERZ653648 (study PRJEB26926, sample SAMN06164910) | human gut metagenome | biome: ENVO:00009003; feature: ENVO:2100002; material: ENVO:00002003...
TGACATTATTTCTCGACCTGATCCTGATAGCCAGCGGCGCGTACTGTATGTATACGTTCCTGCGTCTTGCCGTCACGAAGCGGCTGTTCAAAAACGGTCTGCTGGTGCCGAAGGAGAAAAAAATCTCCGACTGCGCGGACGAGCAGATGTACATCGGCTATATGATGCCGCCGCTCGCGGTCATGGCCGTCATGACCATGGGGTACGGCGTGTGCATGCTGCTCAACGACCTGCGCGAAACGCCCTTCCTCCCGTATCCGTGGCCGCTGGTGATCCTGGGTGCCGTTCTGGCCTCGCTCGTCTGGTATGCCGTTCGTAATTCCCGTGCCAACCGGGAGTATTTCGGCATGTAAACGAAAATGACAGCGCCGCCTCCTGCCGTAACAGCAGGAGGCGGCTTTTCGCATATTTGGAGGTCAGGGCAGCAGGCCCTTGTTGGTCTTTCTGACGTGCTTGAAGACCTCTTCGAAGCGGTTCAGCGCCTCGTCGATGATCTCCGGCGTGTCGGCCATGGAGGTGTACAGGCGGCTGCCGGCCAGCGTGACGATGCCGTTTGCCATATAGGCCGCGCCCATGCGCTCCATCGAATCCTTGCGGACATACATCATATCCTTGTGCTTGAGCAGACCGACTGCGGACTTTGCAAACGACATGGACGAGAAATCAAAGCTCATCGCACCCGTGCACTCGAGATGCACGATGGAGCCCTGGTTATAGGCCACGAACGGCAGGCCGTACCGGTCAAGCAGCCCCTTGAGGCCGTCACACAGGCGGTCGCCCATTTTTCCCGCGATCTCGCAGGCGTTCGTGCGCTCGATCTCACGGATGGCCGTGTACCCGGCGAGGCAGGACAGAGGATTGGCCGCCAGTGTGCCGCCGACATACGCCCGGTGCTTGCCTGTGGCAAGACCGGCCGCCATGAGCTGCGCGTATTCCTTCTTGCCGCCGACGCCGCCCGCCGACGGGTACCCGCCTGCGACGATCTTGCCGAAGACCGTCAGATCCGGCACGACGCCGAAATAGCCCTGCGCGCCCGAAAGCGCAACGCGGAAGCCCGTGACGACCTCGTCGAAGATCATCAGCGCGCCGTATTTATCGCACAGCGTCCGCACGCCTGCGTTATAATCGTGCGCAACGGGCCGCGTGCCGCTCTCGGGGCCGACCGGCTCGACAATGACGCCCGCTGTACCGCCGAGCAGCACGTTGCGCTTGAGCATATCCTCCAGCATGGTCAGATCGTTCGGCCGCACCTCGTCCGTCGCCTCATAGCAGCCGCCGGGGATGCCGTGCGATTCCAGAAGCGCCCGGCTGCCGGGAATTTTCAGGCCGTAGACCATCTGGTCGGACCAGCCGTGGTACGCGCCGCCGACCTTGATGATGCGCTTTTTGCCCGTGGCAATGCGCGCGATGCGAAGCGCCGCCATGACGGACTCCGTGCCGCTGCCGAGCATACGGAACATCTCGACGTTCGGCATATGCCGGTTGATCTCTTTTGCGATCATCAGCTCGGATTCGTGCAGCAGACCTGTCACCGGGCCGCATTCATTCAGCAGCTCGATGACCTTTTCCCGGATGACGGGATAGTTGCTGCCGAGAATTGTCGGGCCGCCCGCCTGTAAAAAGTCAATGTACTGGTTGCCGTCCTTGTCGTAGAGATACGCGCCGTCGGCCCGCGCCATGCACATGGGAAACGGCTTGTTGAAGGCCAGATTGTGCTGGACGCCGCCGGGGATATACTCCTTGGACTCCTCATACACAGCCTTGGAGGCGTTGCACTTTTCATCGAAATACTTGAGGATTACATTGTTGTAATACTCGTCCGTGACCTCCCAGATGGGCTGACTGGTCAGCGCCTTGAGCCTCGCGTTGATCTCGTTGGGGTCGTCCCAACGGCTGATGCCGCAGTTGTTCATTTCTGTTCCTCCTTTTTCGCAAGGTCATTGGTGTCCATGCTGCCCCGGAACACGACGAATGTGTCAAACAGGTATTCCGTGACAAAATTCAAAAGCATATTCATAACGGTGACCAGATATTCGTTCCAGCCGCAGCGTTCGACCAGCCAGTTGCCGAAGATGGTCGACAGCGGTGTGAACACGGCGTAATAGCACAAAACCAGCGCCATGGCCTTCGGCACATTGTTGGCGCTTTTGAACGTGAATTTCCGGTTGAGCGTGAAGTTCCACACCACCGACGCGACCAATGCAATCAGATAGCACGGCCAGTAGCTCCATTTACACAGCTCATTGAGCAGCGTGAACAGTCCGATCTGGATGATGCCTGCCGAGGCCGAAAACAGCACAAATTTGACAACCCGCCAAATTTCTTTCTTTTTTTCTCCGGTCATTTTCCTGCCTCCTTCTGCTTTGCGTATTTCTGCTGATAGACCAGATGCTGCAGGGCAATATCCGCGCGGGAGAGCTGTGCGCGCTGTCCGAGCGCCGCCGTGTGCAGCGCACAGACGGCGGCCTTGTCCGCGAGAACTGCCAGCGCCTGCGTATCGTCCTCGTCCTTCCCGCAGACGACCGCGCCCACGCCCGGGACCAGAACCGCGCAGCGCTTATCCAGCGCGGCGGAAATCTCACCCGCCGCAGCGCTCTGCGTGACCGGGATCACCGGGCCGATCATCTGCGCCATGTCGTCCAGCTGGGCGCGGATGGGCCGATTCAGCGCCGCCATAGTCAGAAGTGCGTCCGTCCGCGCGGCACAGGCCAGCGGATGTGCGTGGCGAACCTTGGTAAGCACGGAATCCAGCCGCTTCTGCTCCATGACCGGTGCAGCTTGCTCTAATACACCCTGCCAGCAGCGGCGGCAGAGCCGTTCGAGCAGCTGCGCGCGCATCAGCGCTTCGTCGTGGCTGCGCGCGCAGATCAGAACGCCGTGGTGCGCCATGAAAATCGTTCTGGCCCCGCGCGACATGGCCTCGCGCATCGCGCTTTGCAGCGTCTTTGTGCCCGGCAGGCCATAGCCTGCCACGGTCACGCCGCCGAGCTGCTGCCGCTCCTCGCCGGTAAAGCAGCCGGGCTTGTATCCGCACAGGCCCAGCGCCGAGGCGTAGGTCTGGTGCGTGTGAATGACAAAATTGACGTCCTCAAACATCGAATAGGCAAGCGCGTGCACTGCCCGTTCGCCGGACGGCCTGCGCGGGCCGGTCCATTTGCCGGTCGCCAGATCGCACAGCGCGATATCCTCCGGCGCGATGCTGCCGTAGTCCATGCCGCTGGGCGTGACGAGATAATGTCCGCCGTCCGCGCGGGCCGAAACATTGCCCCACGTCCGGGCGACAAGCCCGTTTTCCAGCAGCTCGCGGCCCGTTTCACAGATACACGTCCGTAAAGCCTGATCGTCCATTGCTTATCCCTCCTTCAGTCTGTTCAGCAGTGCAAAATTCTTCTTATTTGATGCGTACAGCTGCCGGAACACGCGGTAATTGCGGTCGTAAACCGGTTTCAGGGCAGCGTCCGGCGTATAGCGTCCGTTGACCTTCACATGCGCGGCAGCCTGCGCCAGATCCGGAAACAGCCCGCTTCCGACCGCCGCCAGCATCGCCGCGCCGATAGCCCCGACGTCCTTCGTGTTTTCAACTGTCTCGACCGTCCGGCCGGTAATGTCGGCCAGCATCTGACACGTCACCTTTGAAAGCGCCCCGCCGCCGACGAACCGGATGACCGGGGCCGTCTTTGTCTTCTTTTCCTCGCATTCGAGCATCCAGCGCTGGTGGAAGCAGATGCCCTCGAGAACCGCCCGCAGCATCTGCGCCTTGCCTGTCTCCAGCTGAATGTTGAAGAATATCCCGGCTGCCGCCGGGTCTTCAAACGGACAGCGGTTGCCATGCAGCCACGGTGTAAAGATCACGCCTCCAGAACCGGGTGCAACCCGCGCGACGGTGTCAGACATATAATCATACAGGCTCTCGTAGACGCTTTCCTGGCTCTCGGCCACGTCGGTCTTGGACAGATAGATATTGACCTCATCCAGCACCAGATGATCCTTGACCCATTCAAAGCACTTGCCTGCCGTCTCCATTTCGGCAAAATAATTGTATTTGCCTTTTTCTGCGCCGACAATGCCCGCAATCATCGCCGAAAGATCAACCGCCTGATGGTCCATCACCGTTCCGACCCAGCCGGACGTGCCGGAATAGATATGCGTACTGCCGACGGCAGTGCAGCCTGCGCCCACGCCGATGAGCGTCGCGTCCCCGCCGCCTCCGTAGACCCTTGTGCCGGGACAGAGGCCGAGCTCCCGCGCGGCCTGCTCCGTCAGGAGGCCCGCCACGTCGGTGCATTCAATGATCTTCGCCAGATGGCGCGTCTCGACGCCGTACATCCGGCAAAGTTCTTCGTTCCAGCCCTCATGACCGGGCCGCGTGTCGTAAAGGAACGTCGAATAGGCCGAGTCGCGCGTCATGACAAATTCGCCGGTCGCCCGCGCGATCAGAGATTCCTTCACGTCCAGCCATTTGTGGGCTTCTTGGAAGATCTCCGGCTCGTGCGCCTGCACCCATTTGTATTTCCAGAGCGGGTCCTTGACGCTTGTGGACGCGGCGTGCGTCGCGCGCAAAGAGCGCAGCAGCATCCCGATGTTCACGCCGGAAACGCACGGCCCGTGCGTCTGGCAGGCTTTGAATTCTGCCGAAGCCCGCTGATCCATATAGCTCATCGGGCGGCGCAGCGCGCGGCCATACTCGTCCACGAGCACCATGCCCTGCATCTGGGAGCAGAACGAAATGCCGGTCACCTGTGCAGGCGTTACGTCGGTCTTTTCGAACACGGCCTTCGTCGTGCGGCACATGGCGTCCCACCATTCGTCCGCGTCCTGCTCCGCGCCGCCGTCCGGCAGAATGTAAAGCCCATAGCCCGCGTATGCGCTCGCGATCAGCCGGATATCCTGTTCGGCTCCGAACAGGCAGGTCTTGACTCCGGTCGTTCCGAAGTCGTAAGCGATGAGATACTGCATACGTCTCCTTTCATCGCGCCCAGCAAAAAGCGCGTCAGCCTGTCGGCCATTTTTGTATCCTCCAAAGCGGCCTCGCCGCAGAAGATCCGCATCCGCTCCTGATAATATTCGCAGCTGTAGGAAAACTGCAGCATCATCAGCAGATTGTCAAAGAAAAACGCAAACAGCTGCGGCTCGATCCGCTCTGTAAGCTGGCCGCCCTGCTGCGCGCCGTCAAACAGGCGCGTATAAAGCGCCGCCGTGCGCGATTCGATCTCGCGGGCAAGCGCCCCGGCATACTTCCGGCAGCTGCCGGAGGTGATCTCGTTGTACATCGCGTTATAGCTCGCGTGGCTGCGCGACTGGCGGATGAGTGCAAGAATGAGCCTCTGCATCCGCACCTCCAGCGGCCCGCCGCCCGCGGCGGCCTCCTGCAAGGTCGCGTCCAGCAGCTCAAGCGAATGCCGCACGCAGGCGAGGAAGAACGCGTCCTTGTCTCCAAAGTATTTATAAATCACGCCGACGCTTACACCCGCATTCTTCGCGACCGACGCGACCGACGCGGGCTGAAAGCCGCAGCGGGCAAATTCCGCAATGCCCGCCTCCAGAATCGTGCCCAGCGCCGCTTCGTCCAGCTTCCGATACATAAAACACCTCAATATGACGTGAATGACTGTTCACGTCATATTATAATTCTGATAAAAACATCTGTCAATCCACAAAATAATTCAGCACATCAAACAAAAATTTGCAGCAGCCGAACGGTGTTCCTGTTTTGCTGTGTATTTCATGGAAACAAAAATCTTTTGCTGTTTTTCAGAAGCGCGCACCAAGCTTTTGACATTTTCCGTTCCCCGTGCTACACTGAAAGAAAAAACAGGAGGACGTTTATGTCTCTCGTTCCTTACTATCTGCAATACGTATCCGAGATCTGCGAGGGCACGCGCAAGGCGCCTGCGGGCATTGTGCTCACGGAGCAGGAGGATCTGAAAAAGGCGCTGCAATTGCAGGCCGAGATCACGAAGCTGGGCATTCCCGCCTTCGTCAAAGCCTGCGCCGAGGCTGACGGGACGGAAATTCCGCAGGAGGAATATGACAGCTTCGACCCGGCTGAGCTGAACACGGCTATCGCGCAGCTTGCCGCAGCCTCCCAGCCGCAGGAGCCGACGGAGGAAGCGCAGCAGGAGCCGGTCAGGACCGAAACGCGCGATATCTTCGAAATTTTCCTCGACAGCGTGTGTCTGGACGATGCTCTGCTGACATATCTGATCGACATTTTAAAGCGCCGCTCCGAGCCGGAATTTGCCAAGCTGTCCCACGCGGCGGCCCGCACCGAGCTGAAGCTGGACGATTTTCTTGCCTGGCTCGGCAATATGGAGCTGCTGGCAGGCGAGGATGAGCAGGCGTGCGCGGCCATTATGGACAAATGCCTGTACCGGCTGGAGCAGGAGGGCGAGATGGAGCTGATCGCGGCGCTGCTTTCCGGCGACGAGACGACCTTCAAGCTCTTCCGCACGCAGGCGCCGGAGCTGGTGCACCTGCCGGATGCAACCTATGAATGGTATTGCAGGCACTATCTGGACCGCTATTATCCCGTCCGCTTCATTCTGCATCATCAGGGGATCGAGTTTCCCCGCGCATAAGGAGGCTTCTCATGGAACCCATCTATGTCACCGGCCACCGCAATCCCGATACCGATTCCATTGTTTCCGCCATGGCCTATGCCGCGCTGCGAAACGCGCTGGGCGATCGGGAATTTGTTCCCGCGCGTCTGGGGCATATCTCCGATGAGACGCGGCTTGTGCTCGACCGCTTCGGCTTCGAGCCGCCTGTGCGCATCCAGACCATGCGCACGCAGGTGCGCGATCTGGACTATGACACGCCCCCGGCCCTGTCCGGCGCGGTCACCGTCAGCCGGGCCTGGGCGGCACTGCAGACCAACAAGGCAAAATCCATCCCCGCTATCCCCGTGACGAACGAAAACGGCGAGCTGTACGGGATGCTCTCACCCAGCGAGATCGCAAGCTATGATATGCGCACGCTTTCCGATTCCCGCGTCGACAGGATCCCGGTTTTTAATCTCCTGAGCGTTCTGGACGGCAAGATCCTGAACGAGTCCGGCTATCTGACCGACACCATCAGCGGCGAGGTGTCCATCGCCCTGCCGCAGAACAATGAAAACCTGCTCTTTAAAGGCCCGGACGCCATCGTCATCGTCGGCGAACAGCCGGAAATGGCGCGCCGCGCCATCGAGCAGCAGGTCAGCTGCCTGATCGTGTGCCAGGCCGAGCTGCCGGAGCAGCTGCGGCAGATGCAGACGAACACCTGCATCATCGCCACGCCCTTCGACGCGTACAAGGCCGCCCGCATGGTCTATTATGCCATTGAGGTCGCGCGCGTGTGCCGCACGGAGGATCTTGAGGCGTTCCACCTGACCGATTTCGTGGACGACGTGCGCGAGGTCGTGCTCAAAAGCCGCCACCGCAGTTACCCGATCCTCGATGAAAACGACAAGGTCGTCGGCACGCTCTCCCGCTATCATCTGATCAAACCGCGCCGTAAGCGCGTTGTGCTGGTCGATCATAACGAGGCGGCGCAGTCCGTCCCGGGTCTTGAACAGGCGGAGATCGTCGAGATCATCGACCACCACCGGCTGGCCGATATCCAGACCGGCGGCCCCATTTACTTCCGGAACGAGCCGGTCGGCTCGACCGTGACGATCATCTCCGAAATGTATCAGGAGCGCGGCCTCATGCCGCCCGCAAAGCTGGCCGGTCTGATCGCGGCGGCCATCGTCGCCGACACGGTCATGTTCAAATCCCCGACGTCCACCGCCGTCGACCGCCGCATGGCCGACCGCATGGCGCGCATCGCCAATATCTCGCTCGACGAGCTGGGCAAGACCATCTTCTCTGCGTCCATCTCTGACGACAAGCCCGCCGATGCGCTGCTGTTCACGGATTTCAAGGATTTCCATATCGCCGATCACGATTTCGGCGTCAGCCAGATCACCTGCGTCGACTCCGAGCGCATGATGCAGCGCAAGGACGAGTTCCTGGCCGTCATGCAGAAGACGATGGCGGAGCGCGGCTATACGCTCATGATCCTCATGCTGACGGACGTGCTGCTGGAGGGCACGCACCTTCTGTATCTCGGCGACGAGGATATCATCACGCAGGCCTTCGGTGTCCAGCTCAAGGATCACACCTGCTTCCTGCCGGGCGTTGTGTCCCGGAAAAAGCAGGTCATCCCAATGCTGACCGCCCTGTGGGGATAACAAAGGAGTTTTTTTATGCGTCTTATTTTCATCCGCCACGGCGAACCCGATTACGAGCACGATTCGCTCACCGAAAAGGGCTGGCGCGAGGCAAAGCTGTTGGCAGCCCGCACAAAGGACTGGCATGTCGATGATTTCTACGTTTCCCCGCTTGGCCGTGCGCGGGATACTGCGTCCTTTACGCTCAAAGCGCACGGAAAGACGGCAGAGATCATGGATTGGCTGCATGAATTTCTGGGCAAGGTGCCGGACGGGGCCGGCGGAACGCGCCTCTGCTGGGATCTGATGCCCGCCGACTGGACGGCGCAGCCGGAGCTGCTGCAGCCCACCGGCTGGGAGGCCGCGCCGCTCTTACAGGGTACGAACGTCAAGGCCGAATACGACCGCGTGACCGCCGGACTGGACGCGCTGCTCGCGTCATACGGCTACACCCGGCACGGCGGATATTATACCTGCCGCGAGACCTGTGAAAAAACCATCGTCTGCTTCTGTCATTTCGGCATCACGGCTGTTCTGCTGTCTCACCTGTGGAACGTCAGCCCGTTTGCCGTGCTGCACGGGGCGTTCCTCGCCCCGACGTCCGTAACGGTTCTGAACACGGAGGAGCGCCAGCCCGGCATTGCATACTTCCGCTGCCAGATGATGGGCGATACCTCGCACCTTCTGATCGGCGGAGAACCAGTATCCCATTACGCATCCTACGCAGAGCCGTTTCAGGGCTGAACCGGCTCTGCAGAACCAAAATACCCCCGGCCGTCCGCTTGTAAAGCGGCTGGCCGGGGGCTTGTCTGTTATTCGGCTTTCGGCGGCTGGCCCTCGCCCGACGGCTTTCTGGGGCCTCCGCTGCGGCGTCTGCGGCGGCGGGGCTTGGATTGGCCGTCGGCTGCTTCCGCTTTTTCCGGACGCTCCTGCTTCTGCGGGGCGGGCTTGCGGTCGGGCTTGTCCTGCTGGGGCGGGCGCTCCTTCTTGGGGCGGTCCCTGCGGGGGGCGTCGGTGCGCGGCTGATCCTTTGGCGCGGGCGCGGGTTTTTCCGGGGCGGCAGTCTCCTGCGGGCGTTCGCCTGCGGGCTTCGTGCGGCGGCCGCCGCGCCGGCGGCGGCGATTCGCGCTCTTTCCGGCTTCTTCGCCGGCTGCCACCGCTGTGTCCAGCGCTTCCGGCTCGATCACGGCGACGGCATCCGGATAGATGACCTCCGGCAGCTCCTCAAAAAACGCCTCCGTCTTCTGCACCGGACGCGGTTTGGAGGAAATGGGTGCAAAATCGCGCGGGATCGGCGGGTCGTTTTTGCGGGCCTTTCCGCTGCGCAGGATGTAGATATCCGTATTTTTATAGCTGCCGATCGTCTCCGGGTGGTCTTCCATGCGGACTCTGACGCTCTGGCGCAGGAGATTGACCTCGACGACCGTCCCGCGTCCGTCGGGCGTGTCGACAAAGGATTCCATCTTCGGCGCGGTCTTGATGAGGTCCTCATAGGCCTCCTGCTCGTATTTCAGGCAGCACATGAGCCTGCCGCACGTGCCGGAGATCTTCGTCGGGTTCAGGCTGAGGTTCTGCGTCTTGGCCATTTTGATGGAAACGGGCTGGAAATCATCGAGGAATTCCTTGCAGCAGAAGGGCCTGCCGCATACGCCGAGTCCGCCGACCATCTTGGCCTTGTCGCGCACGCCGATCTGCCGCAGCTCAATGCGCGTGCGGAAGACGGAGGCCAGATCCTTGACCAGCTCGCGGAAATCGACGCGGCCGTCCGCCGTGAAGAAAAACAGAAGCTTGCTGCCGTCAAAGGCACATTCCGCCGAGACAAGCTGCATTTCCAGCCCGTGCGCGGCGATCTTCTGCTGGCAGATCTCAAAGGCCTTCTTTTCCTTTTCCTGGTTCTCTGCGTTCGCGCGCTCGTCCTGCTGCGTCGCTACGCGCAGCACCCTGCGCAGCGGCAGCACCAGCTCACGCGGCTTGACCGGGTGGTTGCCGGCAGCGCAGAGGCCGAATTCGTCTCCGCGCGCCGTGTCGATGATGACGTGCGCACCGGCCTGCAGCGTCAGTCCGGCAGGGTCGAAATAATAGGATTTTGCATTATTGCGGAAGCGGATGTCCACCACGGTAACGGCGGCAGGCTCCGCCGGTTGGGCGGGCGCTTCCTCCTTTGCAGGCGCGGCGGCTTCCGCGGGCTGCTGTGTATCCGCCGCAGGCTGCTGCGCTGCGGCTTCCGGTTCTGCGGCGGCGGGCTGCTGCTCCAGAACGGTATCGGGGGTCTGTTCTTGCATGGTTCTCTCCAATCTGCCGCAGAGCCTGCGGCAAGGTAAAATTTCAGATTCGGCGCTCAGCGCAGCTTCATCGCAAGATAGCCGGTGACCGCGCCTGCCGACGCATTGGCGGCCAGCGCGTCAATGGCAGCCTGAATGCTGTCGGACGCCTGCAAAAGCTCTGAGCCGGAGCGGCTGGCGACGATCTGCGCGGCGCTTTCCGACGCGGTGTCCAGCCCGCCTCTTTGCGTCAGCGCACCGCAGATGCACGCGCGCAGCTGCTGCAGCGCGGGAAGCAGCTGCTCCCGCTTCGCCTTTTCCATGGGCAGCAGCACGCGCAGCAGCGCCATCCGGTCATGCGCGGCATAGGCCGCGGCAAACTGCCGGACGAACGGCTCGTCCTCCGCATCCTGCAAAAGCGTCAGCGCCTGACCCAGAAAGCCGCCCGCGCGCAGATAGGCCGCGCGCAGAACGCCGTCAGGCTTGTCCGGCGCATTCTGCCGCAGAAACGGCAGCGCCTCATCCTGCGCCACCGGGCCGAGCTGCAGCTCCGCGCAGCGGCTGCGGATGGTCGGCAGCAGCCGCTCCGCGTTGGTCGACAGGATCAGGAACACGCCGTAATCCGGCGGCTCCTCCAGAATCTTCAGCAGCGCGTTCTGCGCGGATTCGTTCATATCCTGCCCGCGCGGGATGATGTAGATCTTGCGCTTTCCCTCGTTCGGGCGGATGAACATATCGCTTCTGGCTGCGCGGATGGGGTCGACGGTCATGGCCTTGTGGTCGGGATCGTCGACGGTGATGATATCCGGGTGGACACCCTCAAGCGCCTTGCGGCAGCCGGAGCAGACGCCGCAGGGGATCTTTCCGCTGCGCCCCTCGCACTGCATTGCCGCCGATAAGATCCGCGTGAGCGTATGCTTGCCAGAACCGGCAGGCCCGCAGAGCAGATAGCTGTGCGCCACGCGTCCGCTGGCGAATGCGCCGCTCAGACGCGCCTTGACGGCGTCATTTCCCAGAAAGCCGGTAAAGTCCATGTTCGGTGTTCCTTTCTCGGCCTATACTTCGCCTTATATCATAGTAGTATAACAGATTTTCCGCCGCTTTGCTACTGTTTTTTCTCCACCCGCAAAAACAGGCAGGGAACCGAATCCCTGCCTGCTTGTTCAGCTCTCCATCTGCCGTCCGAGAAAGCCCGCGACGGTCTGCACGAGCCGCTGCTCCGCCTCCCCGAGCGCAGGCGCGCCGTCCTCGCTCAGAAGCAGGACGCAGCCCATTAAGTCGCCCTCTGCCACAATGGGGGCTGCGGCGCCGACGCGGTAGCGGTCGGATGCGTCCGTCGGCCGGACGGGCAGATCACCGTCCTGATAGCGGTAGCTGCGCCGTAGCTCCATGAGCTGCTCCAGCTCCTGCGAGCAGCGCTTGTCCAGAAGCTCCCGCTTCTGCACGCCATGCACCGCAATGATCGCGTCCCGGTCGCAGACCGCCGCGATATATCCGGTGTTCTTCCCAATCGCTTCACAGATCTGTCCCGCAAATTCCCCCAGATCGCCCATCGGCGAGTATTTCTTAAAGATCACCTCGCCGTCCTTCTCCGTATAAATCTCCAGCGGGTCGCCCTCGCGGATTCGCAGGGTGCGGCGGATTTCCTTGGGGATCACGACGCGGCCGAGGTCGTCGATGCGCCGGACAATGCCTGTTGCTTTCATAAATTGCTCCTCCAATGCCTTTCGTTTTGTGCTGGTTTCAAAGCTATTGTTTGCATACGCAGGAGAAATATGCAGGTAAGAAACACGACCGGTCACGCGAACCGGTCGTGTTTCGTTTATCGAAATATTGTCGAAATATGGCGGGCGGCGTGGGTTATTTCGCGCCCTTCATCGTCAGGCTGATGCGGCCGCGCTTCTGGTCGACATCCAGAACGGCGACCTTGACGACATCGCCGACTGAGACGACCTCGGACGGGTGCTTGATGAATTTATTGCTGACCTGCGAGATATGCACAAGCCCGTCCTGATGGACGCCGATGTCGACGAACACGCCGAAATCGATGACGTTGCGCACCGTTCCACTGAGCACCATGCCGGGCTTCAGATCCTTCAGCTCCAGCACATCTGTGCGCAGAATGGGTGCGGGCAGCTCGTCGCGCGGGTCGCGGCCGGGCTTTACAAGCTCCTTGACGATATCCTGCAGCGTCGGCACGCCGACGCCGCATTCTGCCGCAGCCTTTTCCGCACCGTAGGCGCGGAGCTTGTCGGGAAGATTGGCCATTTCCGGCTTTCCGGCATTTTTGAGATCGATGTCCAGCAGCTCCGCCAGCTTCTTCGCTGCGTCGTAGCTCTCCGGATGCACGCCCGTGCGGTCGAGCACCTGCTTGCTTTCCGGCACACGCAAAAAGCCTGCGCACTGCTCAAACGCCTTCGGCCCCAGCTTCGGCACCTTTTTGATCTGTGCACGCGAGGTGAACGCGCCGTTCTCCTCGCGGTAGGCGACAATATTTTTCGCCGTCGTCGCATTGAGGCCCGCGACCTGCTTTAAAAGCGGCGCGGAGGCTGTGTTCAGATCGACGCCGACGGCGTTGACGCAGGCCTCGACCACGCCGCCCAGCGCGGCGTCCAGCTCCTTTTCCGGCATATCGTGCTGGTACTGCCCGACGCCGATGGCCTTCGGGTCGATCTTTACCAGCTCTGCCAGCGGGTCCTGCAATCTGCGTGCGATGGATACTGCCGAACGCAGGTTCACGTCATACTGCGGGAATTCCTCCGCCGCCAGCTTCGACGCGGAATAGACGGACGCGCCCGCCTCGTTGACGATCATATAGGAAACGCCGCCGCCAAGCTTATGGATCATCTCGACGGCCATGGCCTCCGTTTCGCGCGAGGCCGTGCCGTTGCCGATGGCAAGATGGCGCACGTTGTCCTTCTTGATGAGCTGAGAAAGCTTCGCGATCGCGTCCTGCTTCTGTTTTTCGCCGAACGTCGGATAGACGACCGTGGTGTCGAGCACCTTGCCCGTCTCGTCCACGACGGCGACCTTGCAGCCGTGGCTGTAGCCGGGGTCGAGGCCCATCGTGACCGCGCCTTTTACCGGCGGCTGCATGAGAAGCGGGCGCAGGTTGAGGGCGAAATTATGAATGGCCTGCTCGTTTGCCATGTCCGTCAGCGCCGTGCGCAGTTCGCGTTCCATGCTGGGCTCCAGCAGCCGGTCATAGCTGTCGTCGCAGACGGACTTGATAAATTCCATCGCTGGGCCGCCGGGCTTTACGACGCCGCGCCGGATGCATTGCAGCGCCTCGTCGCGGTCAACGGACAGGCTGACCTTCAAGGCCCCCTCGCGTTCGCCGCGGTTGAGTGCCAGAACCTGATGGCTTTGTAAACGGGAAATGGGCTGGGAAAACTCGAAATACTGCCGGTAGACGGCGGTTTTGTCGTCCTCCTCGTCCTTTGCCGCTGCCGAACGCGCCGTGCCGCGCCGGTTCATAAGCGTGCGCAGGCTCTTGCGCACCTCCGCGTCGTCCGAAATGCGCTCGGCAAGAATATCCGACGCGCCCGCCAGCGCGTCTTCAATCGTCTCCACGCCCTTTTCAGGGTCAATGTATGCCTGTGCCAGCACCTCCGGCGCGTCCATTTTCAGCGTCTGCGCGAAAATTGCGTCCGCCAGCGGCTCGAGGCCCTTTTCCTTCGCGATGGTCGCGCGGGTGCGGCGCTTGGGCTTGTAGGGCCGGTAGAGGTCCTCGACCTCAGCCAGCGTCGCCGCCTCGTCGATGGCCTTCGCCAGCTCGTCCGTCAGCTTTTCCTGCGCGGCGATGGAGGACTTGACCTCCTCGCGCCGCTGGGCAAGATTGCGCAGATATTGGAGCCGTGTTTCGAGCGTCCGAAGCGCTGTGTCGTCCATTGCGCCGTGCTGCTCCTTGCGGTAGCGGGCGATGAACGGAATGGTGTTGCCTTCGTCCAGAAGGGCAATGACGTTTTCAATATATTCCTGCTTGCAGTTTAATTCCTGCGCCAGAATTTCCGATATAGACTGCATGGGTTACTCCTTACTGAAAAAATCTTTTTGTATTGTATCACAAATCATGCTACAATCAAACAAAAAACTGTGGGAGGCTCCCGATATGCCGATTCGCGCACTGCTTATGGACATTGACGATACGCTGTTTGACTTTCAGACCAGCTCCCGGAACGCGCTTTCCATCGCGTTCCGCGCCTTCGGCCTGCCGTTCACGCCGGAGATGTGGGAGCGCTACCGCGCGCTCGACGCGGAGCTCTGGCAGCGCTTTGAGCGGGGCGAGATCACAAAAGAGGCACTCTATGTCGAACGCTTCCGCGTCTTTTTCGCGGAATACGGTCTGGAGGCCGACCCGGCGGCGTTTAACGCCGCATACTTCCGCGAATTGGGCGATCAGTGCAATTTCATGCCGCACTGCGAACAGGCGCTGCGGCAGCTGCACGCGCAGTACAAAATTTTTATCGTGACAAACGGCAACACGGAGATTCAGACGCGCCGCATCGCCGCCAGCGGCATGGCGCAGTATTTTGACCGCGTGTTTATCTCCGAGCAGATGGGCTGCAAGAAGCCTGACAAGCTGTTTTATGACAAGGTTTTCGCCGAGATCGGCGAGGATTACCGCGCGCAGTCCATCATGATCGGCGACAGCCTCTCAAGCGATATGCAGGGCGGCCGCAATGCCGGGATCCCGACCTGCCTCTATGGGCGGACGGAGCCGATCTCGCCGCTGTGCGACTATGCTGTGGCGGACCTGCTGGAGCTTCCGGCACTGCTTGCGCCGCTGTGACGAACCGGTGCGCGCAATCCGTATAAAATATTCCCATTTCCCAGATTTCCGCTTGCAAAACGCGGCGGAAGCCGGTAAAATAAATAGATATGAAAATTGTGAAATATTTGCGCTGAGCGCGTGCGGCGGAGGGCTTTTCTTATGCCGGCAGATATTCTGACCCGTATTCAAAACGAAATTCACGCCTTTTCCAAAGGCCAGAAAAAGATCGCGTCCTATATCCTGACCAACTATGACAAGGCGGCGTTTATGACGGCCAGCCGTCTCGGCAAGACCGTCGAGGTTTCGGAGTCGACTGTTGTGCGCTTCGCCGTGGAGCTGGGCTACGCGGGCTATCCGGAGATGCAGAAGACGCTGCAGGAGCTTGTCCGGAACAAGCTCACCAGCGTCCAGCGCATCGAGGTCGCCAGCGACCAGTTCGGCAATCAGGACGTCGTGTCCAGCGTTTTGCAGCGCGACGCCAACGCCATCCGCATGACGGCGGAGGCGCTGGACCGCGCGCAGATGACCCGTGCGGTCGGCGCGATTCTGCGTGCGCGGTGTATTTATATTGTAGGCGTGCGCTCGTCCGCGGCGCTGGCCAACTATCTGAATTTCTATTTCCGCAATATTTTTGAAAACGTGCGCCTTGTTTCCTCCACGGCCACCAGCGAAATGTTCGAGCAGCTTCTGCGCGTGGGACACGAAGACGTCGTCATCGGCATCAGCCTGCCGCGCTATTCCAGCCGGACAGTGAAGCTGCTGCAGTACGCACACGACTCCGGCGCGACCGTCGTGACCATCACGGACAAGCCGGAGGCCCCGGCGGGGAAGGTCGCCGACTATGTTCTGTGCGCCAAGAGCAACATGGTCTCGTTCGTCGACTCGCTCGTCGCGCCGATGAGCGTGGTCAACGCGCTGATCGTCTCCGTCGGCTTGCAGCAGGAGGACAGCGTGGCAAAAACCTATGAGGATCTGGAGCGGATTTGGGATGAATATGACGCCTTTGAGCGGGTCGAATAAAATTGTCGTTGTCGGCGGCGGCGCGGCGGGCATGATGGCCGCCGGTATGGCCGCGCAGGCGGCCGCGCAGGTGACGCTGCTGGAGCAGAACGGCCGGCTCGGCAAAAAGCTTCTCATCACCGGCAAGGGCCGCTGCAACGTCACGAACGACTGCCCGTGGCAGGATGTGCTGCAAAGCGTCCCGACGAACCCGCGCTTTCTCTACAGCGCCCTCGCGGGCTTTTCGCCCGCAGACGCAAAGAAATTCTTTGAAGACTACGGCTGTGCGCTCAAGACCGAGCGCGGCAACCGCGTTTTTCCTGTCTCTGACCGGTCGCAGTCCGTTCTGGATGCGCTCGAACGGTTCCTGCGTGCATACCATGTGCGTATCCTGCCGCGCAAAGCGGCGGAGATCGCCGTTTCCGATGGCCGCGTGACCGGCGTAAAAACGGCGGAGGGTCCCTTGCCCGCAGACTGTGTCGTTCTTGCGACCGGCGGCCTGTCCTACCCCGCGACCGGCTCGACCGGCAGCGGCTACGCCATGGCGCAGGCGATCGGGCATACGATCATAGAGCCGACCGGTTCGCTCGTCCCGCTGGTCGAGAAGGGGCACGACTGCGCGAAAATGCAGGGGCTGGCCCTGAAAAACATTGCGGTCAAACTTGTAAACACGAAGGGAAAGACCGTCTATGAGGACTTTGGGGAATTGCTGTTTACCCATTTCGGCCTCTCCGGTCCTGTGATCCTCTCTGCCAGCGCGCATATGGCGCGCGGGGAGGCAGGCTATACGGTCAGGATCGACCTCAAGCCCGCATTGGACGAAAAAACGCTGGACGCGCGCATTCTGCGCGATTTTTCCGCCGCGCAGAACCGCGACTTTGAAAACAGCCTTTCGGCGCTTCTGCCGAGATCCATGATCCCGGTCGTCATTGCCCGCAGCGGCATTGATCCCATGCAGAAGGTCAACTCCATCACGAAGCAGCAGCGAAGAGTACTGCTTGAGACGATCAAATGCTTTTCCGTGCCCATTGCCTGCAAAGCGCCCGTCGAGGACGCCATTGTGACCTCCGGCGGCGTGAAGGTCTCCGAGGTCAACGCGAAGACGATGGAATCGAAGCTGGTGCAGGGACTGTATTTTGCGGGCGAGCTTCTGGACGTCGACGCCTATACGGGCGGCTTCAATCTCCAGATCGCCTGGGCGACGGGCCGTCTCGCGGGGCTGTCTGCCGCCGCGAAGGAATTCCAGAAACCGGAGGACGCGACATGAGCAAATTTGTTTCCATCGCCATCGACGGCCCGGCAGGAGCCGGGAAAAGCACCATGGCCAGAGCCTGCGCGCAGGCTCTGGGCTATCTGTACGTCGACACCGGCGCGATCTACCGCACCGTCGGCTATTATATGCGCCTCATGGGCGTCGGCCCGAAGGATAAGGACGGCATTGCCCGCCTCATCGACGAGGTCAACATCGATATCCGCTATGAGGACGGCGTGCAGCATATGATCCTCAACGGCGCGGACGTGACAGGGGAGATCCGCACGCCCGAAATGTCCATGTACGCCTCCGGCGTGTCCGCGCAGCCGTGCGTGCGCGCGTTTCTGCTCGATATGCAGCGGCAGCTTGCCCGGACGCACAGCGTCGTCATGGATGGCCGCGATATCGGGACGGTCGTGCTGCCGAAGGCCGACGTGAAAATTTTCCTGACCGCCAGCGCCGAGGTGCGCGCGAAGCGCCGCTTTGACGAGCTGCAGCAGAAGGGCGACAAAACGCCCTACGCGCAGATCCTCGCTGAGACGAAGCAGCGCGACAAACAGGATTCCGAGCGCGCCATCGCGCCGTTAAAGCAGGCGGCGGACGCCGTGCTGCTCGATACCTCCGGCGATACGGTCGAGCAGTCGGTCAATGCCATTTTGGATATCGTCAGGAGGAAGCTCGGGTGAACTTCTGGTACCATCTGTGCTGGTGGCTGTGCCGCATCGGGCTGTTTTTCTGGCACCCGGTCTTTCATGTGACGGGCCGGGAGCAGATCCCGGCGGGCAGCTGCATTTTCTGCGCCAACCACTCCGGCATGGCAGACCCCATCTGGATTCTGCTTGCCCTGCCTGAAAAGAAAATGATCCGCATCATGGCCAAGCAGGAGCTGCGGCGCGTGCCGTTTATCGGCTGGGTCATGGAAAAATTCCGCGTGATCTTCGTCAACCGCGGCGCGCATGACATAGCGGCGTTCAGTCAGTGCGTCGACGCGCTGGCGCGTGAGCAGGAGAAACTGCTCGTCTTTGTCGAGGGGACGCGCTGCAACCGGGAAAAGCACGTGCGCGCGAAAACGGGAGCCGTGCGCATGGCGGCGCAGGCCGGGGTCCCGGTCGTGCCGGTATTCGTCACGCGCAACAAAACGCCGTTCTGTCCGGTCAGCGTCGTGTTCGGCACGCCATACCGCGTCGGCGCGCTCGACCCGAACGACCACGACGCCTGCCAGCAGGCGTCCGACCGACTCCTGAAAACGATCTATGAACTGGGCGGTGACAGCTATGCAGATCAGATTGGCTGAAACGGCGGGCTTCTGCTTCGGTGTGGAGCGCGCCGTCGCCCTTGCCGAGCAGACGGCGCGCAGCTGCAAAAACGCGGTCACGCTTGGCCCCATTATCCACAACCGCCACGTCGTCGCGCGGTTTGAGCTGCTTGGCCTGCGCGAAATTTCAGCGGCAGACGAGGCGCAGCCCGGCCAGACTGTCGTCATCCGCGCGCACGGCATCCCCGTCGGGGAGCAGCGGACGCTGTCGGCCCACGGCGCGGTGACGGTCGACGCGACCTGCCCGTTCGTAAAGAAGATCCACGTGATCGCGCAGAAGGCGGAGCGGGACGGGCGGAGCCTTCTGATCATCGGCACGCCCACTCACCCGGAGATCATTGCGATCGCAAGCTATTCCTCTGACGCGCACGTCTTCCAGAGCGCCGAAGCGCTCGAAACCTGGCTCACGGAGCGCCCGGAGCGGCGCGATTTGCCGTTTTGTCTGGTTTCACAGACGACAGGGACGCAAAAATTGTGGGAATCATGCCGGGAAATTGCAAAAAAAGTGTGTACAAATTGCGAAATATTTGATACAATATGCAGAGCTACGGAAATGCGGCAGGAAGAAGCAGCTTTTCTTTCAAAGAGTTGTGATGCGATGGTCGTTGTCGGGGACGCAAGAAGCTCCAATACGGGGCGGCTTGCCATGATCTGCAAGGAGAATTGCCCGAAGGTGGTGCTCGTCGATCATGCCGATGAATTAGATATGACCTTTTTTCATGGCGCAGCTACTGTGGGTATAACGGCGGGCGCATCGACGCCGCCGTGGATAATTAAGGAGGTAAACAACAAAATGAGCGAAGAACTGAAAGTTGAAACTGCACAGGAGGAGAATTTTGCCGAGCTTCTCGAGCAGTCCCTCAAGACTTTGAATAATGGAGATAAGGTAACTGGCACCGTCATGGCCATCGGTTCCACCGAGATCGAAGTCGACCTTGGCACGAAGCACACCGCCTACATCCCGCTGGAAGACTTCTCCGGCGATCCGTCCGTCAAGCCCGAGGACGTCGTCCACGTCGGCGACCAGATCGAAGCGATCGTCGTCCATGTCAACGACGGCGAGGGCGTCGTCCGCCTGTCCCGCAAGCGTCTCGAGGCCGGCAAGGCCTGGGAAGAGATCGAAGCGGCCGTTGAGGACAAGACCGTCGTCGAGGGCAATGTCACCGAGGAAAACAAGGGCGGCATCGTCGTCAATGTCAAGGGCATCCGCGTGTTCGTTCCCGCTTCCCAGTCCGGTGTTCCCAAGGGCGGCGATCTGAACGAGATGGTCGGAAAGACCGTCCAGCTGCGCATCACCGAGGTCAACCGTGCCCGCCGCCGCGTTGTCGGCTCCATCCGCTCCGTCGCCGCTGAGCAGCGCAAGGCCGCGCAGGAGAAGATCTGGAGCGAGATCGAGGTCGGCAAGCAGTACCACGGCACTGTCAAGTCCCTCACCAGCTACGGCGCGTTCGTCGATATCGGCGGCGTCGACGGCATGGTCCATGTCTCCGAGCTGAGCTGGAACCGCATCAAGAATCCGTCCGAGGTCGTCAAGGTCGGCGACGAGATCGATGTTTTCGTCATCGCGCTCGATCCCGAAAAGCGCAAGATCTCCCTCGGCTACAAGACCGAAGCGAACAACCCCTGGACGCTGTTCACCAACCAGTTCCAGGTCGGCGACGTCGTCAAGGTCAAGATCGTCAAGCTCATGACCTTCGGCGCATTCGCTGAGATCATTCCGGGCGTTGACGGCCTCATCCACATTTCCCAGATCGCGGATCGCCGCATCGGCAAGCCGGAGGACGTTCTGTCCGAGGGTCAGGAAGTCGACGCGAAGATCATCGACATCGATCAGGAGCACAAGCGCATTTCCCTGTCCATCCGCGCCCTGCTGGCTCCCGCCGCAGAGGACGAAGAGGACGCCGAGTAATTCTCACCGATTCAAGCAGGCTGCCTTTCCCGGCAGTCTGCTTTTTGTCGTATAAAACTTCATGCGTGAGCACTGCACCACGAAAATGCGCAAATGCCGGTGCATGAAGTTTTTGTGCATCATTTCCGGTTGCCCCGCAGGGGCGAGGAAATGGCACATTTCTTATTTTTGATATGCGTTTGCATAGGGTGTATCTGAAAACTCCCAACGCACCCGGACAGCGGGTCTTTTTGCGGTGCGCCGCGTCATTTTTCCTTGAAATACGTCAGTATTCCTGCGAAAAAATGTCTTGCGCAACGCAAAAATCCCTCGCTGCCGGTCACATCATGAGTTTTCAGATACACCCTAGCAAAAACCGGCAGAAAGCACTTGCGGCTTTCTGCCGGTTGACGTGAACCCTGCCTTGCACACACAGCTCACAGCTCATACATACGGATGATCGTTTCCGCAATCTCGCGTTTTTTGACGCAGCGATCCATTGCGGCCTTTTCGATCCAGCGGTGCGCGTCCTGCTCCGTCATGCCGAGCTGACGCATGAGCAGGCCCTTTGCCTTCTGGATGCGCTTGAGATCCTGCAGCTGTGAGCGCAGCTGGTCGGTCTGGGCCTGCATGGTCTGCATACTTTTTTTCAGCAGCAGCAGATTGCGCAGCGTCTGGGTCAGAACCGCCTGCTCCATCGGCCACGTCATGACGCACACGCCATGCTTCTGCAGCGTGCGCCAGGCCGCGCCGTATGCCTCCTGCCGCACCAGCAGCAGGAAGACGGCCTCCGCCGTTTCCGCCAGCTCGGCGCAGCGGTGCAGTGCCTGCGCATCCGGCGCGTCGGACTGCAGGACGATCAGCGTCGGGCGCAGACGTTCCAATGCGGCGCCTGCCTCGTCCAGCCCGGATATTGTCTGGAGCTGCACGTCCGGCTGCGCGGCTGTGAACGCTGACAGGGCCGCCGGCTCCGCCGCTGTGCCGCGCACCAGGAGGATCGTATTTTTTGCCTGCTCCACGTTCTCAGCCCCCTTCTGCTGCATATGATATTCTATTTTATGCAGCCGTCCTGTTTCTGTCAATCCATTTCTCTGGCTGAACGCTGCAATAAGAAAAACAGATACCGGTTTTTTCCGCATGGGGCTTGACATTTGCCCGCTGCGCGCGTATAATTCGCTCAAACAAACGGCTCGGAGGATTTCTTCCGGCTCACATGGAAACGGTAAACGGCAAAGGCGTCGTACAGCTTCGGTTCTGTGCGTGCCTTTGCCGCTTTTTTGAGAAAAGTGAGGGATTTTTTTATGCAGACGGTATCGGATTTCTTTGGTTGTCATGTGTTCGGCGAATCGGTTATGAAGCAGAAGCTGCCGAAGGACGTATTCAAGGACGTCTACGCGGCTATCCACGAGGGCAAGCGGCTCGATCTGGCCGCAGCCAACGTTGTGGCCAATTCCATGAAGGACTGGGCCATTGAGCTCGGCGCGACGCATTTTACCCACTGGTTCCAGCCCATGACCGGCATCACGGCGGAAAAGCATGACTCGTTCATCTCGCCCACCGCAGGCGGCGGCGTTATCATGGAGTTTTCCGGCAAGGAGCTGATTCAGGGCGAGCCGGATGCGTCCAGCTTCCCCTCCGGCGGTCTGCGCGCCACGTTTGAGGCCAGAGGCTACACCGCATGGGACCCGACGTCCTTCGCGTTCATCAAGGATCATGTGCTCTATATCCCGACCGCGTTCTGTTCCTACGGCGGCGAGGCGCTCGACAAGAAAACCCCGCTGCTGCGCTCCATGCAGGCCATCAACAAGCAGGGCCTGCGCATTTTGAAGCTCTTCGGCCACACCTCCGTCAGGGCTGTACGCACGACGGTCGGCCCGGAGCAGGAATATTTCCTCATCGACGAGGCGCTTTACAATAAGCGTAAGGACCTGCTCTACACGGGCCGCACGCTCTTCGGCGCGAAGCCGCCGAAGGGGCAGGAGCTGGACGACCATTATTTCGGCACCATCAAGCCGCGCGTGGCCGCGTTCATGCAGGATCTGGACAAGGAACTCTGGGAGCTCGGCGTTCTGGCCAAGACCGAGCACAATGAGGTCGCCCCCGCGCAGCATGAGCTAGCGCCGGTTTTCACGACCACCAATATTTCCGCCGACCACAACCAGCTGACCATGGAGCTGCTGCAGAAGATCGCCCGCAAGCACGGCATGGTCTGTCTGCTGCACGAAAAGCCCTTCGCGGGCGTCAACGGCTCCGGCAAGCACAACAACTGGTCGATCTCGACCGACACAGGCGTCAACCTGCTCGAACCCGGCGAAACGCCGAGTGAGAACGCGCAGTTCCTGCTGTTCCTGTGCGCCGTTATTCAGGCCGTTGACGATTATCAGGACCTGCTGCGCATTTCCGTGGCCTCTGCGGGCAACGACCACCGGCTGGGCGCGAACGAAGCGCCGCCCGCCGTCGTGTCCATGTTCCTCGGCACGGAGCTGACGGAGATTCTGGACGCGATCGAATCCGACACGGCCTATGACGCGAAGGAGAAGGAGCTTCTGAAGATCGGCGTCCACGTCCTGCCGAAATTCCCGAAGGACACGACCGATCGCAACCGCACCTCGCCATTTGCCTTTACCGGCAACAAGTTTGAGTTCCGTATGCTCGGCTCCGCCGCGTCCATTTCCGACGCGAACGTCGTTCTGAACACCGCTGTTGCAGAGTCTCTGCGGCAGTACGCCGACAAGCTTGAGGGCGCGGAGGACTTCGAAACTGCCCTGCACGATCTCATCCGCGACACCATCCGCGCGCACAAGCGCATCATCTTCAACGGCAACGGCTACGATGCAAGCTGGCTGGAGGAGGCCGAGAAGCGCGGCCTGCTGAATCTCAAGACCACGCCCGCCTGCGCGCCGTATCTGATGAAGGAAAAGAATGTGCGCCTGTTTGCAGACCATAAGATCTACAGCGAGACGGAGCTGCACGCGAGATATGAAATTCTGCTGGAAAACTACAGCAAGGTGCTGCGCATTGAGGCGCTGACCATGCTCGACATGGTGCAGACCGACATCCTGCCCGCCGTTTCGGACTACACGGCAAAGCTCGTCCGGACGGCAGCGGAGAAAAAGAGCCTGCTCGGCGACGCGGCAGGCGGCTATGAATATAAGACGGCCGCACGTCTGTCGGCACTGACCGAGACGGCCAGCGAGGACGCCGCGAAGCTCTCCGACGCGCTCCTGCAGGCAGGCGAGCTGCCCAGCGCACAGGAGGCTGCCGATTTCTATCAGGCAGAGGTCTTCAAGGACATGGCTGAGCTGCGCCTGGCTGTGGACGAGATGGAGACGCTTACCTCCCGCGCCTGCTGGCCGTACCCGACCTACGGTGAGCTGCTGTTCAGCGTCCGCTGAACGCCTCCGTGCGATCCGCGCACATCTAAAACCTATGCCCGTTTCATGATTCCTCTTTTCATTTGTGTTGACGGCGGCCCGCAGGATTTCCTGCGGGCCGCCGCCTGTTCCGGAAAAGTCCCTATTTTCCGGGAAGCACCGGCGCGGCAGTCTTCAGCTGATGATGCGCCCCAGCGGCTGCGCCTTTATATGCACGAAGGCCGGAACCTGATGGTTCCGGCCTTTTGATGCGCCTGTATCGTCTTCAATGAACTCAGGATTCCGTTTCCGGTTCTACATACTTGGGGTTGTAATTGATGAGAATGCCGATGTCCTGCAGCTGCTTGACCTCGTCGGCGTTCACAGGATTGTCCCAGAGGTTCATCCGCACGAGCATGATGCACGATTCCAGCTTCGAGATCGATTTGATCCGGTTATAATCAGCGTTGATGAAGTTGACGGCGAGGTTCCCCTCCAATCCGGCCAGACTTTCGATCTGGTTGTGGCTGATGTCGACGTGCCAGAGCGGCGTATCCGCGTCGAACTGCGGAAGCTCCGTAATCTGGTTGCTGCTCACATTGAGGTCGACCAGCTGCTTGAAGCCGGACACGACGGAGATATCGGAAATGCTGTTGCCGCTGAGGTCGAGCGTTTCGAGCGCCGTGCAGCCGGCCAGCGCGGAAATGTCCGTGATCTGGTTGCCGGGCAGAACGAGCGTTTTGAGCTTCGCATGATCGGCAAGGCCCGCAATACGCGTGATCGCGCACTGCCCGGCGTAGAGCTTTTCCAGCTCCGTGCAGTTTTTGAGATTGTTGAGTGAGGTGACGGGGTTGTTGGTCAGATTCAGCTCCCTGAGCGCCAGCAGCCCGGAAAGCGCCGTCAGATCGGAGACGGTGTTGTTGGACAGATCGAGCGTTTCCAGCTTTTGCAGGCTGATGAGCGCGTCGATCTCCGCCACGGCGCAGCCGGACAGATTCAGGCTCGTCAGCTCCGGCAGCGTTACAATGGTGTTCATGGCGGCAGTCGAGAGCGTGCAGCCGGACAGATCGAGCGTCCGCAGCGTCGGCAGCTGGGACAGGACGGACAGATCGAGCGACGCGCCGTGGTGCAGGGACAAGGAGCGCAGGCCGGTGAAGTAGGAGAGATCGTCCAGCGAGGCGACCGTATCGGGGAGATCCAATTCCTCAACGGCCCAGAGTTCGTCGGACATAATGGCGCTGCCGGCCGTCTTGCCGAGCAGTTCACGCACATAGGCATCCATCCCGGCGTCGGCAAGCTTCACTTCCTCGACGACGTTGCCGACGGTATAGCCCGCGTAGACTGCATCGCTTACAAGGCCGTTTTCCGCCACGCTCAGCGCGACGATCTTGCTTTCACCGGCTTCCAGAGAAATGGGGCCGGTATAGATGTCCTGCGCCGAGGCGGGGAAATCGCTGTTGCACACGGCGTAGACCGTGCCCGACGAGCCGGTGACGGTCACATCGATGTATTCGGAGTAATTGCCGCTTTCCGGCTCGATGACGGGCGCGGCGGGGCGCAGCGCGTCGATCTGTGTGCGGACGGCGTCGTTTGTAATGCGGCTGAGCATTGTCTCCGCGTCAAGCAGCTTGTCCTGCTCCACATACGTCCCGGATAGCGCGACATAGAGGGAAACAGAATCCGGGATCTGTGTAATGGCGCTGACAAGGGTGTATTCGGCCTTTGTGTAGTTGCCGCTCTGTTTATAGGCGTCGGCCAGCCGGATGGCAAGCTCCGCGTCCTTCGGCGCGAAGCGCATGGCCGCTTTGTAGAACGCGACTGCGCGGGAATAGCGCCCGGCCTCATAGAAATGCTCACCCCAGTAGACGAAGATGCTTTCGGTCACATCGCGGCGTGCGATCAGGAAAAACCAGCACGCGCCGATGACGATGGCAAGGATCAGGATGATCGGGAGAATGATTTTCAAAGTGTGCTTCATATATAAGCTCCAATCCGTATGCAGCAGAAATTTCGAATGTTTTTATACATTATACGTCCCATCGGAATTCGTGTCAAGATTTGCGATTATGTCAATCAGAATACCGCCCATTCACGCGGCATAGACTTGTCCGAAAGGACGGTGCTTGAAATGTCGGTGATCACAAAGGCGGGACTTCTGGCGCTGGCAGCGGTACTGCTGCTGCCGTCGGCGCAGACAACGCAGGCTGCGCAGCCGGAGCCCTTGATCGTAATCGTGCAGAAGCGGCAGGACGCGCAGGAGCGGACACTCCGCGTCCTGCGGGACGGAAGCGTGGAGGAGGCTGCACTGGATACCTATCTGGCGCAGGTCGTGCTGTCGGAAATGCCCGCCTCGTTCGCGCCGGAGGCACTCAAGGCGCAGGCGGTGGCAGCGCGCACGTTCGCCTGCCGGCAGACGGCGGGCGGCAAGCACGAAAACGCGGACGTGTGCACGCAGAGCGCCTGCTGCCAGGCGTGCCTGACGGTCGAGGACCTGCGCGCGCGGTATGGAGACGGCTTTGAGGCTGCGTGGGACAAGGCGCTTGCCGCCGTGCGGGAAACGCAGAACGAGGTGCTGACATACGAGGGAGCGCTGATCGACGCGGTCTATTTTTCCTGCTCCGGCGGCTCGACGGAGGACGCGGCTGCTGTCTGGGGAACGGACGTGCCGTATCTGCGGGCGGTCGAAAGCCCCGGCGAGCAGGACGCGGCCAAATATGAAAGCCGGGTCTGTGTGACAGCGGAGACATTTGCCGAGACGCTCCGCGCGCTCGACGCGTCGGCGCAGCTTTCCGGCGACCCCAGCGGCTGGGTGCAGTCCGTCACGCGCACGCCGGGCGGCGGCGTCGATACGCTCACCGCAGGCGGCAGGCCGTTTTCCGGCACGCAGCTGCGAAAGGCGTTTGGCCTGAACTCCACGCGCTTTACGCTTCTGTACGAGGACGGCGCGTTCAGCTTCGACGTGCTCGGCTACGGCCACCGCGTCGGCATGAGCCAATACGGCGCAGACGCCATCGCCCGCCTCGGCTTCGACTATCGGACGATCCTGCGCTTTTATTACCGGGGCGCGGAACTCACAACGCTTGATTTTTGACAGAACGCCGGGAGTGGGCTGATGTAGGCATCGGCCCCTACAATCAAGCAGGCAAGTGCATACGAATTCGCCGAGGATTTTTCGATGATTCGGTGCATCCTGCCGGGCAAGTTTGAATTTTAACGAATTTTGCATAAGATTGACAGCCTTGAACTGACAACATTGCCGGTTGGGAAAGTTTATGCTACCCCTTACCCGGATACGGAAAATGCAGTAAAATAAAAGAGCTATTACGACCTGCTCAATTCCGTCCGCATCGAAAAGGCCAAGGAGCTGCTGGCAGACCCCAACCTCAAGATCGGCGATATCGTCGACCTCGTCGGCTATTCCGACAGCGGTCATTTTTCCCGCACCTTCAAAAAGCTCACCGGCCTCAGCGCCAACGAATACCGCAGCCGGCTGAACTGACCGCAGCGGCCTGCAACTACCTATCCAACAGGCGTCCCGTACAGTATCGGCTGAACCTGTTCGCCGCGCAGCGCGGATTCGACGGTCTGCGGCAGCCTTGTGAAATCCGCGACGAGGGAGCGCGGCTTTTTGAACGCGCTGTCCTGTCCGAAGGGGACAAAATAATATCCGCGTCGGTTCAGGAGCCTACCGAGATTTGCCGCGTTTCCGGCCAGAGCGTCGTTGGTCGACACGGCGACGATCACGGGACGCTCGTTCCGCAAATGTGCCTTTGCCGCCAGCGTGACCGGACCGTCGGCGATGCCTGCGGCCAGCTTTGCAAGCGTGTTGCCGGTGCACGGCATGATGACGAGCGCGTCCAGAAGCTTTTTCGGGCCGAACGGCTCTGCTTCTTTTATTGTATGGATGATCTCGCGTCCGCAAAGCGTTTCCAGCCGCTCCCGGAACTGCGCCGCAGGCCCGAAGCGGTTGTCGGTTTCAAAGCTGGCCTGCGACATGATGGGTACCAGCTCATAAAGCTCCTGGTCCAGCGTCTCAAACGCGTCCAGAACGCGGGAAAACGTGCAGAATGAGCCGCACATGGCAAGCCCGAGCGTGCGTTTTTTCATGTTGCTTCCTCCAAATTCAGGTTACGGAATATGGCGCTTCGGATGATGGCGGCGGCAGCCTCCGGCGCGTATTTGCCCGGAAGACCACGCGCGGCGCAATACCCCGGAAGCGCCTGCGCCTCGGCGCAGAACCCGCCGGGCAGGCTGGCAAGCTCCAGCAGCACGCAGTCCCGGCGGATGCATGGCAGCTGCGCCGGGCCGATGATCGGTGCGGGAATGGTGTTGACGATCCCGTCGTACTGCGCGGGCGCGTCTGCCCAGCTTCCGGCCGTGACGCGGCGATAGCCGAGAATGCGCGCAAGATCCAGAGCCTGCGCCTTCCGCGCCGAGACGGTCACGTCCGCGCCAAGCGCTTTCAGCTTGCGCGCCAGCAGCTTTCCGATGCGCCCAAAGCCGCAGAGCAGGATCCGGCTTCCGGCGAGCGGGCCGGGAAGCCGTTCCAGCAGCAGCGCAAGCGCTGCTTCGGCGGTCAGCTCCGCGTTTTGCAGCAGCAGCGCCTCGTCCTTCGCATAGTCATAAAATGAGATCCCGCGCGCCTGCAGGAGCGCCTCCGCCGGGTCAAGCATCCCGCCGCAGATGAGCGCGCCCGGCTCCGCCGCGTCCAGAATGTCCGCCAGCGGCACACCGCCTCCGGCAGGCATGGGCAAAATCAGAACGTTCGCACCCCGTAAGCAGCCGGATAAGTCCGGCGCGCTGTCCTCCGCATCCGGCACGCGGTACGCGGAAGCCGGGAAGCCCAGCCCGCGCAGCTGCCGCAGCAGACACCGCTGCCGCAGATCGCCGCCAATGACGGCAAATGATCGCTTCAAATGCATCCCTTCTTTCCTGATATCCTATGCAGCACGCAGAAAAAAGGCCCCTGCCTTCGCGGCAGGGGCAAGCGTATGGACACGGCTTTTTCTATCTATAATAAGTATGTCTGGTCAGCCGATGAACCACTGGGTCCAGTACCCGCCGTCTTCGACGTAGCCGACACCGAGCGTTGTATAGTTCGCGGACAGGATGTTTGCGCGGTGGCCCTCGGAGTTCATCCAGGCGGCCACAACGGCTTCCGGCGTCGAATAGCCCATGGCGATGTTTTCACCCGCCGAGCGGTACGACACGCCGAACGAGCGCATCATGTCAAACGGGGAGCCATAGGTCGGGCTGGTGTGGGAGAAGTAGCCCTGATCGTGCATATCCTGCGATTTGACGCGGGCATAGCCGCAGAGCGTCTCGTCCAGCGTCAGGGCCGCGAGGCCGTATTTTGCGCGCTCTGCATTGACGAGCGCAGCGACCTGCTGCTCATAGCTGGATACGGATGCACCGCCGGACGGCTCAGAGGGCTGTTCCGGTTCAGACGGCTCCTCCGGCTCGGAGGGCTGCTCCGGCTCGGACGGCTGTTCCGGCTCGGACGGCTGTTCCGGCTCCGACGGAGCGCCGGGCGTCTGATTGCCGCAGCCGATGCCGAAGCGGTCACAGAAGAACTGTTTCCAGCAGTCGGGCGGCCACGACCGGACCGCGCAGCGGTAACCCGCTGCGCCTGCGGGGAGCGCTGCTGAAAAAACAAGGAGCAGCGCAAGGAGTAATGCGGGGATTTTTCTTTTCATGGTAATACCTCCTTCTTCTTCGTTTTACGCCCATTTTCGCAGGAAAACAAGCGGTAAATCCTTCCTCGCGGTTGGAAAAGCGCGCGAAGGGCTTGTGTTTTCAGGACTTTTTTGCTATACTGGATGCATCGCAGAAATGTTTACCAACGAGGTGACAAGCATGGAACAGCACGGTTTTATTCAGGATATGCTCGACGTCAAGGTCCTCATTTTGTTCGTCATGGCCAAGCTCTCCTATCCGGTGACGCTGCAGACGATCTACGAGCTGTGCTATCAGGACGATAAGCTCAGCTACTTCGACGTCAGCGTTGCCGTCCCCCAGATGGTACAGAGCGGCCATCTGCAGCAGCTGCCGGACGATACCTACGTCATCACCGACAAGGGCCGTGAGCACGAGGAGATCACCTGCGACGCCATTGCCTACCCGGTCATGCAGCGCGCGCTGATGGCGGTGCAGCGCTATAATACCCGCATCCAGCGCAAGGGACTGATCGAGACGAAGATCGAGCAGGAGGAAACGGGCGACTATCTCGCGCAGCTGTGCCTGCGCGACGATGCGGGCGTTCTCATGAAGCTGGAGCTTGCCGCGCCGACGCTTTCGCAGGCCCGCACGCTCGTGCGCGCGTATGAAAAACAGGCGGACGCGGTCTATCAGCAGCTTCTGTGCCAGCTGCTCGACGAAAAGGAGAGCGGCCATGCGGAGCTTTAAGGCTGCGCCGGAGGTGCTCAGCGCGTGGATGGACGAGCGGAAGCTGACGGCGGCGGAGCTGTCCCGGCAGACCGGCATCGACGCCGGGATCCTCCGCAAGATCATGACCGGCCGTGAAACGGCCGTCAGCACCCGGAACCTCATGACGCTTGCACGCTACTTCGGCCTGAGTATGCAGGAGCTGATCGATGCATTTTCCGGACAATAACGACAGGAGCGGCCACATCTGCGGCCGCTCCTGTCTGTTCACACAATGTTTACTGCGTCCGACCCGCGTCAAACTTGCAATTTGACGGAATCTGTGGTATACTATGGTCACAGGGAGAGATCCCTGGGAAGTATGGCATCACGAAAGGAGCGGTAACTATGAGATTTCAGTACACCGAAAAGAAGGTAACCCTGCCTGAGAACGTTCACAAGTACGCAGAAAAGAAAGTCATGAAGCTGGAACGTTTCTTCGGCACCGACGCCGACGCTCTTGTCACCTTCAGCGTTGAGAAGAACCGCAACAACGTCGAAATTACGGTTCACGCAGCGAACACCTACTTCCGCGCCAGTGAGAGCACGTCCGATATGTTCGCGTCGATCGACGCGGCCGTGGCGACCATCGAACGCCAGATCCGCAAGAATAAGACCCGTCTGGCCCGGCGCCTGCGTCAGGACGCGTTTGTCCGCACTCCGGACGAAACCTCGTTTGCACCAGAGGAACCCGAAGAGGGCACCTTCGAGCTTGTGAGAACCAAGAAGTTCAACATGAAGCCGATGACCCGCGAGGAGGCCATCCTCCAGATGAACCTGCTGGAGCATACGTTCTTCGCGTTCCGCGACGAGGACAACGACGGCGCGTTTGCAGTCGTGTACAAGAGAACCGACGGCGGCTACGGCCTGATTGAGGACGTGGCTTAAAGTACCGTGAAATACAGATGGACGCCCTCCGGGGCGTCCATTTTGCGTACTCCGGGCATAAGAAAAACAGAAGACGGCCTTCTATGGTACTTATGGCTAAAACGACCAAAAACGCAGGGCGCGTTTTTGTGCAGGATTTAATATAAGTTTTTGTTGACTTTTGCATCAGTTTTTGGTATCATAGCAAAGCGTTCTGAAGGGGCGCGGCAAATCGGACGGAAGTCAAGAAAAAAGATTGAAAAGATCGAAAAAAGTTCTTGACAAACGGATGAAGATGTGCTAAACTAAATGAGTTCGCTGCTGAGCGAGAAACCGCGAAGCGACGAGCGGATCACAAAAAGTTCGAAAGAATTTGAAAAAAGTTCTTGACAAACGAAACTTGATGTGATACAATAAAAGCCCACGAAACTGCGGAGTGCACCTTGTAAATTAAACAACGAGAAACATGAACAAACACCTTGGACAATTAAGGTTCTGAAAAAAGAACCAAAAGAGTTGTTCAGTGAATGTCAGAAATGAGATTCTTTGAATAGCCAACGAAAATTCTTGAGTTAAGCTAAGAGCGAACGAAGAATGAAATTGATTTTAGAGCTTCGGCTTTAAGATACCATTTTATTGAGAGTTTGATCCTGGCTCAGGACGAACGCTGGCGGCGTGCCTAACACATGCAAGT
>ENA-OZFX01000249-OZFX01000249.1-human-gut-metagenome-genome-assembly--contig:-NODE-249-length-31432-cov-6.093508_pt1 | contig 31432 bp, 25 predicted proteins | sample MGYA00244651_ERZ653648 | MGnify/ENA primary metagenome ERZ653648 (study PRJEB26926, sample SAMN06164910) | human gut metagenome | biome: ENVO:00009003; feature: ENVO:2100002; material: ENVO:00002003...
GAAATTGTTCTTTATATTTTCCCTAGTAATCTCTTCTTTCTTGTTCATTTTAAAATTTCTCCCTCTGATATTTATTCCTTCAATATTGCACTGGATTTTAAAACCAAATTGAAAAGTATAGATACTACAAACCACCAAAAAATCAACTTTTACACAGAAATAATTTTTTCATCAAAATCATCACCTCCTACTCTTTTTCTCCAAAATGCATTAAGAAATCAACCACCATCCCCAACCTTGTCACCACAGACACGGCCAAGGCATTCCCCATGCAAAAGTAGCGCATTTTTTCGGGCATACCGGCAGTCCAGTCGTCGGGGAAGCCGTTCAGGCGTTCGCATTCGATCGGTGTCAAGGTACGCAGCCGCCCCGACATAGGATCATGTATGACATGAGATGTGCGCGAAAGTTTTGTTTCCGACGTGACGAGCGTTCGCGACGGCTTATCCAAGGGATCGGGGAAGACCATCGCGCCCTCCGTGAACACATATTCCGATCCATCCGTCCGCTTGCGGATCTCGCGCTTGGCGCCCTTTTTGTAGATCCATTGCGGCAGCTCGTTCTTTTTGAGGAAATACCGCTCATCCGCGGTCCCCTGCTCCAAAATATCTTTCAGCGGGATCGGCGGGATGCGCTGCGGCACGACTTCGAGAGAGTAGATCCGCCCGTTGATCATGATCCCCGCATCATGCAATCGCGCGCGTTGCCGCTCTGTCACGTCCTGCATTGAGGGGAAGATCAGCTCATCGATCCATTGGTCGAAATAATCTTTCCGAAACGACTGCACGGGAAAAGCTTGCGCCATGATCCCGTCTGTAACGACATAGCGATGCATCGTTTTCAGCCATTGCTTGCACACGTCCTCGGCAAAACGACGATAAAACGCGGTCGTATTGTGATAGGCTACGATGAACGTCCTGCGTCGTCGTTGGGCGCAGCCATAATCGGCGGCATTGACGACGCGCCACTCCACCGCATAGCCTTTTTCATAAAAGCAACGCAGGATGATAGAAAAATCGCGCCCGATCTGCCTTGCGGGGGAACGGACGAGCCTGTCCACGTTCTCTAAAATAACATATTTCGGACGTCTCTTCTCTAAGATGGCGTCGATCTCCCACCAAAGCCTACCCTTTGCGCCTTCGATGCCCTTGGCATCTTTTTTCAAGATGGAATAGTCTTGGCAAGGGAAGCCGCCGACAAGGAGGTCGTGCTCCGGTACGTTCTCTTTGACTTTGGCGATATCGGCACATATATGAGAGGGGCTCGTACCGAAATGACGCGTATAGCAGGAGAAGGCAAATTGCTCGTTCTGATAGGGTTCCCACTGGTTTGCCCAGATGACCTTGAAGCGTTCGGAAGCTGCCTCCAGCCCGAGGCGGAAGCCGCCGACACCTGCAAACAGCTCTACCACTCTGATATCATCCATGCGCTCACCCTTCGTCCGTCATCAGTTCGATCACCGCCCAGACACAGGCATCGGGGTCTTTTAGGACGTCCTTCTCCCAAAAGTGGACGGGCGTCCAGCCCATTTGCAGCAGTTCGGCATCGACGCGCCGGTCTCTTGCGATATTCTCTTCGATCTTCTCGATCCAATATTCGCGGTTGTGTTGCAGCCGCTCTTTTCGGATCCCCCAATCTTTCCCGTGCCAAAATTCACCGTCCACAAATACGGCTATCTTGAACTTCGTGATGGCGATATCGGGAGAACCGGGGAGCTTTTTATAATTTCTGCGATACCGATGCCCCAGACCCCAAAGCCGTTTTGCAAGGAGCGTTTCCGCCTTTCCGTTCTTTAGTTTCACCTTCGACATCCGTTTGCGTATCGCAGGCGTCGAATCATACGACTTCGGGTGTTTCATATCCGATCCGCCAAGAAAATCATTATTTGGGCTGTCCGATTTGTTCCGCGATGTAGGTGTTATTCAACCAAAAGCATTGCTTTGTCATCATGCGACCATCGGGCAGTTTTGCCCTGTCCTGCCCGTCCTGTGCGTGGGGACGCACGTGAGCAACGCGGCTTTCGCTCTGTTTGGGAAGATCGTTGCTCACACCGCGCGCCGTTTCACGCAATACGACGCCGCGGCGGATCGTATCGACCGTCCTCTTCCAAACGTGGCCGACCTCTTCAAGGTCGCTAACGGGGATATTCCAAAACTGGACGCGCTCAAAGACCAGTTCTCCATTTGCGTTCTCTTGAAAGATAACAAACAGGAACTTGGTGGGCGCCAAGTAGTTGTAGAACTCGGACTCTTCCCATTCCGTCTCTTGGCTCAACTTGATAAAGTCAAAAGGCGGGAAAGACATACATTCCTTGATCGTTCCGTCGCGACGGACGCGGATCGTTTTGGGAACGATGCCCGCTTTTTTGAATTCGTCCGTCTGCGCGATCCTGCCATGGATGCCGAGCATCTTACCAAGGAGGATATCATTGAGGTTTTTAGGCGACTTCTCTATGCCAAAGAGCTGCTTCAGTTCGCGCTGCGTCTTGCCGTAATAGGGAGAAAGCCGTTCGATCAAATTCTCTTCAAAGGAGGCATGGACGAGCGCGTGCCAATCTTTGACGATGCGTTCATCTTCTTCGATGCCGAAGATATATTTCCGCAAGATCTGCGTCATATAGGTCGACTTGAGCGAATATGCACGCTGCTTTGCAAGAATATCGGAAAAAGGCTGTTGTCGGACGCTGGAAGCATTTGCGCCCTTCGTGCAGGCAGCCAAATACAGCGTATCGCCTTCGGTGATCTCGTGCGCGCGACCATCCCGCACCTTCTGCATGATCGTCTCCCAGTCGTGTTCGATGATCATCAGATCTTCTTCAGGAAAACTGAACAAGACTGCCTTATCGATACGAAGATCGCCCTTGGGAACATTTTCGCGGTGCTCGTAGGACATCAACAGCATCGTATTGCATTTGTGCCAAAACGAACTCGTTTGAAAGGTGCGGTCGTATTCCTCCATGTAGTTGATGATATTGCACACTAACCGCTCTTTGGCGCGGATCCCGTTCTTGCCGTGAATATAAGGCGTGACTTTGAGTTCTACGCCCGCTTCGGGAAAATCGGGCTCGGCTTCGGCGTTGGGAGAATACCCGAACCAGCTCTCCTCGATGACGGTGCCGATGGCGCCCTTGCCCGTTGCAAGGCGGCCGGACGCATCGACTTCCTTGAGCGGGATGCCGACGATCTCCTGCGCGCGCCTCAACACGTCGCCCTTGGTGCGGTAAGCTGTTCCTTCCATTTCGATATTCTCCTTCATTTTTTATAGAAAAAGGGGCCTGTGCGCAAACACAAGTCCCTTTGACTTCATTCTTCGTCCGCTATGATATCGTCAAGAACGTGTCCCATGCGCGTGATCATCGGGACGACAAGTGCGTTCCCCATGCAGAAATATCGCATCCTGTCGGGCATCCCCGCCGTCCAGTCATCATCGAATCCCTGAAGGCGCTCTGCCTCGACGGGCGTCAATAAACGGATACGTCCTGTCCCGGGATCGACGACGGTATGCGTCGAGCGGTTGAGCGTCGATTCGCTCGTGAGCATCGTTCTGCCCGGACGATCCCAAGGATCGGGGAAGGCGATGGGCCCTTCGGAAAAGACATATTCGTGTCCTTCCTTGGTCTTGCGCGGGATCTTCTTTGCGCCTTTGAGATAGACCCACTTCGCCATCTTGTCGCCGGTGATATAATATTTTTCGTCGACGTTATGCTGTAAGATAGCCCCGAGCATCGTCGCGGGCTCTTCCGCTTCCACGACTTTCGCGGTATAAATGGTGCCGCCGTGCATATATCCTGCATTCTCGAATGCAAAGGCAAACGAATCGCTGACGGCGACGATATCGCTTCCGATATCCTTCTGACGGACAGGCTCCATCCCTTGGATAGGGAATGCGCGCGCCATAAAGCCATCTTCGCGGAAGATCTCGTCAAAAGAGCGACCCGCCATCTTTTTCCCATAGTGCGTATCGTCCCGATAGGCAAAGATGAACGTACGACGACGGCGCTGAGCTGCCCCATATTGTGCTGCATTGACGACGCGCCATTCGACGCTGTATCCAAGAGCGGAAAGACAAGCAAGGATGACACCGAAATCACGCCCACGCTGTTTAGCAGGAGATTTCAAGAGGCGATCAACGTTCTCTAAAAGACAAAACGGCGGCTGCTTGGCGATCAACACATCGCGGATCTGCCACCAAAGTACGCCCTTTTTCCCTTCGATGCCCTGCGCCGACGCGAGCGTATGCGCTACACTGTAATCTTGGCAAGGGAACCCGCCCACAAGGAGCGAATGATCGGGGATGGAAGATTTCTCCACCGAAGCGATATCTTCCCCAGTATGATATTCATTATTCAAGTCGGGACTGTCGCCATAGTGCTGCACATAACATTGATGCGCCCACTGCGTTGCAGCGCCCGGCTCCCATTGCGAGAACCAAGTCGTTCTCCAGCCGGAATCAAGACGGTCGAATCCTAAGCGGAAACCGCCGACACCGGCAAACAGTTCACAGATCGTTTTTTCCATAAAAAGCCCTCCTTTGGCCTTAACGCGGCCAGCACGCTTATATCGATAGGCCTGAAGTGTTTGCACCGACAGACGCCGGATCGTTGGCCTATGTTCCGTAGGAAATGATCGTGTATATTCAGTTGTAGATAGCAGTAACCAAACGCTTTGTCTACTGTTATATTTATTATAACAAAAATCTCTCCACTACGCAAGGGGTTTTGAAGAATTAACACCTACGATGACCTTCTTTTTTACCGCCGCTTCTCATGCCTTACCGCATAGCGGACGGCGAGGCGGGAGAGGAGGCGTTGGAGGGAAACGCGCTCCGCTTCTAAGGCGGCGATCTCTTTGCGCAAAGCCGCCTTTTGCACGGCATTCCGCGTGCGGGAAGCGATGCGTTTGGCGTAAGAAAGCGTCTTGCAAATGCACCTAAACTCGTACTTGCGCATGAGGATCTCTTCAAAGTAAAACGTGTATGGAAGCCTGCGGCGATGCGCGAGTTCCTTGATCTCCTCCTCATAGCGGTGAAAGGCGTTGCCGGACGGTTCGGGGATGGTCGCGGCGCGCCGCTCGATCTCCCGTAAGAGCCGCAAACAGAGCGACTGTTCGACCTCGTCGGCAAATTCCTGCCTCGCAAAAAATGCCTTACCATAACCCGAAAGCTGTACCAACAGCTCCTCTTTTGTCTCCGAACCGCCTATCATCAGATACCGCACCGTATAACGCAGCAGCTCGCCCGGGGTAAAGAACCACTTGTATAAAAGCGCCAGAAGTTCCCCCTGCGCACGCAGAAAGAAGGCGAACGCCCGCACGTCTGCGTCGCCGCGCATATGCCCGGTGCGCAGGAACTCCTCCCACGCGGCTTCAAAGTCAAGCTCCTTTTGGCTTCGCTCGCCGTCGTGCAGCCGCATGAGATCCAGGCGCATGTAAATTTTCTCCAGACGACGCGAGACAGTTGCCTGATCGAGATGCAGCCTTCGTGCGATCTCCTGCTGCGTAAAGTCTTTCCGAGCCAGCCGATAGATACGGCGGTCTGTCTTATCAAACGAACGCACCAAGGCGCGGCAATCCATTTCCTCGCAGATGTCGCCCTCGATGTAGCGCGTCTCCCTGTCCTCCGCGCGATCGTTCCAAAAGTCGATCTCTTCCCCGTCCTCGTCCCGAAGCCGCGGGATGTCTGCCGTCCACCGCTTGTTGTGCGCACGCCGCTCGCTGTTGTATTCCTTGTCGTCCAGCTTGCGCAGCCGCGCCCTCTCCTCTTCGGAAACCGCAATGCGGACATAGTACTTGCCCGCGATGAAAAGCGTCGGCGTATCGTCCGTCTCGCAGCGGGTATAGGGGTAAAGATAGTAGACCTTCCCCTCGCCCGCGTCGCGCCTTTTATGATTGAGCCAGTATGCCGTGATATCCATGCCGCCATGATACCACAAAATATATGACAACTGTTGTCTTATATCCAAAAATTTTTTAGGAAATTTTCCAATGTGCGCATAAAACAGGTATTCCCGTTGCTTTTATATGGGAGGACTTCCCTAGATAACAACCGCGCAAAGCCCGCAGAAAGGTCTGCGGGCTCTTTTGTATGCGCAAAAGGAGAATGCCTATGATTGAACGACGGCTTTTGCGGAAAGCAATAAAACAACCGCGAAAAACGAAAGGAGGAAAACTATGAAACCATTTACTTTTTACGACATTTACTATGCGCCCATCAAGGAGATGGACGACAGGCAGGCGGACAAGTTTTTCCGCATGATTTGCGACTTCCTCGACGGAAAGCAGGTCACGATCGACGCGGAACGTGACGAAGAGGTCTCGCCCGAATTTGAACTGTATTGGGAGAGCATTTTAAGCGATCTGGAAACCTATCGCAACTCCGCGGGCAAAAGCTGCGGGCTGGATAAGCGGTACAAGCACTTTCCGTTTTTGCCCTTCTATCGTAAGGCGTTTGCCTATCTGAGCGACAGCGAAGGAGGCGCGTTCGTCAAAATGATCGGCGCGTATATGTTTGAAAACAAATCGCCGACAAAGGCGGAGAGCAATGCCTTCAAGTATTTTTTGATCTGCAAACGCAAGCTGGACGAAAGCAAAGCGCGGATGCAGAACGGTGCGAAAGGCGGCAGACCGAAGAAGAACAAAACTCCTCCGCAAGAGTACCGTGTACCCGAAAAGTACGACACGTCTGCACGGAAAGAGAACGAAAACCTTCCGTAAACCAACGACAAAAAAGCCCCCAGCAAGGGCGAACTGGATACAAAAGCGAAGCGTTGTATCTTAGTGAGATATGGCTATGTGGGCAAAGCCATATAGCCGTTCGAACTAAGATAAAAACAGGGCTCCCAAAAAAAATTTGCCTCGCAAAGATTTTTTGGGAAGAGGAGCGACAACGCTGCAAATTTGGCGTTTGCATTCCGCGAACGCCATGAAGCAGGCGTTTGTCGCGACGAAGTGAGATATAGATACGGCCGCCCGCGGCGTATCCATTCAAATCAGAAAAACCTATTATGAATTTCATGGACAGTGACACATTTTTCAAAATCAAAGGAGGAAATACTTATCAGCTATCAGGTATTACGGATCGAGAAATATTCAAAGGGCGATCTCGGGAAAATCGGTGCGGAGACGGAACGCACGACAAAGCATCACCGCAACGAGGACATCGACAGCGAGCGCACGCCGCTCAACTACTATTTCAAAAAATCGGAAGGCGGTCTCAACGCGCAATGGAAGCAGACGATGCAAGCCCTCAATGCGACCTTCAAGGAGACAAAGAAAGCCGTCGCCTTCGAGGGCGTCATCATCACGAGCGACAAGGCATTCTTTGAGGAGCGCGGCTATGTTCCCGGCGAGCCCCTCCCGTTGGAACTGCAAAAGTTCTTTGCGGACAGCTACGCCTTTTTGAAACGGCAGATCGGCTATCACGGCGGCGACCAAAATATCTTGTCTGCCGCCGTGCATCTGGACGAGACCACGCCGCACTTGCAGATCTATTACATCCCCGTCGTCGATGAAGGGCGAAAGAAGGTCTATGCCAAAGGCGCGGACGGCAAGGTACTGCGAAACGAAAAAGGCTCCCCCGTTCAGGAAAAGGACAAGAACGGCAGGAGTCTTTACGAGAGGACGCAGCTCGAACAGCCGAAAGTCTGCTCTTCGGAATTTTGGGAACAGCGCGGCGCGCAAGCCTCGTTTGGGAATTTGCAGGACGAATTCCACGAGCAGGTGGCGCGGTACTACGGCTTGGAGCGCGGCGAGGTCGGCAGCAGCAAAAAGCATACGACCAAATATCAATGGCAGAAACAGCAGCAAGAACAAGAGCTTGCCGAAAGAGCCACCGCACTTATGCAGACGAACGCGCAGATCGAAGAGGCGGAAGCGAGCATCTCCGCGGCGGAGAAACGATTGGCGCAAACACAATTCCGCGCCGATCTTGCAGAGGGAAGGCAAGCCCACGCGGAACGGGAGGCGCAGCGGCTCGAACGCGAACGCGAGCGTTTGACGCGCGAAGTTGCCCCACTCTCGGCAGCCGCCGAGGCGTTCCGGCAGGCGAGCGGAAAAAAGCCCGACAAAAGGCAGATCCCCGCGCTCCTTGCGGAGAACGCGCGGCTTGAAAAAGAATTGGAGTACAGCATCAAAGATCAGCACGGGCTCTATACCGAATTACAGGCATCGGAAAAGAAAAACGCCGCTTTGAAACGGGATGCCGATACTTTGCGCACGCTCAGGGCCCACGCGCCCGATAAATTGCAGGAGGCAATGGACACAGCCAAGCGCCGCCGGGAAAGCAACCGCCCGCCCTTCCGCGGCAACTCATCCTCATGGACAAAATAGTTCTTTACAATTTCATATTTCCACAACTGAATATTAAAAAATCTATTGCATTTTACACGGAAATATGGTAGGATACAACACCCGCAGAGCGGTATATCCATGCTGCACCCTCCCGAAAAGTATCGAAGAACTTTTCGGGATAAGGAGAGACAAGCATCCGAGCGCGGCGGCGAGTGTAAGCGAGCCGCCCGCAAAATTTGCTTTGTCTCGACGCGGTAGGATACAAACCCACGGTTAATTTAACCGAATATTTCCATAAGGAGGAAAATGACACAAGAAGAACTTATTCACATCGTAAAACAGATCAACACCGTCGACCTATATGGCGAGGCGAAGGACGCACTCACCGCAAAAGTCCTGAAGATGGCGGCAGATTCCGTCACGCTGGAAACGCTCAAAGCGCTCCTCTCCCCTGCATCGACAAAAGAGACGGTCCCGCAAGGCGCCGTCGCAATGACTTTGGGAAGAAAGTCAAGACCCGGCTTTACTCTATCCAAAAAGGAGATCAAAAGTATGCCGGAAAAATATCGTAACATTTTTGCCTGTGCAGACAGGCTCATCCCCTATCGCTTCCATAAAGGCGTCTACGAAGCGCATTACCGCAGAGACGGCTTCAAGGTGTTCGCCTGCGCCAAAGACTTCAAAGAGATGAAGCGCAAGTTTGCTGCCAAGCTCCTTGCACAGATGACGGGCAAACATGTGCCGTCTGTTCCCGATCCCCGTCCCATAATACATAGCGGCACACGCTCCAAAGCCCGCTTTGCCGAGTATCTAAACGAATGGCTGGAGATCAAACGCAAGACGTGTAAAGAAAGCACCTGCAAGGAATACGAGCGGCTGTCCTCAACCAACCTTCTGCCCGTTTTCGGCGAGAGACCGATCGCGGACATTACGCGGCAGGAACTGCAAGGTTATCTTTTCCGGTTCATCGACGAAGGGAAGCACCGCACGGCGGAGAAGCTGTATCAGATCCTCTGCTGCATCTTCGATCTCGCCTGCGAGGACCTGCATATCCTTTCCCCGATGAAGAAGATCGTCCTTCCTTACTATGAGCCAAAGAAAGGCTCTGCTCTCACCAAGGAGGAAGAAAAAAAGCTCGTCGACTTCTGTATCGGACATCAGGACAACGAAGCCTCCTCGGCGCTTTTGGTGCTGTTATACTTCGGGCTGCGGCGTTCGGAACTCAAAACGATCTCTGTTGAAAACGAAATGCTCACCTGCACCACGAGCAAGACAAAGATGGGCAGGAGCGAAGTCAAACGCTCCATTCCTTTCACGCCCGTGTTCCGCCGCGTCCTGCCCTTTGTAGACTTCGAGAAGGCGAAGAACACCAACCTCAACACCATCTACACGACGTTCAAACGCCTGTTTCCGAACCATCATACCCACGAGCTGAGGTATAACTTTATCACAAGGGCGAAGGAAGCAGGGTGCAACCTCGAAGCGGTGATGCTTTGGGCGGGACATTCGTTTGACAAAGACGTAAAGTCTTCCGCCGTAGACAGAGGCTATACGGACTACTCGCAAGAGTATCTCGTACAGGAAGCGCAAAAGATCGATTATATCCTATAAAGAACGCCTTTTTACCCCGCAATTACCCCACGAACTTCCCCACGATCAGAAGGGAGAAAAAAGCCGCAGATAAAACAAAAACCATATATTGTATTTGGTAGCACATTCCTTATACAATATATGGTATCTGTGGCTGGGGTAGCTGGATTCGAACCAACGAATGACGGAGTCAGAGTCCGTTGCCTTACCGCTTGGCGACACCCCAATGTTCAATTGACGAATCATATTTTATCAAACCCGACCGATTTTAGCAAGCGATTTCGCTCCCTTTTCCGAAAAATTTTTTATATCCCCGACACGCGCGGCGACAGGCGTCCCGAAGCATCCTCGAAGTGTGCGGCGACAGGCGCCCCGAAGCATCCCCGAAGTGTGCGGCGACAGGCGCGCCGGTGTGCTTCCATGACAGCGCCCCAAGTCTGCCGCCCGCTGTGAGAGCGGGCTCCGCCAATCGGCACAACGCATCCGGCCGAAATTTTCTATACATCGATCCTTTGAAAGTGCCGCATGGATAATTTGCAGCTTATTGCAGACAGGATAATATAAATTACGATCCCTATGGTCAAAGCGGCTGCTTTTGCTCCGATATTTTGCGAATTTAGCCCGTTCAGCGTAATGGAATACAGCGGCGTTGCCCAACGCAAAACAATGAAAACGCCGATCAGAAGAAATACGGCAATCGCGCCGATCACGAACGGAACGCCGATTCTATCGGGAGATTTGAAATAGCGCGGAAAGAAGATCAAGTTGAACACGCCGAGTAACACCGCACCATTGCCGACCAAAGCAAGATTTGCCGAGACACCTGCCTGATTGACATACTGCTCCGCGGGCAAGACAGCGCCTTTGACCGCGCCTATGATCCCGACAAGCAGCAAAATGATACCTTGCAGCCCGAACATCACAAGCATCTTTGCAAGGGGGATATGCTCCTTTTTGACGGGTAATGCGCAGGAAAATGCAATATCGCCGTTTTCTCTTGCCATCATGCAGCAGAAAAAGACCGAAAGGCAGGAGAAAAAGAAAATGACTTCATACGGATAATTGGGCACAAATACAAGCACGGCAAAGAAGAGAAAGATAAAAGCCGTAGGATGCATACAAAGAGCTAATTCTTTTCTAATTAAATTCAGCATGCCTTTCCTCCTCGTTTGCTCTTTCCAAATGTACGATGATATGATCGATCGTTGCGTCGGACGCGGTAACATTCGCTGATATTTGCATATCGCGGGGCAGCAGACCTTCGTAGCCTTCTTTGACCGCCTTCACGCCGATGGCTTTGGCAGCCGCCGCGTCTGCAAGAGAAGAAAAACGCGCCAACCGGTATTTCCCGAGCAACTCTTTCAGCGGACACGCCGCCAGGAGCTTGCCCTGCGAGAGATAGACGATGTCGTCGGCAATGCGCATCAGATCGGATGTGATATGCGTGGAAAAGAGGACGGAAACGCCTTCCTCCCGTACAAGCTGCAAAACAATGTCGCAAAACTCTTCACGCGAAAGCGGATCGAGCCCGCTCGTCGGTTCGTCCATGATGAGCAGCTTGGCTCCGTGCGAAAGAGCAAGGGCAAGCGCAAACTTCACCTTCATGCCCTCGGAAAGTTCTTTGACCTTCTTTCGTTCGGACAAATCGAATTGCGCAAGCAGTCTTTCATACTTGCCTTGATCCCACGTCGGATAAAAGGGCGCGTATGCTTTGCGGATAGCGGAAAGCGTGTTCATGGGATAATAGCGAAAACCGCCGCCGACATAGCCGATCATCTGCTTCACCGCAATTTCATCCTCATCCATATTTTTCCCGAAGACCGAGACGGCGCCTTCTGCCGCAATAAGCCGCAGGATCCCTTTGATCGTCGTGCTTTTCCCCGCACCGTTCCTGCCGATGAGCCCGACGATATGCCCCTGCGGCACGCAAAAACCGATCTTATCGAGCGTGAATTCGGGATAGACTTTCGTCAGTCCTTTGACTTCCAGCGCATTCATTTTTGCTCGCCGTCCTTTACATGATTGACAGCCCTCCAAAACGTTTCCACATAAGAAAACGGCTGCAAGGCAATGCCTTGCCCTTTGTCTGCCATCAAGACCAGCGAATCTCCCGGGTTCAGCGAAAACATATCCCGCACCTCTTTGGGGATGACGATCTGCCCTTTGGGACCGATCTTGACCGTTGCCAGAAATTTACCTTCGGGGAAATTATCCATTGTTTGCTCCTTTTGGTATAATTGGTATTACTTTTCTTACTTATTATAACTCGTAGTACATCAAATGTCAAGGAAAAAGTAGGCTTCTCGTCACATCCACAAAAAAACGAGCATTCAACAGCAAGCGGCGCGCCCCGAACGGGGCGCGCCGCACATTTTCAGATCGTTTCGATGTTGACGAGGTTGGAATTGCCGCTCTTGCCGTTGGGCGTGCCGCCCGTGATGACGATGACGTCGCCGGGTTTGACGAGCCCCGAATCTTTGGCGGCCTGCTTCGCGAAGTGGAACAAAACGTCAACGGAGTGATACTCCTCGCTGAGCGCGGGCATGACGCCCCAGCTCAGAGCGAGCTTGCGATAGCTCTTTTCGTCCGTCGTCATGCCGATGATGTCGATCATGGGGCGGAAGCGGGAGACCATCTTGGCGGTGCCGCCCGTACGGGTGCAGACGACGATGGCCTTGGCGTTGACGTCGCGCGCGAGCAGGCACGCGGAATGCGACAGCGCATCCGAAAGGCTGGTGATGCTGAAATCCGCATCGTCCACCTTCTGGATGAACTTGGAGCGCGACTCCGCCTGCACGCAGATGCGCGCCATCGCCCTGACCGCCTCGACGGGATACTCGCCCGCCGCCGTCTCGCCCGAGAGCATGACGGCGCTCGAACCGTCGTACACGGCATTAGCGACGTCGGAGATCTCCGCTCGCGTGGGGCGGGGCTTGCTGATCATCGATTCGAGCATCTCCGTCGCCGTGATGCAGCGCTTGCCCGCCATGCGGCAGGCGCGGATGATGGTCTTCTGGATGTCGGGCAGTTCCTCGTAAGGGATCTCCACGCCCATGTCGCCGCGGCCGATCATGATGCCGTCCGAAACTTCCAGGATCTCCTGCAAATTGTTGACGCCCGCGCGATTCTCGATCTTGGCGATGAGGTCGATGTCGTCCGACCCGTTCTCATGCAGGAAGTTCCTGACATCGACGATGTCCTGCGCGCGGGAGACGAAGGAGCAGGCGATGAAGTCCACCTGATGCTCGATGCCGAAGAGAAGGTCCTTCTTGTCCTGTTCGGAAAGATAGGTAAGATGCAGCTCCTTTTCGGGGAAGAACATGCTCTTGCGGGAGGAGAGCTCGCCGCCGATGAGCACTTTGCAGATAACGTCGGGCGCTTTTATTTCCTGCACCTCGAACACCATGAGGCCGTTGTTGAGCAGGATCTTGTCGCCGGGGCAAAGATCTTCGCAGATGCCCTTGTAGGAGACGGCAACGCGCGTCTCGTCGCCTTCGATCTCCTCCGTCGTGAAGGTGAAGGTATTGCCCTCATTGAGGGTCACCTTTCCGTTCTTGAAGGTGCGGATGCGGAATTCGGGGCCCTTGGTATCAAGCAGAATGGGCAGGGGGATATTCTTTTCCTCGCGCACGCTGCGGATGATGTCGATCTTCTTGGCATGGTCCTCGTGCGTGCCGTGCGAAAAGTTGAGGCGGACAACGTTCATGCCCGCATCTGCCATCGCAGAGATGACTTCCCGCGTCTCGGACGCGGGGCCCAACGTACATACGATCTTGGTCTTTTTCATCAAAAAACTCCTATCAGCGAATTTCATTCCTATTTTATCATATTTTCCGCAAAACACAAGCCAATTTTCAGAAAATCTCGAATAAATCACAAGGAACCGCCCCGTTCCCGCGGCAAAAGCAGGCAAAGCGCAAAACAAATTGAAAACAAAAGCAAAATATCCCGACGATCCCCCAAATATTTTGCGAGGCGGGCGGGAAAAACGCGGGCTTTTTTTCAAAAAGTATGCTATAATACTTCCGATCCGAGCGAGCTGCGCGGCCGCGGCGCGTGAAAACGCGATGAGGAAAGTCCGGGCATCACAGGGCAGGACGCCTGATAACGTCAGGTGAAGGCGACTTCAAGGAAAGTGCAACAGAAATAGACCGCAGTGCCTTCTGGCGCTGTAAGGATGGAAAGGCGAGGTAAGAGCTCACCGACGGGACGGTAACGCCCCGTGCCATGTAAACCCCGTCCGATGCAAGTTTGGGCTCTGTTCATATGGGCTGCCCGTCCGAGCAGAGCCGTGAATAACGCTTGAGCCCGCCGGTGACGGCGGGCGTAGATAAATGACCGCGCTCGACAGAACCCGGCTTACAGGCCCGTCTCGGATCGTTTTGAGATCGCTCCCCCGCTCGATTTGAGCGGGGTTTCTCGATGCAGCGGCGTAAAATCGCTTGCAAAAGCCCGCTTGTTTTGATATAATAAGCAACGTTCGAGGCGTAGCGCAGTTTGGTAGCGCGCTTGGTTCGGGACCAAGAGGTCGTGGGTTCAAATCCCGTCGCCTCGACCAAGACCCCGAGATGGCATTTTTGCCGTCTCGGGGTCTTTGCTGTTGTGAGGGGTTTGAACCACAGCCGCCGAAACGTTTGGAAATGCGACGCCTTATTCTCGGCTGTCGGTTCACGCGAGCGGACGCCTGCGTCCGCGAAGCCATCGAGCCTCTCATAAAAACCTCGACTTTCCGCTTGCCCGTAGAGGCGAGGATAATCCCGTCGCCTCGACCACGGAAAAGAGAGCCGATTTGTGTCGGCTCTCTTTTTCGTTGTTACGAACATCGACGGGATTTGAGGGTGGAGGCGCGAGCGGAGAGCGAGCGGTTTGCGCGCGAATTGCTCGGAAACATATCGGATGGGCGCAAACTGAACAGCCCGGTAGGCTGATGATAGGGATCCCGCAAAGATTTTGCGAAGCAAAAGATTTGTGGGAAGAGGAGGAGCAGGCGGTGAAAGCGTGGCGTTTGCCAAAGGCGGACGCCCGCGAAATTCGCCTTGCTCCGACGAGGCGCGCCGCCAAAGGCGCAAATCCCGTCGCCTCGACCAAAGGGTCATATTTTGTGGTATTTTGAAGGTTGCCTACAAAATATGGCTCTTTCTTTTTGCCCTTCTTGCCCCGAGCAAGCCGAAAAGGCTATACTTTGGGCAGTTTTTTGGGTAGTTTGCCGTCAAAAATGCAGCTTTTCGATCTCTCGGAGCTGGAAATCTTCCGAGAAATGCGTGTAGACGCTTGCCGTCATGTCGCGGTTGTCGCTGTGTCCCGTCCAAACGTCTACAAGCGCCTTTGAATACAATGACGATCTCCCCCCGGCATCACTTTGATATACTCCACCAAAAGCCGTACGTTGCTGTATGATCTTCCGCTCGGCATAACGATCTCTGCGGTCGTATTACAAGGAATATCGCATTCAAGCATCAATTCTCCGTTCTCTTTCTTCCACGAAACCGCGATCGTGCCATGAAGAAAAGATCAACAAGGCGTGTTACTATCTGATGTTCACCGATAAATCGCTGATCGAGATATCGATCTGCCTCTCTTTTTCTTCGCAGAGCTATTTTTAATCTATTTTTAAGAAGATCATGGGCATTACCCCCACCGAATGGCGGAGTAAAAATACCGTTGTAAAATGACCCGACAAGGTGCGGTTCATTCGAGCCGCGCCTTATCTTCAAAACAAACGATCCTGTGTCTTGCAGTTTCCCTATATATCAAGTAAAAGCACACCCGCATTGCCTGCTGTCGTAAATCAGTTCGGGAAAGAACACGAATTATTTCGACATTTTACCGCAAATCACTCCAACAAAATGCCGCAAATCACCGCAACAAAACAGCGCAAATTACTCCAATTCACTTTACTTTCCCCTCGCCTTACGATATAATAGTCATAAGAGAGGTAAACTCATGGAATATAAAAAGCGAATCATCGACAACGAACTTGACTTGAAGCTGGAAGCATTCGGCGCAACCCTGATCGTCGGGCCGAAGGGCTGCGGCAAGACTACATCCGCAAAGCAAAAAGCAAAGAGCTATGTTGAATTTCAGGATGAGGAGCAGCGCGAAAATCTGCTTGCCGTTGCAGAAGCCGCCCCTTCCAAACTCCTGATCGGCGATAAGCCGCGCCTTTTTGACGAATGGCAGGATGCGCCGAAACTCTGGGGCGCGATCCGCAAATCCGTTGACGACCTCGGCGAAAACGGGCTGTATATCCTCACCGGCTCTTCCTCCAAAGAAGTCGATACCCCGCACACCGGGACCCTTCGCATCAGCAAACTCAAAATGTATCCCATGAGCCTCTATGAAAGCGAGGAATCCAACGGCTCTGTTTCCCTTTCGGAACTTTTCGATCATCCCGAAAATTTTGACGGCTGTATTTCCGAACTTTCTATCGACGGACTCATTTTTGCCATCTGCCGCGGCGGTTGGCCGCATAGCCTGTCGAATAAGACTGACCGCGCAAAATTGGAAGTTGCCAAAGATTTATACAGGCAAACATATTCCGTAGACATCAGCAACATCGACAATACCAAGCGCAATCCGCGTTGGGCGCAGGAGATACTGCGCTCCTACAGCCGCAATCTCTGCACGCTTGCCGAGAGCAATACAATTTTCGGCGATGTAAAAAGCAACTTCGATATAAGCCAAAATACCTTCTACGACTATGTTCAGGCATTGGAAAAGCTCTATATCATCGAAGACATCGACGCTTGGTGTCCCGCCATCCGTTCCAAGACCGCGATCCGATCTTCCAAAAAGCGAAATCTCATCGACCCGTCCATCGCCGTTGCCGCTATGGGTTTATCTCCGCAATATTTCAATACCGATTTCAAGCCGCTGGGGTTCCTGTTTGAATCGTTGTGTATCCGCGATCTGAAAATCTACTCGTCCGCCTTCGACGGCGATATGTGCTATTACCGCGACCGTTATGGTTTGGGAGCAGACGGCGTTCTCCGCCTGAACGACGGAAGATATGCGCTCATCGAATTTAAGCTCGGCGCAAAACAGATCGAAGAAGGCGCAAAGCATTTACTTGAGATCGAAAGGCTTATCGACCATTATAATCAGAAGGAAAAGCAATGCCCCTTACGCCTTCCCGACTTGAAAATCGTCATCACGGGAACGGAATACGGATACAGGCGTCCCGACGGTGTGTTCGTCATTCCCATCGGCTGTCTGAAAGATTGAGGCCTATCTGCATAATCGTAATTATGCTAAACTAAATTCTGCTGTTTTTCATCCCCTCGCGGCTGCCGAATGACAGCCGCTTTTTTATTTTCTGTTTCCGCCGCTTGCAGATTTCGGCGCGGAACTCTTCGCCTTCGGCGGTGTGCAACACGACATTTCTTAACCGCTTGCGCAGCTATTTCATATATCAAAATCAAAACCTCCGCAGAGATTTTTCTCTGCGGAGGGTCTGTTTGTGCTGCATTTTGCCTTGCCGCGGCGATGTCCGCGCCGCACGATCATCTGACCGAGATCACGGCACCGTGCAGGCGGTAGGTAAAGATGTTTTCGTTGTCCCAGGAATTATGCCCCGTGGAAACGATCACGCTCACCTCGTCGGGATCGGGGAGGAACCCGCGCTCGTCGCGCACGATCCCCGGATTATGATTGCGCTCCCATCCCGTATCGGACGGGCCGATATATCCTGCCATCTGCCAGACGTAAGCCCCGCTCTGCAGCAGCTCGCATAGCGATTCCGGACTTTCTACGTTCTCCAGATATGCGACCATGCTGTGGGAATTGACACGGGTGATCGTCTCATCGGGAGGATTCTTTTCATCGGTCACGCCGCACACATAGAAGCGCTTTCCGACGGGATCGTAAGCGAAATCGGGGATGTTGATGCTGCATTTCATGCCTGCCGAGTTGACGATCCCGTTATGCGTGATGCGCGTCGTAAACAGACAGGTCGGATGGTCAAGATCGGAAAGATCCCAACGTTGGATCCCCGTTCCCTGCAAGGTGGACTGATAGAACATGAGCACATCGCCTTCGCCGTCCAGGCTGATGAGTGCGGGCATCCCGGTACCCCAATAAATATTGGAAGTCCCCTGCATCTGCTCGTATTTTGCCTGTTCCTCCGCCTCGTCCCCGTTATCGTACCAGGGAACGATGGGATTGAGAGATGCGACCTTCACCCACGGGCCTTCGGGCGCGTTGGCGACCGCGATCCCCGTCTCGTTTTTCTGATAATCTTCCGTTTTACAGCCCAAATAAGCCATGAGATAGGTATAATCTGTCCCCTCATAGCGGAATTTTCCGCGGATCACGGCAGGATCGCAGGTGTGGCGGGAATCCCATGTACCGGGCGTAGGCGCAAGCACGATCTTCTGATCCGAAAACAGCCACTTGCCGTCTTCCTGCTTTACCCCTTTGCGGTAACCGATATGATCCATGATGACGCCGTCGTCCTTGTTTGTACAGTACCAGACGTGCATCACCTCCTCCCCGTCCACCGTTTCGGTCAGGATCGCGGGGCAGTAATTGAAGATCTTGCTGTCGGAGACGTCCGGGCCGAATAAAACGCTCTCAAAGTCCACCGCCTGCGGGCCCGTCTCCTCCTGTTCCCGTTCAAGCAGGATAGACATATCCTCGTATTGCGTGTGAAGGGCATCCCCCTCCATGATATAGGTGAAGGTATCTTCGCCGTACGTCTCCGTCACCGTCGTTCCGTCAAAGAGGTACACAGAATTGCGCGTCTCGATGGAACCGAGATACCCGATGATGACGCGCAGGCTCCCGTCTTCCGAAAAGGCCGCCGAGTACGCCTGAAAATCATCGGTAACATCGGCTCCGTCCAGCGCAGCGGAGGCAAGGACGAACGTTCCCGTCAAGGGTATGCTCTTCGGAGCGCACGCCGCCGCGGACAGGATGCTCAGTACCATGAACCCTGCGGCCAGAACGGCCGCCATCATTTTTTTCATCTGATCACCTCAACGAATGGTAAATCGTATCCCGTGGATGCGATAAGTATGCAGCGAGGGCCATTGTCCGCCCATCTGCCAATCGGGGAAATCGGCTGCAAGCTGTGCGGCCGTATAGAGTACAGGTACGCTGTACGGATCGGTCAGCCGACCCTCCGCATCCCTGACAATGCCTGCATTGTGATTGCGCGCATGGCCTGTTCCCGTATCGAGCGCGGCAATTTTGTTCCAGGTATATACCTCATCGCCGAACAGCAGATCGAAACTGTCGCCGATGTCGAGATAGAACAGCGTATTGCTGCCCGCGATCCAGTTCACGCCGCCGTCCGTCGGATAAGGGAAGTCCTCTTTGATGCAGTACAGCCTTCCGCGCACGGGATCGTAAGCGAAATCGGCATTGTTGATACAGTCCGCAGAACCGCTCGCATTGGTCACGCCGCGTTCGCGGAGTTCAGCCTTGCGAAGCAGCGTCGGCGCATCGAGATCGGAAAGATCCCACTCTTCCGCGACCGTGCAGGTCTTTGATGCTCCCTTCGCATAGAACAGGAGCACTTTTCCCGCTCCGTCCGAACTGACGAGGGAGGGCTGTCCGAATCCCCATGCCGTCTCGCTGAAGTCTTCCGACTCATAAAAGTTCGCGATGGGGTTGATCTCCGCCTTCACCCACGGGCCCTCGGGCGACATTGCGACGGCGAGCCCCACTTCGTTGCGGGTATTGTCGCTCGTTTCGCAGCCGAGATAGGCCATGAGCCAGGAATATTCTTTGCCGCCCATCCGGAATTTTCCGCGGATCACGCTCGGGTCGCACACATGGCGGCTGTCCCACGCTCCGCTCTCCCCGTGTTCGAGGACGAGCTGTTTTTCGGTAAACTCCCATTTCCCGTCCGCATTGAGCGTTCCCCTGCGGTATGCGACATAATCGGTGATATTGCCGCTTTCTTTGTTGCTGCAATACCAGATATGCAGCGTATCGCTGCCCTCCATGACTGCCGTCGGACAATAATTATAGAAGTTCTCGCTCTTGTCCTCGCCGAACAGTTCATCTGTGAAGGCGGCTCCGCCCTCCCCTCCGACGGGAAGCGCATAATTTTCATCGTAAGTGTAGCGCATGGTCACATCCTGCCTGTCTATCTTTCCCGAAAACGTGAGCGAACGGCAGGAAGCATCGTAAGCGAACGCATACTCGCGTACGCCGATCGCGAGCGCGATGCCCTCGTCCGTCCTCTCGACCGTCCCTTCCCGTTCGCTCCTGCCCGTGTAGTCCGTCTCGTACCAGATGCCCTCTCCGTCGGACAGATGCAGACAGTTGAACAGGTAGCCGTCCGTGACGTCATGCCCCTCGACCGTCTTTTGTGAGAGGACGTAATATCCGTTCGGGATGCCGTCCGATGTTTCGACACCGTCCGACGGCGCGTTTTCGCACGCCGCAAGCGGGACGGAAAAAGCAAAGGCAAGCAAAAGCGCCGCAATGCGGGAAACTGACTGTCTTGTCATAATATCCTCCCGGTTTTTCACGGGCGCGGGGATCCCCCGCGCCCGCCGTTCGTCCGTGTCACTTAAGAGCGATCTCAAACGACATCAGGTTCTGGGTGAACAGATAGTCGTCGGTGTCCGCTTCGAGCATACAGATGTTGTAGACGATCTCTGCATCCGCCGCGCCGTCGATGTGTCCGTACGCATCCGATACGATGCACGCCCCGTAGAGGCGTTCATACATCCCGTCGGGCGTATCGGTATTATCCCAGGTGCGGATGCCCTTCCAGCCTTCGCCGAGGTCGGTCGTATAGAGCTCTCCCTCGGCAATGGAGAGAAGCTGGATGCGCCTTGCGAATGCAGGAGCCTGCGAAGGTGTGGGAGAATAGTCTTTTACCGCGTAAAATTGCTTGCCCGATGCATCGTACACGAAATCTGCATTGGGGAACATCGCCACCGTATCGCCGCCGGCGATCTCGCCGTGATTGGGCACGACCGCCTCACCCGAAAGAACGGGAGCATCCAGATCGGATGCCTCGATATCTACAAACTTCGCAAAATGGCCGTACGAATCGGCAAAGGTATAGAAGAGACGCACTCCGCCCTCTTTATCGTAATTCACGAGGGAAGGCGCGTAATTCCCGACCGCCGTCTGAGCGCTGCCCGCGTTCGCCGCATCAAACGCGACGACAGGCTGCGTTCCGACCTTCGTCCAGGCGCCGTCCGGCGACTGCGCGACGGCAAGCCCGATGGAAAACTGCGTCTCATCCGCCTGCGGCGTCCCACAATAAGCCATCAGATAGCCATACTCCGCACCGCCGTATTCAAACGAGCCCTTGACGACGGAAGCAGATCCGAGATACTCATCCCAACTGCCTTCCGTGCCGCGGAGCGCGACCGTCTCTTCCCCGTACGCCCAGCCCTTGTCTGCGCCCTCTTCAAAAGACGCTTTGCGCACGGCGATCACATTGTCCTCTTCCCCGGAAGTTTCGTTTGTCGTATAGAACAGCCAACGCGCTCCGTCCTCCTCAAAGGCATCGGAGTTGTTGATGTAATGCCCGCTTTCCGCGACGGGAAGCCCGTAGACCGTTTGCGGATCGCCGCCCGGCGTATCCCCTCCCGGCGTATCTCCGCCGGGCGTATTTCCGGGGTCATCGGAAGGCACGCATGCCGCCATCATGCCGATCGCAGCGCTCATCGCAAGAGCGCAGAAAATTGCAAGCAGATTTTTCTTTTTCATTTCGGTCTCCTCCTCAGTTGAGCCCTAACAGCTCGGGGATGGTCTTGCCGCCCGCGTCTACGAACGAAGACGAGAACTGCGGGGTCGTGGAATATGCGCCTATGTTGTTGATGCTGAACGACTGGTTCAGATAGCTTGCGGCAGAGATGGTGATACCGAAGTAAGACACGACTGAACCCTCGCTCATGAATTCTTCTTTGGATACACCGCTCGACCAGCTGGCACGCTCGAACGCCGAGAACGGGATGCGCACCCAGCCTTCGAACCCTGCGGGGAGCGTCGCCGTGGGACGGGACATATAGATGGTCGTCTTCCCGGTGTTGACGTCGTACAGCCAATAGCGGTTCCCCTGCAGGATGTTGAACCTTGAACTTGCGCCGCTCGCGATCCTGCAGTCCACTTCAAGATTGAAGGAAACTTCGGCATCGCTGTCGTTGCGCGCCCAGAAGGAAACGCCCTTCCCGTTTGTCCAATCGATATCTTCTCCTTCGGAGAGCGTGAAAGCCGTAAATCCGTCCCCCGTGATCCCGGTCGCGGTGAGCTGCAGCGCATCTTCGCCATAGCTGTCCTCGACGACTTCCAAAGAACCGTAGGAACCGTTGATCACCACATTTCCCGTCGAGCCGCTTTCACTGAAAGAGGAATTCGTTTTGCCCTCGCCCGTGATGTCGATGGTAGCGTCGCCCATCGTTTCGCGGACCGCATCGGCTTCAACGAAAGAGAGCGTGCCGCGATTCGCTTCGAGGTCGCTCGTCACGGCAAATTTTTCCGACCGATCGGACGAGAGATCCAAAAGCTTGGTAAACATGCCGCTTCCCGCCTCGCCCGTATAGAGGCCCACTTCGCCGATCAGGATCCTGAAATTGTAGTTATACTGCGAATTGGTCGTAAGAACGAGCGTATCGATCGCCGAAAGGTCGCGGTTTTCCTCCTCGCCGAACTGCCACGCCATGGAATCCATGGGAATGATCATTGCGCCCATCGTCCCCGTCACGGAGCCCGCCGTTACCGCCCCGTTTGCGATATTGGCAGCTTTCCTGCTTGTCTCGTCGGTCTCCCCCATGAAATACACGGGTTTTCCGTCCGCCTCGGGCGCTCCGACAGAATAGCGCGCCCCCTTATTTTCCAGACCGAACGTGATGCCGGGCGCGCCGACCTGCCCTTGATACTGAATGATGAGATAGCTTGCCTCGGAAAAATCGACGGCAGCTTCATCGAATTTAACGGTGAGCGTCTGCCAGTTTGCGGCAGAGTCGCCGTTGACAGGTCCCTGCCAGACGGCAGCCCATGCGTCCGCCCCCTCTCCCTGACGGAAGGGATATGCAATAGAGGGCGCTTCGGGCTCGACGATCCCCGCATCCGAGGGCATCTTCATACAGTCGGGATCGACCGCATCGACATAATAAAGATCTCTGGAACGCTCTCCCTCGGAGCAGTCGGCGAGCGTCACGAACTGCGTATCGGCCGCTCCCGGCTCCCCGTCGTAATACCCGATGCTTCCGATCGTAAGCACATATCCATAGTTGAACTGCGTGCTTGCCGTATAATAAAATGCAGTCACGGCGGAAAGATCGCTCGAATTATTGTTCCACTGCCACGCCATGGAATCCATGGGCATCAGCAGCGTCCCGCAGGCACCCGCGCCCAGGTTGATCGCGCTGTACAGACAGCTCATCTCTCTGATCGTGCCGTCTTCGGACAGAAAGTAAAACGCATTCCCGTCCACACTGTTGTTGTAGCGATCTTTGTTCTCGATCAGGCCGAGCGTCAGGCCGGGATCGCCCTGATCCACCCTGATCTGCACGGCAAGGTATTCCGCAGCGCGCAGATCCTTCGCGCCGCCGTCGAATTTGACCTCGACATATTCCCACTTGTTGTTTCCCGCACCCGCCTCGGCAGCCATCGTGAACGTCGGCGCGTAACGGAACGCATCCTCTCCCTGTTCAAACGGATATGTCATCTGCGTAGACGTATCCAACGCATCCACATTCACCGCCGACGCGGGAAGAGCAGCGCAGACCGCACTCATCGTGAACCCGATCCCGAGCAGCAGGGCAAGCGCTTTTGTCCTTGTCTTTGTCATCTGATTACCTCCAATATCATATCTTCGGGGCAAGCCCGATCGATTTCAACAGCCGATACGCGACACGAGCCAATCATAGAACAGTTCTCTGTCGACGTCTACGGCAACGTTTACGGGGGAATACCCCGCCTTCTCGGTACGCTCCGTCAAAAATGACCCGCGTTCACTTTCAAGATCTGCGCGGACATACCTCCTCTCAAAGCGGCAGACCGGCAAAAAGGCACTTGCCACCGCGAGCGGATCGTGCATGACGCTCTTGGCGAAACCGAAATGCTTCGACCAGCGGTCAAACCACAGTGCGAGGGTACGATTCGTCTCCCGCTCCGATGCCGAGACACGCTCCAAAAGCCCGTTCTCCAGCGTGCAGCGCAGCGTCACGTCAAGGCCGACCGCATAGACGGGGATCCCCGAGGAGTAGACGATCTCCGCCGCCTCCGGATCGCAGAGGATATTCCACTCGGCCTCCTTCTGCATAAATCTTCCCCCCATCGTATAGACGGCGCCGATGCGCTTCATATCGTCGGGGAAGCGTTCGATCGCACGCGCGAGATTGGTGAGCGGCCCGACCGCAAACAAGATGAGATCTTCCCCCCATCTCTTCGCGCTCTCCGCCAAAAATCCGACCGCATCCGTCCGGACGGGAAAAGCGGCGTATTCTTCACTCCATTGGCAGACGGGCTTCTGCTCGGGGGAAGGGCCTTCCTCCCACGCAAAAAGGCCGATCGGCTGCTTGATGGGGATGCCCTCCCCCGCAAAGACGGGCACTTCCGCCCTTCCCGCCGCCTCTAAGAGCTTCTGCGCAAGCCGGGCGCGCTGCGCCGTATTCCGATAGACGGTCGTAACGCCGAGCAGTTCTGCCTGCGGTTCGGCGGCGAGCGCGGCGAGCGCAAACGCGTCGTCGATGTCGTCACCGATATCCGTATCAAAAATGACTTTCTTCATACGCGTCCTCTCTCAATAGGTACGATACAGACTGAGGTCGCCGTTGGGCTGCGTCCTGTCAAGGGGATCGACATAGCCTTCCTGCCATGCGGGCCACGCAACAGCGATCCCGAGCTTTTCCTTCGTCGTCCGATACGCTTCGGAATTGAGTTCGATCACCAGAGCCAGATTGCGCTTTTCGAGAAGCTCCACCGTCTGCTGATAGATCTGCTCCGCTTCGGATCGGGAAGCTGCCTGCAAGATCTTGGTCGTCTGCTGCCCGATCAGCGCATTGATGCGCGTCAGGGCATTGTTGTATTCCTGGAATCTCTCGTCCGTGGCATCCACGACGAAGTGCGTCACATTATAATCGTAGGCATAGACGGAAAGCGGGCGCTTGAGATTGGAACGGAACACTTCCGCCTCCGTCTTTCCGTGGTTGGTGCGCGGCTGAACGTTATCGTAATACTGATAATTGAGCAGGAGGTCCATCGTCATCAGGCCGAGATCCGCCGCGCCCTGCGTTCCCTTGAGCGCAAGATAATCTTCGGTATAGGCGATCTTAGGTTCCTCCTCGTCCGTCCAGTTCCACGATTCCCCTTCCACGCCGAAACAGACAAGGCGCTGTCCTTCTTCGCTCGAAAGATAGTCAAACAGTTTGATGACGAGGTCGGGGCGCTCGCAGTCGGTCGTGATCATGTTCATGAGATAGCCGTAGCCGCGGATATCTGCCAGCACGGGAGCGTCGCCGTCCGAGTTGGTGATGTACAAACTGACGTATTCATAGCCGTCGTCTTTCGCCGTGGCGAAGTGCATCTGATAGTCCTGCGGGGTGGCGAGCGTCGCGAATGCCTTTCCGCCTGCGATCACGCTGCCGACGCCGTCGTATGTCTGCGTGAAATTATCGCGCGAGATGAGCGTGTTCCCGCCGACGCGCGTCGAGCACAGATCGTTGAGCCAATACAGCATCTCCGCATACTCTTCCTGCGTAAAACGATACTCGTATTCTCCGTCCTGCGTTTCGAAGGGGATCGCAAAGAACTGCGCCAGCCATTCCAGAGAAGCGTTGCCCTGATCGGTGAACTGCGAAAGCTGCAGCGCCGTCGTGATCTGGCCTTTGCCTGACCCGTAGTACTTGCCCAACACCCAGGAAGCGGCCTCTTTGAAGCCCTCCGGCGTCGTGATATAGCCCTGCCATTCGACGCTCTTTGTCGAGCCGTCGAGTGCTTCGTACGAGATCATGCCGCTATCGTCCGCCATTTCCTCGGCATGCGCCTGCCATTCGTCGAACAGATCTTTCCTGACCATCATCCCGCCGTTGGGCTGGAGCTGCTCCCCTTCGGGGATATCCTCATAGCTGTAGTAGTGATTGGGGATGCCGTACGTCTTTCCGTTTCCGTACGCCCACCACTCCATCACATCCTCGGGAACATTTTCAAAGAGCGTAGGCGCCCACTTTTCGGCAAGCGTATTGATGTCGTAGACATATCCCTGCTGTGCGAGCGAGGCAAGCGTCTGCGTCTTGGAAGTCATGGTCGAAATGATGTCCGGAAGGTCGTCCCCCGCAATAATGGTGGCGAGTTTCTGTCCGTCATCCTGCACGGGCGTCGTAAAATGGATGGAGATGCCCGTCTCTTCCTTGATCTTACGGAGCACGTCGTTCTCGGCGGGGATGGGCCAGCTCGAGACATCGACGTACCATTCGATCGTCATATCGTTGTCTTCGGGAATGTATTCCCAGCTGTTTTTGTCGGACGGCGTCTCCTCGAAATCGGGGTAGGTGAGCTCGGCCATCCCATCGTCACCGATCGGCGGCATATTCCCGCCGCCGCACGCCGCCGCGGGAAGCACAAACGCCCCCGCACACACGGCCGCCAAAAAACTTGTCAGTAATCTTCTCCCTTTCATGATCATTCCTCCTGAATTGTTTTTATCCCTTCAACGACCCCACCATGATCCCCGACGCGAAGTTCTTCCTGATGAGCGGGAAGAAACAGAAGACGGGAATGATGGACAGGATGATCGCTGCGAGCGAAAGTGTCTGGGAAGAGAGCCGTTCCATCATCTCGGGCGGCATCCCCTCCGTCATGGAAGAGGTCTGCACCGCTTTGAGCAGGAAATACTGCAGCGACTGCAACTCTTCACTGTTGGTATAGATCATCGTATCAAAATAGCTGTTCCAATGCCCGACCGCCAGCCACAGCACGATGGTGGCAAGAACGGGTTTGGAAAGCGGCATATAGATCTGCCACCAGATGCGGAACTCCCCCGCGCCGTCAATGAGCGCAGCGTCGTGGATATCCGAACTGATCGATGCGAACCCGCTCTGCAGCACGATCATGTTGTACACGGAATAGAGGCTCGGGATAATGTACACCAAAAAGTTATCGTAAAGCCCGACGCTCTTGATGATGAGGAAGTAAGGAACGAGCCCGCCCGAGAAAAACATCGTAAACAGATTGATCGCATAGAATGTCTTTTTGAATTTTAAGTTGGGGCGGCTCATCGCATAGGCGACGATGGCGGTAAAGACGAGCGCCAGCGCAGTTCCGAGCACGGTACGGGCGATCGTGACTCCGTAGCTCGTCCAGAAATCTGTATCTTTGAGGACGACCGCATAGTTTTCAAAGGTAAACACGCGGGGAAGGATCCAGACGCCGCCGATCGAATAATCCGCCCCCTGATTGAAGCTGCCCGCAAGGACGTAGACGATCGGGTAAATGCAGAGGATGCAGAAGAGCCCGATGATCACTGCAAGGACGATATCGAACACCCCGACGCGGCGGTTGAGCTTGCTCTTCCTGAACCGGGAGAGCCAGACCTTCTGCCGTTTGCAGTACACATAGACAAAACATCCGACGCCCGCCGCCGCAACGGGAAGCAGCCCGCAGAAGATGTAGAACAGCACGTCGAGCGTGATGTAGACCTGTTCCGTTCCCCCGTCGATCTGCACATGGGAAAGGTAGGCGAAGACGAGCGTCCCGAGCACGATCGCACCCACAAAGAGGAAGATGGCTTTTTTGAAGCGATGATAGGCATCGCTGTAAAGATCGGTCAGTTTTTCCAACATGTCAGTAGATCCCCTTTCCGCTGATTTTTTTGCAGACCCAGTTGCCCGAGACGAGCAGGAAGAGCGAAACGATCGATTTGAGGAGTCCGATCGCCGTCGCATAGCTGTAACGGAAATCGGGGATACCGTACTTGTAAATATAAGTATCGAGGACTTCGCTGCGTTCGATGTTGCTCGTATTCTGGAAGACGAGCAGGTGTTCGATGCCGTTGTTGAGCAGACCGCTCACCGAGAGGATGAAAAACAGCGTGATGGTCGGCGCGATCGACGGGATCGTGATATAGGCGATCTTGTGGAAGCGGTTTGCGCCGTCCATCTTGGCCGCCTCGTAGAGCTCCTGCGGGATCGCCGCGATCGCCGCGACATAGATGACGGAACCCCAGCCCATCCCCTTGAGGAGCGATGTCCCGATGATGATCCACCAGAAGTAATCGGGATCGCCGAGGATATCCACCTTGGAATCGGTAAGCCCCCACTGCTGCAGCAGCGCGGGAAGCCCCGTATCCAATGCAAACAGGCTCAGGAATATGCCGCCGTAAACCGCCCATGAGATAAAGTGCGGGAAAAATGTGACCGTCTGCACAAATTTCTTATATTGATCGCTCATCAGCTCCGCCGTGAATACCGCAAACAAGATGGGGAGCGGGAAGTTGATGAGAAGCTGCAGAAGATTGAGCCCCAGCGTGTTCAGGATGATATCCCAAAAGTCGGGATCTTCAAAAAATGCAATGAAGTTGTCAAATCCGCACCAGTCGGCTACGGAGATCGCCTGAGAGATATTCAGCCAGCCGTCCCCGTCTTTGAACGCAAGGATCAGTCCGTACAGCGGCGCATATGCAAATACCGCCAAAAAGATGACGCTCAAAGATGCCATCCCCACAAGCACCCAATCATTCCCCGTCCAGGGCTTGCGTATTTTCCGGTCGCCCTTTTGATTCGTATTGTCCGACGTTTCCGACTCGCTCTCCGTCCGCGTCAATATTTCATCGACCATATCATTTTCCCTCCGGTAAATTTTATTGCTCCTGCAATTCCGACAAGGAATTGCAGGAGCAAGGGGCGCCCCTTGCAAAAAAAACTTTTTCAGACTTTTGTGAGGTCGGACACGCTCGAGCGGCGCACCAATCGCGCGGGACAGCAGAGCGGCGTCTCTATGTCTTTCTCCTCGACGAGCGCAAGGATGGCACGGCAGACCTCTTTCGCGATGGTCTCCACCGGCTGGCGCATCGTGGAAAGCGGCACTTCCAGCACGGAGGAGTAGATATTATCATCGAACCCCATCACGGAAATATCGTCGGGAATGTGCTTCTTCGCCCGCTTCGCGCTCTCGTAAACGCCGTATGCCTGCATATCGCTGAAGGCAAAGATCGCGGTGATGTCCTTTTGGAGCAGCGCCGTTCCCCCGTTCACCCCGGTCGCAAAATCATATTTCCCTTCGAATACGAGCTCGTCCGGTAAACTCAGCCCCCGCTCCGCAAGAGCCCTGCGCACACCTTTGAGACGGTTCCTGCTGCTGTTGAGCGTCAGCGGCCCCGCGACAACGCCTATCCTTTCGTGACCGTTTTCGAGGAGATACTGCGTTGCGGCATAGCTGCTTGCCTCGTTGTCCACCGCGACGCGGACCCCCTCGTCGGGATAATAGCGGTCAAAGAACAGATAGGGAATGTGCAGCCCCGCCAGAAGCCGGCGCATTTTTTCCGCATTCTCCGCCGTAAACGCTTCGGCGCTCGGCGTCAGGATGAGCCCGTCCACATTTCTTCCCGCAAGCAGATTGATGTAGCGGTAATCGTTTTCCGCCCGTTCTTCGCTGTTGCACAGGATGATGTCATATCCGAACCGCGCGATCTCCACCTGGATATGGCGAACGGCTTCGGAAAAGAATGCGTTGGAAATATCGGGGATGACGACGCCGATAATATTGGTCTTTCGGGTGACGAGCGCCCTTGCGAGGGCATCGGCGCTGTAATTCAGTTCGGATACCGCTGTCCGCACGCGCCTGCGGGTGTTTTCCGGCAAAGCGGCGTCCTTCCCGTTGAGCACCATAGATACGGTGGTCGGAGACACCCCCGCACGAAGCGCAACATCCTTGATCGTTACTTTTTTTCTTGCTTCCTTCATATGATGACCCCCTGCTCTTTCGCGTAAGCCTCCACCTCCGCCCTCAGCGGGATGGCGCACTGCGCTCCCCTGCGCGTTACGGTGAGTGCGGACGCCGTACTTGCAAAGTGCATAGCCGTCTCGATCTCCGCCCCTTCGGAAAGGCGGGTCACGAACGCGCCCACATAGGTATCCCCCGCCGCAGTCGTATCGACGGCAGAGGCCGGAACGGGATCGACGCGGCGGAACACGCCCTTGCTCACGCTTGCGGAACCGTCCGTCCCCAGCGTGATGAGCACATTCTTTACGCCCAGCTTTCCCAATTTTTCCGCGCATTTTCGGATGCTTTTCTCATCCGAAGGATAGATCCCCGTATAAAATTGCGCCTCCGTCTGGTTGGGAACGAACCAATCGCAGTCGGCATACAGCGCTTGAGGGAGCTTAGCGGCAGGAGCGGGATTGAGCACCGTGATCATACCGCGCTTTTTCGCTTCCTTCAGCGCATAGGCGACCGTGGGAAGCCCGATCTCGAGCTGCACCAGAAGATAGTCCCCCTCCTTTGCATCGGCAAACGCGCGATCGACGAGCGCTTCGTCTGTCCGTCCGTTGGAGGCGGTATCGAGGATGATCCGATTATCTCCGTCGGCAACGATGATCACCGCGATGCCGCTCGAAAGATCGGTCTCCCTCCGCACATGATCGGCATGAACGCCGTACTTTTGCAGCGTTTCGAGAAGGTCGGCGCCGAATTCCCGTCCGACACAGCCGACCATATAAGCTTCTCCCCCGAGCTTTGCCACGGCCACCGCCTGGTTGGCGCCCTTTCCGCCCGGGTTGCTCAGAAAGCCTTCCCCCAGGATCGTTTCGCCGCCTTGAGGCATACGCGCCGCACGGATCACGAGATCCATATTCAAACTTCCGACGATATAGATACGCATTTTTACACCCCAAACATAGTGAAGCGATTTATTAAAACGTTTTACTTGACCCGATTATAGCATATCCTTTATTGCCTGTCAAGACTTTTTCGAAAAAAATTTTAACGATCTGCAAAATTTTTTCTCGGTAAAATACTGTTTTTCTCACAGCATTTCCGTTGACCCGCAGAATACGCCGTGCAATGCGTGCCTGCGGACGTTCCGTTCCCATAGATCGCTGCGACGCGATCGGAGCACAATGTCACGGCCGATATGCCTGAACTTGTTCCGAAAAACGCCCCCTATGCCGTTGAACGGCATAGGGGGCGCATATCTTGGTTTTCAAATATGTTACATCGGGATATAGGATACGGATGCGGAGATCGTCATCACGATAAAGAGCGCGCAGCAGGCAAACGCGCCTGCTGCCAACCGCCGCCCGCATTCTGAAACATCACAGCGGGTAGCGCTCCTCGATGTCAAAATCGAGGCCGTGCTCGGCGGCTCGATCCCAGAGCAGAATGTACTCCAAACATTCGGTGTAAGCCGTCTGTTCCCCGTAGAGAAAACCGTTCTTCCCCGTTTCGCGGGCATCCTTCAGCTCTTCCAAATAGCATACGAGCAGCTCCTTGAGCAGGATCAGCACCTCCTCTGCCGACAGCAGCCGCCCGACATCTTCTTCACGATCTGATTCCATTTTTCGTCGGGATCATCCTCCGCTTTCCCTTTCCCGACACAAGCACTGTCTCTTATACACATCTCCGAGCCCACGAGACAGGCAGAAATCTCG
>ENA-OZFX01000250-OZFX01000250.1-human-gut-metagenome-genome-assembly--contig:-NODE-250-length-31427-cov-5.693772_pt1 | contig 31427 bp, 21 predicted proteins | sample MGYA00244651_ERZ653648 | MGnify/ENA primary metagenome ERZ653648 (study PRJEB26926, sample SAMN06164910) | human gut metagenome | biome: ENVO:00009003; feature: ENVO:2100002; material: ENVO:00002003...
GTCGTCGGCAGCGTCAGATGTGTATAAGAGACAGGCATTCGCCGCGCCGCCGCCCGCACAAAGCGCTTATTCCAATTCAAATTCCGCGGTGACGGTACCCTCCGCGCGCACGTCGTCGGGGGTAAGGTCGAACTTCGCCGCCCGCACGGCAAGCGCCGCCGCCCCGCCGAAGTTCATCGCCCGCGCGCCGCCGACGGAAAGCGAAACTTCCCTTACGGCACCTACCTTCGCCCCGCTCGCCTCCGCAAAGAGCGCCGCCTGCGACAGGGCGTCTGCCCAGGCGGAGCGGACGATCTCCCGCCGCACCGCCTCGGTATCTTCCACCGAGAAGGCGATCGAAAGCTCTTCCGCGCCCTCCGAGAGGGCGTCGGCAGCCGCAGAGAGCCCTTCGGGCGTGAAGGGGAGCGCGAACCGCAGCGCAATGCGGCAGGCATAGCCCGTCTGCACGCGGCGGCGCATGCCGCCCTCCGCCTCTTCGTATTCGGGCGAGACGGAAAAGTCCGTCGTTTTGAGCCCGCTCTCGTCGAACCCGCGTTCGCGAAGGCGCGCGCACAGCGTGTTCACCGCCTCCTGCGCCGCTTCCGAGGCGGCCGCGCACGTCTTTTCTACGCGGCGCACAATAAGATGCAGCTCCGCCCGATCGGCAGGCCGCGCGCAAACGCCCCTGCCCGTGATGTGTAATGTACTCATGATTTGATATACCTCATTGAAAATTAAACCGAAGGTTTGGGAAGCAGGCGCGGCCTCGTCGGCATTCGCCTCAGTTGCCAGTGCCTATTGATAAATCAAAGGCACTGTGCTCTGCGCGATGCCTCCTCTTCCCACAAAGCTTTTGCCTTGCAAAATCTTCGCGGGAGCCCTTTTCACTGCGCAAACGACGAAGGGCGCTTACTCAGACGTAAGTAACCGAGGAGTGCGCAAAGGCGACAAAGTATTCGGCCGACGAATGCTTCTCAAATCTCCTTGACCTCAGCCGAGGAATGCAGCACAAAGCCCAGCACCTCCTCCGCATTGCGGCGGAGCTCCGCCATCGTGAGGCCGTCCTCCTTCATGGCGGCGCGCACGGTGCCGTCCGGTTTGCGCTTCCCGAAGTAATCGCCGCCCGGCATCAGCACGTTGACGCCCGCGCGGATACGATAGGCGTTGTCTTTGAGTTTGGGGTACTCGGGACAGCGCGCGCGCTTCATCCACCAATCGGTCATGACGCACCCGCCGAACCCCCACTCGCCGCGCAGAATGCCGCGCACGAGGTCGAAGTGATAGTGCGCCCACACGCCGTTTATCTTGTTGTACGAGGTCATGATGCAGTGCGGATTCGCCTCGCGCACGCAGATCTCGAAGCCCTTCAGATAAATTTCCCTCAGCGCCCGTTCGGAGACGCGCGCATCGTGGTTGTTGCGGTTGAATTCCTGGTTGTTGCACGCAAAGTGCTTGGGGCAGGCGGAAACGCCCGCGCTCTGGATGCCCTTCACCGCCGCCGCGGCGATCTTGCCCGAAAGGACGGGGTCTTCCGAATAGTACTCGAAGTTGCGCCCGCAGAGGGGGCTCCTCTGGATGTTCATCCCGGGCGCGAGCAACACGTCGCTGCCGCGCTCCTTCATCTCCTCCCCCACGCCCGCGTACACTTCGGAAACGAGCGCCTCGTCGAAGGTGCAGGCGAGCAGCGTGCCGATGGGGATGAGCGAGCTTGAGCGCTTTAAGCGGATGCCCGAAGGCCCGTCCGTCGTGATGACGGGCGGCACCCCTTTCCTGTTGAGGGAGGGCAGCACGCCGCCGAACGCGCCCGCGTTACCCTCGGGGCCCAAGGGGCTGTTCATCTTGTAGTCGCCGCGGGAGACGGCTTCGAGCTCGTCGAAGGAGAGCTGCGAAACAAAGGCGCGGAGGGGCACTCTTCCCGCTCTCACATCCTCGAAGGTGCAGGGCTCCGTATGCACTTCCCACAGGCTCTCGGGAGGAATGGAAGCCGCCATCTCCGCCTTGACGTCCGATCTGGCGAGCCGCACGGGGACTTGGATGAGCGCATATTCCCCGCCCTTGTCTTCCGCACGGAAGACGGGGAAGGGCTTACGCGGAGCGCCGCGCTCTGCAAGATGCCTTAACACGCGTCCCTCCGTCGTCACGCGGCCCGCCTCCTTCGCGGAGCGCACGTCCTCGCCCGCAAAGAACACATATTCCCCGCCGAGCAGCACTTCGGACGACGTCTCCTCGTCGTATGTCGTAACGCGATAGACGGGCACGGAAATGACCGCCTCTTCCTCGCCGCCCGCGGGAAGGAGCCCCGTCTTATAAAAGCCGACGAGCTCGCGCCTGGGGTTTCCGTCCTTTCCGAAAGGCTTCTGCACATACGCCTCTACGACGCATTTGCCCGCGCAGTTCCCCGTGTTTTTGACCTTCACGCAGATCTCGGCGCCCTGCTGGGCGTAGGTGAGGGAAGGATCGACGGAGAAGGTGGTATAGCTCAGCCCGTAGCCGAAGGGATAGCGCACCTTCTCCTTTGCGAACGTTTCGAAATAGCGGTAGCCGACGTAAATATCTTCGGTGTAATCGGTGTGGGAAGCGTCGCCGAAATTGCTTGCGGGATAGTCCTCATAGCGCTTTGCGATGGTCATCGTCAGCTTGCCCGAAGGCGAGACTTCGCCCGACAAGAGCTTGGCGCAGGCATTGCCCGTCTCCATGCCGCCCTGCCACAAGAGGAGCACGGCGTTGGGAGCAAACTCGTCCACCCACGAAAAGTCGATGACGTTGCCGATGTTGAGGAGCACGACGAGCTTTTTGAAATGCTTTTTGGCAAGGGCGAGCATATTGCGCTCCTCCGCCTTGAGATAGTAGCTCCCCTCCTGAAGGAGGCAGTCCCTGTCCTCCCCCGCGGCGCGGCCCAAAACGACGACGGCGGTCTCCGCGCGCGCCGCAACGCCCTTTACGAAGTCCTCCGAAAGGGGCATTTCGGGATAGTTGAGCGGCCAATTGCCCCAATAGCCGTGATCGACGGGGTGCTCCTTCGCCCACTTGCGGTAGGTCTCCAAAAGCTCAACATCGGGCGCAAGCCCGCGCTCTTTCAGGATGCCCTCCGCAATGCTCACCTGATAGGGCTTGATGACGTCGCCGCCCGAGCCGTAGCCCGTATAAAAACTGTCCGCCTGCGCCCGCCCGAAGAGGGCAAACTTATCCTTGAGGGGCAGCGTGCCGTCGTTTTCGAGCAGCACCGCCCCTTCCGCGGCGGCACGGCAGAGAAGTTCGCTCATCACGGAGTCTACAGCAGCCTCTCCCTGCGGCGCCAGATTTTCGCCCTGTTTTAGGGGGCTTCCCGTGATGTCGATGTAAACTTTTGTGACCCAATTTCTCAGAGCCTTACGGAATTTTTCTAACATGGCTTTATTATATCACAGTCTTTCCCTTCTGTCAATGGTGGGGTTGGAAAGCATTTACAGCAGTTCGAGCAGCCTCTTCACGTCGCTCTCCCCCTGCACAAGCTCTTCAGATGAAAGAAGCTCCTTTTTCTCTTTCTTCTCCCATAAAAAGCAGCCGTCTTCGGAAGAGACAAACACTTCCCGCAGAACGCAGTATCGTTCTTTTTCATCGCGGTTGCGAAAAAATCTGCATCCCCCGAAGCGATAGAGTTTACGGAAATACGCGCAAGTGACACACCTTTTACTCGCCGCCTTCATCGTGCATCTCCCGCTCCGCTTCCATGATACACCTGAGCTCTGTGAGTTGACGGAGAATATCGCCGAGACAGACCCTCAGCATCGTCTCCGATCGTTTGCAGCGTTCTCTGCGCTTATATCGATCACAGCCGCCATTGCTTTCGACTGCCACCCCTGCTATACAGCAGCGCCCGAATTTTGTCGCCCGAAAGCGCGTCGTCTCCTTGGTGTAATAGCGGCTGAAATAGCGACAGTTCCAACACTTTCCTTGTTCCATCATAACCTCCTGAGTGCTTTTTTCTGATTTTACAATAGGCAATGCCTATAAGTCAAGCGCATTATAGGCATTGCCTTTATAATTTTAAGACGAGGAACAAAAACATGATCACATTGGAACAAATCAGAGAACGTCTCAGTGAAGCCATTCGCAACAGCGGAATGACCCAAACCGAACTCGCACGCCGCTTAGGCATTCGACAGCCGACCATCGGCCAATATCTTTCCGGCCGTTCCATGCCCGCGCTCGATACGTTTGCCAACCTTTGCAAAGTCTTAGATGTGGACGCCAACGACATCCTCTGCCTAGATGAACACGCAGACAGCACGCGGTGATTCCCGCTTGCATTTTGGCGCGGATGTGGTATACTATAAAGAAGTAATACACAATAAGGAACGAATATGAACGAACTTTCTTCCGTTGAAGGGCTCTCCCGCTATCTGGGAAGCTCGTACACCGCCTTTCAGGCCGTTCAAAACGCCGCAGCCTTTCTTTCGGCGCACGGCTTTGGCGCCCTTTCCGAGGACGAGGAATGGGATCTCCAACACGGCGATCGGTATTATGTCACGCGGGGCGGCAGCGCGCTCATCGCATTTTGCATCGGAAAGCGCCCCGAAAGCGCCTTCAAGATCGTCGCCACGCACACCGACTCGCCCGCCCTCAAACTCAAAGAAAACGCCGCCCTTTCGGACGGCGCCTTCACGCGGCTCAACGTCGAACCTTACGGCGGCGGCATCCATTATACCTTTTTCGACCGCCCGTTGAAGATCGCGGGGCGCATCGTGCGGGAAAAAGAGGGCGTGCTCGTTTCCGAGCCCTATGTGAGCGAAGAGAACATCGTCATCCCCTCGCTCGCCATCCATATGGACCGCTCGGTCAACGAAAAGTTCTCCCCCAACGCGCAGACCGACCTTCTCCCCCTCTGGTCTTTGGGGAAGGAGGAACTCGGAAGCGCCCTTGAAGGCGCGCTTTCCTTCGATCTGTTCGCCGCCTGCGCCGAGCAGCCCTTTTCGAGCGGCAGACACGGGGAATTCCTCTCCTCGCCGCGCATCGACAATTTGTCGAGCGTCGCCGCTTCTCTCTCCGCTCTGGCGGATGCAAGCGAGGGCGAAGGCGTGCTCGTCGCGGCGTGCTTCGACAGCGAGGAAGTGGGCAGCCACACGCTGCAGGGCGCGGGCAGCGGCTTTTTGAAAAGCGTGCTTTCCCGCATCGCGGAGAGTCTTTCTCTTTCGGCAAGCGAATATGAGCGCATGCTCTCCCGCTCCTTTTCCGTCTCGCTCGACAACGCGCATTCGCTGCATCCCAACCACCCCGAAAAGTGCGACCCCACCAACCGCGCCGTGATGGGCGGGGGCGTCGTCATCAAGGGGCATGCGGGCGGCGCTTACACGACGGACGCCCTCTCTTCCGCCGTCATCAAGCGCATTTTCTCGCGCGCGGGCGTCAAATTCCAGACCTTTTTCAACCGCTCGGATATGCGGAGCGGCGGCACGCTGGGGGCGATCGGCTTTGCGCAGGTACCCGTCCGCACGGTGGACTTGGGGCTTGCCCAGCTTGCGATGCATTCCGCCGTGGAGACGTTTGCAAAGGCCGACTATGAGGAGCTTCTGAACGGCCTTGCCGCCTTCTACGAGGCCCCCTCCGCCGCCCTTCTGGTCAGGTGACCGCATGAAAAAGCGCATTCTTTTTTCCCTTCTCTTTCTGCTGATCGCAGGATGCAGTTCACTCTTTTTCGCTTCCTGTTTTTGGGAAAAGCACGTCCACGAATACGGGGAGTGGATCGAAATCAGGCAGCCGACCTGCACCGAGTCCGGGCTGAGGGAGCGCACCTGCGCGTGCGGCGCCAAACAGACGGACACGGTGCTTGCCACGGGCCATCAATGGGGAGAACCGCCCACCTGTACGCAGCCGCAGGTCTGCACTGCGTGCGGGAAGGAGTACCGCCCTGCCCTGGGGCACCATTACCGCGACCACGTCTGTACGCGCTGCGGAGACATCCTCCCCTCGGAGGACATTTACTTCCTCTTTACGGAGCTGGAGGACGGCAGCTACTCCGTCGCCAAAGCGCCCGAAGAAGAACTGCCCTCCAAGCTCTATCTTCCCGAAGAGCATCTCGGGCGGCCCGTGACCGCCGTCGCACCCTCCGGCTTAATCCGCTGTGTTTCCCTCGAAATGGTCCACATCCCGGAGAGCATCACATCCATCGGCGCGCACGCCTTTGAAAGCTGCCTCGCCCTGACGGATATGACCCTGCCGCAGAGCGTCACGGACATCGGGGAACACGCCTTTGCGGGCTGCCACTCGCTCGCCCTGAACGATCTGCCGCAGAACTTACGCACCGTCGGGGCATATGCCTTTGAGAACTGTTCCTCACTGGCCTCCCTTTCCCTCCCCGAAAACGTCACGTCCGTCGGAGAGGAAGCCTTTGCGGGCTGTTTCCGGTTACAGGAACTGACCCTTCCCGAAGGGCTCGAACGTTTGGGAGAGGGCGCGTTCCGCGGCTGTTCCCTCCTGACAAGCATCCGCCTTCCCGCGAGCCTCTCCTCGATCGGGACGGGCGCCTTTGCCTTCTGCCCCGCCATCCGAACGATCGAAGTTGAAGCGGGGAACGAACGGTACTCCGCCATAGGGAACTGCCTCATCGAGCGGGAAACCAAGCGGCTGATCGCGGGCTGCGTGGAAAGCGCGATCCCCGCGGACGGAAGCGTGACGGCGATCGGCGCGAAAGCATTTTCGGGCTGCACCTCCCTCCGCTCCGCCGTCCTGCCCGAGGGCATCACCGCGATCGAAGAGGAGGCGTTCGGCGGGTGCAGCGCGCTCGGGGACATCTCCCTTCCCGCAAGCCTTACCGCGATCGGGGACTACGCCTTTGCGGACTGTGCGGCGCTCACCAAGATCGTCATCCCCGAGGGCGTCGCCGCGATCGGGGATGGCTGCTTTCTCAACTGTTCCCTGCTCGGCTCGGCCGAACTCCCGCAAAGCCTGCGCTCGATCGGCAGCCTCGCTTTTTACTGGTGCCTCTCCCTCGAGACGATCGTCATCCCCGCCCAAACCGCATCCATCGGGGCAAACGCCTTCTTCGGCTGCTTCTCGCTGCAGACCGCCCGCTTCGAGGCGCCGAGCGGCTGGAGCGCCGCAGGGGAAGCGCTCTCCGCCGACCTTCTTTCCGATGCGCAGTCGGCAGCCGAAGCGCTCGCCATGACGAACTATTCCGCCGTCTGGACGCGCGGGTCTCTCGGGTAACACCTCGCCCAAAGCCGCCCGAAGCCGCGGCGCATCAAACAGCTAAAAAAACAGCAGCGCACTTGCATACGCTGCTGTTTTTTGTCATTCCAAAATATTTGTCGTGATGAAGTCTGCGCCCCAGGCGATCAGCCTTTCCGCGTCCCGAGGATCGTCGCACGTCCAGCAATTGACGAGGATGCCCGCCGCGTGCAGTTCAAAGATATTCTCCTCCGTGAGCGCCTGATAGGCGATATCCAGGTCGAACCCGTGCTCTTTGAGCCGAGCAAGCAGCTCCGCGCTGTATTCGCAGCAGAGGAACTGTACGGCCTGGCGCGGGCGGAGCTTACGCACCTCGACAAGGTTTTCAAAGCAAAAGGAGATGAAGATGACTCGATCGGGATCGTACTCCTGCTCGCAGATCGAGACGATCGCGCCGATGTGTTCCGCAGCCATGGGGTTTTTCAGCTCGATCACCGCCGTTTTCCCATACCGCGCGCACACGGCAAGATATTCCGTCAGAAAGGGAAGCTTCAATGAGTCCGTAAACCTTTCTTTCCCCGCCTCCCTGACGCGGAGCGCGCGCAGCGCTTCCGCCGTGCTGTTCTCCAGAGAGAGGTCTCTTTCGCACACTCTGCCCGTGCTGTCGTCGTGATGGACGAGATACTTTCCGTCGCGAGTGACGTGGACATCGCATTCCAGTCCGAAGTAGCTGCGGTTGCCCGCCGCCACAAAGGCGGGCAGCGTGTTCTCACGCTCGATGCCCGAAAGCCCGCGGTGCGCGATCATGCGGGTGTGCCCCTTCTCCTGCAAAAAAACCGTATCCATATCCGTCTCTTCCCGGCTTCGGCAGCGGCGCCGCGCGCCGTCCTCCGCTCAGAAATAAAATTTCACGGTGTACGCCTTCGTCACATCGGTGCGGAAGGAGACGATGACGGTATCGGAATCGGGAGAGCACTTGCCTGCATTGAGCGGGAAGGCGCCCTCTTCCTTCGGCGTGCGGACAAACCCGACCGATTCCCCGTTCACGGTGATCTTCTTGGGCCTGCCGATCCCCTTCATCTGGTGGAATTTCACCGCAACTTCGCGTTCCGTGAAGGCGCGTTCGCCCGTGAACGCTCCCTCCGCCGCATCCAGCGTCACGACGAAGGCATTCTCGCCCTCTTCATAGTGCGCGCCGTACTTCGTCTTGCGGTACGCTCCGCCCTTGTATGCGGTCGTCTCGCCGTCGTCCTCGTAGAGGCACCCCGCATCCGAGGCGGCCTTGTCGGGATAGTAGTCGAGAACGAGCTTATCCCACTTCTGTTCCTTCGTATTCCTTGCCTCGTGCGCAAGCGGTACGATCGACCCGAGCCGCACGAAGAGCGGCATGGCGCGCAGCGCGTATGCCTTGCGGATGATCCTTCCGCCCGCATACACCTTGCCGTCAAACGTATCCAGCCATCTGCCCTCGGGGAGATAGACGGGGAGCACGCCTTCCTTCACGATCTGCTTATAGTAGAGGCCGATCGAGGCTTCTCCGCCCGCCTGGAAGTATTCGATGACGACCTTGTGCTTCTTTCCGCCCTCTACCACTTTGAGCGGGAAGCTCATCGCGGAGTGCAGCGTCTTGTCCTCGAAGACCTTTTCGCCGTCCAGATAGACCGTCGCCCCGTCGTCGCAGCGGATGATGAGCTGAACATCCCGATCGAACAGCACTTCCGCCTCGAAACGCGCCGAGAAGTCGTACACCGGCACGCCCTTTTCGGGAGCGCAGTGGTTCCACATCTTGTCGAGCATGGGGTACTGCGTCTTTGCAAGCGGCTTGCCTTCGCACTCCCTGCCCTCGTAATAGGTCGCCAGGATGGGCGAAGTGTAGTTCGCCTTCGGCACGGCTACGGACTGCTTGCCCACGACGGGACGGATGAGCAGATCTTCGCCCAGCATATATTCATCGTCGCACCTTGCCGCACGCTTGTCTTTCGGGTAGTTCCAAGCGAGGCGGCGGAAGATGGGCGCGCCCGTCTCGTAATTCTCGTGCGCCGCCGTATAGATCACGGGCAGCAGGCGATAGCGCAGGTTGTTGTACTCGCGCACGATGTCCAGCGTCTCCTCGTCAAACACCCAGGGATCGCGCGGCCGTGCGACCGTGTTCGTGCAGTGCGGGCGGAAGACGGGCGAAAGCGTGCCGAACTGCATCCAGCGGACGAACAGTTCCTTTTCGGGATCGCCGATATGCCCGCCGCAGTCGGAATTCACATACGCGATGCCGTTCTCCGACGCTTTGAGCATGGTCGCCACCTCGCGCGCGAGCGAATCGTCATCACAGAAGATGTCTCCCGTCCACTGAATGGAATAGCGGTGCGAAGCGGTATCCTTGATCCCCTGATAGCACCCGTTGACGACGTTGACGACGTTCCCCATGACGACGGGGCGGCGGTAGACCTCTTTGTTTTTCGCCTGCTTCTGATAGAAGTGACGCGTAACGTCCGTAAAGAGATACAGCCCGAACGTCTCCCAGAATACATTTTCGGAAGCGGACAGAAGGTGCGTGCCCCAGTTGCGGTCGTACCACCAGGTATCCAGGCCCAGCTCCATGAGCGCCTGCAGGTTCTTCTCGCGGTAGGCGATCTCGGGCCCGTCGAATACGCTCTCGGTGCCCTGAACGGGCTCGGGATGATCGTTGAACATCACCTCCACCCCGTGCTCGTGCGCAAAGTCCAGAAAGCGCTTCATATCGGGGAAGAGCTTCTTGTTGATGTCGTATCCCCAGCCGTCGGCGCAGTCCCGCCAGTCGGTATCGATGACCATGTTGTCGAGGGGGATATTGTGCTTTTCATAATCGAGGATGAGCTGCTTTGCCTCCTCTTCGGAGTAGGCATAGTACTTGCTCTCCCAGCCGCCCAGCGTGGAGAGGCGCACGAATTCGCTCCGCCCCGTCAGTTCCACATACAGGCGGCGCAGCTTCTTGAAATCCTTCCTGCAGAGGAGCAGGTACACGTCCTGCACGTTCTCTTCCACGGAGTACTCCCCCTTCCTGTCCGCGGTGTACCCGCCTTCGGGGATGAGGATGCGCGGGCTGTCGGTGATCGCGAACACCTCGGGCGTTTTGTCGAGCGCAGGAAGTTCGCCGCTGTTCTTCTGCTTGCGGTAGGTATAGACGCGCTGCCCGTTTTTTTCGAGCTTCACGCCCGCAAGGGTCTTTCCGCCCTCGGGCAGATAGAGCTCGTACTCTCCGAAGCAGATGACGTTCTCTTCCTGCGACCAGGCGATCCTGCTGTCTGCATACTGCGCACGGTCCGGGATAAAGAACGTGTCCCGATCGCAGAACCCCTTCTTCCCCGCGCGCTCGATACGCACCACCTCTTCGCTCATCAGCTGCACGCGGATGCCGCCATAGACGATCTGTTCCATGATTGTTCTCCTGTATCGTTTTATTTTTTAAGAACCGAAAGATGAAAAATAACAGGGCTCCCGAAGCAATTTCGCGCGCACTTCTGAGGCGATCCGATCCCCGCTCCGAAAACGCCCGTATTCTATCATACATTTCCGAGAATGTAAACCAAATAGACGGGGGGTATGCCCGTTTTTTTAACAATAACCTGCTTTTTTTTGCGGCGTGAAACCGCCTCCCGTCTTTACGCGTCCCGCCGCAAAAATAAGACGGGAAACCATCCTGCCGATGCGCCGGCAGCTCGTCTCCCGTCTCTTGCAAGATCAGCTCTTATTCCGCCGCAAAGGGCGCCGGCGGAACGCGCCGATACGCATCACTCCTTGCCGCCGCCGAAGGTGATCCCTTCGATGAAGAAGCGCTGGCAGGCGAGATACACGATGATGAGCGGAACCATCGCCATGAGCGCCACGGCGCAGGTGAAGTTGTAATCGTACTGCGATTTCGCCATGTATTCGATGAGTTTTTGCAATACGATCTGCAGCGTCCACATCTGAGACTCCGCCGTCTCCAGATAGACGAGCGCACCCGCATAGTTGTTGTAGCCTCCGACAAAGCCGAAGATGAACTGCGCGATGAGCGCGGGCTTGGAGAGCGGAAGGACGATGACGAAGAAGATCTGCCAAAAGCCCATGCCGTCGATCTCCGCCGCCTCGATGATCTCTTTGCCGATGCCGTCCAGATAGGGCCGCAGGAAGAACACCGTTCCCACGCTTGCAAACAGCCCAGGAACGACCAGAGGGAGCCATGAAGCATACCCCTCCGTCCAGCCGATGTTCTGATAGAACATATAGCCGACGAACCCGAACGCGCCGAGCGGCACGAACATCAGGGTGACGGTGAACATGAAGAGGAAATTCTTGCAGGGGAAGGTATATTTGGAATAGCAATATGCCACCAAACAAGATTGCAGCAGGCTCGAACAGAGCGGCAGAAGGGTGATCCACATCGTGTTGAGGAAGCCGAGGAAGATGGAGGGGATCCCTTCGAAGATGTACGGATCGTCCATGAACAGGCGCTGATAGCCCTCTAACGACGGGTTTTTCGGCCACCAGATATACTCCGTTGCAGCGAGGTATTCGTCGCTGCTCGTGAGCGACGTCACAAGGACGATCATGAAGGGCGCCATCAGCCACAGGGTATAAACTGCAAGCAGCACATACAGAACGACCTTCCACGCATAGATCGGCTTGTGCCTTCTTTCCGATCCGCCTGCGGCGGGGCTATGCACTTCCGCACTTGCGGGAGGGATCTTTTCGGTTTTTGCGATCGCCATATCAGTTTTCCTCCGCAGCTTTATTTCTCGCCCGGATGACAAAGAACGAGATCGCGAACGTCACAAGGAAGAGCGCCCAGCTGATGACCGAGGCATACTCCATTTCGCGGTTTTTGACACCCTTGAGATACACATAGTAGTTGACCGTGAGGCCCACGTCGTCGGGCCCCGCAACGCCCGTCCAGTCGACGGGGGCGAGGATGGTGACGGCATCGAATACGGCAAGGCCGTTCGTGATGCTGGCGAGCAGCAGAAAGAGCGTGACCCCCTTGATCCCGGGGAGGGTGATGTGCCAGAACTTGTTCCAGCCGTTCGCCCCGTCGAGGCTCGCCGCCTCGTAGAGGGAGGGATTGACGTTCTTGAGCGCCGCCTTGAACATGACGATGCCGTATGCGGGCGCCTGCCACATGATGGTGATGTACACGCACCAGATGAGCCGCGTCGGATGATCGTAGCTGTTCAGCCATTCGATATTCTCCCCGATCAGGGAGTTAAGGACGCCGAGATCGGTAGAAAAGATCCACTTCCACATGATGGCGATCGCGATGGACGAACAGATGTACGGGATGAAGAAGATGACCTGAAAGACATTCGAAAACTTTCTGATCGCATTGAGGAGCACGGAAATGACGAGCGCGATGACGAGCGTTACCACCTGCGCGGTCGCAAGCCAGAACGTAGTCCCCCACGAACCCCAGAACCGTTCATCCCGGAACACTTCGACGAAATTTTGGAAATTATTCCATTGCATCGTGGTGAGGTCGTTATTATCCATCTCCGTGAACATGGAGACGAACGACATCACGACGGGCACCCCACTGAAGACGATGAAGCTTATGATGGGAATGAGCGCGATCCCGAAACACAGCCACTGCACGGGCTTCCACTTCTTTTTCTTGGGCGCCCGGGACGGCAGCAAGAGCGCAATGCCGTCCGCAGCCGCCGCGGCATCATTTTCTCTTGCAGTCATGTCAGCGGATCCCCTTTATCACACAATACATGTTGTTGAGCTCTTCCTTGGCGGAAGCACCGTGTCCTTCCGAAAATTCGCTCAAGGTCATGGTACCCCGACGGACATATCCGTTGAAGTCGTTCGCCCAGTTGGTGACCCACTGGCCGCTCTCGAAGTAGCCCCAGTCGCCGCGGCCCGTATTGTTCGCCATCATGGCGACCGCATAGTAGTTCTTGCCGCGGTTGATCTCTTCGTTGTAGGCAAAGGCATCGCTGAAGAGGACGTCCTTCGCGGCGGGCGCCACGGTGCCGTTCTTGGCGATGTACTGCTGCCCCTCGGTGGCGACCCAGCTGATGAAATCCCACGCCGCCTGATACTTCTCGGGATCGGAGCAGGCGGGGATGACGAGATATTCGGAGATGCTCGCCGTCGTCGAATTGCCGACGATGGGCGTTCCGTCCACCACCTTCAGTTCGCCCGTATAGACCTCTCCGTCATACTCTTCGCCGATGACCTTCAAATATTCGTTGTCGATCGTCTCTTCCCCGTCATAATAGACGCTGCCGCCCACATATTCGCGGTAGGTCTCGCAGGGACAAATATCGAAGTTTGCCGCTTTATCCTGGCGCAGCCTGTCGTTGATGGATTCGAGCTTGCCGCGCACCATGGCGATCTGTTCCGTGTTGAACCAGTTATCCGAAGAGCCGGTATCGGGATTCGCCACGCCGTAGCCCTTATATTCCACGCCGTCCACGACGTCCACGGGATTTGAGTTGTTTCTCGGGATCTGCAGAGAGACATACTCTTTGACCGCATTGTACTGCGACTCGATGGCATACACGCCGTCCATCGAAGAAATATCCTTCTCGTTGACCCTGTCTTCATAGAGGACGATCTCGCCCGCCGAATAGGTGTTCCCGTTGATGACGGTGCCGTCCTTCGTGACGATATAGTTGGGGCTCTTGTCGAGCAGCGTGAAGTCGTAATCGGTGCCGTTGAAGCCCATGACGTCGCCGCCCACCGACCAGCCGTAGTTGAACCAGTACTCGGACACAAAGCCGTAGTTCGAAGTCGAAGAAGGATTCCACTCCTTCGAGAAATACTTCAGAAGATAGCGCATTTCCTCCCAATTCATGCCGATGCAGTCGTTGAACACCTTATAGACGGTGCGCCCGTCCAGCGTCTTGGAAGAGGTCGCGCCGTCGAAGGGCGCATTCTTGTATTCCGCATAGCCGTGCGGCTGCACGTTCGGATACTCCTCGGGGAGCTCCTCTTCGGGGCAAGAGATGATGTTGATCCCCTGCGCTTTGAAGAGCGCGGCGTTATACCAGTTGAAGTGCGGATCGACGCCGTACGGAACGGCCATCAGGTTCTGCCCCGCGCCGATGACGTGCTTGGGAGCCCCCGCGCCCTGAGCGGCGTCCGAGTTGTACGTCATACGCCCCCAATTGAGCGCCTGTTCGGAGATGGTATTGTTCTTGAAGTCCTCGTCCGCTTCCGCATAGGGCGTCAGATCGACGAACAAGCCGTCGGGTGCGCGGCGGCTGTCGCGCGTGATCATCAGCGCCTGCAGGCCGTTGTCGTTCTGCGAGTCGTTGACGGCGATGACGTTGCAGGCGTAATCTACGCTCTGCGTAAAGTAGTTGGAGGACGGCGAGCCGTTCCCGTTTTTCATCGTGACATAGACGCCGTCTTCCTCATAGCCGACGCCGTCGTTATAGGCTTCCAAAAGTTCGATCCACGAATCGCGCGACGTCGCATTGACGCTCGCGAGGAACGTGATCTCCACTCGGTCGCCCTTCTCCTTGTCGCCGACCTGCGTGCCGCTGCCGCCGCAGCCCGCCAATGCAAAAGTGAGCGTCGTCGTCAGGCACATGAGCCCGATCCCTGCCTTTTTCAGTTTCATAATTCATACCTCCTGATCATGCTGCAGCGGGGCGTTAAGCCGGGCTGCGATTCCCAATGTGTTGCCGCAAGTTACAGTCTGATCTTTTGCCTCAGTTCGATCTCTTCGACGTTCCTGCCGACCATGATCTCAAACACGCCCGGCTTGACCGTCCACTTGTCTTTGGCCACCGAATAATAGGCGAATGCCCGTTCGTCCAGCGTCAGCTCCGCTTCCGTGCTCCCGTGCGCCTTGACGAACACCTTTTTGAACGCCTTCAGCTCCTTATAAGGGCGGTAGACTTCCTTCGTCACTTCCCGCACATAGACCTGCGCCGCCTCTTTGCCGTCCGTATCGGAGATATTCTCGACGGTGAACGTCACCTTGACGCACCCTCCCTCTTTTCGGACGCGAAGATCGCGGTAGACGAACTCCGAATAGGAGAGCCCGAAGCCGAACGGGAAGAGCACGGGGACGCCGAACGTATCGAAATAGCGGTACCCCACGTTCAGCCCCTCGCTGTACAGCATGACGGCCTCGTCGCGGTAGGCGTTCTCGGCGGGCACATCTTCCAGGCGGAGGGGGAAAGTCTCCGTCAGTTTGCCCGAGGGGTTGACTTTGCCCGTCAGCACCCTTGCGACGGCGCGGCTGACGAACTCGCCGCCGTACCCCGCCCAGAGGACGGCATCGGCTTCCCCGATCCAATCGGTCATGTCGATCGCCGCACCCGCATACACCACGACGACGAGCTTTTCGCTCACATCGGCGAGCGCGTGGATGGCGAGCTCCTCCTCTTTGGAAAGTTTGATGTGCTGCCTGTCCGCGCCCTCATACTCGCAGGAATTCGGCTCGCCCACGCACAGCACGGTGACGTCGCTCTCCGCCGCTTTCACGACGGCAGCCTTGAGGTTGCCGAGGATGGCCTGATGCCCCTGTACTTCCCAGACGCTCTCCGCAAACTCTGCGAAGGCGCCCTCGCTCCCAAGCGCATCGGCAAGCGGTTCGAATTCGCGTTCGGGATAGACGTTGGAGGAGCCGCCGCCGAAATAGTAGCGGAATGCGGGCGCGCCCGTCACAAAGACGCGCTCCTTCCGAAGGGGCAGCACGCCCTCGTTCTTCAGAAGGACGATGCCCTCCTCTTCGATCTTCTGCGCCGTCGCGCGGCGTGCCGCAAGATCCATATCCATCCTGCGGAGCTCCTTCTCCCGAGCGCACTTTTCGGCGAGGGCGGCGACCCTTCCGGCGCTCTCGTCGAGCTTTGCCCGATCGAGCTGTTCCGCCTTTTGGAGCATCTCCTTCTGATGCCGTTCGTTGTAGGGCATCTCCCAGTTGCAGCCCGCGTTCAGGCTCGCTTCGCTGTCCTGCACCGCCTCCCAGTCCGACATGATCATGCCGTCAAAACCGAACTCGCCGCGCAGGACGCCGTAGAGCTTTTCATGTTCGCTCATCCGGACGCCGTTGACGAGGTTGTAAGAACTCATCACCGTCCACGGCTGCGCCTCGCAGGCGATCTCGAAGGGGCGCAGATACAGCTCGCGCAGCGTCCGCTCGTCCACTTCCATGCTCAGCCACTTGCGCGAGAGCTCGGAGCTGTTGCAGCAGAAGTGTTTGAGCGATGTTCCGACGTGCATGCTCTGCACGCCCTTGATGTACTCTCTTGCAAACGTGCCCGCCACAACGGGATCTTCCGAAAGATATTCGAAATTCCTGCCGTTGGTGGGCAGACGCTTGATGTTCACCCCGGGGCCTAAAAGGATATCGACATCCTGTTCGATGCAGTCGTTCCCGAGGCTTTTGCCCATTTCATAGGCAAGCGATGTATCCCAGGTCTGCGAAAGGATCTGAAAGGAAGGATATGCCACGGACCTGATGCAGTCCGTCTGCTCCGTCGTCATCCTGTCGCGCGGCTGGCGCAGCCCGACGGGGCCGTCCGATACCACGAACCGATAGAGTGCTCCTTCCGCATCGTAATTGGTCCAGAAATCGGCGCCCATCACGAGTTTTACTTTTTGTTCCGTTGTCAGATCCTTTTTCATGTTGCTTTGTTCCTTTTTTGTTTTTGTGGTCTTGCTCAAAACGGGTCTGCGTGCGGGAGCTGCAGGCGCTCCCGCACCGACCCTGTATGGAGGAAATGATGAGATCGGTCAGTTAGCCGCTTCCAAGATCTCAAAGTGCATCGTCACATTATCCGCCGTATCCCAGGAGAAGAACCCGACGCGCACTTCCTGATCGGCATACTCTGCGGGGATGGTGTATTCCCCCACCTGATCTCCGTCGAAATAGGTGTACAGCTTGCCGTCGCGGATGCTGACGGTGAGATCGAGCCCCTCGCCCGTGGTGATCGCCGCGCGTTCCTCATCCGAAAGGTTATGCACGGGATTTTCGCCCCACTGGTTGAGGTTGGCGCCCGCATCGAACAGGCTGTTGCCCGCATTGTAGGGATCCCACGCGGAGTTGCAGTACTGGATGTTGCCGTTGCCGTCGCCGTTGTGATAGCGGATGATGAGGTGCTTATTGTTCTCGAATACGAGGACGATGCCCTGCGTGTGCATATTGTGTTTGCTGAAATTCCAGTTGATGCCGAGCGTGACGGTGACGTCCTTGTAGCTGTCCGCGGTGATGACGTTGAACGTCCCGCCGGGGCCGGTGTAGCCGATCGAAGCGTCCTCATTGTTCACGTTCGTAAAATCATGTTTATCCTGATCCCAGCCGACGAGAGATTCGAACAGGCGGTACTCGAACGCCAGCTCTTGAACGGAGGCGCCGTTCTCATCCACCGTAAAGACGATGTCGCCGTAGCCTTCCGTGGAAGCGGTATAGCTGCCCACGGGCAGGCTGTTCGCCGTGATCTTGCCGCCCGAAACGGTGCAGACGATCTCCGGAGACAAGCCGTCCTTCAGCACGACCTTGGCGCCGTCGGCGATCGCATTTCCCGCAACGCCGTACTTGTGGCCCGTCACGCCGAGGGAAAGATCGACGGTCGCGACTTGTTCAAACGCTGCCGCAACGGTGTGGTCCTCTTTGCTTGCCGTGAAGGTATAGACGCCGTCCTTGACATTATCGAGCGCGACCTCCGCGCCGTCCACCGTCAGGGAAGCGAGCTTATATCCCTCGGCAGGCTTGATCGTCACGGTGACGGTGTCGCCGAGGACGACGCCTTCGGAAATTTCAAGGCTGCCGTTCGTATCCGTCGTCTCGTCCGTTACGGTGACGGAAGCGGGCAGAATGAGCGTTTCGGAAATTTCGATCTTCCAGACCGCGCTGCCCTTGGCGTCGCCCGCAAAGTAGCCGACCCGGATCTGATCGTCCTCGTATCCTGCGGGAAGCGCAATGGAATAGACGAACCTGCCGTCCACGAACGCATAGAGCATGCCGCCTTTGCGCGTGAGCGTCACGGAGATGCCCTCTGCGCTGTTGAATTTTGCGATGTCCTCCTCCGTCACGGAGCCGGGAGCAGATTCCTTCCAGGCACCCGGCCAGACAGACTGCACCCCCCATTGATCGGGGCGGAACTGAACGATCGTCTGATCGGTCTTGAGATTGAAGATCGCAGCCTTGCCGTCCTCAAAGCGCAGCACGATGCCCTGGATCACGCCCGCATTGTCGTTCTTCGCATAGATGGTCGCGGAGACGTCGCCGAAGCTTTCCGTCGAGATGATGTTGAGACTCTTATAGAGCTGATCGCCCGCATTCACGCCGATGGTCGCAGGCGTATCGTTGACGTGCGAATAATCATGGATGTCGTTGTCATAGCCGACCCAGGAGACAAACCGTTCGAACTCCAGCGTGAAGTCCGCGTCGGCAAGCCCGTCTTCGGTGACTTTAAGTCCCGTTACGGAAACATATCCTTTGGCGGAGAGCGTGTAACCTGCGCCCGTCGGCACGCCTTCAAATACGGCGACGCCGTCCGTCACGGAAGCGGTGTAGGTTTTGGTGCCGTCGGAGAGCGTGACTTCCTGCCCTTCGAGCGCGTTGCCGGCTACATCGTACTTATGGCCCGTGATGTTCACGGTGACATCCGCCGTGGCGAGCTTTTCAAACGCTGCCGCAACGGTATAGCTCTCTTTGGTCGCCATGAAGGTATAGACGCCGTCCTTGATATTTTCGAGCGCGACCGCCGTGCCGTCCACCATCAGGGAGGCGAGCTTGTAGCCCGCGGCAGGCTTGACCGTCACGGTGACGGTGCCGCCGAGGACGATGCCTTCGGAAATTTCAAGGCTGCCGTTCGCATCCGTCGTCTCGTCCGTTACGGTGACTTGCTTCAGATAGGCAGATGCATCCTCGATGCGGAACTTCTGCTCTTTGCCGACGATCTGAGAAGCGTCCGTACAGAAGATGCCGACATAGCATTCACGATCGGCGTACGAAGCGTCCAGCGTCTTGGTATCGTAGTAGACGCCGTCGATGAACACATGGATGCGGTTTGCATCGCGCACCAACGTGAGCTCATACGACCTGCCCTCTTCCAGGGGATTGATGTAACCGTTCCAGTCACCGCACAGGTTGCTGCCGAAGCCCCAAATGTTCGTTTCCCCGTTCCAGGAGATATGACTGTTCCATTCCTTCTGGATCATCATGTAGCCGTCCTGCGCGTAGCTGTCGCCCTTGAAGCGGATGAACACGCCCTGCCGCTGACCGTCGACAACGGTCGCAACGGTGATGGCGACGTCGCCGAAGGGGATCTTGCTCGAGACCCATTCGGTACTGCCGATCGCGTGCATGATGCTGCCGTCGTTCTGGTTGCTCAGATCGGCATTATCGCCCCAGCCCCAGGCAGTGGTCAGATTTTCAAACAGATCGAATTCGAGCGTGAGCTCCGCCTCTGTAAGCCCGTCCTCGGTGATTTCCAGCCCCGTTACGGGAACGTACCCTTCGGCAGAGAGCGTATAGTTCGAACCTGACGGCACATCTTCAAATACTGCGATGCCGTCCGTCACGGAAGCGGTGTAGGTATTGGCGCTGTCGGAGAGCGTGACTTTCTGCCCTTCGAGCGAATTGCCGTCCACACCGTACCTGTGGCCCGTGATATTCACGGTGACGTCGGTGAACGCGACCTCGGCAAAGGAAGCCTCGATCTCGTAAACGCTGTCCACGCGGATCTCCAGCTTGCCGCCGGCGACGGAGGCCGTCATATCACGCCCGTCGATCATGAGCTTTTCGAGGCGGTAGCCCTGTGCGGGCTCGATGGAAATGACCGCCGTCTGCCCGATGGTATAGCTGTCCTTCTCAAGCGCAACGGTGCCGTTCTGCGCAGCCGCGATAACGGGAGTTGCGTCTTTGAGATACTGCGAAACGTCCGTCGTGTAATCGAAGGAATACGTCCAATTGTTTGCAGGATCCCAGACGATGTACCCGAACTGATAGTCCATATCGGCATACTTTTCGTCGAGCGTGAAGCAGTCGATGAAGACGTCGTTGGCAAGCACGTAGATCACCGCGCCCTGCTTGACGAGCCTCAGATCAAAGCCTTCGCCCGCCCACTTTGCGCGCAGCGCCGCGAGCTCCGCCGACGGATTGTTCGCGCCGTAGAGCGCCTCGCCGAAGGCGTTCTTGTAATCCCACGCGCCGCTCGGGTTGATGTTGTTCTTGAACGGGTTGTTATTGCCCCAGCCGAGGCTGCTCCCCGAGGGATAGTTCTCGATGCGGAAATCGCCTTCGCTGCGGCCGCAGCTGGAGGCTGCGAAGAAGCTGCCGTCCTCAAAGAGGATGACGACGAATTCCTTGTTGGTATGGTTGCCCATCTTGCTCGTGAGCGAGAAGGCAAGGTCGCCCGTAAAGTGCTCGTTGGAGAGCAGCCCGATGCCCCAGCCCGAGAGGTGGGTAAACTCACCGTTGACGGCATTGGTCAGATCGAAATCGCTGAGGGGATAGTGCCCGTCGGAACCGTCCACGAACATCTGGTATTCGAGTTCGATCGACGTGAGCGTCTCGTCAAACTGGATCTGCTGTTCATAGTAGCCGTCCACGACGACGGTATAGAGGTTCTTGATGACGGAAGGCGCCGTGATCCTGCCGTTTTCGCCCACGACGAAGGAGTAGTCGGTGTCCTTGAAGGTGACGACCGTTCCCTGCGGCAGGGGCTCTCTCGTACCCGACCTGTCGCCCGTGACGATGAGATCGAGCGCGACGGGAACTTCTTCCATAAACTCCGCTTCGACGATCATATTCATGCGCGCGGCCTTCGTCGTAAGTACGCCGTCCGTGACGCTGCCCTTCATCTCCCTGCCGTTGACGAGCAGCGAGTTGAGCATATAGCCGTCGGGAACAGTCACATTGAGCGTGATGTCATCGCCCAGCACATAGGAATCTTTGTCTGCCGTGACGTTCGCCGCAGCCGCTCCATCCTCGGAGGGCTTATCGACCGAGATTGCAGGAACGATCGAAGCGGAAGGATCTTCGGCGATCGCAAAGGGAATGGTGATGTTGCTTGCCGTATCCCACGAGAAGTACGCGACGCGCACCGTGCCGACGCCCTCGGGCAGCGTATAGGTGCCGATCTCAGTCCCGCCGAAATAGGTGACGAGTTCGCCGCCCTTCACTGCCACGGTGAGGTCGGTCCCTTCGCCCGTGGTGATCTCCGCGCGCTCCTCCGCCGTGAGATTGTAGATAGGCAGCTCGCCCCACTCGTTCATCCCCGTAAAGACGCTTTTGCTTTCGGGGATCATTTCCCAAGAACCGTTGTTGCGTCCGTTGTAGTACTGGATGTTGCCGTTGCCGTCGCCGTTATGATAGCGCACCACGGCGTGCTGACCGTTTTCGAACAAGAGGATGATGCCCTGCGTGTGCTGGCCGTTGGTACTGAAGTACCAGTTGAGGCCGACCGTTGCGGCGACTTCTTCGAAGCTGTCCTTGGTGAGGACGCTGAACGTGCCGCCGGGGCCCGAATAGCCGAGCGTGGCGTTCTCTGCGTTCGCGTTCGAGAAGTCGATCTTCTCCCAATCCCAGCCGAGCAGCGATTCGAAGATCTCATACTCGAGCACGATGCCGCGCGAGCCGCCGAGGACGACGTTCTCGTCCTCGCCGACCTGCACGTTGATCGTGTAGTCCTGATAGCCGGGTTTAGACACCGTCAGGGTGTAGGGCGTATCGGCAATGATGTCTTCGATGGTAAATTCGCCCGTCGCGGCGTCGTAATCGACGGTGACGTCGTCGCTGCCCATATCGATGCTGACGCCCGAATAATCGTCGACGAATTTGCCGAATTTGCGCAGTTTCACCTGCCCGGATGCCGAACCGTATGTATGTTCGACGACCGTCTCTTCCGCGCCGCATTCACACTCGCCTGCGACGAAGATATGATCTTCGCGCGAGCTCTCGTCGATGGCGCCGTCCTCGGGACAGACCTTCCAATGCTGATCTTCGTCATGCGCCCACTGCGTATAACTGTGCGTATGCTCGGGTTCATCCGGCGTATCGACGCAGGCGGCGAACGCCCCGAACGAAAGGCCGGAAACGACTGCGAGACCCGCGATCAGCAATGCCTTCTTGCTCTTCATATTTTTCCTCCTCACAAATTAGATTTATCGAAAGCGCACACGGCGCTCACTTTTGTTCTCAGCCGATCTCGACTTCGAATTCGAGATCTTCCCTCGCATTCTTAGCTTCATAGGTGTAGATGCCGCCCGAGAAGGAGAGCTGCCCGGTGCAGTCGACGCCGTTGACCTTGAAGGACGTGACTTCCGCGCCGTTGAGCGTCCGGATGACGAACGTCGGCGTCCCCTCTGCCAGGAAGTAATCCCAGCCGTGCTCTTCTTCCAGCGTACCGCTGCCGCTGCCCGTATAGGTCACGGTGTAGTCGTAGGCGATGAGCCCGTCCTTGCCGAATTTGAAGAAGGTGGAAGGGTTCTGAAAGCCGACGGGGATGTAATCCGCCGCCCAGTCGGACCAGAATCTGTCGCCGTTGAGATCGGTCCCATCATATCTGAGCGAGAAGATATGCACGGGGTCGATGCCGAGGATGAGCGCATCGCGCTGCTCCTGCGTCTCCACATCGTAGTCGGCAAATTCCAAAAAGCCCCACGGGAAAAACGCCTCGATGATATAGCCGTAGCACTCGAGCGTATTGACTTCGCCGCCCAAAGTCGTTGCGGCGACGACGGGCATCTTTTCGTATGTCGTCTTGGCTCCGTTCCAGCCGTTGTAGTTGAGCTTGGACTCATAGGAACCGTCCGCCAGAAAGTCGAACTCGAAGCAGCGGGGGGAATCGCCGCCGTCCGTCGCGGGCCCCATGTACATCTCGATGCAGCTGTTGTAATAGGACGTTCTGTTGGGATTCACATAGATATTGGTGCCCGTCTCTTCTACCTTGATCGCAAAGTAGACGCCCTTTTCGCCGTACGAAGTCGTAAATTCGATGTCGGCGTACTGCTGTGCGTTCATGACGTCCACGGCGTACAGCCAGCGCGATTCGCTCCAGCGCGCCTCGTCGAGGACGCCGTCGATGGTCATATCCGCATCCGTCTCTGCCTGAGGGGGAGCGGGGTTGGTGAACTGATAAGGCTCAGGGTCGGGGATATACTCCACCTTCTTCTCGCAGCCCGAAAGCATTGCCGCAGAGCAGACCGCGGAAAGGCAGAGGAGCGCCGTTATCATCTTTGCTGTCTTTTTCATCATGCTTCCTCCTTATTTCCCTAAAATACGGATCTCGGAAATGCCGACGCTCTCCTGATCTTCGGGCACTTCCACCGTGATGCTGACGGAAGTCACTTCGATGTCGTAGAACTCCGTGAACAGCGCCGAACCGGACATCAGATAGATGACGCGGTCGCCGTCCGCACCGCCCACCTGACAGTACTCGCCGATATCGAAGGCGAGATCGTGCATGACGCGCTTGCTGCCGTCCGCAAGCGTCAGTTCGATCTTCGGAATGTTGTAGAACATGGAGCGCTCGAACGCCGAATTGTACACCATGATCGCGCGGATGGTCGTCGCCGCATCGAAATCCAGGGTAAACGTTGCCGTTTCGGAGATATACGTCTCGCGGACGTAGCTCATGTACACATCGTTGGCCGTCTTATGGACGGAGAGCAGGCCGTCCGTCACGCACGCCGCTTCGGCGGAGGCGTCCGTACAGGTGACTTCCATCCCCTCGGCAACATTCTTATAGCCGCTCACCGCTTCGGGCAGGGGCTGCAGGGAATCGGTCGGGCCGTTGACGTAGGGCACTTCCATATCGTTCCCGTCCTTATCCTTCACCGTGATCCATTTCATCTCGTCCGCAGCCGTATAGCGGTCAGCGCCCGCGATGTCGTAGTCGCGGTGGCGGTGATAGACGATATAGAGCTGATCGCCCAGCGTCGCAAAGGAGTGATGCCCCGCGCCGGAGATGGTCTGGCTCTCCGTCGTCGAGGAGCTCAGAAGCAGTCCCCCTTCCTCTTCCGTCAGCTTACGGAAGGGGCCCATGGGGCTCTCGGAGATGGCGATCGCCACCTGGTAAGCGCTCGTTCCGTAGTCGTTCACGGAGAACGTGAGATAGTACAGTCCTTTTCCGTTCGCATCTTCATGATAGAGGACGTGAGGGCCCTCGTTGCAGGAGGTCGCCTCGTAGCTGACGCCGCGGTTGACGCCTTTTTCCCAATCTTCCACCGTGTAGTAATTCCCCGCCGTACAGATGGCGGCGTTCTCCCAGTCGGGGGTCAGCCAGTCGAACATATGGATGACCATGATCGCCGTGGGGCGCGACATATTGCAGTAGAGATATTTTTCGCCCGTCACGGGATCGACGAAGGGATGCGGGTCGATGTTGCCGAAGTAGCCGGCGTTCCAAACGAGCCCGACCTTGTCCGCGTCGTCGCCGCTCTGCATGATGCCCATGCGGTCGTTGAACTTATACAGTTCATCGGGAGCGAACAGGCAGTACCTCGCATAGTAGTGCGGGAATGCGGCTTCATAATAGAGGCCGTCCTCCCGCGAATAGACATAGGCATACTTGCCCGTGAGCTCGTCCTCCGCCGTCATATCGAGGACGTGCCCCGCCTCGGTGTTGTAGCCGTTGTGGACGCGCCCCTTCACGCTGCCGTCCGCCTGCTCGAACTCGTGGCAGTTCTCTTCCAGGCCGAAATCGACCATGGTGAACGGTCCTTCGGGAGATTCCGACGTCGCAACATACATATTGTACATATGCGAATTGCGCACGATGCCCTGTCTGGCATTGGCGTCGGTGTACGTTCCGTCTGCTTCGGGCGTGGCGCTGAAGAACATATAGTAGAGCTCCGTATCCTCGTCGTAGACGACTTCGGGCGCCCACAGGTTGCTCGACGTCGCCCTGCGCACGGCATCGGACTGCCGCTGCAAAAACGTGGGGCCGACATCCTCCCAATTCACGAGATCTTTCGAGCGCATCGTGGTGAAGCTGCCCGAAGTCCCGTAGAGATAGTAATACCCGGAACGCGCCGTGTCGTCGAGAACATCGGGATCGGGATAGCCCTGCTGCTTATAGTTGGCGTAAAAGAGCTGGGTATTATATACCGTCCTGCCGCTGCTGTCCTTGTCCTCGCCGCCGTAGTATGAGAGTTCATACTCCTGTGCCGTGCAGCCCGTGAGCGCGCTGCCGAACACCAGCAGCAGCGAAAGACTTGCTGCAATGAGCTTGGTCCTTTTCATATCTTCCTCCTCATTCTTTATTTGGTCACGATCTCACATCCCGCCTCGGCAAGCGCGTCGGTAAAGACTTTGTAATTTTCCGTCTTGGGATGAATGCCGTCTCTGAGCATACCCGCCGTGATCTTCGAACAGGTATCCACGCAGGTGATCCAGTCGTACCGCGCGCACCACTCTGCCATGTAGTCGTTGGTCTCGCTCACCTCTTCCGCAAACGAGGTATCCGTCCGCTGCGTGATGTTGAACCACCAGATGCTGCTCGTCGGATAGGTCGTATGCAGGTACATCATGAGGCGGGTGAGGCTCGCTTCGGTGAACTCCACGCCGTCGCGTGCGTCATAGAAGTTGTTCGTTCCGATGTGCAGTACGATATTCTTGGGCGCGGTATCGCCGATGATGTCCTCGAACACCGCCTCCCAATGATAGGAAGTCGTCGAGCTGATGCCCGCGTGCATCACTTCCTTGTCGGCGGCATACGTCTGCATATACTCGCCGATGAAATAGTCGTCCATGAAGCTGTCGCCGATGAAGAGCGTCGTATCTTCATTGATCGCCCTGCACTTCTCCGCAAGAGAGACGATCTGCCCCGAAAACCTCGAAGTATCGAAGAAGGTTTCCATCGGGGCGTTGTCGCCGCTGTAGCGGATGACCTCCACTTTCACACGGAAGATGACGTTGAAATGCTCGCTCTCTGCGCGCACGTTGACGACCTCGTCCGTCCGCTTCAGGGGCGTCACGATGTTGCCCTCGATCTTGATCTTATCCGTGTCGTAAGTATAGGTGAGTTCCTCTGCCTTCTCGGGCTTCGAGAACACGGGTTCGATCTCGGCAAACGTATAGTGCTTGTACTGATCGATGTTCACCTTCACATCCTCGATGCTGAGTTCACCGTACTCGCTCGTCTTGTCCGTATCGTCGGGCGGCGTTACGGGAAGTTTTTCCCCCGCTCCTGCGCAGCCGACCAACAGAGCCATCATCAGCGCCATGACGCCGGCGATGAACAGAGCCCGCCATTTCGTCCTCATATTGATCCTCCTTATGAGCGTTTCCGCTCCAAAATCCGAATGTTTTGCTTCCGCCGCCTACTGCGGCTCGAGGGTATTGAGTTCGACGGGGAAGATCTCGCGTATGACCTTCCCGTCGTACTTCTCGATCTTGCGGATGAGCAGCTGCGCGCTCCTCTTCCCGATGGTGCTCAGCTTCCCCCCCACGCTCTTTATTTTGCGGCAGTAGGGAAGATACTCCGAAAACCGATCGACCCCGTAGATATCGCCCCGGTAGTCCGTCTTCTCCATCACCTCCTGCACGCCCGCCGCGATCTCGTCGTTGAAGCAGAAGATGAAGTCGTTCCCGTTCTCCAAGACCCCCTGACGGATCCTTTCCAACGACTTCTCCTTCCCGTAATAATTATAGGAATAGAGGTCGCACTCCAGCCCGGCGCTCTTGAGCACGGAGCGGAAACTTTCCTGCCTGCCGTCGTAGTTCCAGTTCTTCGAACCGCCCACATAGCACGGCCTCTTCGCCCCGTTTTTGATCGCCTGCTGCGCCACAAGCTGCGAACCACGGTAATCGTCCGAATAGATGGCGCTCACGCGATCCTCCTGCGGCTTCAGCCCGCAGGCCAAAAGCGGGATCTTGTTCTGTTCGCAGTAATCGATGCCTTCCCTCGACACATCCATAAAGGTGAGGATGCCGCACGCCCCGTTCTGGATGCAGGAGATGATATGGCTGACATCCAAAGTCCCCCGCACGAGGGAGATGAGCGGACGATACCCCTTCTCTGCCATATAATCGGCACAGTAATCCATACAGACGGAAAAGAAGGGATTGGTCATGGAGCTGATGACGACGGCAATGATATTGGAGCGCTTAAAACGCAAAAAACCTGCGATCTTGTTGGGAACGTATCCCATCTCTGCCGCAGTCTGCTTGACTTTTTCCTTCATTTCCGCGCCGATGTCCGTGCAGTCCCGAAGCGCACGGCTGACCGTATTTTTCGACGTTCCCAGCCGCTCGGCGATATCTTCGAGCGTAACGGCTTTCCTCTGCATCCGCATTCCCCCTTGCCTGCTCTTTCTTCGTGCTTTTTCTGCTCTTCTTCCGAGTAAAGTTTTTTTTCTGCTATCCTGGAAAGATAGCAGAAAGGGAGTACTCCCTTTCAAAAAAATTTCTGTCCGATTTTGCGGTTTTATGGTAACACACATTACAGGTAATGTAAATAGGGATCGGGAAATTCGGAAGAAAAAAATTTTTTGGCGCTCAAAATTTGTACTATACTAATTGAATTTCGATTGTATTTTGAGAATTTATTGAAGTTTTGCGACATGTCCGATTTTACGGACGCATTTTTCCGATTTGTAATGTAAAATCGGATACTTTCACGAAAAGAATTTTCAGGAAATAATGATCTTTGTGTTTGAGCTTCTCATCTGCCCCGAAAAGAGCAGTTTTTCGGCGCCTTAACAACGCAAAAATCGGCCGATTTCGCCCGTGAAAGCGCAATTTCACCCTAAAACTGGCGTTTCGCGGGCAAAAACTTACGTTACCGCTCCCGTGCGCGGCGGGGGCGGAAAGTTCGCCTCAAACACACGACCGCCCCGAAAGATGCTCCGTTCGGGACGCTCCCAAACATGGAAAAACGCAAAAAGGGCGGGCGTCCGCAGCCTTGCGGACGCCCGCCCTTTTCTTCTTGAACCAACTGTCTTTTCACTCCGCCGCACACCGAAAGGACGCCTACGAGATACGCCCCTCCTTCCGCAGCCATGCGACGGTATCTGCGACCGTCTCGCGGATGGAGCGGTTGGAAAAACCGAGCTCCTTCTTTGCCTTCTCGTTGGAGAAATGCGCATTCGTACACAGCGTATAGAGCGAATAGCGCGTATAGAGGGGCGGCTGTTTCAGGATGGCATAGTAGACTTCCGAAAGGGGCGCGGTGGCCTTTGCGAGCCACATGGGGAGCACCACTTTGATCTTCTTGGTGCCGCGCACCTCGCTGATGGTATCGAGCAGTTCCTTGATCTCCACATAGCGGTTGGAGAGGATATAGCACTCGCCCGTCCTGCCGCGCGCTGCGGCGCTCAGGATGCCCGCTGCCACGTCGCGCACGTCGGAAAAGTCATAGCCGCCCTTGACGCACGCCGTGAGTTTGCCGTTGCTAAAATCGAGCACGAGCTGCGTTAAGTGGCTGTGGCCGAAATCATACGGCCCGAGCATGCCCGAAGGATGCACGATCACGCAGTCGAGCCCGCGCTCGTTCACCATCTTCAAGAGGGCGTTCGCCGTCTCTGCCTTCGTCTTGGCATATTGCCCCGTGACGAGGGCGGGATCGAATTGCTTTGTCTCGCAAATGATCTTCTGTCCGCGTTCGGGGATGGCGTGTACGCTCGAAACATACACGAGCCGCGCCCCGATCGCAAGCGCCCTTTCGGCAATATTGAGGGCGCCGTTGACGTTGACATCGTACACTTTGGGGTTGAATTTTGATTTGACCGTGACGATGGCAGCGCAGTGGATGACGACGACTTCCGCCCCGTCGGGAACGGTAAAGATCTCGGAAAGCGTCTCGTTTTTCGTGACGTCGCCCCGATAGACGGTACACCGCAGCCCTTCGAGGGAATGCAGTTTGTCATCGGGCAGCACGAGGGCGCGGATATCGCACGCCTCCTCCTGTAAGAGACGGATGATGTTATTGCCCAAAAAACCGTTGGCACCGGTAATGATATAAGTCTTCAAGAGGCTCACCTCCTTCTATTATATTTATACCGCTCTTCTCTGCGCGCTCAAACTCATATTCCGTCACGACTTTGTGTGACACCGCCATGACCGGACCATGACTGAACAAAAAAACAGCCGAAAAGCGGTCTATTTCCCCCTCTTCGGCTGTATCATATCGGTTTTTGCCGCCAAAATGCCGCGCGAAATGCTGCATCATGCCATGCGCTCAGCGTTCGCTCGGATAGACGAGCCCCATCTGCCGCCTGCATTCGTCGAGGATGCGCATGGCGTCCACCGTGTGCGAAGACGGGCAGAAGGCGCTCTCTTTGCACCCGTTTGCGATCTCCTCCGCAGCGCGCGCCATCTCGGTGCCGTACTTGGGCGAGCCGTCCTCAAAGCGCGCCTCCTCTTCGCCCGTGAGGAGGACTTCCTGCGCCGCGTGGAACCACGGCACGCGGATGGTGCCCTTCTCGCCCTCGATGACGAACTCTTCGCCCTTGAATTCATCCATATCGATCATAAGCTCGGCTTCAAAGCCGTCGTAAAGCAGCGTCACCTTCTCCTTGTGGTCGACGCCGCCCTCGACGCTCCCTTCGCAGACGATCTTGTTCGGCATGCCGAAGAGTTCGTAAGTATAGCGGATGGGATAGACGCCGATATCGACGAGCGCACCGCCGAGGCGCACGGGATCGACGAGGCGGGGATTGCCCGAAATGGACACGCAGTACTTGGCAGTCACCTTTTTGACCGCACCGATTTTCGGCAGCCACTCACGGACAGTGAGCGCGGGCGCGTTGAACCACGTCCACATGGCTTCGCAAAGATACAGCCCCTTTTCTTTGGCGAGTGCGAAGGCTTGCTCCGCCTCCCCCGCGTTGACGGTGAAGGGCTTTTCGCAAAGGACGGGCACGCCCGCATTGAGGCACAGGCGGATATAGTCGAGGTGCTTGTCTGCCGTCACGGCGATATAGGCGGCGTTCACGCCCTCCGCCTTCAACGCTTCCTCCGCCGTCAGAAAGGCGCGCGCGCCGTACTTGACGGCAAACTTTTGCGCGCGCTCGGGCGAGCGGTTCCAGCAGGAGACGATCTTCTGCCCCGCTTCATTGACAAGTTCATTCGCGACTTGCTCGGCGATATTGCCGCAGCCCAAAAATGCCCAACCAAACATCGTTTGCTCCTTTGCGGCAGGCCCTGCCGCGCTCCGCGCTCACGCGCCTTTGATTTTTTGACAGATCTGAAAGACTTCCTCGGGCGTTTCGGCGATCTCATCCGCGCCCGCCAAAGTAAGCTCCTCGCGGCTGCCGTAGCCGAACAGCACGCCCATCGAACGGATGCCGTTCTCCTTCGCGCCCAGAATGTCGTGCTTCCGATCCCCCACCATGAGGGCGCTCTCTTTCGCGATGCCGCCCTCTTTTAAGGCGTATGCGATGACATCCCCCTTTTCGATGCGCGTTTCGTCGAGGCTCGCCCCGAAGACGCGCGCAATGTACGGGGAAAGGGCGAAGCGCTCGATGATGCGCTCCGCGAAGGGCTCGGGCTTGGACGTCGCCACAAAGAGGCGGCATCCCTCGTTTTGCAGGGCACAGAGAAGTTCGGGGATGCCCGCGATGACCGCGTTTTCGAAGAGGCCCTTCCCTTCGTAGTACTCGCGGTAAAATCGGACGGCGCGGCGGGCTTCTTCCTGCGTCATGCCGTAAAATTCCGAAAAGGAAGTAAGCAGCGGCGGCCCGATGAACGCTTTGAGTTTTGCCCTGTCCCCCTCCTCGATGCCGCATTTACGGAGAGCATAGAGGACGGAATTGGTAATGCCTTCGAAGGGTTCGGTGAGCGTCCCGTCGAGGTCGAAGAGGATGTTTTCGATCATAGTATTTTGTGCGAAAACATTCAATTTTTATTTTACACTCAAAATAGAATAGATTTCATCAGAACTTGAATCTATATGATCATCAATAGCATCATTGACTAATGAAACGTCTATCTTTTGTTTAATCATAACATTATACTCTATATCGTTCTTTTGACAACGCTTGCAATATTTGTTTGATATAATTTTTAAATACTCATACACTTTATTAAACGTATCTTTATCCAAACTAAAAAGCTTATCCAGCTGTCGATTCATGTTTTCACTTGTATGCTCACCATTAATATGATAACTTATAAGTCCTATAACATAATATGGGATCGGAGTTCTATTATCGGAACTTTGCTTTTTCTCTCGTTCCGCCCGACAATATGTATAATAAAGTAATATCATATTGTCAATAGAAAGATAGTCCTGAATATTTACACTTATTGATTTGAAAACATCACTTGTTTCCTTTAACACAGCATTTTTCTTAGTGTAAGCATAATATCCATCTTTAATATATGCTATAAGAACTGTCTCTTATACACATCTGACGCTGCCGACGACTCCTTACGTGTA
>ENA-OZFX01000274-OZFX01000274.1-human-gut-metagenome-genome-assembly--contig:-NODE-274-length-30432-cov-17.145637_pt1 | contig 30432 bp, 26 predicted proteins | sample MGYA00244651_ERZ653648 | MGnify/ENA primary metagenome ERZ653648 (study PRJEB26926, sample SAMN06164910) | human gut metagenome | biome: ENVO:00009003; feature: ENVO:2100002; material: ENVO:00002003...
TCTCGTGGGCTCGGAGATGTGTATAAGAGACAGGTCAAACGAAATATTAAAATATATTACTGAAATTGAAAAAAACAGATTTCAGGTTTCATCTGTAAAATTATCAAAGAGTATAGCAAATAAACTTCGTAAAAATTCTAAGAAAAAAAGCTCTTATGCATCGAACAAGATTGAGGGGAATCCGCTTTCTGAAAAACAGGTTGATGAAGTTATAGATAATGATGAAAGAAAGCATTTTATGAAACCTGAGCAGGAAGTTCGCAATTATTTTTTGGCATTAAATTTCTTAGAGAAAAAAATAAAGAAAAAGGAAGAATTTTCCAAGCAGTTAATTTTGGACGTACAGAAATTAGTTGAAAAAGGTGCGGCAAAGGAAAAAATCGGTTTACGTGGACCGATGCCGCCGGGTGTTTTATTTGCAGTATATGATTCTCAAACAGGACGACCGGATTATATCCCACCTGAATATTGTGACATTCCGAAATTATTAGATGAATTAGTTGAATATGTTAATACTACGGATGATCATCCATTGATTGTTGCAGCGATTGTACATTACCAATTGGTTACCATACATCCTTTTGAAGATGGAAATGGAAGAACTGCCAGATTGTTGTCTGGATATATTATGGATTTGAATGGATATGGTTTTAATGGAATTGGCTCATTGGAGGAATATTTTGCATATGACATCGATGAATATTATGAATCTATACAAATGGGACTGCCTGCGTTGTATTATTCTGGACGGGACAATCCGCCACATCCTGAGATTTGGATTCATTATTTTTTGCGCATGGTTCAGTTATATTCCGGAAAAATCTGTGAATTATCTGAGGCATCACAGGAAAAAGATATTGAGGGCAGTTTATCTTATTTGAAGGCGAGAGAAAAAGAACTTTTGCTTTTAGTGATCAAAGAATATAAATGGGAATTTACACCTATTGAATTAAGTAAAAAAACAGGAGTGACCAGTAGGACGATTATTAACCGTTTGGCTACTTTAGTAAAAAATGGATTTGTTGAACCCATCGTGGTAAAAGAGCGTATACGCTCTTATCAATTGAGTGACTTCACAAAAAATCATGAACAGGAGATTATCAAAGTATTAAAATAAAGAATATTATGTCCTGCCAGACAGGACGACAAGGGGAGAGTTACAAATGATGCGAATGTTAAAAATCATGTTCATTATTCTTGTGGGAATTGGCATGTTGATCATGGGGATATACGAATTTATCCGGTTGAAAAAACGACGTAGGAAATTAAAGCAGTTATTGGACAATATTGCTTCGGGATCAACGGTTGATCAGTTGTTAAAGGAAAACCATCCGAAGCTGTCAGCTATGGATGAGATGGAAAAAGGTATCTATATCATAATAGGATTTGGAGCCGGGCTTGTTTTGTTTGGAGCATTTTTCATGGCACAGGAGCTGATGGAGAGAAATGTCATACCGGATATGACGGGAACGACCGGGTGGATGCTTGTGCAGCGGCTGGTTGCATTTGCATCCGGCATCATTCTCCTTTTTACAGGAAGTGGCATGAAGAAGAAACAGGTAAAAGAAAATGATTACATGGATGTGATGATTCCGGGGAAGGTAGTTGGAGAAGTGCCGGGAGCCAAGACACTGACGCCGGGGAAGGCGATCCTTACGATCCAGTACAATGATCCTTATGATGATAGTGTGCATAACTACCAATTGGCGCAGGAATTGAGCCGGAAGAAGCATCCGGTTGGCAGCGAATATCCGATGTACTATTCCAGAGAGCAGCGAAAGGTATACGATCCGGGAACGAACAAAGTGAATCGGAAAATAGAACTGTTTCTCAAATGGCTGGGGATTATCATATGTCTGGTGTCCGTGTTGAGTATGTTCACGGCATTTTGATGAGGATAAGATAATATGCTAGAATGGCATTGGTTAGCAAACACTAACCAATGCCATTCTACGTTAAAGTAGAGAAGATTTGAAATGAAAGATTGTAAAGTACAGACAAAGACACTGGCGTTAGCCATGATCTGCGGAATCCTTGGTTGTTTCTGCTATGGCGGTGGAGACTGGCTGATGATGTGTGGAGATCCATCCCATACCGGAAAATTAATCTGGCTGACCAATGGGGTAGCGCACTTTTAACAGGGCAGGGGGGTTACTCCTGCCTAATGCGGATATCGCCGCTGGTCGTGCTGACGCCACATTCATATTCGGAATAATTTGCGCCATGTGGAATATCAACATCGCCACTTTGTGTATCTGCTAAGAAACTGTAGCTTCGGTCAGAAGCAAGATCCAGATCAATGTCGCCGCTCGTGGCAGAAATGCTGATCGCATCAGCGGCCGTGATGGACATATCAATATCGCCACTCGTCGTATTACTGGAAAGACTGGTATTAGCAGTAATGTCACTGGCTGATACATAGCCGCTTGTGGTATAGAATTCTGCCTGATCTGTCGTTATGTGGTTCAACTGGATATCACCGCTTGAGGCATGAAGCTCTAGCTTAGTTGTAAATGAACCATTGCTGATAGAGATATCACCCGATGTAGTTTTGACTGTGAGGGTATTAGCTTCGATATCTGCGATATGGATGTCACCGCTGTTTGTCTTAAGACTGGTATATGAAGCGTTAAACACTGGCTTGCCATCAGTCTTGTGAGAATACAGATAGTCGATATCTCCACTTGCTGTGGCTACCTGGATAGATTCGTATTCTTTATCTGCCAGATAAACAACGGTAGTAGTATCCTGACCAAATCCGAGTGAGATTGTCGGATGGTGGGTACGTTTGTCTTCGCAGCGGAAGGTGAGCACGCCGTCAACAACCTCTGCATGGTTGGTCAGACCATCTGTATCATAATATTCGATGTAATTCGTTCCGTTGTCGGAGCTTTTGATCACGACATCGGTAGATGCTTCGCCTGCGATGTCAACGGCGTTGAAATTATCTGTGATCTGAACTGTTTTCTTTACATAGTCCGGCAAGGCTTTCATACCGAGTAGGTCGACAGAACCATTTGGAAAATGAAATCCGTTAATTGCAATACTTAAGAAAGCGATAATGACGCCGACCACTATAAATATAGAAGCAACAATAACTGCTTTTTTGGATTTACTCATAATTATCTCTCCTTTACAAACATTCTCTTAATTCCATTGACGGATGCCTTGTACAGCTTGAAAATGCCGATCGTAACAGGCTTTACGGCTACGATGAACAGGATCGCAAGTCCGATTCCGGCAAATGCAGCTCCAAGCATGAAAAGGGCAGCTGGAACATTCTGTGTAACAAAAAATGGAATAACTCCCAGCAGCCCGCCGATACCTGCAACTGCCATCGAGAGTACGATTACATAGAAGGACAGGAGAAGTGCCAAAATGACAACCGCCATGGCAATGACCAGAACGATCGCGGTCAGTAACAGTGGAGCCCATATAGGAGAGCCAAGAATCAGCAAAATGATCTCCCATGCTTTTAACCGGTGGGATGGTTTGATCTTTTCTTTCACAAGTTTCGTTAGTGGCATATCTGCCAGAATCTGGTCAACGACATCGTCCGGGGCATCCATATCGGCAACCGCATCTTCCTCCGACAGACCATCTTCCATACGGTCATCGATCATTTCACTATAATAATCCATAAATTTATTAATATCGTCTGCCGGCATTTTCCGGATCTTTCCTCGGATCGCCGACAAATATTCCTGTTTAGTCATTGTCATTCTCCTCTCTGATAATAAAACGATATATAGATTCAAGTTCTTTCCATTCTTCTTTGAATTCCTCGATTCGTGCTTTGCCTGCATCGGTAATATGATAGTATTTCCGAAGCCGTCCGTTGTGTTCTACGGAGCGAACGGTGAGGAATGCGCCGGCTTCCAGTCTTCGCAGGATCGGATACAATGTAGATTCCGATATCGTTACAAAGGGTTTCATGTCCTTGATGATCTGATATCCATAAGAATCTTCATCCTTGATCGCAGCCAGTACACAGACATCCAGCATACCGCGTTTTAATTGAATATCCATATGTATACCTCCTTATGCACTATACTATATGACACATAGTATAATATGTCAAGAGGTATTTTATAAAAAATAATTTGACAAGAACGCTCATGGTTGCTATACTCAAGGTTGATAAAAATAAGAAGAAAAGCGATGACAGAGACAGTAGATCATGTTTGAAAGGCAGAGCGAGCCGGAGATGGTGCAAGACCGGTGCGAGTAGAAGATGATGGAAGATCACTCTTAAGCTTCAGACCGAAAACGACAGCCAGTAGGCTCTGACGTTATTCCCGCGTTACGGGAAGCACATATGTTAGTATGCAAGTAATAGGTGGTATAACGAGAACTTTGAGCCTTCGTCCTTTTTGCGGCGGAGGCTTTTTTTACTTTATATGCAAATTATCCTATAAAGTAAATACTCCGATAAAGGTGTGCACCTCGCGATGAAGTAATTAATTGCTTCGCAATTCCGCTCGGGCGCGAAAGAGCCGCAAGCTACTCTTTGTTCTTTAAATAAAAAATATTTTGCATACATTGAATAAAAAGAAAGGAAGAACAACATGTACGAAAAAGTATCGACCAAATTGAATTTCGTAGACAGAGAACAGAAGGTTTTGGATTTCTGGAAAGAAAATCAGGTATTTGAGAAAAGTGTGGAAGAAACAAAGGATCTTCCGACTTACACATTTTATGATGGACCTCCAACAGCAAATGGTAAGCCACATATCGGCCATGTGCTTACACGAGTTATCAAGGATATGATTCCAAGATATCAGACAATGAAGGGCCATAACGTAGTAAGAAAGGCAGGATGGGATACACACGGTCTTCCTGTAGAGTTGGAAGTTGAGAAACTTTTAGGAATCGATGGCAAAGAGCAGATCGAGGAATACGGTCTGGAGCCATTTATTCAGAAATGTAAAGAATCCGTATGGAAATACAAAGGTATGTGGGAAGAATTCTCCGGCAAGGTAGGATTCTGGGCAGATATGGATGATCCATATGTAACATACCACAATGATTTCATCGAGTCCGAGTGGTGGGCACTGAAGAAGATCTGGGATCAGGGACTTTTATACAAAGGCTTCAAGATCGTGCCATATTGTCCACGTTGCGGAACTCCACTGTCAAGCCACGAAGTAGCACAGGGTTATAAGACTGTAAAGGAACGTTCCGCAGTTGTAAGATTCAAGGTTATCGGCGAAGATGCATATTTCCTTGCATGGACAACTACACCTTGGACACTTCCATCAAACGTAGCCCTCTGTGTAAATCCGGATGAGATTTATGTCAAAGTAAAGGCAGCGGACGGATATACCTATTATCTGGCAGAAGCACTGGCAGACAAGGTACTCGGTTCCCTTGCAAAGAAGGCTACAGACGATACACCTGCTGTACCTGCATATGAAGTTCTGGAGACATACAAAGGAAAAGATCTGGAATACAAAGAGTACGAACCATTATATGAGTGCGTAAAGCCTGTATGCGAGAAGCAGCATAAGAAGGGTCACTACATCACATGTGATTCTTATGTAACTATGACAGATGGTACAGGTATCGTTCATATCGCACCTGCATTTGGTGAGGACGACGCAAATGTAGGAAGAAAGTACGATCTTCCATTTGTACAGTTCGTAGATGGCAAGGGTGATCTGACAGAGGAAACCCCTTATGCGGGAATCTTTGTAAAGGATGCAGATCCAAAGGTATTGGTTGACCTTGACAAAGCAGGACTTCTGTTTGACGCACCAAAGTTTGAGCATGAATATCCACACTGCTGGAGATGTGATACTCCACTGATCTACTACGCAAGAGATACCTGGTTTATCAAGATGACAGCAGTCAGAGACAAGCTGGTTAAGAATAATGACACTGTAAACTGGATCCCTGAGAGCATCGGTAAGGGTCGTTTCGGTGACTGGTTAAAGAATGTACAGGATTGGGGACTTTCCCGTAACCGTTATTGGGGAACTCCGTTAAATATCTGGGAATGTGAATGCGGATGCCGTCATGCGATCGGTTCAATCGAAGAATTAAAGAGCATGAGCGACAACTGCCCGGATGAGATCGAGCTGCACCGTCCGTTCATCGACGCTGTAACGATCAAATGTCCGGAGTGCGGTAAGCAGATGCACAGAGTATCTGAAGTTATCGACTGCTGGTTCGATTCAGGTTCCATGCCATTTGCACAGTGGCATTATCCGTTTGAGAATGCAGATATCTTCGAGAAGCACTTCCCTGCTGACTTCATCAGCGAGGCAGTTGACCAGACAAGAGGATGGTTCTATTCTCTGATGGCGATCTCAACCCTGTTATTTGACAAGGCTCCGTTCAAGAATGTAATTGTCCTCGGACATGTACAGGATAAGGATGGACAGAAGATGAGTAAGTCCAAGGGAAATGCCGTAGATCCGATGGATGCACTGAACAAATACGGTGCAGATGCGATCCGGTGGTATTTCTACAGCAACTCCGCTCCATGGCTTCCAAACCGTTTCCATGAAGATGCGGTTATCGAGTGCCAGAGAAAGTTCCTCGGAACCTTATGGAACACTTACGCATTCTATGTATTATATGCAAATATCGACAACTTCAATCCACTTGAGCATGAGCTGGATTACGAGAAGCTGTCACTGATGGATAAATGGTTATTATCAAAGCTGAACTCAACCGTAAAGGCTGTTGATGAGAACCTTGCAGCATACAAGATCCCTGAAACAACCAGAGTATTAGAGGAGTTTGTAGATGACCTTTCCAACTGGTATGTTCGTCGTGGACGTGAGAGATACTGGGCAAAGGGTATGGAGCAGGATAAGGTAAATGCCTACATGACACTGTATACAGCCCTTGTTACAATCTCCATGACAGCAGCTCCGCTGATTCCGTTTATGGCAGAGGATATTTACCAGAATCTGGTAAGAAACATTGATAAGGATGCTCCATTATCTGTTCATCTGTGCGAGTTCCCGAAGGTAGAGGAGAAGATGATCGACACAGACCTTGAGGCAGCTATGGATGAGATCTTAAAGATCGTTGTTCTTGGACGTGCAGCCAGAAATACTGCAAATATCAAGAATAGACAGCCGATCGGAACCATGTATGTAAAGGCAGCAAAAGAGCTGACAGAGGATGAGACAGCGATCGTCAAAGACGAGCTGAACATCAAGAACGTAGTATTTACAGAAGATATCGCAAGCTTCAGTTCTTACACATTCAAGCCACAGCTTCGTACCGTAGGACCAAAGTACGGCAAGCAGTTAGGCGGAATCAAGGCATATCTGTCATCTGTTGACGGAAATGCAGCTATGGCAGAGCTGAAGGAAAAGGGTGCTCTGACATTTGACATAAACGGCACAGAGGTATCTCTGGCAGAGGAAGATCTGCTGATCGATATCGCACAGACCGAAGGCTATGTTACAGAGGCAGACGGTGCGGTAACAGTTGTTATCGACACAAATCTGACAGAAGAACTCTTAGAGGAGGGATTTGTCAGAGAGATCGTATCCAAGATCCAGACCATGAGAAAGGAAGCCGGCTTCGAAGTAATGGACAAGATTACAGTCTATGCAGAGGGAAGCGACAAGGCAACCGGACTTATGAATGCAAATGCTGACAGCATCAAGTCAGACGTTATGGCAGATGCACTGGTAACCGGAAGCGTAGATGGCTATTCCAAGGAATGGAACATCAACGGCGAGAAGGTAACACTTGGTGTAAAGAAAAACGCATAAGTAATACAGGGCGTTGACCGATGCCGAAAAAAGCAAATTTATACTTGCTTTTTTCGGAAAGCGTCTGTATTATAGATAACATATTAAAAGGTGCAAGGAAGTACTAGAGATAGCAACTTCCCTGCACCTTTTTCTCGTTAATGAAGTTGCCAATTACATGACATTTATTGTTTGACACTATATTTGAATGCTTCTGACATTACCAACCAGGGAACGCTTCCGCTCGTTTCATCCTGCAGCGGTACTAAGATGTCGCTTATGCGCCATCAAGTACCGGCGGATTCAAATGTCCCTGTTTTGGTAAGTCAAAGTATTCAAATAAATATCAGTCCTATTCCTTGTTGTGTAATTGACTATGAATGAATATGGAGGCGATGGGTATGGAAAAACTCAATCAGATTGTAAGTGCAGTTGATTCATTTGTGTGGGGACCGGTGATGCTGGTGCTTCTCGTAGGAACCGGTATCTTTCTGACGATACGGACGCGGTTCCTGCCGTGGAGGAATCTCGGATATGCGATCAAGAGCACACTTAGTAAAGAAGCAAGAACAAAGAACAGAGGAACCGGTGATGTATCCCCATTCTCGGCACTGACGACAGCACTTGCCGCAACAATCGGAACCGGAAATATCGTAGGTGTGGCGACGGCAATGGTATCCGGTGGTCCGGGTGCCCTGGTCTGGATGTGGATCTCGGCGTTGTTCGGAATTACATCGAAATTCTCAGAATGTATGCTGGCGATCAAATACCGTGAGGTAAATGCCAAAGGAGAGATCTCCGGCGGCCCGATGTATACGATGAAGAAAGCATTGAAACACAAAAGATTCGGAAGTGTGCTCGGTTGGCTGTTTGCATTCTTTGCGGTTGTTGCATCCTTTGGTATCGGAAATATGACACAGGCGAACTCGATCGCATCCTCCATGAATGAGACCTTTCACATCAATCCGATTATCATCGGTGTGATCCTTACGATCCTTGCCTTAATGATCATTATCGGTGGTATCAAATCCATATCAAAGATTTCCGCGATCGTTGTTCCGTTTATGGCAATCTTCTATGTACTTGCAGGACTTATAGTAATTATCGGAAATATATCGAATGTGCCGGAAGGTCTGCGCGAGATCTTCACAATGGCATTTTCCATGAAATCCGTATCCGGCGGTGTGCTTGGTACCGTAGTTGCATCTATGACAAATGCAATGCGGTTCGGTGTTGCCCGTGGTTGTTTTTCAAATGAAGCAGGTATGGGATCAGCAGCGATCACTGCAGCAGCAGCTACGACAGATAACCCGGTTCGTCAGGGATATATCAACATGACAGGAACCTTCTGGGATACGATCGTTGTATGTACGATCACCGGTCTGGTAATTGCAAGCTCCGGTGTGATCGGCAAGACATCGACAACGACGGAAGGCTCATATGCGATCACCTCTGAAACCGAAGATACATTGGCTCTGACACATGAAGAAAAGGGCAAGATGGTGACGACAGAATATACCGTTACATACCAAGATGGAACATTGACTTTGTCCGGTGGAGCAGAGGATATCGTTCTGACACCATATGCAGACGCTTCCGATAGTGAAGCATTTGCAAAGCTTCAGCACCAGCCGGACAGTCTGGAAGCAGTTTATGAGAATGGCGCGATCACAGGTGCATGGACCTCTGGCTGCAATGCTTATATTTTTGATGAAGACGGTACATATTATTATGAAGAAGCCTATACAGGATCGGCGCTGACGATCAAAGCATTTGAGACAGTTCTGGGTAAGGCGGGAGCATGGCTGGTAACGATCGGTATTGCATTATTTGCATTCTCGACAATTCTTGGCTGGGAGTATCACGGAGAAAAGGCCTTTGAATACCTGTTCCATTCCCACAAATACAACATGATCTATCGTATCGTATTCTCCCTTGTAGTATACATCGGTGCGACGACTTCGCTGGATCTGGCATGGAACTTCTCGGATATCGCAAATGCACTGATGGCGATTCCAAACCTGATCTGCCTGCTTCTGTTAAGCAAAGAGATTGCAACGGATATGCGGGAATTCCAGAAAGTACTCGCAGAAGAAAAAGCAGCAAAGAAGCGTGCGTAAATAGTCGACCTGCCGGTGGGCTTTTGAACAAAAATGAAAGATAAAAGATACATTATTAAGATGAAGCAAAACCTGTTTATGTATTGATATATAAAGCAAAAATGGGAAATAGCATTACTATTATGTAGCAAGCCTTTTTCAACGCCGGTTCTTAGTGAGTCGCCATAGGCGAGGAGCTTAGTACCGTTGCGTTGAAATAGAGTGCAAACGACTTGCGAAATAATATGTAATGTATTTTCCATTTTGATTCAAAACCTACAGACAGGTTTTGTGTCATAATAATGATGTATCTTTCATTTTTTAGTAGCAAAATGACAGTTTATGAGTATAATTATAGTAAACGCGCAGACGGAATAATGAGAGAAAAATGCCGGAATGTGAAGCACAGCCGGATATGAGAGCGCATGAAGATGCGGGACTTACTGATGAAGTACCGGGATCTGTCTGCTTTATTATAATGGATTCAGAAATGAGTTCAGGGGAAGCTGCCGGAGAAGTTCCGGCGGCATACCCGGATACATAGAAAGTCGATATCGGCTTTGGATAAAAAAGAAAACATGTGGGTAAGAACACAATGAGTACGACAGAAGAAAAACACAACTATACTTACATAGTCCGATGTAAGGACGGAACGTATTACACCGGATGGACGAATAATCTGGAAAAGCGGATGAAAGCACATAATGAAGGACGAGGGGGCGCCAAGTATACCAGAAGCCGGCGCCCTGTTGTCCTTGTTTATTATGAGGAATCAGAGACTCCGGAGGAAGCAATGAGCAGAGAGTGGCATATCAAGCAGATGAGCCGAAGCCGGAAAGAAGAATTAATCAGAAATTTTCAACCAGATAGTATACAGAAGCCATGAAAATAGTATAAAATATAAGAATTGAGATAATAAAAGTCGAACACCAGGAGGTTATAGATGGGAAGACAATTATGGAAACCGGGAAATATGCTGTACCCGGTACCGGCAGTTATGGTAACATGTAAGCGGGAAGGCGGACAACCGAATATCATCACGATCGCATGGGCGGGGACAGTTTGCAGTTCTCCGGCGATGGTTTCAATATCTGTTAGACCGGAACGCTATTCTTATGATATTATAAAAGCCAGTGGAGAATTTGTGATCAATCTGGTGACTGAGAAGCTGACATTTGCGACCGATTATTGCGGCGTAAAGAGTGGGCGGGATATTGACAAATTCAAGGCAACAGGACTTCATACCTGTCCGGGACTTACAGTTGCCACACCGGGTATCGCGGAGAGTCCGGTCAATATCGAATGTAAGGTAAAAGAAGTGATCCCACTTGGAAGTCATCATATGTTCCTGGCGGAGGTAACCGGCGTACAGGTGGATGAAGCGTACATGAATGAAAATGGTAAATTCGAGCTTAACCAGCTTGGGCTGGTGGCATATTCCCACGGAGAATACTTTAAACTTGGAAAGAAACTGGGAAAATTCGGATATTCAGTGAGGAAGAAATAAGAAACATGAAGATAGAATTACAGGCATATGGTAAAGTGAATCTGGGGCTGGACGTGCTCAGAAGAAGACCGGATGGTTATCATGAAGTAAAGATGATCATGCAGACGGTAAAATTACATGACACATTGACATTTGAGACAGTGGATGAGGATGTGATCGTTCTCAGTACAAATGCGGACGAGCTTCCGGTAAATGAAGATAATCTGGTATATAAAGCGTGCCGGATGTTGAAGCAGGAATACCAGATCACGCGGGGAATCCGAGTATTTCTTCAGAAGGAGCTTCCGGTTGCAGCCGGAATGGCTGGCGGAAGTGCTGATGCGGCAGCAGCACTGATCGGAATGAATAAGATCTTTGATCTTCAGATTCCGAAGCATAAGCTGATGGAATATGGAGTAAAGCTTGGCGCGGATGTTCCGTACTGTATCATGAAAGGAACTGCGTTATCAGAAGGGATCGGCGAGAAGCTGACAGCACTTGCACCGATGCCGGACTGCTATATCCTGCTTGCAAAGCCACCGATCGCGGTATCGACCAAGATGGTATATGAGAACCTGCATGCAAATGAATTAGAAAAACATCCGGATATAGACGGCATGGTGATGGCACTGGAAGAACAGAGTTTGCAGGGCATCACGGAACGTATGGAGAATGTGTTAGAGACAGTAACACAAGTGCGGTATCCGGTTATTGCAGAGATCAAAGCCTGCATGAAAGAATGTGGTGCAATGAATTCACTTATGAGTGGAAGCGGCCCGACTGTATTTGGTATATTTACAGAGAAGGAAAAAGCGGAGAAAGCGGCAGATGCGATCCGCAGCCGGAAGCTGGCAAAGCAGGTATTTGTCACACAGCCATATAATGTATAAGATCAGGCAGGACAGAGGGAGTTGTTCTGCAGAAGAAATAGAGAGAAATGGGGTAACTTATGGAGTTGAAGTTAAATATGGATGAGTATCTTCCGCTTCGGGAGGTTGTATTTGAAGCGTTGCGGGATGCCATCGTACATGGAGAATTTGAACCGGGCGAACGGTTATTAGAAGTGGCACTCGCAAAACGTCTGGGTGTCAGCCGGACTCCGGTGCGTGAAGCAATCCGGATGCTGGAATTAGAGGGCTTAGTCGTGATGGTTCCAAGGAAAGGTGCAGAGGTTGCCCGTATCACGGAGAAGGATCTCCGGGATGCGTTGGAGATCCGCCTGAGTCTGGAAGAACTGGCAGTCGAACTTGCCTGCAAACGAATTGATGAAGAAGGCAGGCTCAGATTAAGAGAAGCCTGTGAGAATTTCCGTGAGGCAGTCCGTTCCGGTCGTGTGCCGGATATCGTAGATACAGATGTTGCCTTTCATGAAACAATCTGTGAATTAAGCAACAATCCAAGACTTGTGAGTCTTACCAAGAACTACGGAGAGCAGGTGTACCGATACCGTGTGGAATATGTGCGGGATACCGGATATCATGGCAAACTGCTCCGTGAGCATGATGAGATCACGGAGGCGATATTGCTCGGAGATGTAGAGAAGGCAAAAGCAGTTATGCATCAGCATATTTACGATCAGGAGCAGATCGTGATACAGAATATCAAACAGAAACAGGATACTATATAAGACTGAGTGGTCAAAAATAGGGAGTGGACAGTAAGAAATTTACCGTTCACTCCCTATTTTTGACCACTCAGTCCATTTTACAGTTTTTTTAAATGCAATCTGGTATAGTTTAGATATTCTAAAACATAAGGCATGTAAAATAAATTGACAAATACATATGTATGCCATATACTTGGTATTACTAGGTATAAAGATAATAGAAAGAGAAATTATGGCAAATCAAAGTATAAATCAGTTTAAAAAAGGAATACTTCCCATGCTCATTCTGCAGATTATATCAGATGAAAAGGATTATGGGTATAACATTGTCAATCGTTTTAATGCACGATGTGTTGCTGGGATGGATATCAAAGAAGGAACATTGTATCCGATCCTGCACAGATTAGAGGAAGATGGTGCGATTGCCAGTGAGTGGGTGATGACATCTGAGAATGGAAAACCAAAGAAATTCTATAAGATTACAGAAGAAGGGAAGCTTCTATTGGAAGAACAGTGGAATTGTTGGATGCAGATAGAAGGAATGGTACGAGACTTTGAGAAAAAACATATATCTGATTAAAATATTCGTTTTGTTGCATGCACCATTTGGGCAGCGGATGCAGCTTGTAAAAGAGATAAGACAATCTATAGATGATAAATTGGATACGGGTATGACAATCAATGAAGTGATTGAGGAGCTTGGTGAAGCTTCCGCACTGACAGAAGAGTATAACGATATCGGTATGCGGCAGCAGACAAAGGAGTATGTATGGATGGTGCTCTGGATTCTGATTGGAATCTGTCTTGGCGTTCTGCTTGTGATTGACGGATATACATTATATACCGGATATCATGAGATCAATCAGTATATAGCACCGACAGGATATGAGTGGATTGATTTTAGACCAAAGGCAGGAGGAACGTGGGGCAAAGTGATCGTTGAAAGCGTAGGATTTTGTATCTGTCTTGGAAACGTAATCTATCATTTTAAAAGACGAAGAAAAGCAAAGAAAAAAGATAATAAGCTATAAACAAAAAGGGGAATAAAAGAAATGCAAAAGAAGAAATATCTTATGAAGATATTCATACATCTGCATGCACCACTAAAAGAACGGATACAGATGGTAAAGGATCTGGGGCGGTCGTTAGATGACAAACTGGCAGAAGGAGAAACTATAGAAGAAGCAATCACAGAACTGGGAGAAGTCTCAGACATTATTCAGGAATATGAAGATCTCGGAATGCGAAAGCGAACAAAGGAATGGATACTTGCTGTGATCTGGATATTGATTGGAATTGTGGTGGGATATCTGTTGTTTACGGAATGTCGGATACTGTATAGGGGATACAATTATGTAATAATACGGACATCACCTAACACGGGCGTTGGAGTAGCCTATGGAATAAATGTAGGCACAGAGATAGTGAAAATAGTGCTTGAATCGATAGGTTTTATTATATGTGTAGGAAATGCTATCTGGCATTTTATAAAACAAAAAAGAAAAAAGGAGATGTAAAAAAATGAAGAAAGTAGTGCGTACTATTTGCATTGTTCTATGTGTCGGGTTGATTTTAGGGTTGGGATATATTGTCTCACGAAAAATGAAAAAATATCCGGAAGAGATAGAATATTCGGCATTAAGGGCATTTACAGATAACGGTATGTATTATGCAAGAAGGAATATGCTTTATTTCCTGGATTCAGCGACAGGAGAATCGGTAGTAGTTTGTAATAAAGCAAATTGTAAACATAATACGACGAAGTGCAATGCATACACGATAGATATTCAACCTGCTATGCTTTGCTATGGAGATAAAATATACATAAGTGAATTTGATTCTGAGTTAACGTTTAATGATGATGGTGATGCGGAACAAAAAGGAGTTTCACAGATTCGTGAAATAAATAAAGATGGAAGTGGAGCTCGGGTTTTGTATTCTGCAGATGAAGGAGCCGTTATAGGTATGGAAATGGTAGATGGAGTATTGTATTTCACTACATGGAAGTATCATGATGGATTTAAGTTGAATGAATATAAGCAAGACTGTACGTTATATGCATATGATTTAAGATGGAATCGGTTACGGACATTGCTAAGCTATGAAGGAGATGCAGAGCATGACAGTGCTGCACTATATATATTAAATAATAAGAATAAAGAAAAGCTTTATCTGACATATGAATATGAAGATAGCAAGGAAAACTGGCATACAATACTGTTTACATATAATATAAAAACACACGCAGATGAAATTGTCGAAGATGATCTAAATACAAAATATGGTGAGTATTTTGATATTATCAGCACTTCAAGTGGAAATTATATAAAGACTACAGAATTGGATAATGATGTTGAGTGGAGTGTGATATGTTCATGCGATGAAAATTTGCAGAATCAGAAAGAGATTTTTCGGTTTGTAGGGGGAAGTGTTGATTGTATGGATGGATATTTATATGTGATTAACACAGATTATAATAAGTTTTTTTATCAATGCGATACAGGAACAATTTATCTGGCAAATACCTGTTTTACAGGAGAAGGAACCTATATATCCGATATCTATGGATTGGATGAATCAAGTGACAAGCTATATATAGATGGACATGATTATACTGGTATGAAACCAGGTGATATAATCACATCGGATCAGAGTGAACAGACAGTGACAGGATGGACCAAATTCCGGGACACATATTTTACAAAACTGGAGGATGCAGATCAGAGCATCGTAAAGACATTTGACTGGGTGAAATGGCCATAAAAAAAGAGACTCTGGCACAATTTTGCGAAGAGAACCAGAGTCTCGTAGCCATATATACTTATGAAAAAGTACATGAGATAAATATACCGCTTTTTCATATGTATGTAAATACGAAATAAAGGAGAATAGAGAAAAATAGAAGTGTAAATAGTGTGTTTGAAGGTATAGAAAACATATGGAAAGACCAAAGTTACTTATTAATGTACAGTAGATTGTAACTTTAAGATTTGCAAAATTGAAAATTACGGATCAGAAAGCAGTAAGGGAGATGAACGTATGGAGTTAAAACTGGAACACATTTCGAAAGAGTATAAAAATACAACAGCGCTTGATGATTTTTCGATGACATTTTCAGAAGGGATTTATGGCTTACTTGGACCGAACGGGGCAGGAAAAAGTACCTTGATGAAATTGATTACAAGGAATATCAAACCGACCACAGGAGAGATCTATCTGGATGAAACGAATATTCATGACTTAAAACGGGAATATCAGCGGTTGATCGGTTATATGCCACAGCAGCAGGAGATCTATCCGTTTTATACCGGACGAATGTTTCTTGCCTACATGGGGCTACTGAAGGGAGTAGAGAAGAAGATGCTGAATGATGAGATTGAGAAATACGCATCAAAGGTAAATCTTCTTGACGTATTAGATCGGAAAGTTGGAACATATTCCGGTGGTATGAAGCAGAGACTTCTGATCGCACAGGCATTTCTTGGAGACTCGAAGATTATAATATTCGATGAGCCGACGGCAGGACTTGACCCTAAGGAGAGAATCCATGTGAGAAATCTGATCCATGATAATTCTACAGGAAAAATTATTCTGATTGCAACTCATGTTGTTCAGGATATTGAGGACATAGCAAGTCAGATTATGTTACTTAAAAAGGGTGTATTGATCGAGATGGCAGCACCTGAGATTTTGACCGGAAGAATTACAGATAAAGAAAATCCTGATTTGGAAGATGTATATCTTAGTATATTTGGAGAGTAGCTTTTGCATACCAGTCATTTTTTACAGAGAGGGTGACGGTTTGCGGAATTGGAGGACGATATGTATAAATCAAAACCAGAGAAAAAAGCTGCTCACATCAATTATTCCAAACGCAGGGGCGGTTTTTTTCGATTTTTTATGAATGAAATGCGGGCTATTATATATAACCGTAAATTAGTATTGTGTTTTCTGTTGTTCCTGGTTATGAATGTTGGTTTGCTGACTGTAGCTTTTGATACAGATGAGGTAGACAGCACGGTGTATACAAGGCTTCAGACAGACACGGATTCCATTATGGATATGTATATGGAAGATCCGGAATCAGAGACCTATAAACAGTTATATGATGAATATACGGCAAGTACTACATATGACGAATATTTGCAGCAGATTATCGAGGATGCGGAGAAGAACCAGTCGATTTCCATATTTCAGACAAAGTTCTCGATCAGTAATCTGGAACGGACGAAGAGAGATTTTGAGAGACTTGTGGGAACAGAAGTATTTTTTGTTGGAGGATATGGAGTCTGTAAGGCGTTAAATTTTACAGGAAGTTATATTCTGATCTTCTTTTTTCTTGTTGTGCTGGTGCTGGAGCTGGTACTACGTGATAAGAAGAATGGTCTGGCAAATCTGTATAAGACAACATGGAATGGAGACAGTCGATTATTGCTGTCTAAGTATGCGGCAGCAGTTGTCTATATGGCACTTTTTGTAGCAGGTATATCCTTAAGCAATTTTTTGGTTGCAGAATGGAAGTTTGGAGCTGTGGATCTGTCAGCGCCGGTACAGAGCCTGATGGACTATATCGGATATGGTTTTTCATGCAGAATTGGTACATTTGCTGTTCTTGTCTGTGTGGTGAAAATTCTGATCTTTTCTGTGATTCTTGCGGCATTATTCACATTTGCAGTTATTTCTTCGAATGAGATTATGCTATGTGTATGGACGGCGGTTGCCATGTTTGTAGAATTGTTGTTTTCCGTATTGGGAGAGAAACTGAATCTGACATTTTTATATCGATTCTCTATTTTTTCAATGCTGGATACAACCAAATTTTTCCAATATGAGAATTATAACCTGATATCCCATGCAAAGCCTGCGATCTATCTGGACTGTATTATCTGTGCAGTGTTGTTGGCAGGATTTCTTATCATATCGTCGGTGATCTATCTGGAGGGAAGCAGTGATTATCGGGAGAGTCGTATACGATTGCGAAAAAAAGGTACGAAATCCCGCAGGATATTTTCCTCAGTATGGAGACTGGAAGGTTATAAATTGTGGATGGGATATAAAATGATATTTGTTATTCTGTTGCTGGTTATATTTCAGGTGTATATTTATCAGAACAAATCTGTAAGGTGGAGCACAAATGAATATGTGTACCAATACTATATCAGTCAAATTGAGGGAGTGATCACACAGGGAAAGCTTGATTATATAACTTCAGAGGCAGAACGGTATGCAAATCTCCATAAAGATGGAGATCAGGTTGAGCAGGATTACGATGCAGGGAAGATAACAGAAGAAGAATATAGTGAAAGATGGAGAGAACTGAATAAACAGTTTGAAAATGAGGAAGGGTTTAATCGTTGTCAGGAATATGTAGATTATGTTAAGGGGCAATGTGGAATTACATCGCAGATTACAGAAGCTGATCCTGCTGTATTGGAACAGATGGGATTTGTCTATAACAGAGGCTGGAATATTCTTGCTGGTGGTAGAGATTATAAGGATGATGTAATGAATGCAGCAAAGATTATTGTTGTATTAATGCTTACAACTGCATTTCTGTATTTGGAAGATTACAGATATAAGATTAATGGCATTATTGATATTACAGAGAATTACAGGAAACTTCATGTGATCAAAGCAGTTCGGTTGTTCTTGACTATTCTTGTCACATATATCATGGTTTATCTGCCGGAATTAATGTGGGTAAAGAGTGAGATTGGGCTGACAGGTGGAAAATATCTGGCGCAGTCACTTCCGTATCTGGCGCATGTCAGTATATCCACCAGTATTACAGGATATTTTCTGCTGGTATATGGTATTCGATTACTCACTATTCTGATATTGACAGGTCTGTATGTTCTGGTTGGAAAACTGATCAGGAATACAAATGGTGCAATATTCTGCGCAGCAGCGGTTGTACTTCTGCCGTTGTTATTATATCTGTCAGGATTTACTGCCGCAAAATATTATCCATTAGTTCAACTGCTGTCAGGTAATATGGTGTTGAGGTAAATATTTACATAGGGAGATCCCACTGTAACAGATGATATATGTCCCATTTTTATTGGACGATCAGTGAAAGAGGTGCATATCATCTGTTATAGTGGGATTTTTATCTGCTGTTACCAGTTCTTTCGTATCTCATCAAATAACCGCATAATATATAAAGTGTGTTCATGTGGCATTTCCGGACATTCGGTCAGACCTTTTTCCAGTGCTCGCTTACAGGCGAGCACTTCGTATTCATAGCCGCTGATCTGGGTAGGACAGTTGATCGTCTGAACCAGTCGGCGGTCATTTTCATATATACGGAATGTTTCGTAATTGTTGATGTTGTCAACCTCGATGTAGCCTTTTGTTCCGTAGATCACGCCACGGCGGTCGGTGGCTGATTCCATAGTTGTGAACAAGCCTGCGATCGCACCGCCTGGGTATGCCAGGTTGATAAATTCTGTTTTGTCTACGCCTGATTCGTGTGGAGTCATCGTTGTGCGGATCTCAGATACGTTGTCGCCGAGTACCCAGGTCGCAAAGTTTAAGGTATATGGTGCAAGATCTAAGAGAGCACCTCCGGCAAGCTCCGGGCGGATCAGACGTTCTACCTGCATCAGGGAATAACCAAGATTTGCGGTCAGGCCTGTTATTCTTCCGATAACACCGGAATCTATAATCTCTTTTAAGGTAAATGACATTGGCATATAGCGAACCCACATCGCTTCCGCCAGTAATATATTCTTTTCTTTTGCAAGCCGGATCATAGCTTCGGCTTCTTTTGTATTTACGGCAAATGCTTTCTCGCACAGAACAGCCCGGTTGTGATTCAGACACAGCATTGTATGCTCTTTATGGTGGGAGTGTGGAGTTGCAACGTAGACAAGATCGATCCCGTCGTCAGCAACCATTTCTTCATAAGAGCCATACCATCTGGATGCATGGTAAGTATCTGCAAACTGTCTGGCTTTTTCTTCCGTTCTGCTTGCTACAGCATAGAGCTCCACTTCTTCCATCCGGTTGACGGTCTCTGCCATCTTGCGGGCGATACCGCCTACGCCGAGGATGGCAAGGCGTAGTTTCCTGTTTTCTAATCTGGCGTCTGAGGCTGCCGTAGCATTTCTGTTGTCTGATTTATAAATTGGATCTGTTGTATGTTTTTTGTTGTCGGATATATTATCTGATTTTATCATCTTTTTTCATTCCTTTCTGTGCGGTTTATGAAGTCATATTATTTCTATATTTCTTCTTAAAATTCTATATGGTACTGATGCAACTGAAGCTATTTGAATATTGCCGGGTTCATCATATGTGAGCAATTCTATGATTTTATGTAATTACTATAGAAGCTTTTGGGGATTTGTGCAAGCACATCCCATCATAATGATCATTATATCGTACTCGTTCAATGCATTCGAAAAATCGACCCTTGCAAGCAAGCGATTTTTCATCATTATATCATGTGCTTCGCACATTCTATGCATTCCGCAAAATCAGCATCCTTGCAAGCAAATAATTTTGCGTTCATTATATCATGATTCAATGTAACATTTTATGTATAGTTCAGAGAGTTACTGGTAATACTGGAAATAGTAAGAAGATAAAACAAGTAATAGTTAGATCATGGAGGAATAAGGTTGGGGAAAGTCGGTCAGAGTCGTAAAAAATATAAATGTACATAGGAGCAGCGGGAGGTGGAACGTTTGGGGAAAGACAGAGATGCGGAAGGCGGAATTTATAGTGCAGACAGCCGGATCGATAAAGACATAGATGCAAATATCAGCCGGGTAAAGTCGCTGTTTGCTGATTGGGGAGACATCGTGGAACGTCGGTTTACAGTAAGAAGAACCGGAATGGATGTGTATGCAGAAGATACCACCGGATCAGCAGATGAGACATCCGCTTCGGTAGGAGCAATCTATGTAGTGTACATTGATGGGTTATGTGACAATGGTCTGATTGAGGATACGATCATTAAGCCGGTGACCTGGGAGTGGCGGCATGAGCATGGCAGTTCCCTGTGGGAGGCAATGGATTCATTTGAGACACAATCGGCGGATATAAAGACAGAAAATGACTTCAAAAATGTGATGTTTTCGATATTAAAAGGAGACACAGCGGTATTTGTATCGGATGCAGATCAGGCGTTTGTTGTGTCTTCCAAGAAGCTGCCGGTACGTGGAGTGGAAGAAAGTTCTACCGAGGGTGGAATGCGTGGTCCGCGGGATAGTTTTAATGAAAGTATCCGTACATCGACAGCCCTTATTCGGCGGAGGATTAAAGATACAAGATTAAAATTGATCCAGAATACGATCGGTGTTCGTTCCAGAACCGAGTATGGAATCATGTATATTGAGGATATTGCAGAGAAGAAGCTGGTTGAACAGGTGAAAGAACGGATGAATGAATATGAGATAGATGCCATATTTGACAGTGGAATGGCAGAACATCTGATGGAGAAGAAATGGTACCGACCGTTTCCGGTATTCCAGTCAACAACCAGACCGGATAAAGCGGCAGCAGCACTGGCAGATGGCAGGGTAGTAGTTGTATTTGACAATTCGCCGGAGGTTCTGATCGCGCCGGCGACGATCAATACATTATTCCAGACTGCCGATGATTATTATAACCGTTGGCCGGTTGCAACTTTTGCCAGAATCATTCGTTATATAGCGGCATTTATCGCGGTGGGGCTGCCGGGCTTCTATATAGCTGTTACCTGTTATCACCGGGAGGTGATACCAGATAAACTTCTCTATGCGATTGCAGTTGCAAGAAATCAGTTGTCTTTTCCGATCGTGTTAGAGGTTTTGATCATGGAGTTGTTGTTTGAATTGCTGCGGGAGGCAGGAATCCGTCTGCCGAGTCAGCTGGGAAATACGATCGGTGTTGTTGGTGGTCTGATCGTTGGACAGGCTGCAGTGGAAGCAGGGATTGTCAGTACGATCGTGGTGATCGTAGTTGCGTTGACGGCAATTGCTTCTTTTGCAATTCCAAATGAAGCCTTTGCCTCAGTGTTCCGTCTTTTGAAATTTCTTACCATACTGGCGGCTGCTTTTTTTGGACTGTATGGCTTTCTTCTGGTGATGCTTTTATTGATTTATCATCTTGCCGGTTTGAACAGCTTTGGTGTTCCATACATGGCACCGGTTGTAACCTGTGGCTATGCAGAGGATGGAATGGAAGATTTTATCCTTCGTAAACCAATCAAAAAATTTGTCTTTCGGCCGGCATGGGCGAACCACAGAGAACGCAGGAGGCTTCGCAAAAAGTAATGATGAATGGGTGTGAATCAATATATGGATTATAGAAATGTGACATTTCGACAGCTTTTTATAACGGGAACTTGCCTGATTTTTCCGATTGCTTTCTGGAATATAGTACAGATTATGACGGATTTTTCAAAAAATAACGGAATTTTATCACTTTTTTTAATGCTAATGCTTGCTTTAGTTTATGTGGTGCTACTACATCTTGCGCTTTCAGGTGTAGTGAAAATGTCAGATCCGGCTAAAGAAAAGACAGAGATAACGGGTGCAAAAGTATGGAATAACAAGAAAAAAGTGGCTATTGCGTCTATTTATGTGATCAGATATGTAATTCGGGTTCTTTTTCTGCTTTATTTCTTTGTACAGGGGAGCCGGATCCTGATGCTGCCGGATTATGCAGAAACGGTTCTGGTTGTTCCGGTATTACTGGCACTTTTCTATATGGCAGGAAAGGGGCTGCGTGGTTATATCGGATTTGCGGAAGCAAGTGTGATCGGAATCGGGATCACATTGGTGCTGTTTGTCATTTGTGGATTTTGGAATGCAGATTTTTCCGGATTAAAAGAATATGTAGAATTCCAGATGCAGGCATCTGCATGTAACACGATATGTCAGGTTTTGATAAAAGGATATCTGATGATCGTAGGGTTATGTATGCTGGAATTTGTCATGTATCTTTATCTGAGAGTAGAGAAACGAAGACGTGGGATGCTGGTGTGGACGGTATCTGTTCCGGTTGTGTTAGCCCTTGTTGCTTCCTGTTTTGTGATATCATTGCTTGGCTTGCAGGGCAGAACAGCCGGCTCAAAGGGAATACTAAATGTTGTGGGTGCGATGATGTTCCCCGGAGGTGCAAATGCGAGGCTCGGTTTACTCGCCTGTTATCTGCTTATAATCTTCGGACTCTTGCTTCTGGCTATCCACATTGTATTCATTTGTCAGTTTGTGGATGAGATCTGGAAGATCATCTGTGTATGGAGAAAAAGCGGCGAGATGAGAGCAGTCTGGAATGATAAGAGTACAGAGTTACATGGATGTGATTCTGATAATGCAATGGATAAAAAAGTGATGGAAGAAAAAAACGATACATTTGAGGATAAGACACAGAAGAAAAACAAATATTCGGCAGAAGAAGATATGGAAGAGAAAAGAAGCCTGTGGATAAGAGGTGGCTGTGTGGTTGTTTTGTTTCTGTTGTTTTTGTGGATGGACCGGTTCCTTGGAGAACGGGATGCCGGCCGGGCATTCATGAGCTACATTGCTGCTGTGGATATTCCTTTGTCTGTTCTTGTACCGGCATTTGCAGGACGGAAACGGACGAATCCGGGGAAGCTTGCAAAGATGGCTGCAGAAGTGATTAGCGGAGTTCTGATCGCCTGTATGTTGTCCGGATGCATGGACAGATCCATTGAAGCGGTAGACTATCTCCGGGTGGTTATGATCTCTGAGACGGAAGGGGGCTACGAGTGCACATTTGTTACAGACAGTCTGGAGGGAGCGGAGTCAGCAGCCGAATCGGAGGAGCGGGAGTATCCGGTTGTTGCGGAGAGCCTGCAGCAGGCACGGGCTGAATATGATCAGGCGCATGACCGGAGCCTTGATCTGAGCCATGTTGAATATATCGTGGTGGATTCCGAAGAAACCCTGCGACAGATGTATCCGGAGCTGATAAAAGAATTTGTGACGAATTATGTAGAAGTGATCTGCACCGATTCGCTTTATCAGGGTGAAGCGTCCGGCAGCATCCGGAAATATATCGCAACGCATTACAAAGGAGAGTGTCTGGCGACACTGGGGGAGTAGACATTCGTTTAAAGTATTAGTTATTGATAAAGAGTGTGAAACAGAATTTGTTTCAATAATAAAGGAATTTAAATATATCAGATATAGATATTTCGTTAGTGTAGATAAAGAAAAATGGAGGTTATGGAAATGGGTAGAGCAGTAAGGGCGGCAGTTGCCGGAATCCTGATCGGTTTATTTTGTGGAACATTATATGTGGAAATGGGAGCACTGAAAAGATTATACAGCGCGAAAAACAGCGTAGAGCAGGTGATGAACCTGATCGAATATGCGGAAGAAAATGAAGATATAGCCTATGACAGTACAGAGGAAAATTATGCCGGAATAACCAGTGACAAAACTTCACAGACAGACGGTAAGAATGATGGATCGAGCCAGCAGGTGGTAAATGGTCTTGAGCCTTCGGATGGTCAGGATACAGAACTGTCAAATGATATCCAGACTGCATTTCGGATTCTGGATGGCACAACATTAAATGCGTATGAAACACAGAAGCAGTTACAGGAACTGGAAGCAATGTATGATGACATAGCAGGGAATTCAAAAGCGGAGCTTGTGGAGAGCAAAATGAATGATCAGAATAAAACATCAGATGTTATCCGGATTCGGATAAGATATGAGGGAAATGAGAATTTATCGGATAAGCAATTGGATGAATTTACTTCATATGTTGAGCAGGCGGTACTTTATGGCATAGCCGAGAAACTTGGCGCAGACTATAACGATCAGGAGAAAAGCATTGTGCGAAAGAATCTGATACTGAGCAAAGAATATATCGATGCCTGTGCAGAGGAAAGTGCAGAAGAATACGGCATCCCGGTTACTGCCTGGTCAGCCTTTGAATACCTGAGCCTCCCGGCAGCAACATTGAATGGCGTTGCTTATCCGGCTGGGTATTATGAGACTTTGTGCGTGACACTGGCTGATGAATAGTTATAAAGGGGCGAATTTGTCGATTACGACGAAAAAATGGTTGTTTGTGCAATGAAGTAGCATTGCGGATAGATAAGTGATAAAATAAATATATTATAAAGGTGGGGACAGAAATAACAAATGAGAAGAACGGAGGAGAAACATATGAGGAAAAAACTTACATGGATATTTTTAGTATTGGTACTTGTATTATGTGTGAAGCCGATGAGAGTAAAGGCGGCGGATGAGGACTACACATATATAGTAAATGAAGACGGAGAAACAATAACTATTACAAAGTATATCGGAAAAGATACGGAGGTCGAGATTCCGGCAGAAATAGGTGGAAAGAAAGTTACTAGGATTGGCGAAGAAGCTTTCTGGGGTTGCTATAAAATTGTCAGTATAAAAATTCCTGACAGTGTTACCTATATAGGAAAAGAAGTTTTTGGTTGTTGCTATGGATTAACCAATTTGGAGATTCCTGATAGTGTTACTTATTTGGGAGAGTGGGTGTTTAGACTTTGTACAAGTTTGACGAATTTAAAAATTCCAAGTGGCGTAACTACAATCCCAAAGAATGCATTTAGTTATTGCTCTAGTCTTGAAAAGATTGAAATTCCATCAAATATTACAGAAATAGGGGACGGTGCTTTTGGGGAATGTGAGAAACTTGAAACAGTAAATTTGTTAGATGGACTAGAAGCTATTGGAGAATCAGCATTTGTGGGTTGTGAACGTTTAAGAAATATTATTATTCCGGATAGTGTAAGATATATAGGAACTGGTGCATTTAAAAATTGCTATTTTTTATCAGAAATCAAATTGCCAGAAGGAGTAGAGATCATAAAAGATGAGGCGTTTTCAAATTGTTCAAGTTTAACAGAGTTCTTTATTCCTTCGTCTGTTATAGAAATAGGAACACAGTTATTTGATGGATGTTTTAATTTGGTTGATTTGCAGGTTGATCCAAATAATGAAAAATATGATAGTAGAAATAATTGTAATGCTATCATCGAAACGAATACAGATAAGATAATTGTTGCATGCAAAGCAACAACGATACCAAATGGTATAAAATGTATTGCAAAATATGCATTTTCAGGACAGGGATGTATCACGGATGATTTGGTTATACCAGACAGTGTTACAGAAATAGAGGAATATGCTTTTTATAAAAGTGGTATAAAAACGGTAATTATACCGGATAGTATAACAGAAATAGGAGAATATGCTTTTTATGAAAGTGGCATAAAAAATATAACTATATCAGATAGTGTAAAAGCAATCGGAGAAAAGGCTTTTGAAAGGTGTTCGGAATTAAAAAATGTAAAATTACCTTCAGGTATAAATGTTGGGGAAGAGGCGTTTAATTCTTGTGGACTAATTAGTATCAATATACCTGAAAATGCGGTTATAGGGCGGAATGCATTTAAAGATTGTTATGGCTTGAAGAGTATTAGTATAGCATCAGGAGCTAATATTGGTATTTGGGCATTTTATGAATGTACAGGTCTTACAGATATAAAGATGTCTCCTAATGTTACTCTAGGTGGGTTAGCGTTTAGTTTGTGTTCTGGACTAACCAGTGTTACGATTTCTTCAGGAACAAAAGTAGAAGGAAATGCATTTGACGGATGCAGCAATCTGACAGATGTCACGTTTTTAGAAGGCGCCACAATTGGTTTTGATGTTTTTTCCAGATGTGGAAAGTTAAGTACGGTGGTTATATCTCCTAATGTGCAAGTTGAAAATGACGCGTTTCGGGATTGCATGGGCTTGACTGAAATAAATATTCCTGAAGGATGTAATGTAGGAATAAATGCTTTTTGGCGATGTAAAAATTTGCAGACAGTTTCTATTGCATCGAATGTCAAGCTTGGAGTTAATGCGTTTGCAGATTGCGAGGGAATAGAGAATGTGACGATTGGGTCAAATGTAGAAATTGGTATTAGCGCATTTGAAAGATGCTCAAATATCAAAAAGGTTGATATGGGAGAGAATGTTACTATTGAAATTAGGGCATTCACGGATTGTTATGGCTTGGCAGATATTAATATGGGGGAGAATGTTGCTATAAAATATACGGCATTTGAGAATTGTAAGCAGTTGAAGTCTGTGAAGATACCAAAGGGTGCAGAACTTGGTTATGGAGCATTTTCAAATTGTGTTGGTCTCACAGATGTAACAATTCCCTCAAGTATTAAAATAAGTGATTGGGTGTTTAGTGGATGTATAAATCTGAAAAATGTTCGGTTTGTTGATGAAGATGAAGAAAAAGACAAAAATCAGGCAGAACTGACAGCATATACAGGCTCAAACATTAAAAGTATAGGCGACGGAATGTTTAAAAACTGTTCAAAACTGGAAAAGGTAAATATACCAAATAGTGTTGAATATATAGGAAAAGAAGCATTTAAAAATTGTAGTAGTTTAAAGACGCTTAAGATTTCTTCAAAGACGAAAGAGATCGGAAAGGAAGCTTTTTGGGGATGTAATAAAATTAAAATAATGAATATTTCATCCAATGTAAAAAAGATTGGAAAGAATGCATTTAAAAACTGTAAAGTAACGATTCGGTGTAAGAAAGATTCAGCAATATACAAATATGCAGTAAAAAATAAAATATCATATGAGTTAACAGATGTTGTGAAAAAGGGACTGACGACATCACAGAAGAATATAAAATACATAGTTACATCTGTTAAAGCATCTAACCGGACAGTGGCTGTAACTGGTATTGTGAATAAAAAGACGGCATCCGTTAAAATACCTGCAACGATTAAAATTTACGAAAAGACATATAAAGTAACCGCTGTTGCAGATAAAGCATTCAAGAATAACAAGAAACTTACAAAGGTAACAATAGGAAAGAATGTAAAGACTATTGGCAGTAAAGCGTTCTATGGTTGTAAAAAGTTGACAAAAATAACAATTCAGACTTCCAAGTTAACAACAAAGTCGGTTGGTAGTAAAGCATTTACAGGGGTAAGCAAGAAAGCGAAAGTTTACCTGCCAAAGAAGAACGCAAAGGCGTATAAAAAGCTGTTAAAATCTAAAGGGTTATCGACTAAAGTTAAGTATCAGAATATAAAATAAAATACCTTTTTCCATCCGCTTCTAAATCCCCGGAATCCTTGAATTATATAGGTGGTTGTGGTATGATATGAGATATTTTGATTATATATTTCAAAGGAGCTCAAGGGAATATGGCTAAGAAAAAACTGGTAGTTATTTTTGGAGGAAGATCATCGGAACATGAAGTTTCATGCATTTCAGTTCAGACAGTTGCCAAAGCGGTGGATACGGACAAATATGATATGACACTGATCGGAATCACAAAGGATGGAAAATGGCTGAAAGCTGACAGCATTGAGAGTATTGCTGACGGAAGCTGGTACGACAGTCAGGTTCGTGCAGTGATTTCACCGGATTCTGCAAAAGAGATTATCATAAAAGATGGCGACAGAATCTATGCGGAGCCTGTAGATGTTATTTTCCCTGTTTTGCATGGTTTATATGGAGAAGACGGTACGATTCAGGGATTGTTTGAGATGGCGGACATTCCATATGTGGGCTGCGGTGTATTTGCATCTGCTGCTGCAATGGACAAATTCCATACAAAGATCATTGCTGATCATATCAATGTAACACAGGCAAAATTCGTTCCTGTAGTAGAAGATGATTTTGATGATCTGGATGTTGCGATGGATCGGGTAGAGAGCGAGTTAAACTATCCGGTATTTGTAAAGCCATCATCCGCAGGTTCATCAAAGGGTGTTACAAAGGCACATGACAGAGCCGAGTTAGAAGCTGGTCTGCATGAGGCACTCAACCATGATTCTAAGATCCTTGTCGAGGAAACGATCGTTGGTAGAGAGTTGGAATGTGGTGTACTTGGATATGGCAATCATACAAAGGCATCCGGTGTTGGAGAGATCCTTGCCGCTGCAGATGCAGATTTCTATGATTTTGATGCAAAATACAATAATGCAGATTCCAAGACGATCATCGGGGCAGATATACCGGAAGAAGCTGAGGACGAGATTCGTGCAGAAGCAATTCGTATCTTTAATGCGATTGACGGTTTTGGACTTGCCCGTGTGGATTTCTTCCTTGAGAAGGACACCAATCGTGTAATATTTAATGAAGTAAACACATTGCCGGGATTTACATCGATCAGTATGTATCCGATGCTGTGGGATGCAGAGGGATATGATATCAAGACCCTTGTAAATACCTTAATTGAGATGGCATTTGAAAGATAATTTATGACGACGAGAGATATAAAGATAAAAGTAACGGGTGTACAGAGTGTTGCCGGAGCGGATGATGAGCCGGAGATTCTGGAGCTTGAGACGCGGGGAACATACTCTGAGAAAAACGGAAACCGCTATATCAAATATGACGAATTCATTGAAGATGTGGAAGAACCGGTGAAGAATCTTCTGCGATTCGATGAGCATGCGCTGCAACTTACGAAACGTGGCAGCGTGAACACGGTTATGTTATTTGACCGTGAGAAGAACAGCTCAGTGCATTATGTAACTCCGGTCGGACCAATCTGTATGAATATCTGTACGGAGGAATATCATATGGAGCAGTCCGAGAAGGGGATTCGGATCGATATTCGTTACTGTATTGATTTTAACAATGATTATATTACGGATTGCAGTCTGAATGTGACTGCGGACTACGAAGGGGTATAAATATATATGGGTAGTGAGAAATCCTTCGACAGCTTTCTGGGGATTGAAACAATCGCGGAGACAGCATTTGGAGATATGGATGTATGTCTTCCGGTGAACGAAGAAGATAATAATTATGAGGTTACATATTATAATGATCTGGTGACGATGTTCGATGAGATCAGCATGGAGCCTGAAGATACGCTTGTGGATTTTGGCTGTGGACTTGGCAGAGTGCTTTTTTACTGTAATTCCAGACATTACTGCCGGACGGTTGGAATCGAGAACAATGCCAGGGTCTATGACAGACTTCTGACAAATGCCGCAAGCTATCAGAGCAAATTCCTTGATCAGGAGGAACGGATGCAGTTCCTGAATGTGGAAGCAGCTTCTTATGAGATTGGCGATGAGGATAATTATTTTTATTTTTTCAATCCGTTTTCCGGAGCAACCTTCAAGAAGGTTTTAGACAATATCATCGCATCAGTCAGACGACATCCGAGAGATATCGAATTGCTGATCTATTATCCGACATTTGAATATCAGAAAGCGATACGGGATTGCAATCTATTTGTATTGAAGAAGATGATCAAGCTGTCCGGTTATGAAGAAGACCCGGATGAGAAGGTTCTGGTATATCATTTGTCACGATATTTTGTAGTGTAGAATAAATGAGCCGCTATCATATATGAATATGATGGTGGCTCATTTATTTTATGCAGAGTGCGCACATTTGTGCGCCTATTTTTTCCACTTCTGGAAAAAATAGGATGCAGTCTATTGCCAGATCATGTATTAAATGAAGATAGAATAAAATCTGTCTCTTATACACATCTCCGAGCCCACGAGACAGGCAGAAATCT
>ENA-OZFX01000342-OZFX01000342.1-human-gut-metagenome-genome-assembly--contig:-NODE-342-length-27192-cov-21.750820_pt1 | contig 27192 bp, 25 predicted proteins | sample MGYA00244651_ERZ653648 | MGnify/ENA primary metagenome ERZ653648 (study PRJEB26926, sample SAMN06164910) | human gut metagenome | biome: ENVO:00009003; feature: ENVO:2100002; material: ENVO:00002003...
TGCAGGACACGTGGCTCTTCAAGGGCACCATCATGGAAAACATCCGCTACGGCCGTCCCGAGGCGACGGACGCCGAGGTCATCGCAGCCGCGAAGGCCGCGCGCGCCGATGCCTTCATCCGCACGCTGCCCGGCGGCTACCAGATGGAGCTCAACGAGGAGGCGACGAACGTCTCCCAGGGGCAAAAGCAGCTGCTGACCATTGCGCGCGCCGTGCTGGCCAACGCCCCCATCCTCATCCTCGACGAGGCAACCAGCTCGGTCGACACCCGCACCGAGCAGCTCATTCAGGAGGCCATGGACCACCTCATGCGCGGCCGCACGAGCTTTGTCATCGCGCACCGCCTGAGCACCATCCGCAATGCCGACTGCATCCTCGTCATGCGCGACGGCAGCATCGTCGAGCAGGGCACGCACAGCGAACTGCTCGCGCGCGGCGGGTTCTATGCCGCGCTCTACAACAGCCAGTTTGAGGACGTGGTCGCGTAAAGCGGCGGCATCCGGACAGCAAAAAACCGCGCAGGAATCAAAATTCCTGCGCGGTTTTGGTGTTTTCGGCGCTTATGCGTTCCAGGCCTTCGTCTGCGCACGCAGCCAGTTGGCCCACGGCTCGATGCCCTCGCCCTTGAGCGCGGAGATTGGGAACACCTGAATGTTCGGGTTGAGCTTCTTGACGCGCTCGACGCACTTGTCGAGGTCGAAGTTGAAGTACGGCGCGACATCGATCTTGTTGACGAGCAGCACGTCGCAGATCGAGAACATGAGCGGGTACTTCAGCGGCTTGTCGTCGCCCTCCGGCACGGAGAGGATCATGGCGTTTTTCACGGCGCCGGTGTCAAACTCCGCCGGGCAGACGAGGTTGCCGACGTTCTCAAGGATGGCGAGGTCGATGTTCTCGGTGCCGAGGCCCTCGAGGCCCTGGCGCGTCATGCCCGCGTCGAGGTGGCACATGCCGCCGGTGTGCAGCTGGATGACCTTTGCGCCGCTGGTGGAGATGGTCGCAGCGTCGACGTCAGAGTCGATGTCGGCCTCCATGACGCCGATGCGCAGATCGTCCTTCAGGGCGTTGATGGTCGCCATGAGGGTCGTGGTCTTGCCGCTGCCGGGCGAGGACATGAGGTTGAGCAGGAAGGTGTGGTTGCGCTTGAGCTCTTCGCGCAGCAGATCTGCCTGGCGGTCGTTGTTTTCAAAAACGCTCTTTTTGATTTCGAGCACGCGGAATGCATCCATGATATTACCTCCAGAATTTCAGCGTGTTTTTCTATGCCAAAATTATAGCAGTCCCGCCGCGGATTTGCAACCTTTTTGCCGCAGAGCCGAAAAACTGTGCCGCCGCTCAGGGCTCGGCCGCCACGATGCGCCAGTGCCCGTCGGCGCACAGCGCGAAAACGACCGGCTCGTCTCCGCAGTAATTGTCCGCGCTGCCGTAAAGCTCCAAAGACGTCTGATAGCACTTGCCGCCGTACTGCGCGTCGAGCGTTTCATCGCGCGTGAGCGTCTCCTGCCGGTCGACCCGGTAGCGGACATAGCCCTTGCTGCCCTGCTGCCAGTAGAGCTTGCCGTCGACCTCCTGCAGGCTGTCGCCAAAGTGGCGCTGCTCCATGAGCGCGTCGCTCAGGTACTGCTGCACATGGCGGCGCAGCTCGCTCAGAGAGCCGTAGTTCGTCACCGGATACCATTCGCCGACGCCGTCAAAGCCGCCCGGCAGCGGCGCGGAGCTGTCATACTCCACCCCGTAATTGCCGTTGACGAGCTCCTTGTAGCAGCGGACGATGTCGTCCACATCCGGAATGTCGCCAAGGGTCTGCGGCTCCGGGGCCTCGGTGGCCGCCGCGGTCTGGACCGGCGCGGTGGGCTTGGTGCCAGCCGTCTGCTTCTCGCTCCGGCCGCAGCCGCACAGGAGCGCAGAGAGCATGCAGACCGCCAGCAAACATGTGATCTGTCGTTTCATGCAGAAACCTCCCCAATTTGATTGTAAGCACAGTTTACCATATCTGGAGATGTATTACCAGCTTTTTTCCCCAACGGCCGCGCGGGGATTGCCAATGCGGGGCGGTTCGGGTATAATGGTTTAATATTGTGTGAAACGCCAACCAAGGAGGCGAGGATATGCCCCACCATTCCGGCGCCGAGCTGCCGGGCGCGCAGGCGCTGCGCCATATGGCCGCGCAGAGCGACAGCCGCGGCCTGTTTTCCGACCGGGCGCCCGATCCGGCCTATGCCGGCCTGTTTTTGAACCGCGAGCTGAGCTGGCTCGCCTTTGACCGCCGCGTGCTGGCCGAGGCGGCCGACGAGACGCTGCCGGTCTACGAGCGGCTGAAGTTTCTGTCCATCTACTGCTCGAATCTCGATGAATTTTACATGGTGCGCGTCGGCGGGCTGCTCGACCGGGCGCTGCTGCAGCCGTGGCACACGGAGAACACCACGGGCCTGACGCCGCGCGAGCAGCTGCGCGCGATCTATGACGAGACGGCGCGGCAGCAAAAGGACTTTGAGGCGCTCTGGCGCAAGGTGACGGCGGCGCTGGCAAAGCAGCGCGTGGAGATTCTGGACTTTGACCGGCTCGACGAGGCGGACGAGGTGCTGCTGCAGCGGCGGTTTGACGCGCTGCGCGCGCTGCTGAGCCCGCAGGTGCTCGACGCGGAGCACCCGCTGCCGTTTCTGCGCAACCGCGAGCAGTACGTGCTCGTGCGCTTTGCGGGCAAGCGCGGCGGCGCGGGGCTGGTGCCGACGACGCAGCTGCCGAAGTTTTTTAAGCTCACGGTCGACGGCGTGCAGAAGCTCGCGCTCACGGCGCCGCTGGTGGCGCACTTTGCGCCCCTGCTCTTCGGCGAGCGGCGCGTGCGCGAGACGGCCATCGTGCGCGTGACGCGCAACGCCGACATCTCCGTGCGCGACATCATGGACGGGTGCGACGCCGACCTGCGCGCCGTGATGGAGCGGCTGCTGCGGCGGCGCCGCCGGCTCGAGCCGGTGCGCGCGCAGGTGCAGGGCCGCATCTCGGACGAGATGCGCGCGCTCGTGCGCGACCTGCTCGGGCTGCCGAAGCGGCAGCTGTTCGTGACGAGCACGCCGACGGACCTGTCGTTCGTGCTCACGATGCCGGGGGAATTCGACCTCACGGGGCTGACGTGCCCCGAGGTACCGCCGGCCAAAAACGTGGCGCTGCAAAAGGGCGACTACTTTGCCTATCTCGCGCAGCACGACCTGCTGCTTGCGCTGCCGTACCAGAGCATCAACCCGTTTGTCGACCTGCTGTACGAGGCGGCGGACGACCCGGACGTCGTGTCGATCAAGATCACGCTCTACCGGCTCGCCGGCAGCAGCCGCATCGCGGCGGCGCTGGCCTACGCGGCCGAGCACGGCAAGCAGGTGCAGTGCCTGCTGGAGCTGCGCGCCCGCTTTGACGAGCAGAGCAACATCGACTACTCGCGCATGCTCGAGGACGCGGGGTGCGACATTCTCTACGGCCTGACGAAATACAAGGTGCACACGAAGCTGTGCCTCATCACGCGACGGTGCCCCGGCGGCATCTGCTACTATACGCAGGTCGGCACCGGCAACTACAACGAAAAGACCGCCGAACAGTACACCGACCTCATGCTCCTGACGAGCGACCCGGCCATCGGGCGCGACGCGGCGAAAACGTTCGACCGGCTCGCGCGCGGCGAGACCGTCGGCGAGACGGAGGCGCTCTGGCTCGCGCCGGAGGGCTACAAGCCGCAGATGCTGGCGCACATCGAGGCGCAGACGCGCCTCGGCCCCAAGGGCTACATTGGCATCAAGGTCAACTCCATGAACGACGCGGACGTCATGGCGCGGCTCGTGCGCGCGAGCGAGGCGGGCACGGAGGTGGAGCTGTTCGTGCGCGGCATCTGCTGCCTGCGGCCGGGCGTGCCCGGGCGGACGGAGCACATCTCGGTGCGCAGCATCATCGGGCGGTATCTCGAGCACGAGCGCATTTTCGTCTTTGGCCGCGGGGAAGCGCAGGAGGTGTTTCTCGGCTCGGGCGACCTGCTCGAGCGCAACACCATGCGCCGGATCGAGGCCTTCACCGCCGTGACCGACCCGGGCGCGCGCGCGGAGGTGCTCGAGGTGCTCAGCGCCATGCGGCGCGATAACCGGCAGGCGTGGATCATGCAGCCGGACGGCAGCTACCTCCGCCCCGAGCCCGCGGGCGAACCGTTTGTCAGTCAGACCTATCTGCACACGTACTTCGCCGGGCGCACCGTCGGGAAAGCCGCGCCCCCTGCCCCGCCCCGGCCGGAGAAAAAGCTGCCGTGGTGGCGGCGGCTGTGGATCTGGCTGTGGAACAACTGACGAAAAAACCGGAATTTGGTCTTGACAAGCGCGCAAAAGCGCGTATAATGTGCTTTACAATTTAACAGCCTTATCAAGAGTGGCGGAGGGACCGGCCCTGTGAAGCCCGACAACCTGCAGTGACCTGCAAGGTGCCAAATCCGGCGGTGCAAATCGAGAGATGAGGATCTTCGCCTTTTCCAAGCGCTCCGTCGGCTGTCGGGGCGCTTGTTTCTTTGCCCCGGCACAACAGAAAGCGAGGAATTTACCCAATGGCTCATCATCTTTTTACATCCGAATCCGTCACGGAGGGACATCCCGACAAGATCTGCGACCAGGTGTCCGACGCGATCCTCGACGCCATTCTGGCGCAGGACCCGAACGGCCGCGTCGCCTGCGAGTGCACGGTCACGACCGGCGTCGTGAACGTCATGGGCGAGATCACGACCGACTGCTACGTGGACATCCCGAAGGTCGTGCGCCAGACCGTGCGCGAGATCGGCTACGACCGCGCGAAGTACGGCTTTGACTGCGAGACCTGCGCCGTCATCACGAACATCGACGAGCAGAGCGCGGACATTGCCCTCGGCGTGGACCAGTCGCTCGAGAGCAAGGAGACCGGCGACAGCGCGCTCGACAACGGCGCGGGCGACCAGGGCATGATGTTCGGCTTCGCCTGCGACGAGACGCCGGAGCTCATGCCGCTGCCCATCTCGCTTGCCCACAAGCTGGCCAAGCGCCTGACCGCCGTGCGCAAGCAGGGTCTGGTGGACTATCTGCGCCCCGACGGCAAGACGCAGGTCACGGTCGAGTACGACGAGCAGAACCGCCCCGTGCGCGTGCACACCGTCGTGCTCAGCACGCAGCACGCGCCGGAAGTGGACATGGCCCAGCTGCGCGCGGACATGATCGCGCTCGTCATCCGCCCGACCATCCCGGCCGAACTGCTCGATGACGACACCCGCTACCTCATCAACCCCACCGGCCGCTTCGTCGTCGGCGGCCCGCAGGCAGACTCCGGCTTGACCGGCCGCAAGATCATCGTCGACACCTACGGCGGCAGCGCCCCGCACGGCGGCGGCGCATTCTCCGGCAAGGACCCGACGAAGGTCGACCGCAGCGCCGCCTACGCCGCGCGCTACGTGGCCAAGAACATCGTGGCGGCAGGGCTTGCCCGCCGCTGCCTCGTGCAGCTTGCATATGCCATCGGCGTGGCCGAGCCCGTGAGCGTGCTCGTCGATACGCAGGGCACCGGCGCCGTGCCGGACGCACAGATCGCCGCTGCCGTGCAGCAGGTGTTCGACCTGCGGCCAACGGCCATCATCCGTGACCTCGACCTGCGCCGCCCAATCTACCGGCAGCTTGCCGCCTACGGCCACATGGGCCGCGAGGAGCTCGGCGTCCGCTGGGAGGACACCGACCGCACCGACGCCCTGCGCGCCGCCGTCGCTGAGACGAACGTGTGATTCAAACCTCATGAAAAAACCTCCGCAGCTTCGGCTGCGGAGGTTTTTCATGTTCATTCGAGAACCGGCGCAGCGGTGCTCTATGGGCATATGCTCAATAATACGAATGCCCCCAGGTGGTGGTCTCGTAATCTGCGAGGAAGTCGGCGTTCGCGCGCTCGGTCGGCGTGAGCGAATTGTTATCGAACGACGCGCCGGGCACCGTGCCGTGATACCAGCTCTGCGCCTCGAAATAGGCCGCGATCTGCGGCGTCTGGAAGATGCGGCCGTGGCGCGCAAAGATCTCGTTGCGGGCAAGGCAGCACTGCTCCCACGTGAGATCCGCCACGTCCGCCTGCGTGAGCCGGCGTGCAGCGCTCTCCGGCAGGATGTAGCTGCCGGCGGAAGGCGTCGGCGTGGGGCTCGGCGTCGGGGTGGGCGTGGGTGTCGGCGTCGGGGCAGCGGACGGCTCCGCCGTCGCCGTCACGGAAGGGGTCACGGCCGCGGCCGGATTCTTCGGCTTGGGCTTGACATTGAGCGCGATGAGCAGCACGATCAGCGCCACGCCGAGGGCGGCAAAGATCGCGATGAGCAGCGCCTTGCTGCGCGGAGCATCGCTGCGCGGCTCCGGCGCATACGGCACGTCGTCGGCCCAGCCGGGCACCGGCGGGTCGTCGGCCCAGGTATCGTCCGGCGGTTCGGGTTCATCGTCCCAGTTATCGGCGGGAGCGCTGCCATCCTGCCAGCCGCCGGCAGCATTCTCCCCGCTCCAGTCGTTGGCGGGGGCGCGATCATCCTGCCAGCCATCAACCGGAGCCGTTTCGTCCTGCCAGCCGTCCGGCGGCGCCTGCTCAGCGCCGCAATAGGGGCACCAGAGCGCATCGTCCGGGATATCTCGTCCGCAGTAGGGACACTGCATTGGCTTCACCTGCCCTTTCACACACACAAATCGTTTTCCTCAAGATACCATATTCCCGGCCATACCGCAAGGATAAAAAATGTCCCCCGGTGTTCGCCGGGGGACAAAAGAAACGCTATTAACCCGCGATGCGCTTGGCGCCCACGTAGTTTTTCAGGTAGTAGCTCGAGCTCAGGTCGCTGATGACGACGCAGCCTGCGCCGGAGCTGCTGTGGATGAACTGGCCGCTGCCGATGTAGATACCGACATGGCCGATGCTGGAGCTGTTGCTCGCAAAGAACACCAGGTCGCCGAGCTGGAGGTTGGCCTTCTCGACATAGGTGCCGTTGTTGTTGTAGATGCTGCTGGCCACACGGCTCATGGAATAGCCGCAGAGCTTGTACACGTAGTTGACAAAGCCGGAGCAGTCAAAGCCCGAGGGGCTCATACCGCCGTAGACATACGGCGCGCCCATGTACTGCTTGGCCGTGGCGACGATCGTCTCGCCGATGGAGCTGGACGTGCTGCCGCCGCCGGTATTGCCGCCGTCCGACTTCGTGGTGGTGACATAGGTGCTGTTGACATAGCCCTTGACACCGTTGATCGTGACGGCCGTCCAGTTGCCGCTCGTACCGGTGATGGTCAGCGGCGTACCGTTGTTGTACGTGCCGAGGATGGAATAGTTCGTGCCGGCGCCGGAACGCAGACGCACGTCGTTGCCCTTGATGTAGCCGGTCTGGCTCGTAGAGCCGCCGCCGTTGTCGGGCTTGGTCGTGGTCATGTAGTCCTTGCAGACATAGCCGTCCTTGCCGCTGTAGCTGACCTTGTACCAGTTGCCGCTCTCGCCGGTGATGGTCATCTCGGTGCCGGTGTTGTACACGCCGAGGATGGAGCTGGTCGTGCTCGCACCCGAGCGCATACGCACGCCGGTGCCCTTGATGTAGCCGGCCTTGCTGTCGGCCCCGCCGCCGGAGACGTAGTCCGAACGGATGTAGCCGCTCATGCCGCCGACGGTGACCTTCGACCAGCCGTTTTCCGTGCCGGTCACAGTCAGGGGCGTGCCGTTCTGGTAGGTACCGAGGATGGAATAGTTTGTGCCCGGGCCGGAGCGCATGCGCACATCGCTGCCCTTGACCGAACCGTTGGAGCCGGCCGTGCTGCCGCCGTTGGACGTGACGCCCGAGAGCGAGACATAGTCCGAGTGGACATAGCCGGCGGTGCCGTTGTAGCTGACCTTGTACCAGGCGCCGCTGACGCCGGTGACCGTCATGGTCGTGCCGGAGTTATAGGTGCCGAGGATGGAGCTGCTCGTGCTCGCACCGGAGCGCATGCGCACGTAGCTGCCGTCGATCGTGCCGGTGCCGAAGCTGGCATCCATGTCATTGGCGCGTTTGAGGTAATCGGAAGATATGTAGCCGACGGTGCCGTTATAGACCACCGTGGCCCAGCCGCCGCTCGACTGCGAGGACACCACAACGTGGGTGCCCGCCGGGAGCGTGGAGATAATGCCGTAATTTGTTCCGGCGCCCGTTCGGAAGTTGACGGCCGTCGTCGTGGTCGCGCCGCCGGCACTCGCCGCAGAAGCCGAAACGGCCAGCGTGAGCGCGAAGAGCGCGGAAACAACGGCTGTTTTCAGAAATCGTTTCGCCATAGAATCATCCTTTGCTTAGTTATTTGCGAGCGCGCGGTCCAACCACACAGCCGCCACGTCCATGGCGTTGTAGAGGCCGTCCTTTTCTGTCTTTTTGACCACACGGTCGCGGGATTTCAGATCCGGGTCGGTGAGCTGAAGCTGCACGGAGACCCGCGTCGCCACGTCGAGGTCCTTGACCTTTTGCGTGTCGAGGATCTGCATCATAATGATGTACTTGTCGGCCATGCTGCCGTAATAGAGCAGGTTGTCTTTCCGGCGCAGCGGATGGCCTTTGTAGCACAGTTCGGTCGATTTTGCTGCCAATGAGATACACCTCCGATACCACTGTCTTCAAATTGTAACACATTTCAATCTTTTTGTCAACACCTCGTGCCCCGCGCTGTCGTTTCGGCGCGGGGACACGCGATGGGGCAAGCATTTGCGCGCGGCTCAGCCGGCGTCCGCATTGTCGCCAGTGTCCTGCGACTGGCCGGAGAAATTGCCGAAAATGCCGGTCGGCGCGCCGATGGTCGGCGTCGGGAAGCTCTTGGTCGGCAGGTCCTTATGGATCGGGTCCATGACGAGCTTCCAGATCTGGGCGGCGGGGTTGCCGGAGAAGTTCATATACTCGGGCATATCGTAGCCGGTCCAGACGGCGGCCACATAGTACGGCGTGAAGCCGACGAACCAGCGGTCGCAGTTATTGGTGGTCGTACCGGTCTTGCCGCCGACGGGCATGCCGGTCAGGCGGGCCTCGCCGCCGGTGCCGCTGTTGACGGCGTTGCAGAGCATGTCGGCCATGTTCCAGGCGGTGTTGGCCTTGAAGGCCACGATCGTGCGCGCGGGATTCTCGAGCACGACCTCGCCGCTGGAATCCTTGACGTAGGAATACGTGCGGCCGTAGGTGAACACGCCGTCATTGACGAAGGCGGAGTACGCCTGCGTCATCTCACGGACGGTGATGCCGTGGGTGAGCTGGCCGAGGGCGAGCGGCGCATAGTCGCAGTCGGACTCGGCAAGGCTCGTGACACCGAGCTTGTCCTTGAGGAACTCATACGACGCGCGCGGCGTGAGCTTGTCGAGGATCTGCGCGGAGACGGTGTTGAGCGAGCGCTGCAGCGCCTCGCGGATGGTGACGACGCCGTAGTTGCCGCCGCCGGAGTTTTTCGGATACCAGCTCGTGCCGGTCAGCTTGATGTCCGGCGCGTCATTGACCTGCGTGTACTGCGTGATGAGGCCGAGCTCCATGGCCGGGCCGTAGGTCGCGATCGGCTTGAGCGACGATCCGGGCGGGCGCTTGGACTGCGTGGCCCGGTTCGTGCCGAAGTTGATGGTCTTTTTGCCGGTGCCGCCGGACAGGCCCTTGATCTCGCCGGTGTAGGGGTCCATGACGGCGATGGCGGACTCGAACTGCTGGCCGGAGGCCGACGGGCGCTGCGGCATATTGTCGAGGTCGGTATAGACGTCGTCGATCGCCTGCTGGATGCTCGCATCGTAGCAGGAATAGACCTGGTAGCCGCCGGAATAGAGCAGCGTGCGCGCCGTGTCGCGGCTGACGCCCTTCTGCTCGACGAGGTCGTTGAGCACGTCGTTGATGACGGCCTCGGCGTAGTAGCTGTAGATGGTCTGGGTGGCATCGTCGGACTCGCTGCGCACGAACACGAGCTCCTGCGCCACAGCCTCGTCGTACTGCTCCTTCGAGATGTAGCCCTGCTCGTACATCTGCTTGAGGATCGTCTCCTGCCGGGTCTTGTTGTTCTCGCGGCTGATGAAGGGATCGTATTTCGAGGGGTTGTTCGTGATGCCGATGATGCTCGCGCACTCGGCGAGCGTGAGATCCTTCGGTTCCTTGCCGAAATAGGTCTCGGCGGCGGTATAGACGCCGTTGCACCCCTCGCCGAAGTAGACGATGTTCAGGTACCACTCCATGATCTCTTCCTTATCATAGGACTTCTCGAACTCGAGCGCCTGGAAGATCTCGAGCAGCTTGCGCTGCACGGTGATGTCGTCCTGCTTAGTAAGGTTTTTAATGAGCTGCTGCGTGATGGTCGAGCCGCCGAAGTCGTTTTTCATCGACAGGAACATGTTGATGAACGCGCCCGTCGTGCGGTACCAGTCGACGCCCTTGTGCTTATAAAAGCGCTTGTCCTCAATGGCGACGGCCGCGTGCTCCATGTCCTTGGGGATGTCGGCATAGTCGACCCAGACGCGGTTTTCCGTGCTCGAGAGGTTCGTGAGGTTCTGCCAGTTGCCGTCAGAATCTTCATACAGGATCGAGCTTGAGAGCGAGACCGTAAAGTCCGAGAGCTGCACGTCGAGGTCCGTGGACAGGCAGTTTTTCACATAGTACGCGAAGATGCACAAAAACAGCAGCCCCGTGACGAGCACGATCAGCAGGATCGTGCCGAGCACGCGCAGGATCGCGCCCGCGACGCTCACGGTCGCATCCGCGGCCTGAGCCGCGCGCGGGGCAGATGATGATTTCGGTCGTTTTGCCATAGGCAGTGACGCACCTCCCTGATGATACACATTATCGGGTCAAAAACCCGGTCGATATTCAGCGCATAAAAACGGTTAAATGATATTATAGCACACGCTGTCAACCGGGGATAGTGTTTCGCGCGTTTTTGTCCGGCGGGTATGAAATGCGCGCACATTGGACAAACTTTCCGGTGAAAGGAGCGAGGCATATGAAACGAACGCTGGCACTGACGGTCGTGACGGCGCTGTGCGCCGTGTCGCCGTTCGTCGCGGGGGCGGCGATGTCCTCCCTGCAGCAGCCGGGCGCGGACGCACCGGCCACGTCCTACGACGGCGCGCAGGCGGAATATATCCTGCGGGATTACGAGGGCTATGTGAGCGTGTTCGCCTCCGATGCCGACCGCAAACCCCTGCAGGTGACCGGCATCGAGGTCGCCGGACTGCGCCGCGCCGACCAGGAGCTGCTGCGCGGCGGCATCACCGTCGGCAGTCAGGAGCAACTTTTGCTGCTGCTGGAGGATCTGGGGTCGTAAAAGGACTTGATTTTACACGCCGGATGGGGTACACTAAAACCAGAACACGATCACGACTGGAGGACACCCCGATGAGTGAAGCATTCGGCAGCGATTATCTGACGATCGAGGACGAGGAAGGCAACGAGTTCGAGCTGGAAATTCTCAATGAGTTTGAGCTCGACGGTCAGGACTATCTCGCGGCGCTCCCCGCCGACATGGATGAGGACGACCCCGATTTCGGCATCATCCTGCTCAAGATCATGGAGGAAAACGGTGAGGAGCTCTTCGGCTCCATCGACGATGACGACGAGCTGGACAAGGTGTACAATTACTATATGCAGGAGATTTTCGCCGACGAGGACGAGGATTCTGACGACGGCGCGGAGGAATAAGTTCCCGCGCGGCGCATAGCATGGGAATAAGTCCTGCTGTGTGCGTGGAGCACGATCGGGTGCTCGGAGCCCATTTAAACCCACATCTCTGATAAGGGATGCCAGAACTTCCGCTGCGGATTGCAGGCCTCCCGGCCGGCTGAAAGATGCCGGTTGGACGTTGGAAGCAGAGAAACAGCAGAGAGGCGACCCACCTGCCTTCTTGTGCAGGTTGTAACTGGGCTCACACGGCATTGGCGGGCTGGCCGGCAGCGAAAGCTGCCGGCTTTTTTCTTGCCCAAAAGGGCAAGGAAAAAGCCAGATTTTATCCGAGGCGGGCCTTGCCCCCTCGGGCTCCCCTGCGGCTCAAAAGCTTCGAGAACAGCGACACCGGTCGTGCGCCGTGTGCCCGCCCCGCGGCCCTTGGCTCCCTTGTGTAAAGGGAGCTGTCAGTCGTCAGGCTGACTGAGGGATGGATACGTAAAATTTCGCACCAAAGCCGGTATCTGCAACCCCTCCGTCACGGCGCAAAGCGCCGCGCCACCTCCCCTTACACAGGGGAGGCATTGGCAGCCGTTCCGGTCATGCGTCTCTCATCTGACGGACACAACCGATGCGCATCTGAAGTGCAGCACCCGAAAAAGCGGCACAGCGCATTGACAACCCCCGCCGCCGGGGCTTATCATAACCCCGGCGGCACGCGCAGCGTGCCGAATTTTGTCCGAACGAAAGGAAATCCGCCATGCTCCGCTTCCAGAATGATTACTCCGAGGGCGCCCACCCGAACGTGCTGCGCGCCCTGTGCGATACGAATCTCAGCTCCACCCCCGGCTACGGGCTCGACGACGACTGCCGCCGCGCAGCCGACGCCATCCGCGCCCGCTTCGCCTGCCCGGATGCCGACGTGCACTTTCTCGTCGGCGGCACGCAGACGAACCAGCTCGCCGCGGCCGCCTTCCTGCGCCCGTGGGAGGCCATGGTCGCAGCCGACACCGGCCATATCAACGTGCACGAGACCGGCGCCATCGAGGCCACCGGCCACAAGGTGATCGCCATGCCCGGCACGGACGGCAAGCTCACGCCCGCCGCCATCGCGGACGCCGCCGCGCAGCACTGCGCCGCGCCGGGCGTGTACGACGAGCACATGGTGCTGCCGCGCATGGCATACATATCCGACGCGACGGAGCTCGGCACCGTCTACACGAAAGCGGAGCTGACCGCCCTGCGCGCGGCGTGCGATGCGCACGGGATGTACCTCTATCTCGACGGCGCGCGGCTGGCGCAGGCGCTCACGGCCGCGGGCAATGACCTGCAGCCGGAGGACCTGCCGCAGCTGTGCGATGCGTTTTACATCGGCGGCACGAAAAATGGCCTGCTCTTCGGCGAGGCGATGGTCATCGTCAACGACGCGCTCAGGCCGGGCTTCCGCCGCGCGATGAAGCGCAACGGCGCCATGCTCGCCAAGGGCCGCCTGCTCGGTGTGCAGTTTGCCGCCGCGATGGCGCACGACCTCTGGCTCGACATGGGCCGCCACGCCGATGCGCAGGCGCAGCGCATCGCCGCTGCGCTCACAAGCCGCGGCGTGCCGATGTACGTGCCCTCGCCGACGAACCAGATCTTCCCCATCCTGTCGGACGCGCAGATCGCGCGGCTGCAGGAGCAGGTCGCGTTCAACACGATCGCCCGCGTGGACGCGGCGCACCAGGCCGTGCGGTTCGTGACCTCGTGGGCCACGACAGACGCGCAGGTCGACGCGCTGCTGGCCGTGCTGGCGCAGGTGCTGGACTGAGCACACAACATCGAAATATGGAAACACGCCCGACGCATCCGCGTCGGGCGTGTTTTCTACATTATAAATGTTCCTTCTGCATCTTCGCCCAGCGGCGGGGATACTTCGGCGGCGTGGGCGCCGTCTTGCGGATGACGACGACGCTGTGCGTCACGTCCGTGCCGGGGATGGTGTAGCGCACTGTGCGCTCATACGTGCCGCCGAGCTTGCGGATGGCGCTGCGCGCCTCGTCGAGCTCCTCGGTGCAGTCCGGCCCCTTCATGGCCAGAAACACGCCGCCCGTGCGCACAAACGGCAGGCACAGCTCGCTCAGCAGGTACAGCCGCGCGACCGCGCGCGAGACCGCCGCGTCGAACTGCCCGCGCAGCTCCGGCGCCTCCTCGGCGCGCGCGTGCAGGCACGTCACATCCGTGAGACCGGTGGCGGCGCAGACATCGCCGAGAAAGCGCACGCGCTTATCCAGACTGTCGAGCAGCGTGAGCGAAATGTCCGGCTGCGCGATCTTCAGCGGCAGGCCAGGAAAGCCCGCGCCGGTGCCAACATCGATGACCGACTTGCCGGCAAGCGGCTCGACCGTCAGCAGGGCGGCCGAGTCGAGAAAGTGCAGCTGTGCCACGTCCGTCTCGCCGTGGATGGCCGTCAGGTTCATGACCTTGCTGCGCTCGTCGAGCAGCGTGTAATATGTCTGAAAACGGGCCAGCGCCGCCGCATCGAGCGGCAGACCCAGCGCGGCAAAGCCCGCGCGCAGAAGTTCGTCCATGCTTGCCTCCGAAAATGATTGGTTGCGGCCATCTTACCACATTCCCCCCCGCGCGTCCAGTCCCGGGCGGAGAACGCGCTGCCGCGCGGCGCGGGCGGTGCGTTTTGCAGCGCCGGCGCGATTTCCGGACGGCCGTGGGCATCAGCGCCGGGCTGTGGCTCGTGTGCGAGATCATCGTGGACATCGGCGCGATGCATGAAATGTCGATCGGCCTGTTCAGCGCCGCCGCCGCGCTGGGCGCGATGGGCCTGATGTTTGCGCTCGGCCTGCTGCTCGGTGCGCTTGTCTGCCGGCTGCTGCGCCGAAAGCAGCTCGCGTGACCCAATGGCAAGCGCCCCCGCGGGGAGTTTCCCGCGGGGGCGCTTTCCATTTTCCGCCGCGCCGTCAGCTCAGCCGCTGCACGAGCGCGTCCCACAGCTCCAGCAGCCGGAAGCGCACGACATAGCCGCCGCCGGACTCCGTGACGAGGCGCACATCGTCGTCCGAGAGCGCCTGCACCGCCTGCTCCGACAGCCCCGCCGCCTGCGCGCACAGCGGCGGGAAGATGACGCACCACCAGTTGTGCCCCGCGCCCGCGCCGAGCGTCACGCGCAGCGACGTGTACACCCCCGCCGGGAGGGCGAACGTGCCGTAGTCGCGCGTCGGGTAGTGCTCGGGGCCCAGCGACACGCGCACCGGCCGCTCCCCCGCCGCCGCCTGCGCCGCGCGGGCAATGCCGTCGAGGTCGCCCGCGATGAGCTGCTGCGCCGCGCCGATGTCCGTCACGTCCTGAAGCTGCGGCTCGAGATAGGCCAGCACCGCATCGCGCACCTGCAGCTTCACGGCCTGCTCGGCATCGTCGTCCGAGACCGCGATCACGTGCAGCCGCACGAGCCGGGCCGCGAGCAGCTGGCTGCGCGCCTGCGCCCACGTGCCTGCCAGCAGCGTCACGCACACGGCCAGCAGCAGCGCCAGCTCCCACGGGCGCAGCGCGCGGCCGGAATCGGGATGGATGGAGAGAGAATGGGTATGCATCGTATGTCCGCCTTTCTGTGACGAAAAAAACTGCCGGTACCGGGCATCTGTGCTCAGTATCGGCAGTTTTGTTCGGTTTTAATCCAGCGGGCGCTCAGATCTCCAGGCGGGCAATGGTCTCGGTCAGGAAGCACTCTTGATAGTCGCGCGCGAGCCGGCGCTTGGCATACGCCGCGCTGTCGGCATCGGCGAAGAGGCCGAACACGGCCGAGCCCGTGCCGCTCATGACCGCGCCGAGCGCGCCGCCGTCGAGCAGACGGCTCTTGATGGCCGCGATCTCGCCCTCGCGGTGGGTGAGCACGTCCTCAAAGACGTTGTACATCCGGCGGGCGAGCTTGCCCATGTCCCCGTCGGCGAGCGCGGCGCAGATGCCCTCCGTGTCCGGACGGCAGCGCGAGGTGCGCGCGTCCACGCGGTGGAACAGCTCCGGCGTCGAGATCGGGAAGTCCGGCTTGCAGATCACGACCGGCAGACGCGGCATGGGCGTGACGGGCGTGAGCCGCTCGCCGCGGCCCTCGGCCAGCACCGTGCCGCCCGCGACGCAGTACGGCACGTCCGAGCCGACCTCCGCGCCCAGTTCCTCGAGCTCCGTGCGGGTGAAGCCCGCGCCGGTCAGCCGCTCGAGCGCGCGCAGCACGGCCGCCGCGTCCGACGAGCCGCCGCCCAGCCCCGCGCACACGGGGATGCGCTTGTGCAGCCGGATGTGCACGCCGCAGGTAAGCCCCGCGCGCGCCAGAAACACCTGCGCCGCGCGCACGGCCACATTGTCCGCCCCGCAGGGCAGATAGCTGCGGTTGGTCTCGGCGCGGCAGGTGCCGGTATCGTCGAGCGTGACGGTCACGTCGTCGTGCAGGTCCACGCTCTGCATGACCATACGCAGGTCGTGAAACCCGTCGGGCCGCGCGCCGAGCACGTCCAGCGACAGGTTCAGCTTCGCCCACGCGGGCTCCATCGTCGTGCCGGTCACAGCTTTTTCAGTTCGAAGAGCAGGTCCATCAGCTCCGCGCCGTCGTCCACATACGGGCCCTTGCGGCCGTTGGCCTCGGAATACGGCAGGCCGGAGCCCTCGCTCACGCGGCTGTCATAGAGCACGAACGGCACGGGGTCGGCGCCGTGCGCGCCGTTGGCCATGTACGTCATGTGGTCCGAGAGCAGCAGCAGGCGGAAGTCCTCGCCCGCGGCGCGCAGCGCCTCGGTCACGGGGGCGACGACGTCGGCGCTCAGGCGCTCGATGGAGTAGATCTTGTGCTCGAGGTCATGGTTGTGCGTGGCCTCGTCCGGGCCCTCGAGGTGCAGGGCCACAAAGTCGTGCCGTTTGAGCACGTCGAGCGCGGCGGCAACCTTGGCGGCGTAGTCGGTGTCCCACTCGCCGGTCGCGGTCGGGACGGTGACGGCCTCCAGTCCGGTCAGGATGCCGATACCGTGGCACAGCGGCACGGCCGAGACGACGCCGCCGTCCGAGCCGTAGTGCTCCGGGAAGTTCGGCAGCGCAGCCGCCGTGCCCTCGGCCCAGAACCAGACGCCGTTGGCCGGGAGCTTGCCGGCGGCGCGGCGCGCGACGTTGATCGGGTGCTGGTCGAGAATGTCGAACGCGCGGCGCATGAGCTCGCGCAGCACATCGGCGTTCGGGCAGCCGGTGGGCAGGATGGGGCCGATCTCCTCGCCGAGATGATCGTGCGGCGGGGCGAGCTTTATGCCCCGGATGTCCACGTGGCTCTGCACCGCGAGGTGGCGGAACGACGAGCCCTTGTGGATGACCATGCCGGCCTGCTCGGCCAGCGGGCGGAAGTCGGGGTGATGGAAGAGCATCGTCACGAGCTCGTCCGACTCGCGGCCCTCGATGCTGCCCGCGCTGTGGGAGACGATGTGCTTGTGCTCGAACGGCACGTCCTCATCGGCGTAGGTGACCATGTTGCAGCGGTAGCACGCGTCGCCGGGGGCGAGCTTTATGCCGGACGCCGCCGCCTCGAGCGGGGCGCGGCCGAAAAAGTACTTGCGCGGCGAGCAGCCGAAGATGGACATGATGGCCGTGTCGCTGCCGGGGGCGAAGCCCTCGGGCACGTTGCGCACGCTGCCGAGGATGCCGTGGCGCGCGAGGGCGTCGATCGCGTCCTTTTTCGAAGCTTCCAGCGGCGTGCGGCCGCCAAGCGTGTCGAGCGGGTGGTCGGCCATGCCGTCGCCGATGACGAGAATGTATTTCATACTGTATCCCTCTTTTCGGAAGATTTTTTCGCCGCGGGGTGCCCTGTGGGATGCCGGGACCCGCGGTTTTTTCTGCCCCACAGTATATACTATTTTCCCCGGTTTGTGAAGCGGAGCAGCGGGTTCCGGGGCATTTTGCTGCTATTTGTAGAATTCAACAAAATTATTTCAATCATTAAATTAGGTATTGGCAATTTTTCGTCGTCATGATATAGTAGAATACTGTTAAGTATCCGCTAAGTTTTCGCTAAGAAATCGCCCCGGCAGTGTCGGGGCTTTCCACGCATCGGGAGGAACAGCCAATGTCGATCGGACAATATCTGCTCGGCGGCGCGGCCGGACTGGCGTTCGGTCTGCTTGTGGCCGCCGGCAACACGCTGCTGCTGCGCCGCAGCCTGCAGCGCGCCAAACAGACGCAGGGCACCGTCATGGGCACCAGCGGCCTGCGGCAGGTCATCAACCTCGCCGCGCTCGTGCTCGTGTACCTGCTGCGCAACGTGGTGCCGCTGCCGCTGGCCGGCACGCTCATCGGCACGGCCGTCGGCCTGTCGGGCGGCAGCATCGCCGGCGTGTGGATCCTCGCCCGGAGGATGGACGACACCATCCCCGCCGAGGGTGTGGAGGTGCCGGACGCGGAGACGATCGCGCTGCCCGAAGACGCTGCACAGGAGCAGATGCCGGACACCGAGCCGGCGGACGAACGGAGGGATGACACCAATGGGTGAGACGAATGTACTGTTTTCCATCGGCCCGCTGGAGGTGACCGGCGCGGTCGTGACCATGTGGGTCATCGTGGCCGTGCTGGCGCTGCTGTCATGGCTGGCCACGCGCAGGCTGCGCGATGTGCCCGGCCCGCTGCAAAACGCCGCCGAAATGGCCGTTGAAAAGCTGCAGGGCTTCTACGGCGGCATCCTCGGCCCGGCCAACGCCCGGCGCTATTTCCCGATGATGGCGACGTTTTTCATCTTCATCGTCGTGTCCAACTACATCGGGCTGCTGCCCGGCGCGGGCGAGGTGTTCACCGTGCCGACGGCCACGCTGTCCGTCACGGCGGGCCTGGCCATCATCGCCTTTTGCATGACGCACACCGTCGGCATCCAGCGCCGCGGACTCAAGGGCTATCTCAAGAGCTTCATCAAGCCCTTCCTGCTCATGCTGCCGCTCAACCTCATCGAGCAGATCGTGCGGCCGTTCTCCCTCGCGCTGCGACTGTACGGCAACCTCTACGGCGAGGAAATGGTCACGCACGAGCTCGGCAACCTCTTCCCGCTCGTGCTGCCGCTGCTCATGCAGGTGCTGAGCCTGCTGTTCTGCCTGATCCAGGCCGTCGTGTTCACGATGCTGCTGTCGATCTATATCGAGGAAGCCATCGAGGAGTGACGCGCACCCCATAAACGCACAAGGAAAGAAGATTCAGATATCCAAGAAAAATTAGGAGGAAAAGAGTTATGTCAACCGGAATCATCGCGATCGCCGCCGCGCTCGCCATCGCCATCAGCACCATCGGCCCCGGCATCGGTCAGGGTCTGGCCGCCGCCCACGCCATGGACGCCATCGCGCGCCAGCCCGAGGCCGCCGGCACCATCCGCTCGAACATGATCATCGCCATGGGCCTGCTCGAATCACTGACGATCTACGGCCTGCTGATCGCGTTTCTGCTGATCGGCAAGCTCGGCTGAACGGCGCGGAACAAGGGAGGCACACGCTTTGAGCATCAACATCTCCGAACTGATCTGGACGGTGATCTGCTTTTTCGTGCTGCTGGTGGTTTTGAAGAAGCTGCTGTTTGACCCGCTGGTGTCGTTCATGGCCGCGCGCGACGCGCGCATTCAAGACGGGCTCAGCGCGGGGCGCACCGCCCAGCAGCAGCTCGATGCGGCCGCGCGCGATCGCAGCGAGGCCCAGCGCAAACAGGCCGCCGCGGCGGACGCGCTGCTGGCCGAGGCCAAGAGCGCAGCCGAGCGCAAGCGCGCCCAGGCGCTGCAGAGCGCGCACCAGGAGGCCGCACAGGCCACGCGTGCCATGCGCGCGCGCGTGCACGACGAGGAAGCCGCCACCGCCGCCGCTGTGGACGCGAAACTGCCCGAGCTCGTCACGGCGCTGACCGCCGGGCTGCTCGGCAGCGACGCCGCCGAGCGCAATGCCGCGCAGATCCGCCAATGGGTCGCCCCCGCGCATGAGGGCTGAGCCATGAATGAAATGAATCGAAAGGGGGCGCCGACGCCATGGAGTTTCTGAGAGCCATCGGCCCCATCTTCAATTTCCTGCTGCTGGCCGGCGCGCTGATCTTCCTGACGCGCAAGCGCATCCGCAAGCTCTTCCGGGACCGGAAAGAGCGCATCGCCGACGCGCTCGGCCGCGCGGCCGACGCGCAGGATCAGGCCCGCCACACCGCCGAGGACATTGCCGAGGCGCAGCAGGCGGCCGACGCGCAGGCGCGCTCCCAGCTTGCGGACGCGCAGCGTCAGGCCGAAGCCAACACCGCGGCCGCCGCCGAAGAGACCGCGCGCGAGGCCGAAGCCGTGCGCCGCAGCGCGCAGCAGACCGAGGCGCAGCTGCGCAGCGACATGGAGGACCGCGTGAGCGACGCGGCCATCGGCCGCATCACGGCCGCTGCCGCCGGTGTGCTGGCGCAGGACGCGTTCGCACCCGCGCGCGCAAAACTGACCGATGACTTCCTCGCCCACATCGGCGAGCATCTGACCACCCAGCCGAGCGACGCGCTCGCCCTCGCCGAGACCGGCACGCTGACCGTGACGGTCGAATCGGCCGAGCCGCTGACCGCCGCCGCGCTCGACGCGCTGACGGACACGCTCACGCGCGCCTACGGCCACGTCACGTGCATGACGACCGTGCGCCCGGAGCTGATCGGCGGCATCTGCCTGCGCATCGGCGACACGCACTATGACGGCACGCTGCGCCACGCGCTCGACCTGCTCGAGCAGGACGCGGCCAACAGCGTCCTGCACACCACGGACGAACAGCCCGATCTGACCGCGTGCATCCGCGCCAAGCTTGCGGACACGCACGTTGCCATCGACGTGTTCCAGTCCGGCGTCGTGACGAGCCTGTCGGACGGCATCTGCCGCATCCGCGGCCTGGCCGACGTCATGGCCGGCGAGCTGCTGGCCTTTGACGGCACGCTGCGCGGCATGGTCATGGACCTCGGCCGCGAGGACATCGGCGTCGTGCTGCTCGGGCCCTACGGCCACCTGCAGGAGGGCGACCGCGTGCGCCGCACGGGGCAGATCATGTCCGTGCCCGTGGGCGAGGAGATGACCGGCCGCGTCGTCGACGCGCTCGGCCGCCCGATCGACGGCCTCGGCCCCATCCGCACGACGGAGCGCCGCGCCATCGAGAGCCCCGCGCCCGGCGTCATCGCGCGCAAGGGCGTGAGCGTCCCGCTGCAGACCGGCATCAAGGCCATCGACGCGCTCGTGCCCATCGGCCGCGGCCAGCGCGAGCTCATCATCGGCGACCGCCAGACCGGCAAGACCGCCATCGCCATCGACGCCATCCTCAACCAGAAGGACACCGGCGTGCTGTGCATCTACGTCGCCATCGGCCAGAAGGAATCGACCGTCGCGGGCGTCGTGCAGAAGCTGCGCGACCGCGGCGCCATGGCCTACACCACCGTCGTGTGCGCGCACGCGTCCGAGACCGCGCCCATGCTCTACATTGCGCCCTACGCGGGCGCCGCCATCGGCGAGTACTTCATGTACCGCGGGCGCGACGTGCTCATCGTCTACGACGACCTGTCGAAGCAGGCCGTGGCCTACCGTGAGATTTCCCTGCTGCTGCAGCGTCCGCCCGGACGCGAGGCCTACCCCGGCGACGTGTTTTATCTGCACTCCCGCCTGCTCGAGCGCGCCGCGCGCCTGAGCGAGGAAGCCGGCGGCGGCAGCATGACCGCCCTGCCCATCATCGAGACGCAGGCGGGCGACATCTCGGCCTATATCCCGACGAATGTCATCTCCATCACCGACGGGCAGATCTTCCTCGAGACGGATCTGTTCCACGCCGGTGTGCGCCCGGCCATCAACGTAGGCCTGTCCGTGTCGCGTGTCGGCGGCGCGGCGCAGCTCGGCGCCATGAAGCAGGTCGCCGGCCGGCTGCGCATGGACCTGGCGCAGTACCGGGAGCTGGCGTCGTTCGCGCAGTTCGGCTCCGACCTCGACAAGGCCACGCGCGACACGCTCGCGCGCGGCAGCCGCATGACCGAGCTCCTGAAGCAGCCGCAGTACGCGCCCATGGACGCGGCCGATCAGGTCGCGGTGCTCTTCGCCGCCGGCGAGGGGTACACGGACACGATCGCCGTCGAGGACGTGCCGCGCTACGCCGACGCTCTGCTCGCGCGCATCCACCGGACGTATCCGGAGCTGCACGACCTTGTGCACAGCGGCAAAAAGCTGCCGCCCGAGGCGCTCGACCGCCTGCGGGAGCTCGCCGCCGAGACCCTGAAAAATCTATGAATTTCATTCCCCGCCGCCGGCAGAAAGGAGTTGACGCCCCTTGACGAACCTGCATAAGATCCGCGCGCGCATCCGCAGCGTGAACAGCACGCAGCAGATCACCCGCACGATGAAGATGATCGCGGTGTCGAAGCTGCGCAAGACGCAGACGAGCCTTGCGGGCGTGCGCCTGTTCGCGGACAAGAGTCAGGCCGTGCTCAACGCCCTGCTCGCCGGCGACGCGAGCTTTGAGCACCCGTATCTCACACCCCGGCGGCGCGTCGGCCACGTGTGCTACGTGGTGTTCTGGGGCAACCGCGGGCTGTGCGGGGCGTATAACCAGCTGCTGCTGCGCCACCTCGAGGGGCTCGTGCGCGCCGAGGCGCGCCCCTGCTCCGTGATCGTGTGCGGCCGCTGGGGACGCGACGTGCTCGCGGGCACCGACCTGCCCGTGCGGCAGATCTTCTCCGACCTGAGCGACACGCCCACCATGGCCGAGGCGCTCGAGATCGCCGAGGAGCTCAAAAATCTCTACCGCACCGGCGAGGCGGACGAGATCCACCTCGTCTACCAGCACTTTGACTCCGTGCTGCACCAGACGCCGACGCACCGGCAGCTGCTGCCCGCCGCGCCGGAGGCCGACGCACCCGCCGCGAACAACAACTATCTGTTCGTGCCGGACGCGCAGACCGTGCTCGACAACGTGCTCGAGCTGTACCTGAACAACACGGTCTACGCCGTGATGCTCGAAGCGCGCGTGGGCGAGCACGCCGCACGCATGACCGCGATGACCGCCGCCACGGACTCGACGGCGGAGCTCATCGAGGACCTGAATCTAGAGTTCAACCGCGCGCGCCAGGCCGCGATCACGACGGAGATCTCCGAGATCGTCGGCGGCAGCGCCGCGCTGAAAAAATCGGACAAATCGGACTAACACCGCGGCGGCAGCGCCGCGTCCCACGAAGGGAGAACGTATGGAAAACGGTATCGTCAAAAGGGTCATCGGCCCGGTGGTGGACGTGCAGTTCCCGGCCGGAAAGCTGCCGGAGATCAACAACGCCATTGAGGTGCACGCGGGTGACCGGCGCATCGTCATGGAGGCGGTGCAGCAGCTCGGCGACAATGCGGTGCGCTGCATCTCGCTCTTTTCCACCGACGGGCTGCAGCGCGGCTGCGTCGCGGTGGACACCGGCACGAGCGTGAAAATGCCCGTCGGCGAGGCAACGCTCGGCCGTATGTTCAACGTCATCGGCGAGCCGATCGACGGCAAAGGCCCCGTCAACGCCACGGAATATCTGCCCATCCACCGCGAGGCCCCGGCCTTTACGGACATCGCCCCCGCGACCGAGCTGCTCGAGACGGGCATCAAGGTCGTCGACCTGCTCGCGCCCTACGCCAAGGGCGGCAAGATCGGCCTGTTCGGCGGCGCGGGCGTCGGCAAGACCGTGCTCATCATGGAGCTGATCCGCAACATCGCCTACGAGCACGGCGGCTACTCCGTCTTTGCCGGCGTGGGCGAGCGCTCGCGCGAGGGCAACGACCTCTGGAACGAGATGAACGAATCCGGCGTCATCAGCAAGACCGCGCTCGTTTTCGGCCAGATGAACGAGCCGCCAGGCGCACGTCTGCGCGTGCCGCTGTCGGGTCTGACGATCGCGGAAAACTTCCGCGACGAGTCCGGCCAGGACGTGCTGCTGTTTATCGACAACATCTTCCGCTTCACGCAGGCGGGCAGCGAGGTGTCGGCCCTGCTCGGCCGTATGCCCTCTGCCGTCGGCTATCAGCCCACGCTCGCCACCGAGATGGGCAAGCTGCAGGAGCGCATCACGTCCACGCGCAACGGCTCGGTCACGAGCGTGCAGGCGATCTATGTCCCCGCCGACGACCTGACCGACCCCGCCCCGGCCACGACCTTTGCCCACCTCGACGCCACGACCGTGCTCGACCGCAGCATCTCGGAGCTCGGCATCTACCCGGCCGTCGATCCGCTCGGCTCCACGTCGCGCATCCTCGAGCCGGACATTCTCGGCCGCCGGCACTATGACACTGCGCGCGCCGTGCAGCGCGTGCTGCAGAAGTATAAGGACCTGCAGGACATCATCGCCGTGCTCGGCATGGACGAGCTGAGCGTGGAGGACAAGGCCGCCGTCAACCGCGCGCGGCGCATCCAGCGCTTTTTGTCACAGCCGTTCCACGTGGCGGAAAACTTCACCGGCATGGCCGGCAAGTACGTCCCGCTCGACGAGACCATCCGCGGCTTCGAGGCCATCCTCGGCGGCGAGTGCGACGACATTCCCGAGCAGGCATTCCTGTTTTGCGGCTCGATCGACGACGTGCTGCGCAAGCGCGACGCGCTCCAGTGAGGCACGCCATGGCCGATACACTGCATCTGGAGATCGTCACGGCCGGCGGCGCGGCCGTGGACACACAGGCCGCGCAGGTCACGCTCCCCCTTGCCGACGGCGAGGCCGGCGTCCTGCCGGGCCATGCGCCGCTGCTCGGCGCGCTCGTGAGCGGCGTCGTGCGCTACACGGCCGGCGGTGCGGAGCACTACTGCGCCGTGAGTCCCGGCACCGTGAACGTCGCGGCCAATACCGTGACCGTGCTCGCCCGCACGGCCGAGCCCGCGCCGGATATTGACCTGCCCCGCGCCGAGGCGGCGCTGCGCCGTGCCGAATCGGACCTTGAGACCCGCGGCATGGAGATGAATGTCTCCGCGCCTGAGGCGGCGCTGGCCCGCGCCCGCGCGCGCATCCGCGCCGTGGAGCTCTGGCGCAAAAACGGATAAAAAACGACCGGAGATCCCCTGCACTGTCCCATTGTCCGGACTGTGGTGGGGTTGCAATTTCCCACATGATATGAGAAAATGTCTGCGTATTCGCTTACGCAGACATTTTTGCGTTTTCCGCCCGCCGCGCGGACATTCCCGGCGCGAAACCGGCGCTCAAGAAAACCTTCCCTCGATTCGGTGCGCACCTTTTCAGCCTTCCCCTTGAGGGGAAGGAAGCGCGATCCGGCGCGCCGCACGCTTTTATCATCAAACAGGAGATGTGACCTATGTCCCAACCCAATCGCGGCCGCAATTCGCAGGCCAAAAACCATCTGATCACCATCGTGCTCGCGCTCATCATCGCGGGCCTCGCCACGTGGCTCGGCTACGGCCGCGACCATGTCTCTGCCGACCCCAACGCCACGGCCGCGCCCGGCGTCACCGCGACGGTGACCGCCACGCCCATGCCCGGCGACGGGCTGACCGTGACCTATCTCGACGTCGGTCAGGGCGACTGTACGCTGCTGCAGTGCGACGGGCAGGTCATGCTCATCGACGCGGCCGAGGGCGACCAGGCCAACAAGATCACGGCCTACCTCAAGCAGCAGGGCGTGACCGCCATCGACTACCTCGTCTGCACGCACGCGCACGCCGACCACTGCGGCGGCATGAAGGCCGTCATCGCGGCCTTCCCCGTGCGCACGCTCTACAGCTCCGTCACCTCGAGCAGCAACGGCGCGTTCCAGCGCGTCATGCGCGCGGCCGAGACGGCGAACCTCGCCATCACCGTGCCGGACGTGGGCGACACGTTCTCCCTCGGCAGCGCGACCGTGACCGTCCTCGGCCCGCAGCAGCACTACAGCGACGTCAATAACCAGAGCCTCATCCTGCGCGTGGACTACGGCAGCAACGCCTTCCTCTTCACCGGCGACGCCGAGTATGAGAGCGAGACGGACGTGCTCGACGCGGGCGAAAACGTCCGCTGCGACGTCCTCAAGGCCGGCCACCACGGCAGCCACACCTCCACGGGCTACCGCCTGCTGTACGAGGCGCAGCCGAAGTACGCCGTCATCAGCTGCGGCGCGAACAACGAGTACGGCCACCCGCACGACGACACGCTCAGCCGCCTGCGCGACGCGGACGTGACCGTCTACCGCACCGACCGCAACGGCACGATCGTCTGCCGCTCCGACGGCGTGAACCTCACCTTTGCCACCGAGAAAGAAGGCTGATCCCCTTGCACCGCACCCTCTCGCCGGCAGGCGCGTTCTGGCTCGCCGCGTTCACGTATTTCATCTGGGGCTTCACGTTCCTCGCCTCGCGCATCGCGCAGGACTACGGCACGCCGTTTGTGCTGCTGTTCTGGCGCTTCGCGCTGGCGTTTGCGCTGCTGAATCTGCTGCGCCTGACGGGGCGCTTCCCCGTGCGTCTGCGCGGCCGGAAGCTCTGGCCCGTGCTGCTGGCCGGCCTGTTCGAGCCCGTGCTCTACTTCCCCTGCGAGCAGTATGGGCTCAAGCTCACGAGCACGTCGTTTTCCGGCGTCATGGTCGCGCTCATCCCGCTGTGCTCGCTCATCTACGGGGCGGTTTTTCTGCACGAAAAGGCCACGTGGCGGCAGGTCGTGTTCTCGGTTTTGTCCGTCGCGGGGGTGATCGTGCTGGCCGTCTATGCCACCGGCATCGGCGCGGGGAGCTTTTTGGGCTTCCTCATCCTGCTCGGCACGGTCTTTGCCGGCGCGGGCTACATGGTGGCCAGCCGCGCCTGTGCCGGCAGCTTCACCGCCTTTGAGCGCACGTACATCACGTGCGGCATGGGCGCGGCCGCGTTCTTTGTGCTGTCCGTGCTCGAGCACCGGCACGACCTGAGCGCCGTCGTGCTGCCGATGACGCACGCGCCGTTTGCGCTCGCCATCGTGTTTTTGAGCGTGGTGGCCTCGGTGCTGTCCTACCTCGCGCTCAACCGGGCGCTGGAGGTGCTGCCCGTCGCGCGCACCGCGGCGCTCATCAACTTCTCGACCGTTGTGTCCGTGCTCGCCGGGGTGCTCCTCCTGCGCGAGCCGTTCGGCTGGGTCAGCGCCGTGGCCTCAGCCGCCATCCTCGTCGGCATCTGGGGCGTGCAGCGCTTCGCTGCGCCGGCAGTGCCGGATATCGCCGAGAGCACCGAACCGCTGTCCCCGTCGTGAATGGCCCGGACGGAGCAAGCGCCGCACGCGCTGCATCATGTGACCGTCCCGCACCCCCTGGCTCTCTTGTGGAAAGGGAGCTGGCAGCCGTCAGGCTGACTGAGGGATTGATGCGTTTCGTCTTGTGCCGCGGCCGGTATTTGCAACCCCTCCGTCACGGTGCAAAGCACCGTGCCACCTCCCCTTATGCAGGGGAGGCATCGCCGTTCGGCAATGTTTTCACCATGCCGGAGCAGCTGGATCATGCACTGCCTTCCCCTCAAGGAGAAGGCTTGATAGTACGTGTCCTCCGGCACCACCGGGCAGCACATCCCCGGCCTTTGCCCCACTTCCAGTCTAGTATGCTTTTGCATAACTTGTCAAGAAATTTTTCTCTCAGCAAG
>ENA-OZFX01000386-OZFX01000386.1-human-gut-metagenome-genome-assembly--contig:-NODE-386-length-25651-cov-7.567276_pt1 | contig 25651 bp, 20 predicted proteins | sample MGYA00244651_ERZ653648 | MGnify/ENA primary metagenome ERZ653648 (study PRJEB26926, sample SAMN06164910) | human gut metagenome | biome: ENVO:00009003; feature: ENVO:2100002; material: ENVO:00002003...
GACTTTTCCTCACGGAAGTGGTGGGTCTCACGGTGATAACCAACCACTTTCTGTGCCTGTGTTCAAAATGAACACGACCACATTTTGTGGATGGCTTCAAACCAATCCACAAGAGCAGTGGGATTTACAAGAAAAATACTACTGTATGTGGAATTCGTCAAGAGGGTTTTGGAAAACCCCTATTCTCACACTCATCCACCCTATCATGTGGGAAACCACGGGCATGATCTTGTGATCATGCGTTCTCCCAAAATGCTGACCCCAAATGAATACGATGTGTTTTTCAGCTTTCTGGAAAACACGGTGATGAAAAACGCATACTGACAGTAAAACCGCTCCGAGCGTTCTGCCCGGAGCGGTTTTGCGTCAGCAGTATTTATGCAGAACGGTCATAGACGGAGGGAGAAGTCATGCGTCCTTGCACAGCTTGGTCAATTCTTCGATGGCGGCATCCTCGTCCGGGCCATCGGCGGCGATGGTCACGGTCTCGCCGCACTTCACGGCCAGACCCATTACGGCAAAGATCTTCTTCATGTCGGCGACTTTGCCGTTCTTAGTCATAGTGACTTTGCTCTCAAAGCCTTTGGCAGCTTTGCTCAGGATACCGGCGGGACGGGCGTGCAGACCTTCTTTGTCCTGAATGGTGATATCGATGCTCTTCATAAAAATCTCTCCTTTTTGGAATCGTTATTGTAAGTGCTCCAGCACATAGTTCATATCGGAAGTGGTCTTGAGCTGTTCCAGCGCATCCTCATCTTCAAGGATCTCGCAGACATTGCCCAGCAAGTCAAGATGGTCGTTGCCGACACCGGCAATGCCGAACACGAGGTAGGCTTTTTCATCGCCGAAGTCCACGCCCTGCGGATATTGCAGCAGAACAACGCCGGACTTTTTAACGGTGCCCTTCTTCTGGCTTGTGCCGTGGGGAATGGCTACGCCCATGCCCATGTAGGTGCTCACCAGCTTTTCGCGCTCCACCATGGCATCGGCGTAACTGTCATCCACATAGCCCCGCTTTGCCAGCAGCGCACCGGCGGCACGGATGGCCTCCTCCTTGGTGACGGAGGGCAGACCCAGCTGGATGTCCTCCGCCTGGATCTTCATCACGGAACCGTTGGCTTTGGAAGCCTCGGTCACGGCAGCCGCCAGAGGGGCTACGGCTGCATTGCGCAGGTCGGATACGATCTCCTCATTGGCGGCAGCTTCGGCCTTGGCATCCAGTGCCGGGGTAGTGGAGGTCAGTGCATTGTACAATGCGTCCAGATGCGGATCTGCAAGGAAGTTATCCAATGTAACAAGCTGTGCCTGCGGGGCGCACTTGGCGGCACGGTCAGCCAGAACGCGCTGGCAGACCACCACGTCCGCGTCGGCGGGGATGGTATCCACGCTGGAGTTGGTCACGGTCAAGTCGGGGCGCTCCGCCTTAATGCGGTTGTGGAACTTGGTAGCACCCATGGCGCTGGAACCCATACCGGCATCGCAGGCAAAGACGATCTTGCGGATCTGGCCGACATTCACGGCAGTAGGCTCGGGGATCTCGCCCTTGGCCTGTGCCTTCATCTCCTTCATTTCGTTCTGGGCATCGGTCAGGCTCTTGGTGTGACCGGAGGTCGCTTTCAGAATGACCGAGGACAGGATAAAGGAGACTGCACCGGCGATGACAACGCCCAGCAGAACGGTGAGAATGGAATCCCGGGGAGCCATTGCCATGTAGGCGATGATGGAACCGGGAGAAGCAGGACCGGACAGACCTGCACCGGTCATAGAGTAGAACAGGATGGCACAGAAGTTGCCCACGATGGGGGCGATGATGATCACGGGGTTCATCAGGATGTAGGGGAAGTAGATCTCGTGGATGCCGCCCAGCAGGTGGATGATCACAGCACCGGGAGCGGACTGGCGGGTGGTGTCGTCCTTGCAGAAGAAGCAGTAGGCCAGCAGGACACCAAGACCGGGACCGGGGTTGGCTTCCAGCATATACATGATGGAACGACCGGTCTCAGCGGCCTGGCTTGCACCGATGGGGCTGAAGATGCCGTGGTTGATGGCGTTGTTCAGGAACAATACCTTGGCAGGCTCAATAAAGATGGACACCAGCGGCAGCAGGCTGTGCGCCACAAGGAAGTCCACACCGGCGGTCAGCACGGTGAGGATGGCAGTCATGAACGGGCCGATGACGTAGTAGCCAAGGATGGCCAGCAGCATACCCAGAATGCCGATGGAGAAGTTGTTGATCAGCATCTCGAAACCGGCGGGGATATGGCCTTCCACCTTCTTATCGAACTGCTTGATGACCCAGCCGGCCAGAGGGCCCATGACCATGGCGCCCATCAGCATGGTGTAGTCCGAGCCGCAGATGCAGCCCACCACGGCGGCGCTGGCTGAAAGCATCGGGGTCAGCCGCCGCACCGTGCTGCGGGAGCTGCCCGCTGTGGAGCAGTGGATGCAGGCTGCCGGGGCGCATTTTGTGCGAAATCCCGGCAAGGGTCTGCTGCTGGATGAAGCGCCGGAGCGGCGAGACGCACTGCGCACCCAGCTGAACAGCGGCGACAGGAAAAAACTTTCCCGCGCAGAGCGGCGGCAGCAGCTTTTGACAAGGCTGCTCAGCGAGCAGGAGCCCTGCAAAACAGCGGTACTGGCACGGGCGCTTGGCGTTTCGGAAAGCACGCTGTCTGCAGACTTGGATGAACTTGAGACCAAGCTACACCCCTACCGGGTGGAGATGTTCCGCCGCCCCGGCGTGGGGGTCTGGCTGCAGGGGGATGCTTCTTCCTACCGGAGGGTGGTGTCTGCCCTGCTGCGCAGCAGTATGCCGGAAAAGGAACTGGCAGAGGTGCTCTGCGGACGGATGCCGGAAAACGAGATCTTCTCGACCCTGCTGGATACAAAAACGGCCGAAAAGGTCTGGGCGGTTTTGCAGCAGTTTGAACAGGAAGAACAGCTCCATCTGCCGGATGCAGGTTTTCTGGCGCTGGCGATCCATTGCACCCTGACCATTCAGCAGCTGCGGCAGGGCGGCGACAAGGGCAGCGCCCCCCAGAGGGCTGCGCCCGGCGGGCAATCATGCTGCCCGGCTGGTGGCGGCGCTGAACCGCGCTTTCGGGCTGACCCTGCCGCCTGAGGAAGCGCAGTATCTGGAACTGTATCTCTCCGCCTATCTGGGCGCAGAGGACCCTTGGGGTAGCGCACAGGAGATGGAGTTGCGGAATCTGGAAGCCGCCCTTATCCGGGAAATGGAAAAGGCGCTGCACACAGACCTTTCCGGTTACACCTCCCTGCGGGATGACCTGTACTGCCACCTGCGCCCCATGCTGCTGCGGGTGGAGCAGAACATTCGTACCGAAAACCCCCAGCTGGACACCATCCGCACCGACTACCCCGGCCTGTGGAAAGCCACCCGCGCCGCCTGTGATGCGGTGCAGCAGCAATTCGTCCTGCCCGCCATCTCGGACGACGAAGCGGCCTACCTTGCCATGCACTTTGGTGCAGTGCTGGAACAGAATGCCATGTTCCGGCTGCGGCTGCGGGTGGTAGTGGCCTGTCCGCTGGGCATGGGTTCCAGCCGCTTTCTGGCTTCCCGGCTGGGAAACGAGTTTCCCTCTTTGCAGGTGGAGGGGTGCTGCTCGGTGCGGGAGCTGAACGCCGCCGACCTGCGTCGGAGAAAAATCGACTTCATTATCTCCACCGTGCCGCTGGAACTGGATTACCCGGCGGTGTGCATCAGCCCTTCCCTGCTGGAACCGGATCGTGCCGTGCTGAAGGACGCTATCACGCGGTACAGCCAGAACCGCGCAGAACCGGAACCGGCGGTGCAGCCTGTGCAGGATGCACCGCACGCAGGCTCCAAGCTGCAGTATTATGCGCGCCTGACCCGGTCCATGACCGGGCTGCTGGAATATCTGACCATCCAGCCCGTCAAGGCTCCCGGCAGCCGCGCTGCCCTCATCCATGCAGCGGCGCAGCTGTTCTGCCCGCAGGAAGCGGACGCCCGGCTGGTGGAGCAGCAGCTTCGCCGCCGTGAAACGCTGGGCGATACCTACATCAAATCCCTGTATGCCCTGCTGCTCCATTGCAGGACAAGTGCGGTAAAGGACTGCCGCTTGGGCTATCTGCAGGCACAGCCGCCGGTCTATGAGCCGGGGCGCATCGTGCTGGGGGCACTGGTGCTGCTGGCTCCGGACGACGGGAACGGCGTCCCGGTGGAGGTCATGCAGAATGTCAGCGGGCAGCTGATCGAAACGCCCCGGCTGATGGAGGCACTGCTCACAAGCGTGTGCATCCGGATGTAGCCGAGCACCCCGCCATCATGGGTCACGAGTTCGCCGGTGATATCGTCAAGGTGGGCAAGGCGCATCAGGACAAGTTCAAGCCCGGCATGAAGTTCACCCTGCAGCCCGCCCTGAACTACAAGGGCACCATGTGGAGCCCCGGCTACTCCTACGAGTTCTTCGGCGGCGACGCCACCTACTGCATCATCCCTGCCGAGGTCATGGAACTGGGCTGCCTGCTGGAGTACAAGGGCCGTGCTTACTACGAGGCTTCTCTGGCCGAGCCTATGAGCTGCTCCATCGGTGCTTTCAACGCCGCCTACCACACCAAGATGGGTGTGTACCATCACGATATGGGCATCAAGAAGGGTGGCAAGCTGGCGATTCTGGCCGGTGCAGGCCCCATGGGCCTGGGTGCTCTGACCTACGCACTGCACCGTGATGTGCGCCCCGGCATGGTGGTGGTCACCGATATCAACGAGGATCGTCTGGCCCGTGCGGAGTCCCTCTTCCCCCCGAAGGAGGTCAAGGAGAAGGACGGCATCGACCTGTACTTCGTCAATACCGCCAACATGGCAGACCCCGCTGCCGAGCTGCGGAAGCTGACCGGCGGTACCGGCTTTGATGATGTGTTCTGCTACGCCCCCATCGCGCCGGTGGTGGAGCTGTCCAGTGCTGTACTGGGTCGTGACGGCTGCCTGAACTTCTTTGCAGGCCCCACCGACAAGCAGTTCAGCGCCAAGATGAACTTCTACGATGTGCACTACAATTCTACCCATGTCATGGGCACCACCGGCGGTAATACCGCCGACATGATCGAGTCGCTGGAACTGACCGCCGCTAAGCGCATCGATCCGGCTGTGATGGTCACCCACATCGGCGGTCTGAACGCCGCTGCTGAGACCACCCTCAACCTGCCCAAGATCCCCGGCGGCAAAAAGCTGATCTACACCCACCTGACCATGCCCCTCATCGCCCTGACCGATCTGCGTGCCAAGGGCGAACAGGACAACGACCCCCGCTATACCGCACTGGCTGACATCGTGGATGCCCACAACGGCCTGTGGTGCCCGGAAGCAGAGGAATATCTGCTGGCAAACTTCAACCCGGAGGACTAAGCAGAACGTGCCATGGGACAGGACAAACGCAGACAGGAGGAATCCCCCATGGAACAACGCCGCAATCAAATCGTGGAGCTGGTGAACCGCAAAGGCAGCATTAGCTTTGCCCAGCTCAAGGAAGCTTTCCCTTCCGTTTCGGAAATGACCCTGCGCACCGACCTGAAAGCACTGGATGAAGCCCGCCGTGTGGTGCGGGTGCATGGCGGTGTCAAGTCGGTGGAGCAGGTGGTAGGCACAGACGACCTGCTGAGCCGCCGTGCCGCCCGCAATGCCGAAGCAAAGCAGATCATTGCCGAAAAAGCCGCTGCTCTGCTGCGCCCCAACACCACCCTGTTTCTGGATTCCGGCAGCACCGCCACAGCAGTGGCCCGGTGCATCCCGGATCAGCCCATGCTCATCTACACCAGCGGCCTGAGCTGCGCCATGGAGCTGGCAAAGCTGGAAAAGCCCAATGTATCCCTGCCGGGCGGCAGACTGAACCGGTTCAGCCTGAGCGTCTGCGGTGCACAGAGCATCCAGACGATGGAGGGCATCAACTTTGATCTGCTGCTGGGCGTGACCAGTTACAGCCCGGAAACCGGTTTTACCTGCGGCGTGGAGGATGAAGCACGGCTCAAGCAGACCGTGCTCCGCCGCTGTGACTGTGAGCAGAAAGCCGTGCTGCTGGATTCCTCCAAGATCGGACTGAAAAGTACATTCCACATCTGCGAGCTGTCCGATATTGATATTGTGATCTCGGACGGAAAGCTGCCCGTAGAATTTTTACAGGCCTGCCGGAACGCAGGCGTAACGGTACTATAAAAGGAGCGTTATTATGAAGATCATCCGCGCAAAAGATTATCAGGATATGTCCCGCAAAGCGGCCAACATCATCTCCGCACAGGTCATCATGAAGCCGGACTGTGTACTGGGTCTTGCCACCGGCGGCACCCCGGTGGGCACTTATGCCCAACTGGTGGACTGGTACAACAAAGGCGATTTGGATTTCTCCGAGGTCACTACTGTCAATCTGGACGAGTACCGCGGCCTGCCCAAGGAGCATCCCCAGAGCTACTGGTATTTCATGAATGAGAACCTGTTCAGCAAGGTGAATATCGACCCGGCCAAGACCAACCTGCCGGACGGCACCAATCTGGACACCGCCGCTGAGTGTGCCCGTTACAACGGTATCATCCACAAGCTGGGCGGCATCGACCTGCAGCTGCTGGGCATCGGCCCCAATGGTCATATCGGCTTCAATGAGCCGGGCGAAGCCTTTGAGCTGGAGACCCACTGCATCGACCTTGCTCCCACCACCATCGAAGCCAACAAGCGCTTCTTTGACGGCAACGAGGCCCTTGTCCCCAAACAGGCATACACCATGGGCATCAAGACCATCATGCAGGCACGCAAGGTGCTGGTGGTAGCCAACGGTAAAGCCAAGGCACAGGCCGTCAAGGACGCCGTGACCGGCCCTGTGACCCCTGCCTGCCCCGGCAGCATCCTGCAGCTGCATCCGGACTGCATCCTTGTGGCAGACGAGGAAGCACTGAGCCTGCTGTAAACTCCCAAAGCCAACTTCTTCATTTACCATAACTTTGCTTAAGATCCAACCAAAGCACAGAAAGGGCCGGACTCGTTGCACGGGTCCGGCTCTTTCTGTCAGAAATAAGATTTATCTTGCAATCTTACGCAAAGAGCAACTCCAAAAGAGCCGTCATGGAGATGGTGGGTTCGCCTGCTGCGGGATTTACGCTGAAAATACGCTGAAAAGAGGTCACCCCGATCGGTGGCCTCTTTTTTGCTGCCGCGAACTGTCTGGCTGCGGCAGCGGATAACAGCAATGTCCATTGCGCTTTGTTTTGCCCGGATGCGCACCCGCAGAAAGCTCTCCCTCGTCAAACTGCCCAAAATACGGCCTTAAAAGTTTACTTGACACAATTTTCAAATCAATATATAATTGGGTCAGAGACCAATTATAGAAAAGGATGATTTCCAATGGCGCGCAGATACGACAGCAAAGAAGCAAAACGGCGGATCCTGACCGCCTGTGTCCGGCTTTTTCTGGAAAAAGGCTACACGAACACCAAGGTGGCAGAAATTTTAAAGGAAGCAGATGTTTCCGCCGGGTCGTTCCAGAATATTTTCCGCACCAAGGACGGTGTGCTGACCGAGCTGATCGGCATGATGTTCAGCAGGCAGTTCGGCGCGGTAAGGCCGCTGGCGGCAAACGCCCCCTCGCCGGTGTACCTCTACGCGGTGGAGACGGCTTTGCAGCTGGCGATGACCGAGCTGAGCGAGAATCTGCGGGATATCTATGTGGAAGCGTACACCTTCCCCGCCACGGCGGAGATCATCCACCGCAGCACCACGGCGGAGCTGCAGGCGGCGTTCAGCGCGTATCTGCCCGGGTGCGCCGAGTGCGACTTCTACGAGATGGAGCTGGGCACGGCTGGCATGATGCGCGGCTACATGGCACGGCGGTGCGACCCCTACTTTACGCTGGAGCGCAAAATACGGCGGTTCCTGAGCATGAGCCTGAGTGCGCTGCAGGTCCCCGCGCAGGAGCGCGAACAGGTCATCGCTTTTGTGGCGGAGATCGATATGCTTGCCGAGGCGCGGAAGGTGGTAGATGCCGTGCTTGCATCGCTGTCCGTGCAGTTTGATCTGAAAGGATAACAAGGCTTGATGACAAGGAGGGAGTAACATGAAAAAATGGCTGATCCGGTGTTTGACGGTGCTGGCAATGGTGTGCCTGATACCGGGGATCGTGTTAAACGTTAAAGCGGCAGATTCTATCTATACGTACTGCTTCGTCTGTATGCAACAAAGAAACTATGAGATCCTCGGATATACAAAAGTTGATTCAACCAAGCATAGGATCCATATAAAATGCTCAGTCTGCGGCAGGAAGAACAGCATTGTTTATGGAGATCTTTCGGACCATACCGGCGGCACCGAAACGCCCACCTGCACCACAGGCAAAACCTGTGAAAAATGCGGCGCGGAATACGGCATTCTCGGTCACAAATGGAAAACTCCGGCGAACGCCTCCCTTGGCAACGGCACGCACCGCATCATTTGCTTGCGCTGCGGCTTAAATGGTACCGCAAGCTGTACCGGTGGCACAGCAACCTGCACCACCAAAGCGGTCTGTGAGGCGTGTGGTGGGAAATACGGCAAAAGAAACCTAAATAATCATGCTCTGGTGCATTATGATGCGCAAGCCCCCACCTGTACGAAACCCGGCTGGGACGCTTTCGACACCTGTCCCCGCTGCTACTATACCACTTTTCGAGCAATCCCCGCGCTAAAACATGATTTAGAGCAGCACGCAGCAAAAGCCCCTACCTGTACGGAAAAGGGTTGGAACGCCTACGAAACCTGCTCCCGCTGCAACTATAACACCTATGCGGAGCAGCCCGCACTGAACCATGATTTTGTGCATCACGATGCGCAAGCTCCTACCTGTACGGAAAAGGGCTGGGATACCTACGAAACCTGCTCCCGCTGCGACTATACCACCTATGCGGAGCTGCCTGCACAGCATGATCTGAGGCATCACGCAGCAAAAGCCCCCACCTGTACGGGAATTGGCTGGGATGCCTACGAAACCTGCTCCCGCTGCGACTATACCACCTATACAGAGCTACCCGCGCTGAACCATGATTTGGTGCAGCACGAAGCGCAAGCTCCCACCTGTACGGAAATCGGCTGGGATGCTTACGAAACCTGCTCCCGCTGCGACTATACCACCCGCAAAGAGCTGCCCGCGCTGAATCATGATTTGGAGCAGCACGAAGCAAAAGCCCCCACCTGTACGGAAAAGGGCTGGGACGCCTACGAAACCTGCTCCCGCTGCGACCATACCACCTATACAGAGCTACCCGCGCTGAACCATGATTTGGTGCAGCACGAAGCGCAAGCTCCCACCTGTACGGAAATCGGCTGGGATGCTTACGAAACCTGCTCCCGCTGCGACTATACCACCCGCAAAGAGCTGCCCGCGCTGAATCATGATTTGGAGCAGCACGAAGCAAAAGCCCCCACCTGTACGGAAAAGGGCTGGGACGCCTACGAAACCTGCTCCCGCTGCGACCATACCACCCGCACAGAGCTGCCCGCGCTGAACCATGATTATCAGGCTGTTACCGTAGAGCCTACCTGTGAAACGGACGGCTATACTGTTTTTACCTGCACCCGCTGCAAAGACAGCTACACCGCAGACCCGACCGATCAGCTGGGGCATCAGTTCGGTGCATGGTCCCCGAACGGAACCGGCTCTCAGAGCGCCGATTGTCTGCGAGATGGCTGTGCGCACACTGGCAGCACCGATTGCCGGAAGTTTACTTTCCGCACTGCGGAAGGTGAAACCCTGACCTTCTGCCCCGTGTGCGGGCAGGCAGAAAACGCCGCGCAGCTGGAAATGATCGAAGCGGCAACGGCGTGGACTATCAGCGGCAGACTTTCTGCGGAGGATGTGACCGCACGGACGAATGGAGAATACCTGAGTGTGGCCTTTGAAACCGCAGGCAGCCTGACGCAGCCCACCGGTCGGGTAAGGCTCGCGCTGCCCGCCGGATTGCTGGAAGGCAAAACGCTTGTGCGCATTGCCCCGGACGGCACACAGACGGAGATGCCTTTTGAAACAGAGCGCGGAACGATCATCCTTACGCTGGATTTTGCAAACAGCGAGCTGCCCGTAATGCTCTTCCGGCTGGTACCCCAGACCGCCGCCCTCTGAATGCTTTTACAGCGGCACGAACAATAAAACGCAAAATGCCCGCCCACCGTGGTTTTCCACAGGTGGGCGGGCATTCTTTTGTGCCCTTTTGGGCATAAAAATACCCCCGGAGGATGCAGCGTTTTTTACGCTGTCTACTCTGGGGGCAGGATAGCAAGCGCTGCGCGGCAGCTCCCGGAAGCGGACACTGTATTGCTGAAAAAGCACTTCCTAGTGCTGCTCCTCCGGCGGGCAGCAGCTCTCCCGGGGGATGAGCTTGTGCGGCACGATGATCTTTGTGGCCAGAAGGTTCGGGTTCTCGATGTGGTTGATGGTCTGGCTGGCAGCCTCCATGCCCAGCTGGTAGGGGTTGACGTCCACGGTGGTCAGCTGGGGGCCGCCCTGCCCTTTGTGCGGATGCCCCTTGGCAAACCTGCCGTGATTGCGCTATAATAGAGCCGTAACAGTTCCACAAAGGTGTGGTAAGGGAGGTGCGGTCATGATCCGGGTGGCGATCGTAGAGGACGACGCGGAGGTACAGGGGGTATTGCAGGAGTATGTCCGGCGGTATACCCGGCAGTACGGGACAGAGTTTGAAGTGACGGTCTTTGCGGACGGCGTGGATATTCTGGAGGATTACCGCGCGGTCTACGACATTATTTTTCTGGATGTGGAGATGAAGCATCTGGACGGCATGACCACGGCAGAGCGCATCCGGCAGATGGATGCAGACGTCATCCTGATCTTCATCACCAATATGGCGCAGTACGCCATCCGGGGCTACTCGGTGGGAGCGCTGGACTATGTGCTGAAGCCGGTGCCCTACTTTGCCTTTTCGCAGCAGCTGCTCAAGGCGGTTGCCCGGCTGGAAAAGCGGGCAAAGCGCTACCTGACCGTGCCGGTGGAGGGCGGGCTGCGGCGGCTGGACACCGCAAGCATCTATTACTTGGAAAGCGAGGGGCACCGGGTGCACTTTTACACCGACGAGGGCGATTTTTCTGCCCCCGGCGCCCTCAAGGCCTTTGAGGAAAAGCTGGCAGACTGCCCCTTTGCCCGCTGCAACAGCGGCTACCTTGTCAATCTGGCACAGGTGCGGGAGCTGCGGCAGAGCACCGTGCAGGTGGGCCCCTGCGAGCTGCAGATCAGCCGCCCCAAGCGCAAGAGCTTTCTTGCCACCCTGACCGACTACATCGGAGGTGAGGGCTTATGACCGCGCTGCCGGATATCCCCCGGCTGTACACCGCCCTTGCCGAGTGTCTGGCAGTGCTGCTGGTCACACCGGCACTGATGCCCCGCTTTTCCAAGGCAGTTACCGTGGGTGTCACCCTGCTGTGGGCGGCGGGGCTGTCGGCCTTTCTGGGGCTGACGGGCAATGTGCCCGGCGGGCTCTGGATCCCCTGCATGGTAACGGCCATCGGGTTTTCCTACCTATATCTATGGGGCATGTGGAACATCACTCTGCTGGAAGCCGGGTATCACTGCGCACGGGCGTTTATTCTGGCAGAGCTTGCCGCCAGCGTGGAGTGGCAGCTGCACTGCGCCCTCTGGCCCGCCCGCGGCCCATGGGAGCCGCTTTCTTTGCTGTTGCTGGCACTGGTGTATGGGACGCTGTTCGGCATCATGTGCTATCTGCAGCACCGCCGTCCCCAGCCCGCCGGGCACTTACAGATCGGCGGCAGCGCCGCCCTGACGGCGGTCATGCTGGCGCTGACTGCCTTTGCGGTAAGCAATCTGGGCTTTCTGCCCGGCAGCGAGATCAACATGAGCATTTTTTCCATCCGCACTCTGGTGGATTTTTCCGGCGTGCTGATCTTATCTGTGCAGCACGAGCAGCTGCAGGAGAACGCTTTGCACAGCGAGCTTGCCGCCATGGACGAGGTACTGCACCGCCAGTACGAGCAGTACAAGCGCAGCAAGGAGGGCATCAACCTCATCAACCGGCGGTACCATGAGCTGAAAGTCCAGCTTGCCCGCATCCGGGAGGAGCAGGACCAGACCAAGCAGAACGCTGCCATTGCCGCCATGGAGCAGAATATCCGCCAGTACGAGGCCGAGAACAAGACCGGCAACCCGGTGCTGGATACCCTGCTCACCGCCAAGACCATGGAATGCCAGCAGGAGAATATCACCATCACCAGCGTGGCGGACGGCAGGATGCTGGGCTTTCTCACCATCCGGGAGCTGTGCACCATCGTGGGCGTGGCGCTGGACAACGCCATTGCCGCCGTGCGCGCCGAGCCGGACCCCGAAAAGCGGCTCATCAAGGTGGCGGTGTACAGTCAGGGCGGCTTTGCCATGCTGCGGTTCGAGCATTATACAGAGGCCGCCCCCGCACTGGATGCGGACGGTCTGCCGCAGCAGGGGTCGGACCTGAAAAGCGTCCGCACCACCGTCGGGCAGCACGGCGGCAGCATGACGATGCACTGGGAAAACAACTGGTGCACCCTGCGGATCTTATTTCCGCTGCCCCAAAAGCAATAATATTTTTACGGCAGGTATCCCCTGCCGTTTTTTTGTCTGGCAGGGTGCACAAATACAATGTTGCAATATTTGTGTATTAGCACAATAAAATTTGAAACCTTATTGTAACTTTTGCAAATTGTGCAGTTGAAATGACAGGTTATGCTGGAAACATGTGAAAAGAAAATGAATATGCTATACTATAACCATCGTCAGAGATGCGGCCGCATCCAAAATCAGATTATTTGACTTGAAAGAAGTAGGAGGACACTACGGATGAAGAAGAAACGGATGTCCAACAAGACGTTTCGGAGAATCACGATTCCCGTCATGGCGGTGGTTCTTGCGGCACTGATCGTTGGCAATGTTGCTGCGTATTCGTACCGTGGACTGATTTCCACGCACTTTAACCACGATACGTTTAAAATCGTTGAAACCGGAGAGGATGTAGACAGCAACTACTTCCCGTGCGATTTCAGCAGTGAAGAAGAACTGAATGAGCACAATGGTCAGGTCGCTCAGAATATCGAGAGCGAGGGCCTCGTGCTTTTGGAAAACAACGGCGGTCTGCCGCTGAATAAAGGTGACAAAGTCAGCGTGTTCTCGGTTTCGTCTGTGAACATCGTCTATGGTGGTGCCGGTTCCGGTTCTGTGGATACTTCCACGGCACCGACGCTCAAGACGGCGTTGGAAAAGTCCGGACTGAGTGTGAATCCGACCCTGTGGGATTTCTACACCAAGAAGAGTGAGGACGGATATCAGCGTAGTGCACCGAACTGGCGCGGCGGTAAGTTTTCGATCAATGAAGTGCCTTGGGCAGATGTTGCATCTGCGGCGCAGTCCTCTTTTGATGAGTACAGCGATGCCGCGATCGTTGTGATCTCTCGTTCTGGCGGCGAAGGTTCCGACCTGACTGCTGTGAATTTTGCAGAGACCGCAGGCGTTGCGGACAACTCCGGCAACTATCTGGAACTGAGCACCGAAGAGGCGGATATGCTGAAGGCGGTCAATGACCAGTTTGATGATGTGGTGGTTGTGCTGAATGCCAATAATGCCATGGAGCTGGGCTGGCTGAGCCAGTATCCTAACATCAAGGCGGCGATCTGGGCCGGCGGTGTCGGTCAAACGGGTCTGTATGCCATTGCTGACGCACTGGTTGGCGATGTGGTTCCTTCCGGTCGTTTGGTGGATACTTATGCCGCAGATGCCAACAGCTCTCCCGCCGCACAGAATGCCGGCACAAACTTCTGGATCGAGAACGGCTTCTCCAATGAATCCGACCAGTACATTGTGTACGAGGAAGGCATCTATGTCGGCTACCGCTACTACGAGACCCGTTACGAAGATGTGGTTCTGGGTCAGGGTAACGCGGGCGATTACGACTATGCAAGCGAAGTCATCTATCCCTTTGGCTACGGTCTGAGCTATACCACCTTTGATTACAGCGATTTCTCTCTGACCCAGAACGGGGATACCTTCACCGCAAAAGTGAAAGTTACCAATACTGGCGATACTTACTCCGGAAAGGAGGTCGTTCAGCTTTATGCACAGTCTCCGTATACCGATTATGACCGCGAGAACAATGTGGAAAAAGCCTCTGTGGAGCTGGTTGGTTTCGCAAAGACGGACGTGCTGAAGCCGGGCGAATCTCAGGTCGTGGAGATTCAGGTGGACAAGGAAAGCCTGAAGTCCTATGACTATACCAATGCAAAGACCTATATTCTGGATGCAGGCGATTACTACTTTGCAGTGGGCCATGATGCACATGATGCCCTGAACAACATTCTAGCCGCAAAGGGCAAGACGGTTGCGGATGGCATGACCGCAGAAGGCGACAGCACGATGACCGCAGAGTGGAACAATGCCGCTCTGGATACCAAGACGTATGCTGTGGACAGCACCACGGGTACGGAAATCTCCAATAAGTTCGATTACGCCAACATTGCAAATTACGACGAATATTCTGATACCAAGTACCTGACCCGTAATGACTGGGTCGGCACGTTCCCGACTGCATTCTGCACGCGCGTGGACGAGACCACCGGCGAAAAGTACATTACTTTCCCGCAGGAGATCATTGATGCACTGTATCCCCAGTATACGGAGGACAAGGATGCCTATACGATGCCTGTCACGGGTGAGGAGAACACGGAAAATCTGACGCTTGCGCATTACCGTGATACGATGTTCGATGATGATTCGTGGAACGACATCCTGAATGTGATATCTGCCGATGATCTGGCTTACATGGTCCGCATGGGCGGCTATGGTACGCCGAGCCTGAACTATATCCTGAAGCCCGCCACCAAGGAAAAGGATGGCCCTGCCGGTATCTCTGCAACGCTGATCGGTGGTACGCAGGGAATGGCATATCCCACGGAAGTTGTGATTGGTTCCACATGGAATACGGATCTGGCCTATGAGATGGGTGTTGCGGTTGGCAATGATGCAATGTTCGCAGGAATTCAGGGCTGGTATGCACCGGCTATGAATATCCATCGAACTCCGTACAGCGGCCGTAACTTCGAGTATTACGCGGAGGATGGTTTCATCAGCGGTAAGATGGGTGCTTCCACGGTGGAAGGCGCTCAGAGCAAGGGCCTGTTCTGCTACATCAAGCACTTTGCAGTCAACGATACCGAGGGTGTGATCGATGAAAACATGAACATCAAGGGTTCGAAGGACGGCATTTCCGCATTCCTGAACGAACAGGCACTGCGTGAGCTGTACCTCGCACCGTTTGAAGAGAGTGTCAAGAGCGGTGAAACGCTGGGCGTGATGAACGCATTCAACCGCATCGGCACGAAATGGTGCGGTGCAAACTATGAACTCCTGACGGATGTTCTGCGGAACGAGTGGGGCTTCCATGGCATCGTGATCACGGACTTTGCTGGTCTGCCGGATTATATGGATATCAAGGCTGGCTTGCAGGCTGGTACCGATATGTGGATGAACACCAACGAAACTTCTTTTGATCTGGGAGATTATAAGAATGACCCGCAGATCATGACCTATCTGCGGAACGCCGCGCACGATATCTGCTATACGGTCAGCCACAGTGTCGCTATGAACGGTCTGTCTGAGACTTCTAAGCTGGTCAATATCACGCCGCTCTGGATGAAGTGGATGTACACGCTGGATGCCGTTGTCGCAGTTTTGGCAGTGGGCTGCATTTACTGGATGGTCCGCCGCAATAAGGACGAGCAGATGCACCCTGAAAATTATAAGCCATCCAAAAACATCAACGCCTAACGGATAAATTCTAACACGCAAGGGGGCGGCGGGTATCCGCCCGCCCCTTTTCTTTGTTCATCGTCAGGAGCCAAGCTATGAAACACGCAGACATCATTCAAACACTGAGCCTGGAACAGAAATGCGCCCTGCTGAGCGGCGGTACGGTGTTCACCACCCGGGCGCTGCCGGGCAAGGGCATCCCGGCCATTACCCTGTCGGACGGCCCCAACGGCGTGCGCAAGCAGGCGGGCGCAGCTGACCATCTGGGCCTGAACCCCAGTGTGCCCGCCACCTGCTTCCCCACCTCGGCCACCGTGGCCAACAGCTGGGACCCGGAGCTTGGCGAGGCTGTGGGCGCAGCCATGGGCGAAGAAGCAGCGGCACAGGGCGTGTCGGTGCTGCTGGGCCCCGGCCTGAACATCAAGCGCAGCCCGCTGTGCGGCCGCAACTTCGAGTATTTCTCGGAGGATCCCTACCTTGCCGGTAAGATGGCGGCGGCCTACGTCCGCGGCATCCAGAAAAACGGCATTGCCGCCTGCCCCAAGCACTTTGCCGTGAACAGTCAGGAGCTGCGCCGCATGGCCTCGGATTCCATCGTGGACGAGCGCACCCTGCGGGAAATTTACCTGACCGGCTTCGAGATGGTGGTCAAGGAGGCGCAGCCCAAGACCATCATGTCCGCCTATAACCTTGTCAACGGCACCTACGCCAACGAGAACGCCCACCTGCTCATGGATATCCTGCGCAGGGACTGGGGCTTTGACGGCGCAGTGGTCACCGACTGGGGCGGCAGCAACGACCACGCCTTGGGCGTAAAGAACGGTTCTACGCTGGAAATGCCCGCCCCCGGCGGGGACGCCATCCGGGAGCTGATGAAGGCAGTGCAGACCGGCAAGATCACCGAAGCGGACGTGGACGCCCGGCTGGAGGAGCTGCTGGAACTGGTGTTTACCACCAAGGCGGCGGTGGACGCCGCACCCGGCAAGTTCGATGCCGACGCCCACCACGCACTGGCACGCCGGGCTGCTGCCCAGAGCATCGTGCTGCTGAAGAACGAAAACAGCCTGCTGCCCCTTGCAAAGGGGGAAAAGGTGGCGGTCATCGGCGACTTTGCCCAGACGCCCCGCTATCAGGGTGCAGGTTCCAGCGCCGTCAACTCCATCAAGGTGGATTCCTTCTTGGACTGCCTTGCCGAGAGCGGCCTGAACAGCGTCGGCTACGCCAAGGGCTTTGACCGGCAGGGCAAGCCCGATGAGGCACTGAAAGCCGAGGCGGTGCGGCTGGCAAAGAACGCCAATGTGGTGCTGCTATGCATGGGTCTGGATGAAATCAAGGAGAGCGAGGGCATCGACCGCGCCGACATGAAGCTGGCAGAGAACCAGCTGGAACTGCTGGCAGCTGTGGCGGCGGCAAACCCCAACGTGGTGGTGCTGCTGAGTGCAGGCTCCTCGCTGGAAAGCGATTGGGTCAAGGACTGCAAGGCGCTGGTCTACGGCTGTCTGGGCGGTCAGGCCGGTGCAGGCGCACTGGTCGAGGTGCTCACCGGCGCGCAGAACCCCTGCGGTAAGCTGGCGGAGACTTGGGCGCGCAGCTACGCCGACCCCCCCGCAAAAGCGCATTTCGGCGGTGACGGCCCCACTGTGGAGTACCGCGAGGGTCTGTATGTGGGCTACCGCTACTACGACACCGCCGGTGTGCCCACCGCCTTCCCCTTCGGCTACGGCCTGAGCTATACCAGCTTTGCATACAGTGACCTGAAAGCAGACGAAAAGGGCGTGACCCTGACTGTCACCAACACCGGCAGCTGTGCAGGTGCCGAGGTGGTGCAGCTGTATGTGGCAAAGCCGGATGCAAAAGTTTTCCGCCCCGTCAAGGAGCTGAAGGGCTTTGCCAAGGTGCAGCTGGAAGCCGGAGAGAGCAAGACCGTCACCATCCCGCTGGACGATAAGGCGTTCCGCTACTGGAACGTTGCCACCGACCGCTGGGAGGTGGAGGGCGGCAGCTATCAGCTGCTGGTGGGCGCTTCCAGCGCCGATATCCGCTTGACTGCCGCCGTCACGGTGGCGGGCACCGGCGCACCCGACCCCTACGCGGGCAAAAATCTGGAGCATTACCGCACCGCACAGGTGCAGAACGTGCCGGACGCGGAGTTTGAGGCGCTGCTGGGGCATGCCATCCCGGAGAACAAGGTGCACATCGACCGCAACATGACGCTGGGCGAGATGGGGCACGGACGCAGCCCCATCGGCTGGCTGGCGGCGGCGGTATTGGGCACCCTGCTGCGCCGCAGCATCAAAAAGGGCAAGCCCGACCTGAACATCCTGTTCCAGTACAATATGCCTCTGCGGGCGCTGGCCAAAATGACCAACGGCGCCATCAGCATGGGCATGGTGGACGGCATCGTGATGGAGCTGCAGGGCTTCTGGATCATCGGCCTTGTGCGGGTGATTTTTGAGGCCGTGAAGAACCTCGTGCTGAACAGCCGCATGGAAGAGCGCTTGAAAAACAGCTGAAAGGAAGCAGGCTATGAATTTCTGGAATAACTTTGCGGCAAAGCACCCCGCCGCTGCCAAGTGGGTGCGCGAGGGCGGTCTGTTCGTCATCGTGTCCAACCTCATCACGGTGTTCAAGTACCTGCTGCTGCAATTTCTGCCCAAGGCCTTTGCAAGCCTGCCGGTGGTGGACTTCGGCTGGCCGGGCATTGACATCACCCTGTTCGGCGAGACCTTCAAGTGGAACATCCTCGGCTACGATGCCGCCCACGGCGGTCTGCCCTACTTCTGCGCCTACATGATCGCCATGGTCATCGGCGAGTGCATCAACTTCCCCATCCAGCGCAATTTTGTGTTCCGCAGCAAGGGCAATCTGGCAAAACAGATCGGCTGGTATGTGCTGGCCTTCTGCGTCATCACCTGCATCGTCAACTCCATCAACTGCATCTGGGTGGCGGTGGCCGGTCTGCTGGTACCGGACTTCATTTACAACATCGGCACCACCGTGCTCAACGGCGGCATCTCCATGGTCATCTTCTTCTTTGTGAATAAGATCATCTTCCCGGAGGGCGAAAAAGCCGCCAAATAATAAGCTATTCTCTTTCATTTTCTTCTTTTCATCATAAACCAGAAGGGCTGCTCCGTTCTCCGGGGCAGCCCTTTTGGTTTGGGAGAGCTGGCATCGCGCAGCGATGACTGAGGGGGTGCCTGCCGCAGCCATCTTATTTTTGTTTTTCTGCACAAAATGTTCTGCGGGCAGGGTTTTCCTCTTGACAAGCGGGCAAATGTTTCGTACTATATTTAGTAGTATGGAATCAAAGACGCTGTACGCAGGTTTCAGTGTGACCCTGTACCCGTTTCAGGCAAAGCGTGCCTGTTTGATATAAAATGGAACCGTAAAGAGAAAAGCCGTATGCTTTTGCCCGTGCCGCCGGTTTTGGGTGGTGCGTATGGTTTTGGTGTCACTTTTTGCATTGAAAGCTCTTTCTATATCATTGCCCGTGTCCTGCTGCGCAGCGTCTCCTGCTTTTAATTTTGCATTGAATTGAAACAAAGGAGAGTGAACGCAATGACCGCGATCGGAGTGATCGTGGCCTTGATCGTTGGTGCTGTCGGTGTGGCTGCGGGCTATTTTATTGGTTACAACAACCGTAAAAAGACCGCCGAAGCCCAGATCGGCAGCGCCGAAGCCGAGGCTACCCGGCTGGTGAACGAGGCGATCAAGACCGCCGACCAGAAGCGCAAGGAAGCGGTTCTGGAAGCAAAGGATGAGGCTTTCCGTCTGAAAGCCGAGGTCGATGCCCAGAAGGCAGAGGCCGATAAGGAGATCAAGCAGCGCCGTGCGGAGATCAGCCGTCAGGAGAACCGCATCGACCAGAAGGAGACGGCGCTGGACCGCAAGACCGAGGCGCTGGAAAAGAAGGAAGAAGAGCTGAAAAAGCGCGCTGCCGAGGCCGAGGAGCGTCTGGCAGAGATCGACGCTCTGCGCGCCAAGGAGATGGAGCGTCTGGAAACGCTGGCCGGTTTGAGCCAGGAGGACGCCCGCGAGGTGCTGCTGCATAAGGTGGACGAGGAGCTGACCCACGAAAAGGCCGTGCGCGTTGCCGCCTACGAGACCGACCTGAAGGAAAACTGCGATAACATCGCCCGCAACCTCATCGGACAGGCCGTCAGCCGCTGCGCTGCCGACCATTGCAGCGAGACCACCGTCAGTGTGGTGCCGCTGCCCAGCGATGAGATGAAGGGCCGCATCATCGGCCGCGAGGGCCGCAACATCCGCGCACTGGAGACCGCTACCGGCGTGGATCTGATCATCGACGATACCCCGGAGGCCATTACCCTGTCCTCCTTCGACCAGACCCGCCGCGAGGTGGCCCGCATGACGCTGGAGCGCCTGATCGGCGATGGCCGTATCCACCCCGCCCGCATCGAGGAGACGGTGGAAAAGTGCCGCCACGATCTGGAACTGCAGATGAAGCGCGAGGGCGAGCGTGCAGTGATGGAGCTGGGCATCCACGGCCTGCACCCCGACCTGATCAAGCTGATCGGCCGGTTGAAGTACCGCACCAGCTTTGGCCAGAACGCCCTGACCCACAGCATGGAAGTGGCTTGGGTGGCCGGTCTGCTGGCAGGCGAGATGGGTGTGAACGTTACCATGGCACGCCGCGCCGGTCTGCTGCATGATATCGGCAAGGCACTGGATCACGAGATCGAGGGCAGCCACGTCCAGATCGGCGTGGACATCTGCCGCAAGTACAAGGAGAACACCCAGATCATCCACGCCATTGAGGCACACCACGGCGATGTGGAGCCCAAGACCCCGCTGGCCTTCATCATTCAGGCTGCCGACGCCATCAGCGCCGCCCGCCCGGGTGCCCGCCGCGAGAACGTGGAAAGCTACGTCAAGCGTCTGGAAAATCTGGAGGAGATCTCCTCCAGCTTCGAGGGCGTGGAGCAGGCCTTTGCCGTACAGGCAGGCCGCGAGGTGCGCATTCTGGTCAAGCCCGACGTCATCAGCGATGATCAGGTCATCCTGCTGGCACGCGCTATCGCCAAAAAGATCGAGGATACGCTGGATTACCCCGGCCAGATCAAGGTCAACGTCATCCGCGAGAGCCGCGCTGTGGAGTACGCAAAATAAAGCTTTTTCCGCAGGCTGCCGTGTTTTTTGCACGGCAGCCTGTTTTTTTGCGCCAAAATGATTGCATTTCCTGTTAAAAAAAGGTATCATGGATGCAGAAGAAAGCAAAAAGAACTGCGTCCGTGCGGACGCAGACCCGCAACGACCCCGGAACGGAAAGGAGCATCGTTCTATGAAAAACTGGAAGAAATTACTGGCCTGCCTGCTGGTCGGCTTGATGGCACTGACCGTGTTCACCGCCTGCGATGCCAGCGTAGGCGCACCGATGAGCCCCAAGCGCTCGGATGCCGAAAGTGCAAGCGTAAAGGCGCTGTGCGAGAGCTTTAAAGGCGTGACCTACGATGAAGAGCTGAGCAACAAGGCTTACAGCATCGCAAGCTGGGTCGCAAAAGAGTCGCTGTCCTGCCGCCCCAACCCAGATAAGTCCGAGCTCTACCGCTTCGGTACTGCAAATAATGAGGCACGAGCATTTTTGAAAGAGGAAAACTATGCCACCGCGTTTGAAAGCCTGAGCATGGGGACTTTTGGCCCGAACAATTTTGTTCCGGGCTTCGATATCAAAACCGCCGAGTGGTCGTCGAAGGACGATTCCATCACCTTTGTTCTGCCGAAGGACGGCACTTACCCCGAAGCTATGACCAAGGCCGCAGAGGGCAAGACCAAACTGGGCGTTGCCTATGTGGTAGATAAAGGCGTAAGCTATGCCGTGGTGCTGTTTGGGTGAATTTCATTACAACAAACAAAGCAGCCGCTGCACGAGAAAGTGCAGCGGCTGCTTTGTTTGTGCTGGGATACGATCAGCCCTTCAGGAAAGCCGGCAGAGGCTTGCCCTCCTTGAGCCACTGGTGATACTCGGCGGTGGCGGCAAATTCCACGTCACCGGCAGAGTTCAGCGCGGTCTCTACCGAGTCCTGCACCACGCCGATGATGAAGCCCACGCCCACCATCTGCATGGCGATGTCGTTGGAGATGCCGAACAGCGAGCAGGCCATGGGGATCAGCAGCAGGGAGCCGCCAGCCACGCCGGAAGCGCCGCAGGCGCCCAGAGCGCTCATGGCGCTCAGCACGATGGCGGCGGGCAGGGACACCTGAATGCCCAAGGTATTAGCCGCTGCCAGCGTCATGATGGTAATGGTGATGGCTGCACCGTCCATGTTGATGGTAGCGCCCAACGGGATGGACACGGAGTACATATCCTTGTCCAGATCCAGCTTTTCACACAGGGACATATTCACAGGGATGTTGGCGGCAGAACTGCGGGTGAAGAAAGCGGTCAGGCCGGATTCCTTCAGGCAGCGGAATACCAGCGGGTACGGGTTGCAGCGCAGGTAAACGAACATGATAAAGGGGGAAACGATCAGCGCCATGAACAGCATGGTGCCCACCAGCAGCGCCAGCAGCTTGCCGTACTGGGTAAAGATGGCCAGACCGTTGCCGGAAACGTTGGTGTACACCAGACCCATGATGCCGAAGGGGGCCAGATTGATGATCCAGCGCACGATCTGAGAAACGGCATCGGCGGTGTTTGCCAGAAAGACCTTGGTGCTCTCTGCGCCGATGTTCTTCATGGCAATGCCGAACATACAGGCCCAGAACAGAATGCCGATGTAGTTGCCGTTCATCAGGGCGCTGACGGGGTTGGCCACAAAGTTGGTCAGCAGGGTGCTCAGCACTTCGCCCAAGCCCTGCGGGATCACATCGGACTGTGCCGCATCGGCCAGTACCACCTTGACCGGGAACATAAAGCTGGTGATGACCGCAATGGCTGCCGCCAGAAAGGTGGTGAGCATATACAGCCAGATCACGGTGCCAAAGCGGCGGTCCAGCTTGGACGAGCCCTGTGCCAGCGCGCTTGCCACAATGACGAACACCAGCACCGGGGCAATGCCCTTCAGCGCACCGACGAACAGGCTGCCCAGCTCGCCGACCCAACCCGCGCCCGGCGCAACAAGCGCCAGCACCGAACCGACTGCCAGGCCGATCAGGATGCGCAGGATCAGGCTGGTCTGGTTGTATTTTGCTACAACCGCTTTCAAGGTTTTCATATCGTAACACTCCTCTTATGCTGTACGCCTAACGCGCACACTTTCCTGTTTCTTACGCGAGAACAGTTGTCATTATAGCATATACGGCAAAAAAGAGAAAGTGTTTTCAGGCATTTTGACGCCTCAAATCACGTTTTTTGTAAGCTTTTGCAAAATTGCCCTGAAAACTGTACTTGCAGAAAATACAGTTTTGCGGTTTTGACGAGGAACAGAACCCTCTCAGGGAAGTACCCCTTCGGTCTGCATCCCCGGCTCTCCCGCCATACCAAATTTACGTATAGTGCAATTTTTAGTTGCCAAACTATTGTCTTTTTCTGGAAAGTATTGTATACTCGTCCTGTTCAATGCAAGTGTTGCTTGCCAAAATATCGGAATATTTGAAAAGAAGCACTTGTCAATACAGACGAGAAAGAGAGGACACCCCTATGAACGAGACCGTAACCAAGCGTTTCCTGCTTTACTTCCGCCTGATGCTGCTGGTCTGGATCCTGATCGCAAACGCCGTCATCCACCTTACCGGCATGGAGTACAGCTGGCTGATCTTCCTGAGCAACATCATGATGTTCACGCTGGAGGGCGATGTGAAGGATCGCCTTGTCACTGTGGAGCTGGGCGGCCTTGTGGGTCTGGTGCTCACCGTGGCGGCGCTGCTGTCCATCAGTGCCCTGACCCCTGTTCTGGGCGATTTCCTCGGCTTTATCCTGCCGCTGGCCGTGGTGCTGTTCATCCTCATCATCCTGCACCCCTACGCACCCAAGGTGCTGAACAACGTGGGCTTTGCCTACCTGACCGTGGCCTGCATTGATATCCCTGCCCTGACCGCCAATCTGCCGCAGTTCTTTATCACCTTCATCGTGGGCTCTGTGCTCTTTAACGGTGTCTGCGTGCTGCTGATGAAGCCCGCTAAGGCGCTGGCTGTGCGCAGCGTAGAGAAACAGAGCGCATAAAAAAGTATATTTCTGCCGCTATCTCTTGATTTTTTTGTTCCGGCGTGCTACAATCAGCGTAGTTTCATCCTGTCCAAAACATTGATGCGGACAAACTGAAGCCCCGCTTTTCATGCCGCAGAGAGGGCTGCCCCGGGTTTCCGGGTGCTGCAAGCAGCCTGCCATGACCCCGGCTTCTACCACCGCAGAGTGCAGAGGCGAACCTCTGCCGGGCGTGCCCGTTACAGCACTGCGAGGGGCGCGTTTCCCCGCCGGGGAGCGCGCAATTCGGGTGGAACCGTGGAACGCAGACTTTATCGGCGCTTCATCCCGTGAGTTTTACGGGGTGAAGCGCTTTTTATTTTTGTTCAACACCACATTGTCAAAGGAGAATCTACTATGAAGATCATCTACAAGGACGGTCATGTGGACGAGTGCCCGCAGGATCAGGAACTGCACGTTATCCGTCACACCGCTGCTCACGTTATGGCACAGGCCATCAAGCGCCTGTATCCGCAGGCTGATTTTGCCTTCGGCCCTGCCACCGAGAACGGCTTCTATTACGATGTCGATCTGGGCGACCAGAAGCTGAGCGACGAGGATCTGGCCAACATCGAAAAAGAGATGCGCAAGATCGTCAAGGAGAACCTGCCCATCAAGCCCTTCATCCTGCCCCGCGCCGAGGCTGAGAAGCTGATGGAGGAGCGTCAGGAGCACTACAAGGTCGAGCACATGGCAGATCTGGCTGACGAGACCGAGTTCAGCTTCTTCCAGCAGGGCGAGTACGTGGATATGTGCATCGGACCCCACCTGACCTACACCAAGGCGCTGAAGGCCTTCAAGATCACCCAGCAGTCCGGCGCATACTGGAAGAACGACAAGGAAAACAAGATGCTGACCCGTATCAACGGTGTGGCATTCCACAACCAGGAAGAGCTGGAAGCCTGGGAGAAAGAGCAGCAGGAGGCCCGTGAGCGCGATCACCGCAAGATCGGCAAGGAGATGGGCCTGTTCATGACCGATGATCTGGTGGGCCGCGGCCTGCCCATGTTCCTGCCCGCAGGCTACACCGTCTGGCAGGAGCTGGAGAACTATATCAAGGAGAAGGAGCGTGCACGCGGCTACCTGCACGTTATGACTCCCTGCATCGGCACTGTGAACCTGTATAAGACCTCCGGTCACTGGGATCACTACCGTGAGAACATGTTCCCCGCCATGGAGATGGAGGGCGAGAGCTATGTTCTGCGCCCGATGAACTGCCCCCATCACATGATGATCTACGCAAACCGTCCCCACTCCTACCGTGATCTGCCCATGCGCATCGGCGAGATCGCCCACGACTTCCGTTACGAGTCCTCCGGCACCCTGAAGGGCATCGAGCGCGGCCGTCACTTCTGCCAGAACGACGCCCACCTGTTCTGCACCCCGGAGCAGATCAAGAGCGAGGTCGCAAACGTGTGCAACCTGATCTTTGAGGTGTACAAGGACTTCAACATTACCGATTACCGCTGCGTGCTGAGCCTGCGTGATCCCGCCGATAAGAAGAAGTACCACGACGATGATGCCATGTGGAACCATGCAGAGCAGGCCCTGCGCGAAGTGCTGACCGAGCTGGGCATCCACTTCACCGAGGAGATCGGCGAGGCTGCCTTCTACGGCCCGAAGCTGGACGTGAACGTGAAGCCCGCCGTGGGTGCCGAGTATACCCTGTCCACCTGCCAGCTGGACTTCTGCCTGCCCGCAAAGTTCCACCTGACCTATG
>ENA-OZFX01000404-OZFX01000404.1-human-gut-metagenome-genome-assembly--contig:-NODE-404-length-25080-cov-7.875285_pt1 | contig 25080 bp, 22 predicted proteins | sample MGYA00244651_ERZ653648 | MGnify/ENA primary metagenome ERZ653648 (study PRJEB26926, sample SAMN06164910) | human gut metagenome | biome: ENVO:00009003; feature: ENVO:2100002; material: ENVO:00002003...
TACTCGCGGCTTTGCTCCGATGCTCGCTGCTCCTCTTCCCACAAATCTTTTGCTTCGCAAAATCTTTGCGGGAGCCCTATATAAGAGGGAGGTGTCAGGCGAGGAACGAGCCTGACGGAAGGGTTGTTGAATCCACAATTTAGCCTCCTCCCTAAGAGCGACCAAATGCTTTTTCTCCTTACCTCCCTCTCTGAGGGAGGTGCCTGCGGAGCAGACGGTAGGAGTTACTCTATTTTAGCCTCCCCTGTGTAAGGGGTGAGCAGGCGTTTTCTTGCAAAGAGCCCGGTGGGCTTTTTGCCGCCTGCGAGCTTGGGAATGCCCCATTGTTCGGGGCATTCCCTGACCGAGCGCGGTCTCTACCGCGCGAGAAGGTGGCGCGCTGTCCGAAGGCTTGCTGAGGCAGCAAGCCGGAGGGGTTGTTAAGCCCACACCGCCCCCAAGCACCCTGCATTCACTTCTCTTCCAGCCCTTCCGTCAGTTCCTCGAAGGTGATGGAAAACACTTTGAGCATCCGCATGAGGTTATAAAGGGAGGGCTCGACCTTGCCGCGCTCCCATTCGCTGACGCGCTGCTGCGTCGTTTGCATCTTTTCGGCAAACGCCTGCTGGCTCATCCCGTTGAGTTTTCGAAAATACTTGATGTTATCGCCCAAGGTCATGGGAATATTTTACGGAAAAATTCCGTATTTCCCTTGACATACACTAATATTAGTGTTACAATTTTGACATCGGTATCCCTGTTGCTGCTCTGTGACCCGAAAAGGACGGTGCTATTTGAGCATCGTCCTTTCCCTTTTTCATTGTGATAAGCCTCCCATCCGAAAGTAGACAAACCCCGCCCGCTGTGCTATAATAAAACAAAATCCTAAAAAAGGAGGCACACAATGACGGAAGACGAAAAGATCGCACAATATTTTACCTTTTTATTAGAACGCGGCTTTTTGTTCGAGCGCGATTATTCGAAGGGCACCGACTCCACCTGCACGCAGATCTACCGTTTCAGAAAGGACGCGGGCAATTACCTCGAATACCGCGTTCTCTCCCCCAAAGAGCGCGCCCTGCTCGTCTGCGTCAACGGCGAGAAAAAGTTCCCCTCGCCCGAAAAAAAGTACGCCGCTTTTGTGCGGAAGTGGAAAATCAGACACCTCTTTTCCCCTTCCGACGTCTGGGAATACGCCGCCGCCCTCTTACGGCACGAACTTGAAACGACGGGCACCGCCTTCGGCATTGTACTTTGAATGATACGGCATAAAAACGCCGCGCTCCATTTCGGAGCGCGGCTCTTCTTTTGTTCGGTTTACGCTTCCGGAGCCGCAGCACCTTGTGCGGCATTCCCTTGGGCGGCAGTATTGTTACCCGCCTGTTCGGCTTCGCCGACCTTCTTGGGCGCGAGGAGTTCGGGCATCTCCAGCCCCGCCATGCGGTAAATATCTTCGAGGGGCGGCAGGCTCTTCAAAAGCCCGCTCAAAAAGCCCGCGGTCGCCGTCTTGCCGTCGGAAGAAGCGCCGTTGTCCCACACGGTGACCTTGTCGATCTTGACGCCCGCGATCGCCTTGACTTGCTCGGCGACGATGGCTTCGAGCTTATCGGCAATGAGAAGGCGCACCGCTTCGTCGGAAGAGCCCGCACTTTTCACGAGCGCATCCATACCTTCCGCCTGCTTGGTGAGCTTTTCCATGATACCGCGCGCCTCGGCGCTCATCTTCGAATAGATAGCGTCCGCTTCGCCCTGCGCCTTGCGCCTGATCTGTTCGGCGACGGCTTCCGCCTCGATCTCCAATTTGCGCTTTTCGATGTCGGCGGCGACGATGACGTCCGCTTCCTTCGTCGCCTTCTCGCGCGAAGCACGCGAAACTTCCGCCTTTTCCTGCGCGGCATAGCTCTCTTCGAGCGCCTGCGCTTCCTTCACCTTTTCGGCGGTGACGGCAAGGCGGCTCGCCTCCGCTTCCTTTTCACGCAAGAGAGCGCGGGAGAGCGCAATATCCGCCTTCGCCTTGTTTTCGCCGTCGATCGCGGCAGATTCCGCTTCCGCCACGCGGATGCGCTGTTCCATCTTCGCGTTCGCTTCGCCGATGGAACCCTTCTTGTCCTCTTCGGCGACGCTGATCTTCGCGTCGTTGATGGCCTTCGCGGCGGCTTCCTTGCCGAGGGCGATGATATAGCCCGATTCGTCGGTGATATCCGTCACGTTGACGTTGATGAGCCGAAGCCCCACCTTTTTGAGCTCGCCCTCGACGTTCCGCGAGATAGCTTCGAGGAACTTATCTCGATCGGCGTTGATCTCCTCGATGTTCATCGTCGCGATGACGAGACGCAGCTGACCGAAGATGATGTCGCGCGCGAGGTCCGAGATCTGCTGCAAAGAGAGCATCCTGAGGCGTTCCGCAGCGTTCTGCATGATACCGGGATCGGTGGAAACGCCCACCGTGAAGATGCTGGGAACGTCGATGCGGATGTTCTGTTTGGAAAGAGCGCTTTTGAGGTCGACGGAGATCGCAAGCGGCGTCAGGTCCATGAAGGTGTACTTCTGGAAGAAAGGCATGACGAAGGACGCGCCGCCGTGCACGCACTTGGCAGAGCGGTAAGTGCCGTCAGGATTGGGGCTGATCTTACCGTAGATGATGAGGATCTTGTCGGGCGGGCAGGTCTTGTAGCGCACCGCGACGGTGAGCAGGATCATGAAGGCGATGAGCACCACGATCACGATAACGGCAACGATTGCAGGGGGCATAGTATTCTCTCCTTATTTTGATTTTTTACCTTAATATAGCCGCCCCTGTGTAAGGGGAGGTGGCTTGCCTTCGGCAAGCCGGAAGGGTTGTTAAGCCCAAAGTGAGGCGGAAGGAGTCATAGGGCTCCCATAAAGATTTTGCGCAGCAAAAGCTTTGTGGGATAATTTTAGGGCTCCCGTTAAAGTCGCTTCGGCGAATTTTGCGGGAATTTCTTATTTTCTCTTCACGACGGCGAAATCTTCTTTATAGGAAACGATCTCCACTTCCACGTCGACGGGGATGCGCTCCTCTTCGTCGGTGACGGCGTCGATCTCCATGTATCTTCCCTGCGCGGTGAGCGTGACCTTGCCCCTTCCCGTCCGCGCGGGCGGAACGGAGACATAGACGGTCGCCGTCAGACCCTCGAGCTTTTCTTTGACGACGTTGCCCGAGCATTGCAGCTTGGCGACGCCGCGCATCGCAAACCCGACGGCAACGAGCGCGACTGCACCCGTCGCGACCGCGATGAGGATGGGCGCCCAGATGTTATCGGGCAGATAGCTCGCCGCGGCAAACCCGCACCAGCCGCCGAGGGCGAAGAACGCCGTGATGCCCTTGACGGTGAAGAAGGAAAGCCCGCCGTCCGTATCCATATCGCCGTCAAAATCGGTGAAATCACTGTCTCCCCCGCCTCCGAACGAGACGATGAGCAGGATGATCTGTACGACGAGCGCCACGCTCGCCGCAACGGCGAGCCAGAAAAAGACGTGTTCGATGGGGGTAAGCTGTGAAAGCCAGTTCATGATGACCTCCTTAGATATAGCGCACGGGAACGCCCCGTTTTTTTGCATAATTGACGGTATAGGCGGTGCCGCCCGTCTCTTTTTCGCAGTGGGCGAGCACGAGATCGGCACTATCTACCATGTATCTGTCACGCGCGAGATAGCACCCCGCGCAATAGGCGGGAAAGAGCACCGTCTTTCTGTCGCACGCCGAGAGAAGTTCGAGATACCTCTCCCTCGTGGCCCGGGAAAGACTGTTTTCATGCCCTTCGAAGGGCACGCACGCTTCGAGATAGAGCTTCTTCTTTTGTTTGAGGGCGACGAGGAGCTTTAAGGCGAGCAGGTCGAACCCCTGCGCCATGCCGCACAAAAAAGCGGTATAACCCTCCTCCGTCAGCCTCTCGAGTTCATAGGCGAGCTCGTTCTCATCGAAGGCGTCCAATTCCCGATGCCCCGTAAGGGCGACGACCTTTTCTCTTTCACTCATAGAGGGGCGCTCCGCTCCTTTCCTCTGCCGCGCGGATACTTTGCAGGCGTCGGCTTTGTCTTCCTGACAAAAACGATCGTCCTCTCTCCCATCCCGCCGGGAAGGGAATAAGAGCACATCTTCACCTCTCCTCCGCCGAGAACGGAGAGAGCGCGCTTTGCTTCCGCGACCTCTTCCGCCGCGCCCGCCCCCTTATAGGCAAGAAATGCGCCTCCTTCCCTGACAAAGGGGAGGCAATATTCCGAGAGGGTATTCAGCCGCGCCACGGCGCGCGCACAGCAGACGTCGAACTGTTCGCGGAGCAGGGGATCGCGCCCGCCCTCCTCCGCACGGATATGCAGGATTTTTGCGGGAAGAGAAAACTTCTCCTTGACGGCCGAAAGAAAATCGCACTTTTTGCCCGTGCTCTCGATGAGGGTAAAGGAAAGATCGGGCCGCACGAGCATGAGGGGAACGGAGGGAAACCCCGCCCCCGACCCCACTTCAAGGACGCGCGCGCCCGCTGGAAACAGACTCTCCCCTGCGGCGCTGTCAAGAAAATGTTTGCAGCAGATCTCCTCTTCTTCGGTGATGGCGGTCAGATTATACCGTTCATTGTATTCGAGCAGCAGGCGGCGAAATGCATCCAACTTTTCTTTGTTTTCCATTAGCAGCGTTTGCGCCCGCCCGATGTCAAGAAGCTTCTCCATACAGTTATTATAACATACCTGCCGGTAAAAAACAAGGGTTGATGCCAAAAAGAGTTGCGTGAAAGTAAATTTCCCCGCTTTCCGCCCCTTTGCGGCGGCAAAGAATGTGGATCTGCGGGTTTTCCGATCATTCGGGACAGCGTCGAATTGTGGAAACATCTTGATAACTTTATCCACATTGTGGAAATGTTTGTGGATAACCTTCCCCTTTTCAAAATACTTCTATCAGGAAGGCCGTGCGCGCCGCTTCCCTTTCCCCACGGCCTTTTCCGTTCTTCCACATTCCCCGATTTTTTCCACAGCTATCCACAATGCCTGTCCACCGCTTTTCCACAAAATACAGCTGCTCGAAAATCCCCTTTTTTTGACCCGAAATGCTTGAAAATCGTGCCGTTTTGCGCTATAATGGCAGGGTAAACAACTTCCGCTTCGGGTTGTCCACAATACTACAGCTACTACTATTACTATTATTATATATTCTTCTTATAAAATAAGAAGACATCTTATGAAAGACCCGAACGGCGGAAAAAAGGGAGGAAAGACGATGAAATTTGTTTGCAGCGGGCTGACGCTTTCGGAGGCGGTGAATAAAGCCAGCAAGGCGTGCGCCGTGCGCACGACGACCCCCATTTACGAGTGCATCAAGATCGAAGCGGGGAGCGAGGAAGTGACCCTCCTTGCGACGGACGGGGAACTCTCCATCCGCAAGACGTTCAAAGCGGAGGTCTTTGAAGAGGGCGCCGTCTGCGTGCCGGGCAAGCTCTTTTCCGACTTCATCGGGAAACTCACCGACCTCGATCTCACCTTAAAGACGAGCGAACGGGGGCTTGAGATCTGCTATCTCGATTCGGGGAGCGCCATCCAGACGCTGCCCGCCGAGGAATTTCCCGAGATCGACCTTACGATCGGCGAAAACAGCTTCGTGATGAAGAGCGGAGCGCTCAAAAAGATCATCTCCGAGACGACGTTCTGCTGCGCGCAGGACGATTCCCGCCCCATTTTGAAGGGTTGCCTCTTTGATTTCAAAGATAAGCTCGAAGTCACCGCGCTTGACGGCTATCGTCTGGCGCTCGCCACGGCGGAAGTGATCGCCAAGACGGGGGAAAAACAGCTCATCTGCCCCGCGCGCACCCTTTCGGAGATCGCGCGGATGCTCGAAGAGGACGAGAGCGAAGTCACCCTCTATTCGCAGGGAGGCATGATGATGGTCTCGTCGGGCGATATGACCATCGTCTCCCGCCTCTATCAGGGCGATTTCATCAAAAAGGAGAGCGTTATCCCCACTTCCTTTTCGACAAAGCTCACCGTCGACAAGGCGTCGCTGCTTGCGAGCGTGGAGCGCGCCGCCATCCTCATCCGAGGGGACAAGAACAACCTCGTCACCCTTGAAACAGGCGGGGGATGCGTGCGCGTCTATTCCAATTCCGAGAACGGCAACGTCGCCGAAACGCTGCTTGCAGAGACGGAAGGGAAAGACCTCACCGTCTCGATGAATGCGAAATTTCTTTCGGATGCGCTGCGCGCCCTCGGAGAGGAACGCATCACCGCTTCCTTCAACGGGCCCGTTTCTCCCTTCATCGTCGAGAACGCCGCGGAAAAAGACAGCCTCTATTTGATCCTGCCCGTGAGAAATGCGCAATAAAGGCAGCATAATCGCTTGACGAACGAAAAGAAAAATCATATAATCAAACGGAAACCACAAAATTAAATAGGAGAAAAATCATGAAAAGGACATATCAGCCCAAGAAGAGACAGAAGAGCAAGGTACACGGCTTCCGCAAGAGAATGTCGACCACCGGCGGCAGAAAGGTGCTCAAGAGAAGAAGAAATAAGGGCAGAAAGCACATTTCCGCTTAAAACATCGCGGGTATGCAGTATCTGCGCCTCAAAAAGAAGAAGGACTTTTTGAAAGTCCTCAAAGCGGGAAAGCGCGCGCATTGCCGCTCTTTGACCGTCGTCTATTTTCCCTCCGACGCCGTGAAAATGGCTGTCTGCGTGGGAAAGAAGTACGGCAAGAGCGTGAAGCGGAACAGGATCAAGCGATTGCTTCGCGAAGCGTTCCGCTCGACAGAAGGCAGCGTTTCTCCCGCTTGTTCTTTTTTGCTCATTCCCAAAGAGGCGGAAGAATATTCCTATGCAGCGTTCCGGCGCGACATCATCTGCATCCTGAAAAAGGAGAAATTGTTTGAAGATCGCGGCGATGCAGCTCGTAAAGGCCAATCTTCGCTACCTCAGAAAGAGGGTGTTTAAGCCGTACCTCAAGGCATTCTGCATCTTTTTCATCTGCCTCTATCAGAAATATCTCTCCCGCCACACCTGCCTCTATACGCCCACCTGCTCGGAATATACCAAGCGGGCGATCAATAATTTAGGCGTTTTCTTCGGTATCCTTGTCGGCATGTGGCGCATCCTCCGGTGCAACCCTTTTTCTAAGGGAGGCTTCGATCCCGCGCCGGAGCAATACTTCAAGCTCCGCTGGCTGCTCTGAAGCGGAATTTAGGGAGAAAGCAAATGCTACTTTTATCCGAAACGATCTCTCTTTTGGAGGAAGGTTTCTATATCAACCTCAACTGGCTGGGACAGATCGTCCGCGCCATCATCGAATGGGTGGGGGCCATCGGCCTCGGCGTCATCGTCTTTACGCTTATTCTAAAGCTCATCACGACGCCCTTCGATGTCTATCAGCGCGTCAAGATGAGAAAACAGTCGCTCATCATGCGCGACATGAAGGACGACCTCGATAAATTGCAGAAGCAGTACGCCAACGACAAGCAGACGTACAGCATGAAGATGATGGAGCTGCAAAAGAAGAACGGCTACAGTATGTTCGGGGCGTGCCTGCCCATGATCATCTCCTTCGTCATCCTCATTGTGGCGATCTCGGCGTTCCAATCCTTCTCGCAGTATGCCAATCTCAATATGTATGAAGAGATGGCGGGCGTCTACAATGCCGCTATCCTCGAATATGCGCCCGAAGGCACCGATTACCGCCTCACTTCGGAAGACGAGAGCGTTCCTACCGTGACCTGGGAGTGGGAATATGACGAAGGTCACGAAGAAAACGGCGTCGTTTACACCATCGTCAAGGGCGGCGACGGCATCGACAGGATGCGCGTCACTTCCCCTGCCGCAGACGATTACCTCTACTACGAATACAATCTCACCGTCGATACCATCGAACGGACTTACTATATCGATATCGATAAACTGTATACCGATCAGGCCGATGCGGGCATCAAGGCGGAGATCGACGAACTCCTCAAGGCAGAGGGTGCGACGATCGAGAAGGTATCGCTTTCCTATATGCAGGATATCGGCGCAAAGGCAGCCGCCGAATGGTTCCGTACGGAAAACGATCCCTCCTTCCTCTGGATCAAGAACGTGTGGTATCCCGATGTCTCCTATGCCCACCCCATCCAGGATTACAACACATTCAAAAATGCGTTCACCAATAAGATCATCCGCGCGGACGGCACGCAGGCGAGCATCGGCGATATTTTCGGCGAAGGCGACTACAATGCCATGACGTCGCACCTCACCGAGGAGAAGGAACAGGCGAACGGCTATTTCATCCTCATCGTCCTCACCATCGGCCTCATGGTGCTGCAGCAGTTCATCATGATGAAGAGCCAGAAGGAGACCAACCAATATCAGACGGTGGACGGGCAGGGCGCCAGGACGCAGAAGATCATGATGATCATGCTGCCCCTCATTTATGCGATCACGGGTCTCATGTGGACGGCGGCATTCTCCATCTACATCGCCGTGAGCAGCATCATCGGCATCCTCGTCACGCTCATCGCAAACTTCTTTATCGACCGTTCCTTCCGCAAGAAAGAGGAACGCGAGCTCATCGAAAAATATCAGCGCAAGATCCCCTCTTCCGCCGCTGCCGACAAGGCGAAGAAGGGAAAGAAAGATAAAAAATAATCTCTGTAAGAGGAAAAGAACATGGATCAGCAGGAAAATATCTTTGAGGGGAAGACGGCAGAGGAAGCCGTAGAGAATGGCCTTACGGCACTCGGGCTCAAACGGGAGGACGTCGAAGTGGAAGTCCTCAATCCGGGGAAGAAGAAGCTTTTCGGCTATGTGCCGGCGCAGGTGAAGCTCACGCCCGTCAAGAAGCTGACGGACGGCGAACGCGCCGTGGCGTTTTTGGAGGGGCTCTTTGAGCGCCTTGAGAACGACGGCATCGTCGTTACGCTTGCCGAAGAGAGCGAGAAGATCGTCATCAACCTGGACGGCGCGACCAAAGGTCTCATCGGAAGAAGGGGCGAAGTCATCGACGCCGTGCAGGTCCTTGCAGGCGCCGTCGCCAATACGGGCAGAAAGAACTATATGCGCGTCGTCGTCGACTGCGGCAACTACCGCGAAGAGCGCGAGGAGACCTTGAAGCGACTTGCCGAAAAGCTCGCCGCAAAGGCGGTGCGCCTCGGGAAACGCGTGCGCCTCGAGCCCATGAACCCCTATGAGCGCAGGATCATCCACGCGGCGCTCGTCGATTCCACCGAAGTGACGACGAAGAGCGAAGGGAAAGAACCCGCCCGCTATGTCGTCATCATCCCCAACAACATGAAACCGTTCGAAAGAAAGCCCCGCGGCGACAGGAACGATCGCGGCGGCAGGGGCGGTTACAGGAACGACCGCGGCGGACGCGATCGCAATGACCGCGGCGGCAGGGGCGGATATAAAAATGACCGCCGCTTCGGCGAAAAGCGCGAGTATCCCAAGCGCGAGCTCCCCGAAGAGGGCACGCCCGAATCTTCGGGCACGAGCTTCAAGCGTGAGGGAAGCTCCCTTCCCGGCTACCGCAAGGGCGGCTTCAACGGCTTCTTCGGCACTTATTTAGGCAACGTCCGCGACGAGGACGCTCCCGAGACTGCCGCGCCCGAAACGGCGGAGACGAATGGCACCGCCCCCGTCACCCCCGACGAGGAGTGAGCGGATCGCGTTCGGCATTTCGGAAAATAATTTTTGAAACAACGCAGCATCAAAAAAAGGAGCTTTGAGATCTTTCTCAAAGTTCCTTCTTTCTATCGCGATCCGAGAGAGATCTTTCGGAAGATCAGACTACAGATCCCGCCTACCTATGGGATCCCCGCATTCATCGGCATCGGCTGTGCCGACCCCGAAGAGCCGCGGCTCGGGCAGAACAAGCCCGATCTTGATAAGCAGATACGTTTCGGAAGATGGAAATGACCGTAAGAGAAATTCAGGTAAAAGATGTCGTCACCAAATCGAATCTGCCCGTGTGCGATCATTCGCTCAACCCGTATATCGGATGCGAACACGGCTGCAAATATTGTTATGCCTGCTTTATGAAACGCTTTACGGGGCATTTGGAGCCCTGGGGCGAGTTTGTCGACGTAAAGTATTGGAAGCCCATCGCACGCCCCGAAAAGTACGCGGGTAAGGAGATATTTATCGGCTCGGTGACCGATCCTTATCAGCCCTGCGAAGCAATTTACGGGCGTACCCGCGCCGTCCTCGAACAGCTGCAGGGCAGCGGGGCAAACATCTCCATTGCTACGAAGTCCGACCTCATCTTGCGCGATCTGGAGCTCATCAAGACTTTCCCGGATGCACGCGTTTCATGGTCGGTCAATACGTTGGACGAAGATTTCAAAAACGACATGGACAACGCCGTATCGATCGAACGCAGGCTTGCCGCAATGAAAGCCTTCCGCGATGCCGGCGTGCGTACTACCTGCTTTATTTCGCCCATCTTTCCCGAGATCACCGATGTAAAGGCGATCATCGAGCGGGCAAAAAATGGCTGCAACCTCATCTGGCTGGAAGATCTCAACCTGCGCGGTACGTTCAAGCCGCAGATCATGGCGTATATTGCCGAAAAGTATCCGCACCTCGTGCCGCTGTACCGCGACATCTATACCTATGGAAGCCGTTCTTATTGGGAATGGCTGAACTCAGACTTGCAGGCATTTGCGCGCCGGGCGGGAATGGAATATGTGACAAACGACGACACGCTGCGCCGCCCGTTCGATGCACCTCCCGTCATCGTCAACTTCTTTTACCACAGCGAGATCAAGAAGTCTGCGGCCAAAAAGGGAGCTGCTGCTTTCTGAGAGCGGGAAAGCCCTTCCTTATTCGGTGCGTTTATGCCGATGCTTTTGAGGAAGGGCGAGCTTCGTTTCGAAAAAAAGGAGCAGGCACGGATGCCTGCTCCTTTTTTGGGTGGTATGAAACCTCAGTTGTTCTCGATCCAGGCAAGAGCCTTAGACTTGCAGTAAGACGTGATGTTCTCTGCCTTGTAGGGAGATTCCTCGCCGCCGTTCGTGTAGAGGAAGTAGTCGCCCTCGGGGGTCTGGTACATCGTCGTCTCGTAACCTGCGGGATCGCCGAATTCCCCGAAGCAGACCTTCTTCACAACGGTTGCGGTATCGGTATCGAACGTCTTGGTCTTCGTCTTCTTGATCATGACATAGTCTCCTTTCGTATTTGATTCTTATCGATATTGTACACTTATTTTTATCTTTCGTCAACAAAATGACTAAATAAATCCGTAAAAAACTCAAATGAACGAAAGAAAAGCGGTTTGAAATGTTTGTTCACTCATTTTCGCTCACAATTTTCATAAACAAAGGGCGGATCGGGGCTCGTGAGATTGTTCCCGGTGAACTGTGAACGGGAAAAGGGAGAGCGCGATCGCTTCGGCGATGACTTCCGCCATATTGCGAATGCTGCCGAGGTGCGGCGCCTCCAGCGCGGCAAAGCCGTCCTCTCTGCGTGCGACGATGCCGAGGATGGAGAGATCGCCGACTGATCCCAGCTGTTTTCCGGAACCCGAACCCGGGTATAAGGGAGAGGAAGAGAGTTTGATGAGGCCGACTTCTTCCTTTGAGCCGACGGCGGCGTCGACGGCGACGATCGCTGCGCGCGGGTGGGTGCAGGCAAGAAACTTCCCGATATGCGGCACTTCCCTTGCCGATACGGGGCGGGAAAGGGTGCCGTAGACGTAGGCGTTCACGCTCTTTGCCTGTAAGAGCGTTCCGACCATAGGGCCGAGGCTGTCCCCGAGCACACGGTCGCTGCCCACGCATAAAACGACAGGACGAACATATGTTCTTGAAAGGGCAGTTTTCAGTTTTGACGAGAGCCCGAGGCAGGCGAGCGCATTGCAGCTTCGGTACGAGGTTTCAAACGGGGAGATGTTGTCCATACTTGCATCATAGACAGCATTTTTGAGATTTATACGATTTCACCGAGAAATTCTCGACAAATTTCCCGATCCGTGCTATACTGTTACTACCGCTTTTTGGAGGTGATCATGATGTTTGATCTGCTTGCATCGTGGACTTGGACGATCGACGTCCTGTTTGTTCTGATCCTCGTCGCAGGTACGGCGTTCGGCGCCTTTCGCGGGCTCATTTCGGGGATCTGCAAAATGGCAGGCACGCTGTTCGCCCTCGTCTTTGCCGTGATCTTCTGCGTCTCGTTCTCAAATTTCCTCGAATCAGCCTTTCATATGACGACTGCAATTGCAAACGGCTTAACAAATTGTTTTCATAAGGAGGCGCTTGTGGCGCAGCTTTCCTCCGATGTAGCCGGCGCGGACATCAAGGCTGTTCTGGAAGAGATGGGCGTTCCCCTCTTTTGGCGCTGGATCATCACGGCAGCGTTTTCTTCTGTTGAGATCATCCAAGCGGGAACGACGCCCGCGATGATGATCGGAAGTACGCTTGCAAAATGGATCTCGATCGCGATCTCCTTCGTGCTCCTCGTTGTCCTCGTCAAACTCGCCGCCGTTCTGCTCGATAAGGGCTTGAGCGGCATGGTCGAAAAGGTTGCCCCCTTCCGTATCATCAATCAGCTGCTCGGAGCCGTGCTCGGTCTTGCAAAAGCCGGGATCGCCGTCTTTCTTCTCCTTGCTATTTGCAGCTGGCTTCCCATCGAAGGACTTCATAACTTTCTTTCCTCGACGGCGATCGTCGGGCCTATCTTTCGTTCGGATTGGTTTGCCGCCGCAACGAGCTATGCGATCTCGGGAAAATGGTTCGACGATTATATCAAACAATTCATCTTTTGACATCGTTTTTCGCCTTCATGGCAGGGATCTGGTTTACAGAGGTACTCCTAATACGGAGTACCTTTTTTGTTTTCCTCGACTGTTTGGTTTCAGACTTTGTTTTCATGGACAGAGATCAAGTTTTCGCTCGTATAGATCTTCTATTTGCAGCGTTCTATGCCAAATCATGCACTCAATGTTCCACGTGAAACAGCCGTTTTTCATGAAAAATTCTTGGAAGGTTTCACATGAAACAAAAATATGGATAAATTTAGCTGACGCAGATATAAAATTAAGCAAAATCAGGAAAAAGTTTCATGTGAAACATTATTAGGTGGAGACAAAAAGGTAAACGGGTGATATTTTTGTAAAATTGGCAAAAATTTCAGGCAAACACTTGCAAAACAGCCCCGGTTGTGATACAATGATTGGGCAAAATTGCCCATACTGGGCATGATAAAAGGAGTTAAAATTGAGCAAGACAGTCAAAGTGATCATCGCTGTTGCACTTGTTTTGGTTCTCGGCATCGGGATTTATTTTCTTGTGACGAGCCAGATCAAGAATAGCATGGAGATGAGTGCGAGTGATTTTAAGGAGAGGATCGAATCTCCTGAACAAGGCAAAGAAAAAATCGTGAAGGTCGTCGTAAACGGATATGTTGTCTATGGCTATACGGACGATAGCAAGCACGCATCTTATGAGTGCTGGGCGATCTTCCCCAATCTTTACACGCAGGAAGCTATGGAGAACCTGCTCGACGATTGGGCGCAAAATTACGGCGTAGAATATGAGTACACCAACCCAAACGCGGGCTCTAATTGGACGACCATAGTCTATCTTGCGGTGCTGATCGTCGGCGTGGTCGCTATCTTCTTCGTGATGAGGTCGACGATGGGCGGCGGCACGAAGGCGATGAGCTTCGGTAAAACCAAAGCGAAGGTCTCCACCAACATCAAGGTCCGCTTCTCGGACGTCGCGGGTGCGGAAGAAGAGAAGGAAGAGCTCGCCGAAGTCGTCGAGTTCCTAAAGAGCCCCAAGAAGTTCTCCGATCTCGGGGCGAAGATCCCTAAGGGCGTGCTGCTTGTCGGCCCTCCCGGAACGGGTAAAACGTTGTTTGCAAAGGCCGTTGCAGGCGAGGCGGGTGTTCCCTTCTTCTCCGTGAGCGGTTCCGACTTCGTCGAGATGTATGTCGGTGTCGGTGCCTCCCGTGTCCGCGACCTCTTTGATCTTGCAAAACGCAACCAGCCCTGCATCATCTTTATCGACGAGATCGATGCCGTGGGCCGTCAGCGTGGAGCGGGCCTCGGCGGTGGCCACGACGAGCGGGAACAGACCCTCAACCAGATTCTCGTCCAGATGGACGGTTTCGATTCCAACGAAGGGGTCATCGTCATGGCGGCGACCAACCGTGCCGACATCCTCGACAACGCCCTTCTTCGTCCCGGCCGTTTCGACCGTCAGATCTATGTCAACCTTCCCGACGTCAAGGGTCGCGAGCAGATCCTCAAAGTCCATGCGAGGAACAAGCCTCTCGCTCCCGACGTCAACTTCCGTACCATCGCCCGCATGACGAGCGGCTTCTCGGGAGCCGACCTTGCCAATCTCCTCAACGAGGCAGCCATCCTCGCCGCCCGTGCAGGGAAGAAGCTTATCGGCAATCTCGAGCTTTATGAAGGAATTAACAAAGTCATCATGGGGCCCCAGAAGAAGAGCCGCGTGGTGACGGAAGCCGACAAGAAGTCCACGGCTTACCATGAATCGGGGCATGCCATTCTGTCTAAACTGTGTGAACAGAACGACAACGTGCAGGAAGTTTCCATCATTCCCCGCGGCATGGCGGCAGGTTACACGCTCACCCGTCCCGAAACGGACGACAACAGTTACACTGTTAAGAAACTTAACGACTTCATCTGCATGGCGCTGGGCGGCAGAGTTGCCGAAGAGATCGTCATCCAGGACGTCTCTGCGGGCGCTTCCAACGACATCCAGAAGGTCACGCAGATGGCGCGCAAGATGGTCACGGAATGGGGCATGAGCGACAAACTTGGACCCATCGCCTATTCGAGCGACAACCCCGTCTTCCTCGGCCGCGACTTCGAGCAGCACAACGTCTATTCGGAAGAGACGGCGAACCTCATCGACGAAGAGATCAAGCGCATCGTCACTTCCGCTTACGAGCGGGCGAAAAAGCTCCTTCTCGAACACAGGAGCGTGCTTGACAACATGGCGCGCGTCCTCGTCGAGCGCGAGACCATCTACACGCCCGAAGTGGATATGCTCATGAAGGGCGCCTCGTGGCAGGAAGTGCTCGAGTATATGGAGCGGCACGACAAGGGCATGCCCGACGATCCCTTCGGCATGACGTCGAAGACGGCTCCGCCCTCCGCGCCCGCTGCTCCGAATGCGCCTTCCGCGCCCGAAGCATAAGATAAGAGGTGAGAGAGTATGGGCAAGATCATTTCCTTTTCCAATCAGAAGGGCGGCGTCGGCAAGACGACGACGTGCGTCAACATGGCGGCGTATCTTGCGACGATGGGAAGAAAGGTACTGATCGTCGACATCGACCCGCAGGGGAATGCGACGACCGGCCTCGGTTTTTCCAAGAGCACGCTGAAAAAGTCCGTCTATCAGGTGCTCATCGAGGGGGAGCCCGCGAAGGACAATATCCTCCCCACGGAGATCCCGACGCTCTTTATCCTGCCCGCGAACATCGACCTTGCGGGCGCGGAGATTGAGCTCGTGGGCAAAAAAAGCCGCGAAAAGATCTTAAAGGGCGCGCTCGATAAGGTGCGCGGAGAGTTCGACTACATCCTCATCGACTGTCCGCCCTCGCTGGGGCTGCTCACGATCAACGCGCTCACCGCGTCGGACAGCGTCATCATTCCCATCCAGAGCGAGTACTACGCTTTGGAGGGGCTGAGCCAGCTCATGAACACCGTCTCGCTCGTGCGGCAGCACCTCAATCATTCGCTTAAGGTGGAGGGCGTGGCGCTCACGATGTACGACAGCCGTTCGCTCATCAGCCGCCAGATCGCCGATGAGATCAAGAAGTATTTCACAAAGAAGCTCTATGAGATCGTCATCCCGCGCAATGTGCGCCTTGCAGAGGCCCCCAGCCACGGCAAGCCCATCGTGCTGCACGATCCCAAGTGCGCGGGAGCGCGTGCCTATGCGGCGCTCACCGAAGAATTTATCTTAAAGACAGAAGAGAAGGGGGAATAAGATATGGCGACGAAAGGATTAGGAAGAGGACTGTCCGCCCTCTTCAGCGATACGGAAGAAGCTTACGAGAACGCCCAGGGCGAACCTTCCTCGGGCATCCGCGAACTGCCGCTTGCCGACATCTACCCCAACCCCGATCAGCCCCGTAAGATCTTCGATGAAGGCGCTTTGAACGATCTTGCAAGTTCCATCCGCGAACACGGGGTCATCAGCCCCATCGTCGTCAATATGGATCCCGACGGGCGCTACATGATCATCGCGGGCGAACGCCGCTACCGCGCCGCAAAAATGGCGGGGCTTTCGGCGATCCCCGCCGTCGTCAAGGAATATTCGGAGCGCGAGATCCGCGAGATCAGCCTCATCGAAAATCTGCAGCGCGAGGACCTCAATCCCATCGAAGCGGCGGACGCGATGAAGCAGCTCATGGACGAGTACCACCTCACGCAGGAGGAGCTTGCGAACCGTCTGGGCAAATCCCGCCCCGCCATCGCCAACACGCTGCGCCTTCTGACGCTTTCTTCGGAAGTCGTCGCGCTCGTCAGGGACGGCAAGCTCTCCTCGGGCCATGCGCGCACCCTCGTGCCCGTTCCCAAGGAAGATCAGGGAAAGCTCGCCGAAGAGTGCGTCAAAAACGCGTGGTCGGTGCGCGAGATGGAGCGCGCCGTCAAGCAGTTTTTGAATCCGCCCGAAGTGCTCGCCCGCGAGAAGGAGAAAAAGAACACCCTCGCGAACGCCGAGCTCACCCACCTCGTCGAGCGGCTGCGCACCTCCTTCCGCACCAAGGTCTCCCTCATCGGTACGGATAAGAAGGGCCGCATCTATATCGACTACTACTCCCGCGACGATCTCGACCGCATCTCGGAAATTTTAGACATCGTCGACCGTCAGGAGTAAACTTCCCGACCGCATCAAAGACCGGAAAGAGCCGTTCCGAACAGGGCGGCTCTTTTTGCGTGACGGCGGGTCTTCGCCGAAAAAACAAAAAACTTGCTGCGATACCCTTGAAAATCGCAGCAGAATGTTCTATAATAATAGCGATCAGGATGCGCCGCCGCAAGCTGCGGCGTGCGAAAGGAGAGCAGGATGGCGCTGATCTATCCGAGAAATCCACGTTTCAATAAATTAAAAATGCGTTCGCCCGACTTCGAGTCCTGGCAGGAGGGCTGCGCGCACGACCCGTCCATCCTCGAATGGGAGGGCACCTACTATGCCTATTCGACGGACACCTTCGGCGCGCCCAACGGCTATCAGATCCGCACGAGCACCGATCTTCTGCATTGGGAATATGCGGGATCCGCCTTTGAGATCGAGGGAGCGGCCGCCCGCTACAAACAGGGCAAGGGCGATCTTCAGCCCGCATACGATTGGTGCGTGACTTCGCAGAGCGAAGTCGGGTACGGCATCTGTACCCGCCGGGACGGCTCCATGTCCTTTTGGGCGCCCGACGTCGTGCGCGGGTCGGACGGCAAGTTTTGGCTGTACTTCTGCCTTACGGGGTATTACGGCGGGTCCAAGTCGTGCATCGGCCTTGCGAAGTCGGACTCCCCCACGGGCAAGTTCAAGTTCGATTCCCTCCTCCTCTGCTCGCCCGCGGGCTGGCGCACCCCCAACTGCATCGACCCGCAGGTGCTCGAAGCGGAGGGCGGGAGGATGTATCTTGCCTACGGTTCCTACGGCCTCGGGCTGTACCTCATCGAACTCGACCCCGCCACCGGCCGCCGCAAGGACGGAAGGGCCTATACCGATTGGATCAGGAAGCGGTGTTCTTTCGCGGAGTTCTACGGCACGCATCTTGCGAGCGGCTCCGTCGAGGGCGCGGTCATCCGCTATCACGAGGGCGTCGACGTGCTGGAACACGGCAAGTGGACGAAGAAGAACTACTATTATCTGATGTGCTCCTACGGGGCGCTCTCCACCGATTACAATATGCGCTGCGGCAGGAGCGAGAAGCCGGAGGGGCCTTACCTCGACGTCAACGGAAATCCGCTCGTCTGTTCGACCGATCTCGGCACGGGCAACAAGATGCTGGGCTCCTTCCGCTGGTCGGACGGCGCGCCCGACTTCTACTGCCCCGGGCACAACGATATGTTCGTGACGTCCAAAGGCGTCAGGCTCATCGCCTATCACTGCCGCACCAACTGGTTCATCGAGCAGGGCATGAGCCGTTCCAACAACTTCCACTACCTCTGCCTGAACCAATACGACTTCAACTCGGACGGCTGGCCCGTGATGAGCGGCAACCGCTATGCGGGCGAGGAGATCCAGGAGACTTCGGAAGAGACGCTCCTCAATATCACGGCGGGCAAGTTCGACCTCATCCTCTTCACGCAGAACACGGGGATGGTCAAGCCCAAGCGCGTCGTGCTGCGTGCGGGCGGCGCGATCAACGGGATCGAGGGGAGCTGGCGGATGTACGGGTCGCACTATATCGCCTTCGATCTCGGCGGGGAGGAATATCTCGGTGTCGTGATGCCGGCGTGGATCGAAGATCAGAACGCTGCCGGGCTCACGATCACCTGTATGGGCAGGACGAGCGGCATGGCGCTCCTGCTCAACAGCACGAACAAGATCTGATATTATAATATGGTAAAGCCGCCCCGCGAAGATCGCGGGGCGGCACATCGATCGGGAGCGCGGCGGCGCTGCCCCTTTGGGCAGCGCCGCCGCGCCGTTCGTTTGATGGCATCCATTCAAAGTTCAAACACGGGTTTCCCGAGGGCGAGGAACACGATGTCCAAGATCCAAAGGAAGGACGCTCCTAAAAAGATCCAGAGGACGCCGAGCACGATGCCCGCCGTCGTCCCTTTGCAGATGCGGTAAATGCCGTAGACGATGCCGTCCAAAAAGGGCAGCGCGAGAATGATCTTCAAAACGATGGGAAGCCCATCCATGAATGTGCGAAATTCTTCCATATCCTTTCTCCTTGCGGCTCCTTTTGAAGGGGCCGTCCTTATTCTATCACGCCCCGCCGCAAAAAGCAATCAACCTCCGTCCCTTTTTTATCCATATTATATATAAAGGGGTTTCCTGATTACAGGCACCTTCTTGAGGGGGCTGTCGAGCGAACCGAGACTGAGAGATTTATCTTATTATAGCCTCCCCTGTGTAAGGGGAGGTGGCAGGCGAGGAACGCGCCTGACGGAAGGGTTGTTGTGCGTGTGCATCACAAACTTTACAGTCCCTCACTTCTCGTCGCGGGAGTGTTTTTCGTTGATGGCGCGGTTCTCTTCCTCGCTCTTCATAAAGTCGGGATGTTCCTCGGGCGTTCGGCGCTCCCGCTTCATCAGGAACATGAGGCCTGCGAATACCGCGGCGCCCGCGATGCAGACGAGCGCCCAGACAAGGCCGAAGATCATGCCGATCACGACGGCGACTGCAAGGCAGGCGACGGACAAGATGCAAAATATCGTGCGAAAGATCGCTTTCAAGGCGGGGATGACCTCCTCTGCTTCAAAAAGTTATGACTATATTGTAACACAAAACGACCGAAAACACAACATCTTGTAGAGGCCGGGAACGGTGAAAAATTCCCGAAAAAAAGTGCGAAAAAAAGCAAAAAAACGCGTAAAAACAGTTGACTTCTTCTCTTGGGTGTGGTAAAGTATGCAAGCTGTCTCCGCTGAGGGGATGCAAAGCAACGCGGATGGATAACTTCAACAAGATCCGAAAAAAGTTGCGAAAAACGCTTGACAATCAAATCTTGATGTGATAGAATGCACAAGCTGCCTCGAAGAGGGGCGCGCAGCATGACGGATCTTGCGGAAACAAAAAACTTTCCGAAAAAAATCCGAAAAAAGTTGCGAAAAATGCTTGACATTAAAAATCAGATATGATATGATGTCAAAGCTGTCTCGAAGGAAAGCGGTTCGCAAGAATGTCTTTCGGAGATCGGAAAAAATTCCGAAAAAAATCCGAAAAAAGTTGCGAAAAATGCTTGACAAGGGAAAGCAAGCTATGATATAATAGCTGAGCACTTCCCCACCGAGGAAGCAGCCCGAACTGTTGTTCGGTAACGCAGATTAAAAATCGAATAAGAAAGAAACGATTTTTTGTAACACTACAAAACAGTTTCTGTCAATTTTTTTGAGCTAACAATAGTACTCAAAACAAAGTCAGCAAAAAGATAACGAGAATTTATTCAAGTTAGAGCCGCTGATATGTGTAGCGCATATCGGCTTTAAACAATTAAACTCAAGAGTTTGATTCTGGCTCAGGATGAACGCTGGCGGCGTGCTTAACACATGCAAGTCGAACGGACGTAAGGAGCTTGCTCCTTGCGTTAGTGGCGGACGGGTGAGTAACACGTGAGCAATCTGCCCATGTCAGGGGGATAACAGTTAGAAATGACTGCTAATACCGCATATGACCACAGAGAGGCATCTCTCAGAGGTGAAAGATTTTATCGGACATGGATGAGCTCGCGTCCCATTAGGCAGTTGGCGGGGTAACGGCCCACCAAACCTACGATGGGTAGCCGGCCTTAGAGGGTGATCGGCCACATTGGAACTGAGACACGGTCCAAACTCCTACGGGAGGCAGCAGTGGGGAATATTGGGCAATGGAGGCAACTCTGACCCAGCAACGCCGCGTGAGTGATGAAGGTCTTCGGATTGTAAAACTCTTTAAGTAGGGACGAAGAAAGTGACGGTACCTACAGAATAAGCCTCGGCTAACTACGTGCCAGCAGCCGCGGTAATACGTAGGAGGCAAGCGTTATCCGGAATGACTGGGCGTAAAGGGTGCGTAGGTGGTTTGGCAAGTTGGTAGCGTAATCCCGGGGCTTAACCTCGGTGCTACTACCAAAACTGCTGGGCTTGAGTGCAGGAGGGGTGAATGGAATTCCTAGTGTAGCGGTGGAATGCGTAGATATTAGGAAGAACACCAGCGGCGAAGGCGATTCACTGGACTGTAACTGACACTGAGGCACGAAAGCGTGGGGAGCAAACAGGATTAGATACCCTGGTAGTCCACGCCGTAAACGATGAATACTAGGTGTAGGGGGTATCGACTCCCTCTGTGCCGTCGCAAACGCATTAAGTATTCCGCCTGGGGACTACGGCCGCAAGGTTGAAACCTAAAGAAATTGACGGGGACCCGCACAAGCAGCGGAGCATGGGGTTTAATTCGACGCAACGCGAAAAACCTTACCAGAACTTGACATCGCGTGACCATCCTTGTAATGAGGACTTCCCTTCGGGGACACAAAGACAGGTGTTGCATGGTTGTCGTCAGCTCGTGTCGTGAGATGTTAGGTTAAGTCCTGCAACGAGCGCAACCCTCATATACAGTTGCCAATATTCAGTTAGGAACTCTGTATAGACTGCCGTGGTTAACACGGAGGAAGGTGGGGATGACGTCAAATCATCACGGCCCTTACGTTCTGGGCTACACCCGTGCTACAATGGCTATTACAAAGAGTCGCAATATCGCAAGATGGAGCCAATCTCATAAAGATAGTCTCAGTTCAGATTGTGGGCTGCAACCCGCCCACATGAAGTAGGAGTTGCTAGTAATCCCGAATCAGCATGTCGGGGTGAATGCGTTCCCGGGTCTTGTACACACCGCCCGTCACGCCATGGGAGTTTGGAGTACCCAAAGTCAACGGCCTAACCGCAAGGAGGGAGTTGCCTAAGGTAATACAAATGACTGGGGTGAAGTCGTAACAAGGTAGCCGTATCGGAAGGTGCGGCTGGATCACCTCCTTTTAGGGAGAATCGTCAACAGGCGAAACGCAGGTTGACAAAATCCTAAGTCGAGCAGAAACAGGTTGAGATTTATTTTCTTCTTTCGTTTTTAATTTGAAAAGTAAGAGGGGTGCTCCGAGAAATGCGGAGCATTTATTTTACGGAAAAAAAGAGAGAAAGGCTTAAAGGTCGAACGGACGAAGCGGAAAGACTTTTGACAGGACCTTGCAGAACGAAAAACGACGGGGGTATAGCTCAGCTGGCTAGAGCACCTGCCTTGCAAGCAGGGGGTCAACGGTTCGAATCCGTTTATCTCCACCATTAAATGGGCTCATAGCTCAGCTGGTTAGAGCACACGCCTGATAAGCGTGAGGTCGATGGTTCGAGTCCATTTGAGCCCACCAACAAAGCAATGAGCAGGACAACGTCCTGCGCAGTGATTTGTTAAGGGTCTTAAAGGGTACGCGGACGGAGCAAATGGCTTGAAAATTTTTCGAAGGAAAATTTTCATAAGCAATTTGGTCGATGGTTCGAGTCCATTTGAGCCCACCAATAATTTAGCAAACGTAACGAAGTTGCGTTGGATAAATTATTACGGGACAAAGGGCGAACATCGACGGCGACTATGTCGAACGCTTTTGAGATTTTCGTAGAAAATCTCTTAACTTTCCAGTCGATGGTTCGAGTCCGTTTGGCAGCAAGTTGCTGCGCCCATTCGTAGGGTATTCGCCTTGAAGAGCCGAAAAAACTCCGTAGGATACGGAGAGAAGAAGATTGACAACTGCATAGAATGTTAATAATCAAGAGAGATTAGTAACGAGTTTAAAATAACTTTAAATAAAGTACAGAAAGGCAAAAAAAGACTTTAAATATTTTAAGATTAAAGGTTAATACGAGAGTATTAGAAGTATACAAATACAAACAGCCAAGTCAAAGAAATAGAACGAGAGTCTTGAATTTTTAATAACGCTAAAGAGTATTGACGAAAAGCGAGTCGCGGCAGAGATGTAGCGACTAAATAAGAGTAAGCTACGAAGAGCGTAGGGAGGATGCCTTGGTACATGGCGCCGAAGAAGGACGTGACAAGCTGCGAAAAGCCGCGGTGAGCTGCAAATGAGCGATTGTAGCCGCGGATATCCGAATGAGGGAACTCACCGTAAGTAATGTTACGGTATTGCATGATGAATCAATAGTCATGCAAGGGGAACCCGGGGAACTGAAACATCTAATTACCCGGAGGAAAAGAAAGAAAAATCGATTCCGAAAGTAGTGGCGAGCGAAATCGGAAGAGCCCAAACTTAATATAGAAATATATTAAGGGTTTAGGTACGGCATAGCGCAAGAAATAGTTAGCGGAACGGCCTGGAAAGACCGGTCGAAGAGGGTAACAACCCCGTACGCGAAAACGAAGGAGGAGCGCGCCGCAACCGGAGTACGTCGGGACACGAGGAATCCTGACGGAAGAAAGGAGGACCATCTCCGAAGGCTAAATACGACCATGTGACCGATAGAGTATAGTACCGTGAGGGAAAGGTGAAAAGCACCCCGGGAGGGGAGTGAAAGAGAACCTGAAACCCTATGCTTACAAGCAGATACAGCAACCGCAAGGAAGTGGTATCGTACTTTTTGTAGAACGGGCCGGCGAGTTACGATGTTATGCGAGATTAAGCGGTAAAGCCGCGAAGTCGCAGCGAAAGCGAGTCTGAAGAGGGCGAATTGAAGTATAACGTCGTAGACCCGAAACCGGATGACCTAACCATGAACAGGTTGAAGCAGCGGTAAAACGCTGTGGAGGACCGAACACACGCCTGTTGAAATAGTCGGTGATGATTTGTGGTTAGCGGAGAAATTCCAATCGAATCCGGATATAGCTGGTTCTCCTCGAAATAGCTTTAGGGCTAGCCTGTCGCAAGAATACCGAAGGTAGAGCACTGTATGGTCTAGGGGGTTTCACGACCTACCGAAACTTAACAAACTTCGAATGACGGATATTTGATGCGATGGAGTCAGACGGCGACAGATAAGTGCCGTCGTCAAAAGGGAAACAGCCCAGATCCACAGCTAAGGTCCCAAAGTACAGGTTAAGTGGTAAACGATGTGTCATTGCATAAACAACCAGGATGTTGGCTTAGAAGCAGCCACACATTCAAAGAGTGCGTAATAGCTCACTGGTCGAGTGATGATGCGCGGAAGATTACCGGGGCTAAAACCTGACACCGAAGCTTGGGGATACGAGTAATCGTATCGGTAGAGGAGCAATGTATAAAGGCAGAAGTTGAATCGGAAGATTCAATGGACGAAATACAAGAGAGAATGCCGGCATAAGTAGCGAGAGAGAGGCGAGAAACCTCTCCGTCGAGAGTCTGAGGTTTCCTGGGGAAGGTTCGTCCGCCCAGGGTTAGTCGGGGCCTAAGTCGAGGTCGAAAGGCGTAGATGATGGACAACCGGTGCAAATTCCGGTACTACCGAAATTCGTATAAATGATTGCAGTGACACAGGAAGATAGTCGGACCGAGCGGATGGAAAAGCTCGGCCAAGGCGTAACGAGGGCATAGAGTGAAGTACCTATGTAGGAATCGGTGCGCTGATGGGGACGTGAAGACAAGTAAATAAGCCGACGAATCTACACTGGCGAGAAAAGCTGCTAAATAAGGATGGAGGTACCCGTACCGCAAACCGACACAGGTAGACGCGAAGAAAATTCAAAGACGAACGGGAGAACCCTTGTTAAGGAACTCGGCAAAATGACCCCGTAACTTCGGGAGAAGGGGAGCCAACGCGAGTTGGTCGCAGTGAAGAGGTCCAAGCAACTGTTTACCAAAAACACAGGTCTCTGCGAAATCGAAAGATGACGTATAGGGGCTGACGCCTGCCCAGTGCCGGAAGGTTAAGGGGAGATGTGCAAGCATTGAACTTAAGCCCCGGTGAACGGCGGCCGTAACTATAACGGTCCTAAGGTAGCGAAATTCCTTGTCGGGTAAGTTCCGACCCGCACGAATGGAGTAACGATTTGGGCACTGTCTCAACAGGGGGCCCGGCGAAATTGTAGTATACGTGAAGATGCGTATTAACCCGCGACTGGACGGAAAGACCCCGTAGAGCTTTACTGTAACTTGATATTGGATCACGACAACGGATGCACAGGATAGGTGGGACGCTAAGAAGTACTCTTTTCGGGGGGTATGGAGCGGCCGTTGGGATACCACTCTTCTGTTGTTGGGATTCTAACCGGATGCCGTAAGCCGGGTTTGGGACAGTGTCAGGTGGGCAGTTTGACTGGGGCGGTCGCCTCCTAAAAAGTAACGGAGGCGCCCAAAGGTTCCCTCAGAATGGTTGGAAATCATTCGTCGAGTGTAAAGGCACAAGGGAGCTTGACTGTGAGACCGACAGGTCGAACAGGTGCGAAAGCAGGGCTTAGTGATCAGGCGGTAGAGAATGGAATTGCCGTCGCTTAACGGATAAAAGTTACCTCGGGGATA